>Ga0207669_10000090_pt1 | contig 45953 bp, 38 predicted proteins | sample KBSM33metaG_FD_184329 | JGI IMG/M metagenome (GOLD analysis project Ga0207669, IMG submission 184329) | Miscanthus rhizosphere microbial communities from Kellogg Biological Station, Michigan, USA - KBS M3-3 metaG (SPAdes) (version 2) | ecosystem: Host-associated > Plants > Roots > Rhizosphere >...
TCATAGACAATCAGCGCCGGGTCCTCGGGGCCCATCTCCTCGATCGCGGCGGGAGTCTCCTGGGGGCGGTCCTCATCAAGGGCCTCGGCGACTTCCGCCAGGGTCATGGTCGGCACGTCGCCGGGCAGCTCGCCGAGCAGGCTCTCCTCGCCGACGCAGAGCGCCGGCGATGCCGCGCCGGCGCGCAGCGCCAGGTCGTGGCGTCGCAACTGCGGGCTGCAGGGCAGGGCCACGGCGCCCATCCGCCAGCAGGCGAGCAGCGAGAGCGCCCACTCGATGCGGTTGCCGACCAGCGTCATCACCACGTCGCCGCGGCGCACGCCGCGCGCGGCAAAGGCGCCGGAGAGTCCCGCCGAGCGGGCGATCAGCTCGCCAAAGTGCCAGTCGCGGCGGTTGCCCGCGGCGTCGATCGCGACGATGCCCAACCGCGAGGCGGGCGAGCGCTCCATTACGTCCTCGACGAAGTTCACGGGCGGCAGTCTGCCGCAAGCGCTAAGCCTCGGAGAAGCCGAGGCGCAGGTAGATGCGCCGCAGCGGCGCCGGTGCCCACCAGTTCCAGTCGCCCAACAGGCGCATCAGGGCGGGCACGAGCAGGGCGCGGACGACGGTCGCGTCGAGGGTGACGCCGACGGCGACACCGACCGATATCTGCTTCATGAAGAAGATTTCGCTGACCCCGAAGGCGAGGAAGACGACGGCGATGCAGACCGCCGCGGCGGTGATCACCCGGCCCGTCTTGCCGATCCCGATCGCCACCGCCTCCTCGTTGCTCTTGCCGAGGTCGTGCTGCTCCTTGATCCGCGCCATCACCAGCACCGCGTAGTCGGTGGCGAGGCCGAAGATGATCGCGAAGAGGAAGACGAGGCTGGTTACCTCGACTGCGTTCGGGCCGTGGTAGTCGAAGAGCCCGTCGAGCAATCCCTCCTGGAAGGCGAGGACGACTATGCCTAGGGTCGCGCCGAGCGTCAACGTGTTCATCAGCAGCGTCTTCAACGGCAGCAGCACCGAGCCGGTCAGCAGGAAGAGGATCACCAAGGTGGCGACGGCGATGATCGCGACGACGAGCGGCATGTGGTCGAGCAGGCTCTGCTTTTGGTCGATGAAGCGGGCGGTGTTGCCGGAGACGAGCACGGTCGCACCGCTCGGCGGGTCGAGTGCCCGGATCGCGTGCACCGCCTCTTCGGAGCTGGGATCAAGGGCCCTGTCCTTCAGCGCGAAGTTGGCGTAGGCGATGCCGGTGCCGGCCGGGACGAAGGGAGTGCCACGCGAGACGTCGCCGAGCGCGGTGACCTCCTCGCCGAAGCGGGCGAGCTGGGCGCGGCCGGCGGGGCCGTCGATGACGACGGTGACGGCCTCGGTGATGTCGCGCGGGTAGTGGGCTTCGAGGTAGGAGTTCGCTTCGTAGGAGGGCTTGCCCGGCGGCACGAACTGCGAGTTGGGGCCGGTCAGCTCGGTCCAGAGCAGGGGGGCGGCCGCGGCGAGCAGCAGCGCCGAGCTGGCCAGCGCGACCCCGACCGGGTGGCGCATCACGCCGCGGGCCAGCCGGTACCAGCCGTCGGACTGGTCGGAGACCGAGGGGCCGCGGCGGATCGAGAGCGCGTCGATCCGGTTGCCGAGCAGCGCCAGCAGGGAGGGAACGACGAGGATCGCGATCACCGCCGAGAGCAATCCGATCGAGGCGCCCGCGACCGCCATCGAGTAGAGGAAGCGCTGCGGCATCAGGGTTAGCGCCGCCATCGCGATCGCCACCGTCAGGCCCGAGAAGACCGCGGTGCGACCGGCGGTCGTCACCATGCGCGAGTGCGCCTCGCGGGTCGGTCCCTCACGGGCGATCTCCTCGCGATAGCGGGAGACCATCAGCAGCGCGTAGTCGACCGCCAAGCCGAGCCCGAGCCCGGTGGCGATGTTGAGGGCGAAAACCGAGGTGTCGACGAACATCGACATGATCCGCAGGACGAAGAGGGTGCCGACGATCGAGACCCCGCCGAGCAGCAGCGGGACGCTCGCCGCGACGACCCCGCGGAAGACAAGCAGCAGCAGGAGGGCGAGGATCGGGAAGGCGATCAGCTCGGCCTTGGTCAGGTCGGTTTTGGTCTGGTCGTTGACCTCGTTGAAGCTGGGCGCGAAGCCGCCCATCGCGACGTTCAGCCTGCTTGCCTCGACTAGCGGTTCGACCTCTTCGGCGGCGATTCCGCCGGCGTCCTCGATGTCGGTCGTGTCCATGTGCCCGGAGATGACGATCGATTCGCCGTCCTTCGCGACGAGCTGGGCCGCCGCGCGCCGGTCGTGCAACGGGTTGACGACGCGGCCGATGTGGTCGACCTTGGCCATCCCGGCGGCGAGCTTGTCGACTTCGCGGCGGACGAAGGGGCTGCGGAGGTCGAGCGGACCGCCGCCGGGGGCGCGTACGACGAGGACGATCCCCGGGTTGGGGTCATAGCCGGCGGCGTCGACGACGGCCTGGGTTGCCTGCTCGCTCTCGGAGGCTGAGTCGGTGAAGCCGGCGGCCTGCAGGTGGTGCTCGACGTCTTTGCCGATCGCCATCGAGATCAGGGCGAAAATGCCGACCGCGGCGAGGACCAGCTTCGGGTGCTTCCAGGTGAGATTGGCGATGCGGGTCACGGGAGGGGGCCTCGGGGCGAGCGCGGAATCGGCATCTCCGGGGACCGTACCAGATTTCAAAGCGAATGCTTTGGAAATCAAATGTACATTGCTAGAATCGATGATATGACCCGCCGCCACTACGGCCAGTCGTGCAGCGTGGCCGGCGCCCTCGACCGGATCGGCGAGCGCTGGTCGCTACTGATTGTGCGCGAGCTTCTGCTCGGCCCGCTGCGCTTTTCAGACCTGGCTCGAGCGGTCGGCGGCGCGCCGACCGACGTGCTCACGCGCCGCCTGCGTGACCTCGAGGCCGACGGCATCGTCTCTCGCCGCCAGCTCGACCCGCCGGCTTCGGCGACGGCCTACGAGCTGACCGAGCTGGGGCGTGGCCTCGAAGCGCCGCTGCTCGAGTTGGGCCGCTGGGGCCTCAACTTCCTCAGCATCGAGGACGTGCCCGGGATCGAATCTTCGTGGCTGCCCAACTCGCTGCGGGTGATCTTGCGGCCGCCGCCCGAGGTCTCCCTGTCCGTCTGGCTGCGCAGCGGCGGGCACTCGTTCCGGCTGCGGGTCGGGGACGGCTGGATCGACGCCGAGCGGGGCGAGGATCCCGCCGCCGACCTGGTGCTGAGCGGTGAGCCGCAGGCGGTGCTCGCCGGGCTGATCGCCGGCGAGCCCGGCGAGGCCGGGCTCGACGTGGAAGGCGATCGCGCGGCCCTGGAGGCGCTGCGCGGGATGGTCGTCCTGCCCGAGCGATTGCGCGACGAAGTCCTGGCCTTCGTCGCCGCGCAGGCCGAGCCCGCTCCGGCCTGAGCGCCTGCGGCTATCTCAATTCGGTCGAGCTCTTGCCGAGTAGCTGGCGGGCGACGATCAAGAGCTGGATCTGCTGCGTGCCCTCGAAGATGTCGAGGATCTTGGCGTCGCGCGCCCACTTCTCCAAGAGCTCGTCCTCGCCGTAGCCGGCGGCGCCGCAGAGCTCGACGCAGCCGAGGGCGACGTCGACGCAGGTGCGCCCCGCCTTCGCCTTCGCCATCGAGGCCTGCAACGAGTTGGGCTTGGAGTTGTCGGCCATCCAGGCGGCGTGCAGGGTGAGCAGGCGCGCCGCCTCGTAGTCGGCCTCCATCTCAAGGAAGCGGGCCACCGCCGCCGGTTGTGAGAGCGCCGGCGCCGTGTAATCGATCTCGACTCCGGCCTCGGCCAGTAGCTCGCGCGCCCGCTCGAGCGAGGCGCGGGCGACGCCGACCGCCATCGCCGCGACCAGCGGCCGCGTGTTGTCGAAGGTCTGCATCGCCCCGCCGAAGCCCTGCTTGACGTCGATCTCCGGGCTGCCGAGCAGCGCCTCCTTCGGCACCCGGCAGTCCTGCAGGGTGAAGTTGGCGGTGTCCGAGGCGCGGATCCCGAGCTTGTGCTCGAGCCGGTCGAGCTTCAGGCCGGGGTTGTCACGCTCGACGATGAACGACTTGATCGCCGCCCGCCCCTTGGAGCGGTCGAGCGTCGCCCAGACGACGATCAGCTCGGCGCGGTCCCCCGAGGTGACGAAGATCTTCTCGCCGTTGAGGACATACTCGTCGCCGTCAAGCTCGGCCGTGGTGCGGATCGAGGCCGAGTCCGAGCCGGCCTCCGGCTCGGTGATCGCCATCGCCGCCCACTTGCCGCCGTAGCGCTCGAGCTGCTCCTCGCTGGCGACCGAGGCGATCGCCGAGTTGCCAAGCCCTTGGCGCGGCATCGAGAGCAGCAGGCCGACGTCGCCCCAGCAGAGCTCGATGATGCCGAGCACGGTCGAGAGGTTGGAGCCGTTGCGGTTGCTTTCGTCGCCGTCGTCGTTTGAGGAGCGGCGCACGCCGGCGGCGCCGGCGCCGCCGATGTCGGAGCCCTCGTTCATCCCGTCGATCAGCGAGGCAAGCATGTCCAGCTCCTTGGGGTAGGAGTGCTCGGCCTCGTCGTACTTGCGCGAGATCGGGCGGAAAACCTCGCTCGCGACCTGGTTGGCCTGGCTGGCCAGCGGCTTGAACTTCTTCGGTATCTCGAGGTTGATCATGTGCTTGCTTTTGCTCTAGACGAGCAGGGCGCCCTCCATCACGCCCGCTGCGCGGAGGTCGCGGTACCAGCGCTCGACCGGGTGCTCCTTGACGAAGCCGTGGCCGCCGAGCAGCTGCACTCCTTCGGAGCCGATCTTCATCCCCTTCGCGGCACAGAGCCGGCGCGCCAGGGCGGCCTCGCGGCCGAACTCCTGCCCCTGGTCGGCGCGGCTGGCGGCGCGGTAGGTAGCGAGCCGCATGCCGTCGGTCTCGATGCCGATGTCGGCGACGCCAAAGGCGACCGCCTGGCGGTTGGAGACCGGTTCGCCGAAGGCGGTGCGCTCGTTGACATAGGGGATGACGTAATCGAGGACGGCCTGCGAGGTACCTACCGCCAGGGCGCTCCAGGCGATCCTCGCCCCCTGTACGCACTCAACGTAGGCCTCGCGCTCGCCATCGCCGAGCAGCGCGCCGGCCGGCAGGCGAACGCTCTCCAGCAGCAGGCGGCCGGTGGCGGCCGGCCGCAGGCCCATCGCCGGCTCGGGTTCGACCTCGAGGCCGTCGGCGCCGGACTCGATCACGAACAGCGCCGGGCCCCGGTCCTCGACCTCGGCGGCGACGACGAACAGCTCGCAGTCCTTGGCGCGGGCGACCAGCGACTTGGCACCGTCCAGTACCCAGTCCTCGCCGTCGCGGCGCGCTTTCGTCTCCAGCTTCAGGGGGTCGAAGAGGGGTCGCGGCTCGAGCAGGGCCAGAGCGGCGGCCGGCACGTCCTCGCCGCTGAAGGCCGGCAGGTAGGCGGCCTCCTGCTCGGCACTGCCCCAGTGGCCGATCGCGGTGGCGACGGCGCCGGGGGCGAGAGCGGCGTAGGCGAGGCCCATGTCGCCATGTGCGAGCGCCTCGGCGACGAGGACGCTGGTCGTCGCCGCCTGCTCATGCATGACGCCACCGAGCTCTTCCGGGACGCCGAGCGTGTTGACCCCCAGCTCGTCGACCTGGGCGAGTAGCTCGGCCGGCGTGGCGCGTTCTTCATCGGCCTGCTGGGCGGCGGGGCGGACCTTGGCCTTGGCGAAGTCCCGCACCGCCTCCTGGAACATCTGCTGCTCGTCGTCAGGCGTGAGGTCGAAGAGGGCACGCGGCTTGCCGGCCGGCTGGCGCGCCGGGCGGGTCAGCTTTTGCGCCGCCTTGAAGGTGCGCCCGGCGGCGGTGGCCGTGCGAAAGCCGTTCTTGGTCGTGCGGAAGAGCGCCCGCTCGACCTGTTTGCGGGCGCGAATCCGGTCCAGCAGGTCCTTGCCGGCGAGCCAGTTGAGCGCCCGCAGGCCGAGTCCCATGCTGCGCTCGGCGACTCCCTTGTCGTTGCCGTTCACTCTGCCTTCTTCCTTCCGCTGTTTGGTTTGGCCTCGGTCGGTTGCAGGTGCCCCTCGAGGTGCGGGGTCTGCCGCTTGGCGTCGCGCACCGCGAAGTCGATCTCCTCGCCCTCGAAGTCGCTGGTGAACTCGACGCGTGCCGGCAGCAGGATCGGCTTGCGGAAGCGGACGTCGACCGCGAAGGCTTCGGGGAGGCGGGGCTCGAGCGCCGCCAGGCAGCGCGCCTTGGTCCACATCCCGTGGGCGATTGCGCTGGGGAAGCCGAGCGGCTTCGCGGTCAGCGAGTGTATGTGGATCGGGTTGCGGTCGCCGGAGACGGCGGCGTAGCGGCGGCCGAGGTCGCCGCCGAGTCGCCACTCGGCGGCGGCTGCCGGCCCGGTGCCGTCAGCGGCGGACCCATCGGCCGGTGCGGCCTCGCGCGGCTCTGCGGCCGCCGCATCGTCCTTGCCGCGGCTGCTGGCCGCCTTCGATCCCCCGCCGCGCCGCAGCATCGTGCTGGTCGACTCCCAAGCCACCTCACCCCCGGTGCGGGCCTCGGTAGTGAGGCCGAAAGTGCGGCCACGTGGGTGCGGCTGCAGCTTGGTCGCGCGGACGACGAGATTTAACTCCTCACCGATCGCGATCGGCCGGTGCTGGACGATGCGGTTCTCGACGTGGACCAGGCCGACCGCACCGAAGGGGAAGTTGCCGTCGGCCATGATCGCCAGGTGCAGCGGGAAGGCGAGGACGTGAGGGTAGGTGGGCGCCAGGCGGTCGCGCAGGGCAAAGCCGCAGACCCGGGCGTAGGCGGCGACCGCGTCGGCCTCAGGGCGGACCTCCGGCAGGACCAGCTCGAGCTCGGGCACGCCGTCGCCGCCGCCGGGGACGAAAGGCAGCAGCGAGGCGCCGGGAATCAGCGGCGCCGCCGCACGCGCGTAGAGGGGGAGGATGCTCGGCGGCCTGTCGAGGGTGCGCGTCTCCATCAGGCCCCCAGCAGGTTCTGGCCGCAGACGCGGATGACGTTGCCGTTGACCCCGGTCGAGGCGGGGCCGGCGAGCCAGGCGATCGTCTCGGCGACGTCGACCGGCAGCCCGCCCTGTCGCAGGCTGCTGAGCCGGCGCCCGGCTTCGCGCGGGCCGATCGGCATCGTCGCGGTCATCTCGGTCTCGATGAAGCCGGGGGCGACGGCGTTGATGGTCGCGCCCCGCTCTGCCAGCTCGGGCGCCAGCGCTTCCACCATGCCGATCACGCCGGCCTTCGAGGCGGCGTAATTGGTCTGGCCGGCGTTGCCGGCGATGCCCGACATCGAGGAGACGCAGATGATGCGGCCGTTCGGGCGCAACAGCTCGTCGGCGAGCAGGGCCTCGTTGATCCGCTCCTCGCTGGAGAGGTTGACCTCCATCAGCTCGCGCCAGCGCTCCTCCGGCATCTTGGCGATCGTGCGGTCGCGGGTGACGCCGGCGTTGTGGACGACGACGTCGACCCCGCGCGAGAAGTGGTCGGCGATTCGCTCCGGCGCGTCCGCGGCGGTGATGTCGAGGCCGAGCGCCTCACCGTCGAGCTCGCCGGTTACCCGCCGCAGCGTGTCGGCCGCCTGCGGAACGTCGAGGCCGACAATCGCGGCGCCGTCGCGGGCGAGGGTCGCGGCGATCGCGGCGCCGATCCCCCGCGAGGCGCCGGTGACCAGCGCCGTCTTGCCTTTGAGCGGGCGCTCCCAGTCGAGCTCGGGCATCGGCGCCACGCCGGGGCCGATCCGCACCACCTGGCCGGAGACGTAGGCCGAGCGCGGCGAGAGCAGAAAGCGCAGGGTGGAGTCGAGCTGGTCCTCACCGCCCTTGGCGACGAGCACGAGCTGCGCGGTCGAGCCGCGGCCGCCGACCTCCTTGGCGAGCGAGCGGACGAAGCCCTCCAGCGCCCGCTGGGCGGTCGCCGCGCGGGCCGAGCCGGCTTCGGCCGGGGGCGTGCCGAGGATGACCACCCGCCCGCTGCGGCGCAGGCGGCCGGTCGCCGGGTAGAAGAAGCGCTGCAGCTCGACCAGCTCGGTCGAGTCGGCGATGCCGGTGGCGTCGAAGACGAGCGCCTTGGTAGCACCCTCGGTCCCGGCCCGTTCGGCTCTGATCCGGTCGAGGAAGGCGGCGAGCTCGCGATCGAGGCGACCACCCGGGGCGGCGTCGCTGAGGACCGGCCCGGCGACAACCCGCCCACCGGCCTCGTGGCGATCGAGCCTGACCGGTTGCGGCAGGCCGAGCTGGCGCGCGACGGTGGCGACGAGCGGAGCATTGACAACCTGCGAGTAGCGGTCGCTCACGATCCGCCTCCGGCGCTCTCGAGGATCGCGACGACGCCCTGCCCGCCGGCGGCGCAGATGCTGATCGCGCCGCGCCCCGAGCCGCGCTCGTGCAGCTCCTTGGCGAGCGAGGCGACGATGCGGCCGCCGGTCGCGGCGAAAGGATGGCCGGCGGCGAGCGAGCCGCCGTTGACGTTGAGCCGCTCGCGGTCGATCGCGCCGAGCGGTGCGTCGCGGCCGAGGCGCTCGCGGCAGAAGCGCTCGTCCTCCCAGGCCCGCAGGGTGCAGAGGACCTGGGCGGCGAAGGCCTCGTGGATCTCGTAGAGGTCGAAGTCCCCCAGCGCGAGGCCGTTGCGGTCGAGCAGGCGCGGCATCGCATAGGCGGGAGCCATCAAGAGGCCCTCGCGCTTGTGGACGTGGTCGACCGCCGCCGTCTGGCCGTCGACGAACCAGGCGAGGATCGGCAGCTCGCGCTCCCGTGCCCACTCCTCGCTGGCCAGCAGGACCGCCGAGGCGCCGTCGCTGAGCGGGGTCGAGTTGGCGGCGGTCATCGTCCCGTCGGTGCCGCCGAAGACGGGGTCGAGCTTGGCCAGCTTCTCGGCCGAGGAGTCGGGCCGCAGGTTCTGGTCGCGCTCGAGGCCGAAATAGGGGGTGACGAGGTCGTCCATGAAGCCGCGCTCGTAGGCGGCCGCGAGGTTGTGGTGACTCTGCACCGCCAGCTCGTCTTGCTCCTCGCGGCCGACTCCCCACTCGGCCGCCATCACGGCGCAGTGCTCGCCCATCGAGAGGCCGGTGCGCGGCTCCTCGTTGCGCGGGATCGAGGGGACGACGTGGGCGGGGCGGACGCGGGTGAGCTGGCGCAGGCGGCCGAGGCTCGAGCGCTCGCGGTTGGCGTCGAGCAGGACCTGGCGCAGGTCCTCGTTGAGGCCGATCGGGGCGTCCGAGGTGGTGTCGGCGCCGCAGGCGATGCCGGCCTCGATCTGGCCGAGGGCGATCTTGTTGGCGACCAGGATCGTCGTCTCCAGGCCGGTGCCGCAGGCCTGTTGGACGTCATAGGCGGGGGTCTCGGGCGCCAGCCGCGTGCCGAGCACGCTCTCGCGAGTGAGGTCGCGGTCGCGCGAGTGCTTCAGCACGGCGCCGCCGGCGACCTCGCCGAGCCGTTCGCCCTGTAGCGAGAAGCGCTCGACCAGCCCGTCGAGCGCGGCGATCAGCATGTCCTGGTTCGAAGCGCGCGAGTAGGCCGAGTTGGAGCGGGCGAAGGGAATCCTGTTGCCGCCGACCACGGCGACACGGCGCACCCTGCCCTGAGCAGACGTTGCAGACATCGGTGTAGAGATTACCCCGACATCGATCTATGTACACATCAGCGTGAGGGGTCTCACACAGGCGATAGGCTGCGAGCCACCGAAACGGCCACCACCTGGAGGAGATGCGAATGAGAGCTCGACCGCAACCGGACCCGCCGAAGACCTTCCGCCGGCGCGGATCGACGTTCGGCGTCGGACTGCTAGCCGCGGTCCTCGCGACGCTGCTCTGGGCGGTACCCGGCGCATCTGCGGCGGAAACGATCTACTGGAGCAACTACCCGCAAAACACCCTTGCCTCCGCCAACCTCGACGGCAGCGGCGGTGGCCGGTTTAACACCGGCGGGAAGCCAAGCGAAGGATCCGAAGGCTTGGCGATCGACTCCGCTACCGGCAGGCTCTACTGGTCGAGCTTCTCGAGCGGGCCAGGGAACACCGGCGGCATCTTCTTCGCCGGTCTCGGGGGTGGCGACGCCGGTCAGCTCAGCACTGGCGGCGCGACCGTCAACGAACCTTCGGGAATCGCGATCGACCCGGTCACGCGGACGCTCTATTGGACCAACTACGACGGCGGGACCGGAGACAAAGGCACGGTCTCCTGGGCCAGGCTGGACGGCAGCGCCGCCGGGGACCTCAACACCTCCGGGGCGACCGTCGATGACCCCGGCCCGATCGCGCTTGACATCGCCGGAGGCCGGGTCTTCTGGGCCAACTACAGCACCGACACGATCTCCTTCGCCAGGCTCGACAACAGCGGTGGCGGCGGCAACCTCGACATCAGCGGCGCCACCCCGCCTTCGACCATCTCCGGCCTCTCCGTCAACCCCGCCACGGGGCAGCTCTACTGGATCGACAACGACGGCGAACACATCTCCCGCGCCAACCTGACGGGCGGTGGCGGTGGCGACTTCGACTACAGCACCGCTCCGTTCCTTGACCCCTACGGCATGGCCTTCGACCCGGCGACCGGCAAGATCTACTGGGCCAACTACGACAACGGCAACGTGCCCGCAGAAGCCTTCGGCTTCGCCAACCTCAGCGGGGGCGGGGGCGGAATCAAAATCGCCTCGGCGCCGGTCGAAGGGCCCCAGCTCCCGGTGATCCTCAAGGGGCCGAGTGGCACCGGTGCCCCGGTCATTACGAAGGCCCCGAAATCAGCGGGCCTCTCCTGCTCGCAGGGCAGCTGGGCGGCCGATTACGCCGGCTCGTTCGTCTACCAGGCGCCGCACACCTACGCCTACCAGTGGACCCTCAACGGCGTGCCGATCGTCGGGGCCACCGCGAACGCCTACACGGCCACCGCGCCGGGCGCCTATGCCTGCACGGTGACCGCCGCCAACGTCAGCGGCTCCGCGGCGCAGACCAGCGCCCCGGTCCAGGTCAACGCGGCCAATTTCAAACTGGCGCTCAAAGGCGGCAAAGCCAGCGCCAAAGCCGGCGGCAAAGCGACCTTCAGGGTCGTGGCGACCAACACCGGCGACCTCGCCGGCGCCAGCGCCAAGCTCTGCGTCAAAGCGCCGAAAAAAGCCGGCAAAGAGGTGAAAGCGCCGAAATGCGCTTCGCTGAAGAAACTCGCCGGCGGCGCCAAACGGACGATCAAGCTCAGGGTCCGGGCCCGCAAATCCGCTGAGGGGCGCTACAGGCTGACCTTCCGCGTCCGCGGAGCGAAATCGACCAAAGCGGTCAAAGCGACGCTGGTCGTGAAAGCGCCGAAAGGCTGAGTGGCTAGGACAGCTCGGTGCCGTCGTAGAGCTTGCGCACTATGACGGCACCGGGCGGCGCCGCCTCGATGCAGAGGCGGCAGAGGACGCACTCGTCGAGGTTCGCCTCGACGATCTCGACGCCGCCCTCGCTCGCGGCGAAGATGTCGACCGGGCAGACTTCCTCCAGCTTGCGCGCCAGCTCGGCGTCGCCGGCGATTGAGCCGTCGACCTCGACCTCGATGAAGACCTTGCTCAGCGTCTCGGCCATCAGGCTGCCACCTCCAGCTTCTGCTTGACCGCGTCGGGGATCTCGTCGATTCGCTCGACGACGCGGATACCGGCTGCTTCGAGGCGGGCGATCTTCTCGGTCGCGGTGTCCTCCACGCCCTCGACGATGGTTCCTGCGTGGCCGAAGCTCATCCCCTTCATCTCCTCGTCGTCCATGAACTTGCCGGCCATGAAGGCGACGATCGGCAGGCGCGAGTCGTTCTCCTTGACCCAGGCGGCGAGCTGGGCCTCCATGCGGCCGCCGGGCTCGGTGTAGATGACGATCGCCTGGGTCTGCTCGTCGGCCTCGAAGTAGGGCATCAGCTCGGCGTAGGTCGAGCCGATGATCGCGTCGCCGCCGATCGAGACGGCGGTTGAGACGCCGAGGCCGGCCTGGGTCAGCGAGGAGGAGATCTCGGTCGTCATCCCGCCGGAGCGGCTCATCACCCCGACCGGCCCCGGCGCGTAGGCCTTGGCGGCGTCTTTGGCCGGGCCGCCGATGCCGCCCATCTTGCAGACCTCGGGGACGATCAGGCCGAGGCAGTTGGGGCCGATGATCCGCGCCCCGCGCATCTCCGCCAGCTCGACCATCTGGGCGACGTCGCGGCGCGGGATCCGCTCGGTGACGATGACGATCAGCTTGATCCCGTTCTCGATCGCCTCCAGGACCGCGTCCTTGGTGAAGGCGGGGGGGACGGTGACGACCGAGCCGTCGATCGGCCCGCCGTAGTGCTCGACGGCCTGGGCGACGGTGTCGAAGACCGGCACGCCGTGCACCTCGCGGCCCTTGCGGCCGGGGGTGACGCCGCCGACGACCTTGGAGCCGTAGTCGAGGCACTCGCGGGTCAGGTTGACCGCCTCGCGCCCGGTGATCCCCTGAACTATGAAGGTCGTCTCCTTGGTCAAGAGGATGCTCATCGCGACCTCCCTGGCGCCTTGTTCACGATATGCGTGAGGAAAGCGCCAGGCCTCATGCGGGCGCCCCTTGGATCTTGGCGACGGCACGGCCGGCGGCCTCCCACATCGAGACCGAGCGGTCGCAGTACTCGACACCGTATTTGTCGAGGATCTTGAAGCCCTCCTCCTCCCAGGCGCCGGGGATGCGGAAGATCGCGATCGTCTCGGCCGGGTCTTTGCCGAGCTCGAGGCAGGCCTTGATCACGCCGCGGGCGACGATGTCTACGCGGGTGTTGGAGACGATCGACATCATCACCGCGATCTTCTCGACGCCGTCCTTTTCCAACACCTCTTTGGCCAGGCCGCAGGCCTTGGCGACGGAGGGGTTGCCGCCGATCTCGGAGTAGTTGGCGGGCTTGCCGCCCTGGCTGCGGACGGCGTCGGTCAGCGTCAGCGAGCCGCCGCCGGCGCCGATCACCAGGCCGAGGTTGCCCTCGAAGCCGTGGTCCTTGCCCTGGATCACGCCGCGGTGGTCGGCGGCGTCGATCGCGGCGACGTTGCGCTCGAAGTCGGAGGGCTCATAGGTCTCGCGGGTGTCGTCCTCGGCGATCTCGAGGCGCTTGCGCAGCAGCGCTTTCTGGCGGCCGACCGCCTCGCCCTCCATCTCCATGTGGGCGTCGAGGGCGACGAAGCTGCCGTCGGCGAGCTCGGCCAGCGGGTTGATCTCGGCCAGGGTCATGTCGTTGTCGCGAAAGAGGCGGGCGAGGCGGGCGAGGATCGGCGTCGCCCGGGTCAGCGCCCGGCCGCTGACGCCGCTGGCAGCGACCGCTTGCTTTGCCTCGAAGTCGGCGATCGGCAGCAGGTTCGAGAGGTGGCCGCGGCCGACGTGGTCGGGATGCTTCTCGGCGACCTCCTCGATGTCGATTCCCCCCATATCGCTGAACAGCATCAGCGGCCGCTTCGCGGTCCCGTCCCAGACAACTCCCGCGTAGTACTCCTGCTTGACCTCGGCCTTGGGGTCGACGAGGACGCCGCGCGGCATCTGGCCGTTGATCTCCAGCTCGAGGATCGCGGCGGCGTGCTCGGCGGCCTCCTCCGGCGTGTCGGCGAACTTGACCCCGCCGGCCTTCATCCGCCCGCCGCTCAGCACCTGCGACTTGATCACAGTCGGCCCGCCGATCTCCGCGGCTGCTTTGCGGGCCTCCTCGGCCGTCTTGCAGAAGCCGTACTCGGTGACGGGAATGCCCGCCAGCTCGACGATCCTGCGTGCCTCGTACTCGAAGAAGCGCATACGCGGCGCGGAACCCTATCCGACGAGGACGGCCAAGGCCGCGGCGGACGCGGCTAGAGCGCGATCAGGTTCTCGGCGTCGATTGCGCGCACGACGCCGCGGAAGTCGACCACGAGCGGCGCTGCGGCGATGACCGCCCCGTAGTCGAGCTCGGGATGGGCGGTGACGATCGCCGCCACGTCGGTCGCAGACAGCGCTGCCTCCAGCTCGACCGAGCGCAGTCCCTGTTTGGACAGCTCTGGCACGTAGGGGTCGTGATAGGAGACCTCGGCGCCCAGCTCCTGCAAGAGGCCGACGATCTCCAGCGCCGGCGACTCGCGGATGTCGCCGACGCCGGGCTTGTAGGCGACGCCGAGGACGAGCACCTTTGAGCCCTTGACCGCCTTTTCGGCCTCGTTCAGCGCGCGGGCGATGCGATCGACGCAGTAGGCCGGCTGGGCGCGGTTGACCTTCCCCGCCAGCTCGATGAACTCGGGGTAGAAGTCGTGTTCGCGCGCCTTGAAAGCGAGGTAGAAGGGATCGACCGGCAGGCAGTGCCCACCCATCCCCGGCCCGGGGTCGAAGCGCATGAAGCCGAACGGCTTGGTCGCGGCTCCCTCGATCACCTCCCAGATGTCGATCCCGAGCCGGTCGCAGAGTTGCGCCAGCTCGTTGACAAGGGCGATGTTGACCGAGCGGAAGATGTTCTCCAGCAGCTTCGCCAGCTCGGCCGCCTCCGGCGTCGAGAGGACCACGACCTCATCGCAGATCAGCGCGTAGAGCTCGCGCGCGCGCTCGGTGCAGCCCGCGGTCAGGCCGCCGACCAGCTTCGGCGTGGTGCGCACGGTGTAGTCGGTGCGGCCGGGGTCGATCCGCTCGGGCGAGAAGGCGAGACTGAAGTCGGTGCCGGCCTTCAGGCCCGAGCCCTCCTCCAGCAGCGGCAGCAGCCGCTCGCGCGTCGTTCCCGGATAGGTGGTCGACTCGAGCACGACGAGTTGGCCCTTCCGCAGCACGCCGGCGAGGTCCTGCGCCGCCGCGGTCAGGTAGGTCAGGTCCGGCTCGCGCGAGCCGGTCAGCGGCGTCGGCACGCAGATCACGACCGCCTCGCACTCGGCCAAGTCGGCGTAGTCGTCGCCCGCCCTCAGCCGCTCGCCGAGCGGTTCGAGCGCCGCGTTGGGGATGTCCTCGATGTAGCTGCGGCCGCCGTTCAGCGCCTCGACCCTGGCGGCATCGGCGTCGATGCCGGAGACCTCGTGCCCGGCCTCGGCGAAGGCGACCGCCAGCGGCAGGCCGACGTAGCCGAGGCCGATGATCCCGATCCTCATCGGCGGCAGTCTAGGCGCTGCGCTGGCTACCCGAACGGAGAATGGCGGAAGCTGCCCACGCGCTTCATCGGGAAGGGCAGCGACGCATCGTCGCCGTAGACGGCGCGGGCAAACCCCTTTCTGTCGCTCCCGTAGCGCTGCTCAGCCGTGCCGGCGAAGACTCCCGCTTTGGAAGCACCTACCGTCGCCACCGTTTGCCAACCGTCCCGTTTCATCACCTGGATCTTGACCTTGGCCTGGGCGCTGTTCGCGGTCCGCCCCCAGAAAAAGAGCCCGTCGCTGCGGGAGAAGGCGACGAACGGGAAGCGGAATGCATAGAGCACCTCCTTGGGCCGATCCTGCTCGACGTCGGGGCCGCCGCGGAAGTAGAGGCCCGACTCGAGCGTCTGGCTGTAGGCCTGGCCCGATTCGTGCTTGCCGTCTCGCAGGCTGTACCAGAAGAAGTTGCTGACCCCGGCGGACCAGGCCTCGTACAGCGCTTCCGAGGTCCACTGGGTGAGGATCGACATCGGCAGGCCACCCGGATCGGGCGGCTGCGAGTCCCAGGAGAACTCGGTCACCCAGAGCGGCGTGTGACGGTAGCGGCCCTTGATCCGACCGGCGCGGTCGGCGGCGGCGATCAGGGCCTGAAGCTTCTCCAGATCGCCGACCGGGACGTCGTTGGCGTGTCCCTGGTGGGTCGGCCCGCCGGTCGTGTACGGCTGGATCGCGAAGATGTCGAAGTGGACGCCCCCGCCGCAGTTCCCGCGCGCCGGACGGGGCCTGTCGCGACCCTTCATGCAGAGCAGGTCACGGGCGAAGCGCATCGGCCCGATCGTCCATTTCGGCACCTCGATCGGGCCGAGGCCGGCCGCGACGACGAGGTTCGACGGGTCGACGGCCTTCACCGCGGCGTAGAAGGAGTTGAGCAGGGTGCGATAGAGACCGGGGGAGAGCGCCTGGCTGCCGGTGTTGAACTGCGGGAAAAAGAAAAGGCTCAGGTTGGGCTCGTTCAGAGCCTGCCAGTACTGCACCCGCGGCAGGCCGGCGATCTGGCCGCTGTAGCGCCGTGCCGCGGCCGTCGCGAAGGCGGCGAGCGCGGTCGGGTCGGGATCGCAGATCGCGTCGGGAATCACGGCTGGAGTGACGCAGCGCTGGGCCCACTTCGGTGCGCTGTCGACCTGCAGCACCGGCACCAGGCCCGCGTGGACCGCCCGGATCACCTCGAGGTCGATGTTCTGCCAGTGGTAGGCGGGGTCGAGGGGGTTGTCCTGTTGGAACAGATACTGGGGTTTGGGCGGATCGCTCGGGCGACCGTCCGGGGTTTGAGGGGCGACGTCGGCCCAGTTGACAGGAATGCGGACGTATTTGGCTCCGGCGCTGCGCGTGCGGTCGAAGGCCAGTAGTTCGTTGCTGCCGATGTTGGTGATGCCGGTGAAGAACGGGTGGGCCTCCGCGCGGTCCGGTCGGGCGCCGGCGAGAGTCAGGGCGAGGCAAAGCAGCGACAGCCCTGCCCAAAGGCTCCCCCGGCCGCCGCGAAGCGTGCTGTTCCCTGCCGTCGCCACGAACGCTGTCGACCTACGCGGTCGGCCTCTTGCGCTGGCGCACCAGGTAGAGCACCGACCAGGCGATCGCGGCGAGGATAGCCAGCGGCAGCATCAAACCGAGGGCTCCGCTCGAAGAGGAGCCGGTGGCCTGCGAGAGCACCGAGCCGATTCCCGAAGAGGCCTCGTCCCCCCCATGCTGCGGCGCCGCGGTGACCGGGCGGGCGTTCGCGTCCCTTTCGTCGCTCCCGGCTGGGGCGCCACCGTCGCTACCCGAACCGCCCGCCGCCGTGTTGTCGCGGCTGCCGCCGTTGCTACCCGAGCCGGCCCCACCTCCGCTTCCCCCCGGCGCCGTCGCCGCCGCCAGTTCCGCCGCGGCCTGCCCGTCGGCGCCCTGTCGGTCGAGCCGTCGGGCGTTGCGCGAGCCCAGCACCTTGGCCGGGTGCTTTTCCGCCCGGTGGCTCTTGCTGGCCTGTTTTTGGCCGCCCCCGGTCGGATAGGTCTCGGTGTATTGGTTGACTGCCGAGTTGCTTGGTGGGACCAGATATTCGGCCATCGCCGATGCCGGCAGCGCCAGCGCCGCCAGCGCCGCGAGCAGTCCGATTCCGGGTACGGTCGTCTTCATCTCGGTGCAAGTCCTGGGGAACGACGCCGCGCGAGCCGTCCGACCTACGTTCGTAGCATAGAACCCGATGAACGCGGCTCCGATGCGGCCCCGGGCGGCTTTCTACCAGCAGGCCGAAAAGGTGGACTGGGCCGCGGTCGCGACCTGGCTCTTCTGTTTCGGCCTGGTTGCCTACCTCGGTCTCGAAGGTGGCGGCTACGACCCGCTCGTCCACGACCAGGTGGGTATCGCGGTCTGGTGGGTGTTGCTCGCCGGCGTCCTGGTCGGCGCCCTGCCCCGCCGCCGGCTGCCGCCGCTCGCCTGGGTGGCACTGGGCCTGCTGGCTGCCTTCGCCGCCTGGACGGCGCTTAGCCTGGACTGGACCGAGAGCTTCGAGCGCACCGCCGCGGATCTGGCGCGCATCAGCGGCTACCTCGCCGTCTTCGGCTTAGCCCTCGCGACCCGAGGCGACGAGGGCTCCACCCAGCGGCTCGTCGCTGCGGTGGGCGCCGGCATCGCCCTGGTCGGCTTCGTTGCGCTGCTCTCTCGCCTGCATCCGGCTTGGTTCCCGGAGGCCGGCGAAACCGGTCGTTTCCTCGAGGACCCCGAACGGCTCTCCTACCCGCTCAACTACTGGAACGGGCTCGCCGGGCTGATCGCGATCGGCATTCCCCTCCTGCTCCAGGTCGCCAGTTGCGCTCGCGTCCTGCTGTACCGGGCCGCTGCCGCGGCGGCTCTGCCGGCGCTTGTCCTGGCCCTTTACCTGACGCTCTCGCGCGGCGGGATCGCGGCGAGCGTGATCGCGGTCGTCGTCTTCCTCGCCTTCACCGCGGATCGCCTGCCAAAGCTGCTGACCCTGCTCCTGGCGGGCGCCGGCGGTGCCGTCCTGATAGTCGCTGCGAACCAGCGCGACAGCCTCCAACACGGCTTGACCAACGCCACCGCACACCACCAGGGCGACACGCTGCTCGCGGTTGCGATCGTCGCCTGCCTTGCGGTCGGTGCGCTGCAGGCGGCGGGGACGATCGCCCTGCGGCGCTTCAAACGTCCGCGCTGGACGCTGCCGACGCGCCGCCAGGCAGGCGCCGTCGCCGTTGCGACGCTGGCCGCCGTGCTGTTCGTCGCCCTTGCCGCGGGTGCGGCGGGTCGGGTCTCTGACGGCTGGGGCGAATTCAAGGAAGGCGGGGGGCCGGGGACGGGCACCGAGCGGCTTGGCAGCGTCGCCGGCCAGAGCCGTTACCAGTTTTGGAGCGCGGCGGCCAAGGAGAACGCCAGCAAGCCGCTGACCGGCACCGGTTCCGGCACCTTCGAGTACTGGTGGGCGCGCAACGGCGACACCGACGAAACCGTGCGCGACACCCACTCCCTCTACATGCAGACGCTGGGCGAGCTGGGCATCGTCGGCTTGGCATTGCTGGGGGCATTTCTGCTGACCCTCGTCCTCGGCGGCGCTCGCGAGGCGTTGCGTAGTGACTCCACCGGCCGCCCCCCGCTTGCCGCCGCGCTGGCCGGCTGCGTCGCCTTCTGCGTAACCGCGACCTTTGACTGGATGTGGCAGATCCCGGTCCTGGCCGCCAGCCTCTTGCTGCTCGGCGCCGGCCTGGTGACCGGCACCCGCCGTCACGACCGCGCCGCGGCGGCGTTGCCGATTCCAGGCCGGGCGATCTTCGCCGCGATCGCCCTGGCGGCGATCGTCGCGATCGCCATCCCGCTCGCCTCGACTTCCCTGGTCCGCCAGAGCGAAGCCGACGTTCGCGACGGCGACCTCGGCGCCGCGCTGAGCGCCGCGCGCAGTGCTCAGAACGCCGAGCCGAGCGCCGCAACGCCCCGCCTGCAGCAGGCCCTGATACTCGAGTCCGAGGGCGAGCTTGCCGCGGCGGTCGCGGCGGCGAGCGCGGCGACCGAGAGGGAGTCGACCAATTGGCGCACCTGGTTGGTGCTCTCGCGCCTGCAGGCCGAGCGCGGCCGGGCCGCCGCCGCCGTGGTCGCCTACCGCCGAGCCAGGTCGCTCAACCCGCGTTCTCCGCTCTTCGAGCGCTGACCGTGCCTGGGATACTTCCGGAAGGCCCACCAGAAGGGAGAGAGATGACCTCGTTTGTCCGGCTTGGCACCCTCGTCGTGCCGTTGGCCGCCGCCGCACTGCTCGCCACGGGTTGCGGAGAAACCGTGATCGACAGCGCCAAGACGGAGGCGGCGATCGAACAGAACCTGAAGCGCGCGACCGGGGCCGATGTCACCTCGGTCGACTGCCCCTCCGACGTCGAGGTGAAGGCGGGAGCGACCTTCGACTGTACGGTCGAGTTGGCCGGCGGCAAGAGCCAAACGGCGACGCTGAAGATCCTCAACTCCGACGCCGATGTCGAAGTAACCGACCTCAAGGCCAATAAGTAAAGTGCCGCGGATGAGCCAGACGACGACGGCCAACGCGCCGACCACCCACGCCAAGCTCCTCGACTGGGTCGGGGAGATCGCAGAGCTGACCCAGCCCGACGCCATCCACTGGTGCGACGGCTCCGCCGAGGAGTACGACGCCCTGGCGAAGGCCCTGATCGAGGCCGGCACCTTCGAGCGCCTCTCCGACGCCAAGCGCCCCAACTCCTACCTCGCCCTCTCCGACCCCGGCGACGTCGCTCGGGTCGAGGACCGCACCTTCATCTGCTGCGAGCGCGAGGAGGACGCCGGACCGACCAACCACTGGCGCGACCCGGCCGAGATGCGAAAGACGCTCGGCGGCCTCTTCAAGGGCTGCATGGCCGGCCGCACGATGTACGTCGTCCCCTTCTCGATGGGCCCGCTGGGCTCGCCGATCGCCCACATCGGCGTCCAGCTGACCGACTCGGCCTACGTCGCGACCTCGATGCGGATCATGACCCGGATGGGCAAGGGCGCGCTCGAGGTGCTCGGCACCGGCGGCGAGTTCGTCCCCTGCGTGCACTCGGTCGGGATGCCGCTGGCCGAGGGCCAGGAGGACGTTCCCTGGCCCTGCAACGCCGAGAACAAGTACATCGTCCACTACCCGGAGACGCGCGAGATCTGGTCCTTCGGCTCGGGCTACGGCGGCAACGCGCTGCTCGGCAAGAAGTGCTTCGCGCTGCGGATCGCCTCGGCGATGGCCCGCGACGAGGGCTGGATGGCCGAGCACATGCTGATCCTCAAGCTGACCTCACCCCAGGGTGAGGTCAAGTACGTGACCGGCGCCTTCCCCTCGGCCTCGGGCAAGACCAACCTGGCGATGCTGATCCCGACGCTTGAGGGCTGGACCGCGGAGACGATCGGCGACGACATCGCCTGGATGAAGTTCGGTGAGGACGGCCGCCTCTACGCGGTCAACCCGGAGGCCGGCTTCTTCGGCGTCGCCCCCAACACCAGCCACAAGACGAACCCGAACGCGATGGAGACGATCGAGCGCAACTCGATCTTCACCAACACCGCGAAAACGGACGACGGCGACGTTTGGTGGGAGGGGATGACCGGCGAGCTGCCGGCTCACGCGATCGATTGGCACGGCGAGGATTGGACGCCCGATTCCGAGACCCCCGCCGCGCACCCCAACGCCCGCTTCACGACGCCGGCCGCGCAGTGCCCCTGTATCGCGCCCGAGTGGGAGGACCCGGCCGGGGTGCCGATCGACGCCTTCCTCTTCGGCGGCCGCCGTGCCACCGCGGTGCCGCTGGTGGCCGAGGCCTTCGACTGGGAGCACGGCACCTTCCTCGGCGCGACGATGTCGGTCGAGACGACCGCCGCCGCCGCCGGCGAGGTCGGCCAGCTGCGCTTCGACCCGATGGCGATGCTGCCCTTCAGCGGCTACAACATGGCCGACTACTTCGCCCACTGGCTGAAGCTGGGCGAGCGCGAGGGGGCGAAGCTGCCGAAGGTCTTCCTCGTCAACTGGTTCCGCAAAGACGCCGACGGCAAGTTCATCTGGCCCGGCTTCGGCGAGAACAGCCGCGTGCTCGAGTGGGTCTTCCGCCGCTGCGAGGGCGAAGGCGAGACCGTCTCCTCGCCGATCGGCCTGCTGCCCGCCGAGGGCGAGATCGACACCGACGGGCTCGACCTCTCGGTCGAGCAGATGCGCGAGCTACTGACCGTCGACGCCGAGCTGTTCAAGCAGCAGCTGCCTCAGGTGCGCGAGCACCTGCAGCGCTTCGGCGGCAAGCTCCCCGGGCAGATCTCGGCTCAGCTCGAGGCGTTGGAAGAGCGCCTCGAGGCGTAACGCTCGTCGGGCCTGGCGCTAGAGCCCGTAGGACTCGGCCAGCTCCGGGTCCTTCTGAGCGAGCATTTCGGCCAGCTCGACCATCACCTTGCACTGCTTCCAGGTGGCGTCGTCCTGCATCTTGCCGTCGATCATGTGGACGCCGCGGCCGTCGGGGATCGCCTCCAGCACCTTCTTCGCGAACTTGACCTCCTCCGGCGGCGGGCTGAAGACCTTCTTGGCGATGTCGATCTGCACCGGGTGCAGTGACCAGGCGCCGACGCAGCCCATCAGGAAGGCGGCGCGGAACTGCGTCTCGCAGCCGGCCGTGTCCTTGATGTCGCCGAAGGGGCCGTAGAAGGGCAGGATCCCGGTCGAGGCGCAGGCGTCGACCATGCGGGCGATCGAGTAGTGCCAGAGGTCCTGCTGGGCGCTGACCCGGTCGGCTTCGGGGTTCTCGGGGTCGGCCGGGTCCTCCATCACCCGGTAGCCGGGGTGGCCGCCGCCGACGCGGGTCGTCTTCATCCGCCGCGAGGCTGCGAGGTCGGCGGGACCGAAGCTCATCCCCTGCATGCGCGGGCTGGCGGCGGCGATCTCCTCGAGGTTGACGACGCCCTGTGCGGTCTCGAGGATCGCGTGGACGAGGATCGGCCGCTCGAGGCCGGCCTTCGCCTCGAGCTGCGCCAGCAGGCGGTCGACGTAGTGGATGTCCCAGGGCCCCTCGACCTTGGGCACCATCACGACCTCGAGCTTGTCGCCGATCTCGGTGACCAGGGTGGTGAGGTCGTCGAGCACCCAGGGGCTCTCCAGAGAGTTGACCCGGGTCCACAAAGCGGTCTGGCCGAAGTCGGACTCCTTCGCGGCTTTGATCAAGCCCTGGCGGGCAGCCTCCTTGCGGTCGACCGGGATCGCGTCCTCGAGGTTGCCGAGCAGGATGTCCGTCTTTTCGGCGATCGCGGCCGCCTTGGCGACCATCTTCTCGTTGGAGAAGTCGAGGAAGTGGATCATCCGCGACGGCTTGACGGGAATCTCGCGCAGCGGCTCGGGGGCACCGATCGCCTGCGGCTGGAAGAAGTCTCTGGGGTTTCTCAAGCTGCTCCTCGGTCGGGTTCGCGCGTCGCGGCGGAAATCTAGTCAACCGGCTGTCCGGGCGCCGCAGGGATTTGCGCCCCTTCGCCGTACATGGTGGGGGATGGACGAGCGGCAAGCCGACGGAGCCGAGAGCTGGCACCTGCCGGAGCGGGCCCGTCCGCCTCTGCTCGGCGAGTTGGTCGAACGGATCGACGAGGCGCTGGCGACCGCGCGCGCCTCCGAGGCGGCGGTGATGACGGTCGGCGCCGCCGCCCTCGACGCGGCCGAGCAGGCGCGCCATGCCGCCGAGCTGGCGGAGCGCGCCAGCGCCGCCGTGGCGGCTCGCGGCGGCGGCGGTGTCGCCGTCCCGCAAGCGACCCCCAGCTTAGGCGCGACTGCGCCGTCCGGCGACCTCGGCGACTTCGGCGCCCGCGCCGATCGCATCGCCGAACGCCTCCAGCGCCTACAGCGCCTGCCGCTTACCGACCCCGTGCCGGCCGCCTGACCGGCGACCCGCCGCTCTCGGCACGCCGGCCGCGGGGCGGCTGGCGCCTTATTCACGTATGGGGTGAAGAAGGCGCCAGGGCCGCCGGGCTAGTTGCAGTGCGAGCCGAAGTGCTCGGCCCAGACGCGAGTGCCGCCTTCGCCGTTCAAGCTGCCGACTCGCAGGCTGATCCCGGTTTCCTCGTATTCGCCGAGGATGTTCTGGCGGTGCTCGGGCGAGCGCATCCAGGCGAGGAAGATCGAGCGCACGCTGCCGTATTCGCCCGTCCCCCAGGCAAGGTTCTCGCCGATCCGCCAGCAGGGGGTCGAGGTGTAGCCGGCGGCCTTGATCCAGTAGCTGAACTCGCGACCGCAGGCGAAGTGGCTGAAGCTGTCGCAGCGGAGGATGTCAGCCGACTTCTCCAGCGCCGAGCCCTGGAGCACTGCGGCCGGCGTGAGTTCCCCCAGCCCCACCTGGCGGCGGGCGAAGTCGACCATGCATTCCATCGCCTGCTCCTGTGCCGCCGCGGGGGCGTCGAGGCTTTCCTGCTGCGGGCAGGCGGTCACCGACGCCACCAGGGCGCCGCCCGGCGTGCTCGCTGCTGCGGGCCTGGGCGTAGACACGGCATGGTGGCCGGCGAGACCGACTGCGGCGGCGTTTGAAGCGGCGACGAGCGCGGCCGTCGCGAACGCGAGCAAGGTGAGCGAGAGCCTGGTTCTCACGCCCTACCTCTCGGCACCGCCGCGCCGGATGACGAGCTTTGGTTGGACTTATGTATGAGTCCAACGGAGGGATATCCTTCGCCCCCGGCGGCGGAAAGCAGTTTTCCCACCGCCCATGATTTCGTCCCCGACCGACCCAGGAGCCATGGCCGTAGAGACCGCCGCCTTCAGCGAGCAGACCGACATCCAGCGCGACATCACCGAGATGGTGCGGCAGTTCGCCGACGAGCAGATCATCCCCAACGCCGAGCACTACGACCACGAGGACTCCTTCCCCGAGCCGATCGTCGAGCAGATGAAGGAGCTGGGCCTGTTCGGGGTGACGATCCCCGAGGAGTACGGCGGCATGGGGCTCGACCTGACGACCTACGCGATGATCGTCGAAGAGCTCTCGCGCGGCTGGATTTCGATCTCCGGCGTCGTCAACACCCACTTCATCGGCTCCTATCTGCTGATGAAGTTCGGCACCGACGAGCAGAAGGACCACTTTCTGCCGAAGATGGCGACCGGCGAGATCCGCGCCGCCTTCTCGCTCTCGGAGCCCGAGGTCGGTTCCGACGTGCAGGGGATCAAGGCCACCGCGAAGAAGGGCGGCGACGGTTCCTGGGAGCTGAACGGCCAGAAGATGTGGGTCACCAACGGCCTCGGCTCGGCCGTCGTCTTCGTGCTGATGAAGACCGACCCCAAGGCCGACCCTCCATATAAGGGGATGACCTGCTTCATCACCGAGAAGGAGCCCTGGAAGGAAGTCAACGAGGGCGAGTACGCCGGGCTGACGATCCCGCCCAAGATCAAGAAGATGGGCTACAAGGGGGTCGAGTCGACCGAGCTCGTCTACGACGGCTACCGCTGCCCGCCCGAGCGGGTGCTGGGCGGCGAGGAGGCCGGCGTCGGCCAGGGCTTCATCCAGATGATGGACGCGCTCGAGGTCGGCCGCGTCAACGTCGCCGCCCGCGGCGTCGGCATCGCCCAGCGGGCGCTGGAGTTGGCCCTCCGCTACAGCCAGGAGCGCAAGACCTTCGGCAAGCCGATCGCCCAGCACCAGGCGATCCAGTTCAAGCTCGCCGACATGGCGACCAAGGTCGAGGCGGCCCGCCTCCTCACCCGCAAAGCGGCGCGGATGAAGGATGCCGGGGAGCGCTCGGATCTCGAGGCCGGGATGGCGAAGCTGCTTGCCTCGGAGACCGGCAAGGAGTGCGTCGAGGAGTGCTTCCGCATCCACGGCGGCTACGGCTACTCGAAGGAGTACGAGATCGAGCGCCTTTACCGGGACGCGCCGCTGCTGCTGATCGGCGAGGGGACCTCGGAGATCCAGCGCATGGTGATCGGCAAAAAGCTTCTGCAGAGGCACAAGATCTAGACGCATGGCGTCGACCGCGGACCTGATCCAGACCGCCGTCGAGCGGTTCCAGGCGGAAGTTCCGGCACTGCAGAAGCTGAAACTGGTCTTCGGCCTGGAGCTGAGGGGCCGCGGCGACATCCAGCTCTACCGGGTCGAGCTGCCGGGGCCGAAGATCAGCAAGGACCTGGCCCAGGACGAGCGGGTCCTGGTCGAAATCGATCGCCCCCAGTTCAACGAGCTGGCGGAGCGGGGGACGCTGAAGAGCTACCGCAAGGCGGTTGAGACCGGCCACATCAAGGCCACCGGTGACTCCAACGTGAAGAAGCTGATCGCCCAGGTGGTTGAGAAGCAAGAGCAACGCTCGCGCTTGAAGAAAGCGCACTGAGCACCCTTACTGGCTGGGTGGTCCGTTGCAGATGGAGGACCTGGCGGTCGTCGCCGGCGTCTTTCGTATGGGTTTGAGGCGACGAAAAGCCGCCCGTGTCGCACTATTCACGGCTTGGCTTGAGTAGAAATACTTAGTTTGGCCAGATGTTTGACCGGATTCATTCGTCAAACGTCCATGCGGTCTGTACTTTGGGCGCCGTTCGACGCCTTGTGAGAAGCCAATGAGGGCGTCAAGGCTTCAACACCAGTAAGGAGATTCGTTCGATGACTGTCCCCAGCTTCGCCCTTTTCCGCCGTTGGCCGGCGTCCATCCTGGCGGTGTGTCTCACCTTCGCGCTCGTCGCGGTGCCCGCGCAGGCGGCGCAGAAAAAGCTGTCGACGATCAGTCTCTGCATCACCAAGGCCGGCCCCGAGAAGGGCACGGTGCGCTTCGTCGCGACCAAACAGGGTTGCCGGCCGGGCGAGCAGAAGGTCCAGGTCGTGGGCGGCGCCGGCCAGGGCGTGCTGGGCATCGAAGAAAGCAGCGGCCAGCAGGGGGCGCAGGGACAAGCCGGCCCGCAGGGGCCGGTCGGTCCCCAGGGTCCAGTCGGCCCGAAAGGCGCCACCGGACCCCAGGGGCAGCAGGGCAACCCTGGCGCCAAGGGCGCCACCGGTGCCCCGGGTGCAAACGGAGTTCCCGGTGCCTCCGGGACCAAGGGTGCAACCGGTGCAAAAGGCGCAACTGGCTCCAAGGGCGCAACGGGGGCCAAGGGCGCCACGGGCGCACCGGGCGCGGCTGGCTCGGCAGGCGCTAAAGGCGCGACCGGCACCGCGGGCAAAGACGGCACCAAAGGAGCCACCGGTACGGCTGGGGCCAAAGGCGCTACGGGAGCCGCGGGCAAAGACGGGGCCAAGGGCGCAACTGGCGCTGCGGGTAAAGACGGCGCCAAGGGAGCGACCGGGGCCGCCGGCGCCAAGGGCGCGACCGGCTCACAGGGCAACGCCGGGGCGAAAGGCGCCACCGGTGCGCCGGGCGCAAACGGAGCTCCGGGTACCCCGGGCGCCAAAGGGGCAACCGGCGCCGCCGGTAAAGACGGCGCCAAAGGCGCGACCGGCGCAGCCGGCAAAGATGGCATCAAAGGCGCGACGGGCGCGGCTGGGGCAAAAGGCGCCACGGGTGTCGCCGGCAAAGACGGCACGAAAGGCGCGACCGGCGCGGCGGGAACGCCTGGCACGCCCGGCGCCAAAGGCGCGACCGGCGCAGCCGGCAAAGATGGCACCAAAGGCGCGACGGGCGCGGCTGGGGCAAAAGGCGCAACGGGTGTCGCCGGCAAAGACGGCACGAAAGGCGCAACGGGTGCCGATGGCAAAGACGGAGCCAAAGGCGCCACCGGCGCTGACGGCAAAGATGGCGCCAACGGCGCGACCGGGGCGGATGGGGCCAAAGGCGCAACGGGTGCCGATGGCAAAGACGGAGCCAAAGGCGCCACCGGCGCTGACGGCAAAGACGGAGCCAAAGGCGCCACCGGTGCTGACGGCAAAGATGGCGCCAAAGGCGCGACTGGTGCCGACGGCGCCAAAGGCGCGACTGGGAAAGACGGTGCCAAAGGAGCCACGGGTACGGCCGGTGCGAAAGGCGCCACCGGAACCGGGGGGACCAAAGGCGCGACTGGCGCCAAAGGGCCTACGGGTACGGCCGGCGCCAAAGGGGCTACCGGTACTGCGGGCGCGAAGGGCACTACCGGCAAAACCGGTGCGACTGGCAAAACCGGCGCAACCGGTAGCCAGGGTATCGCTGGCTCTACCCTGATCCTGGGTAGCAGCAATGGGACCTTCAGCCTCTCGAAAGAATCGGACGGCGGGCGGTTTATCGGAATCCTCGGGAACAGCTCGACCGAGTCGAGTGTCCAGGCCGTCAGCCCGATCACCAAGACGTTCACGAGCTTCTCGTGCTCGGTCAGCTCGGCGCCGAGCAGCGGTACCACCACGTTCCGGATGCGGATCGAGGGCAGCTCGGTCAGTACCGCCTGCACGCTCACCGGCTCGAATACCAGCAACTCGGTCTCGGGTAGCTATCCGGTCTCCGCCGGCGACGTAATCGACGTTTGGGTGTTCAACAGCAGCTCCACCAGCACCCGCTCGTTTTCCTGGGGCCTGGGCTAGCGCTCACGCCTGCCGGGCCTTCGCCGGCCCGGCAGGCGTGTGTGCGCAGCTAGGCGCGCGCGGATAGCATCCGGCGCCGTCCACCAGAGGAGAATCCGGAACCGATGAGCGAGCAGAAGTACGAGCTGACCACCGACCAGGCCGAGCGCGAGGCGTCAGGCGCGCACAGCTACGGCCGCTACCTCGAGGAGTTCGAGGTCGGCGCCGTCTACAAGCACTGGCCCGCCAAGACCGTGACCGAGGCCGATGACCATCTCTTCTGCCTGATCACGATGAACCACCACCCGCTGCACATCAACGACGTCTACGCGAGCCGCTCGCAGCAGGGGCGCAACGTCGTCGTCGGCCCGCTGGTCTACTCGCTGGCGCTCGGCATGTCGGTCTCCGACGTCTCCGGCAAGGCGATCGCCAACCTCGCCACCGAGGAACTGAGCCACCCCAACCCGGTCTTCCACGGCGACACCCTGTTCTGCGAGACCGAGGTGCTGGAGAAGCGCGAGTCGAAATCGAAACCGGATCGCGGCACGGTCAAGGTCCACACCCGCGTCCTCAACCAGGACGGCGTCCTCGTAGCCGAGTTCAAGCGGCTGGTTTTGGTTCCGCGGCGCGAACCGGGGGAGTAGCCGGATCTCAGCGGCGAGTACCGGGCCGGCCGTCAGCCACGCCGCACCGCCGAGACCGGCAGGGACTCCACGGTGTGGGTGCCGACCGGGCCGTTGAGCTTGATCCCCGGGCAGTAGCTGCCGCTGATCGCGTAGATCCGGCCGCGGTCGACGGCCGCGCCGAAGGCGTGCCGCTCGATGTTCATGTCGGGCAGCCGCTGCCAGCGCGACGTCCTCGGGTCGAAAGCCCAGGCACTCGGCGTCACCGAGCCGCCGCCGTCTTCCCAGCCGAGCTCGTCGTCGCCGCCGAAGGCCACGATCTTCCCCGCCGCGGTGACCAGCCCAACCGATGAGTAGGGGCCGGAGGGTAGGCCAGGCAGCTCTTCCCAGCGTTCCCTGCGCGGGTCGTAGCGGCTGAACTCGTCGGATGACGCCTCTGGATCCGTACGGCCGCCGACCATGTAGAACCGGCCGCCCAGCGCCGCGCCGCTGACGTGGTGCACGGCGATCGGCGCGTCGGGGAGCGAGGACCAGGTCCCGGTGGCGAAGTCGTAGCTTTCGAAGCTCTGGTAGGGGCCGGAAGGGTTGCTCACGCCGTAGGTCTGGGGGGCGCCATCGGCGACGTAGAGCTTGTCGCCGATCGCTGCCGCCGCGGCGCCGCCGCGTGGTTGGTGCATCGGCGGCATCCGCGTCCAGCGATCGGCGCGCGGGTCGTAGCGCCAGAAGTCACTGGTCGCCTCGGCCCCTTCGAGGTAGCCGCCGGCCAGGTAGGCGTCGCCGTGCCAGGCGACCGCCGGGCTGTGGTTGAGGCCGACCGGCAGCTGGGTCGGCTCGCTCCAGCGACCGCTGCGCACGTCGTAGGCCAGCACCCGGTGCAGGTTGCCGGGGGCGCTGCCGCCGAAGGTGTAGATCGTCGGGCCGATCGCGACCGCGTTCCCCTCGACGACCGCCGCCGGGGTTTCGCGCTCGAAGCGCCAGCGGCCCGCCGGCACGGGGGGCGAGGTAGGGGCGCGGCGGTAGAGGCCGAGGTGGCAGGGCGGGTTAGGACGCTCGTTCTTCAGGCCCAGGGTGGTGCGCCAGTTTCCAGGGAGGTCGATTGCGTCGAGCGCGGCCAGCACGCCGACCACAAATACGACGGTCATCGCCACCGCCAAGGCCGCCAGCAGCTTCGATGCTCGGCCGCTCATCGGCGGCAGTATGGCGCGGCGCACGGCCGCCGTCGCGCGGGAAGGGTTCGCGCCCTCCTGCTTGAATCGAGTCGGCACGATGGAGCCCGCCCAGACGACCGAGCCGATTCCCGTCTTCGACGTGCGCCTCGACGAGGGTGTGGTCGACGCCGTGGCCGCGACGCTGCGCTCCGGCTGGCTGACGATGGGTCCGCGGATCAAGGCCTTCGAGGAGGAGTTCGCCGCCCACTTGGGGGTCGAGCACGCGGTCGCGACGAACAGCTGCACGGCAGCGCTCCACCTCGCCTATCTTGCCGCCGGGGTCGGTCCCGGTGACGAGGTGATCGTCCCCGGCATCACCTTCGTCGCCTCGGCTGCCGCCGTGCGCTATTGCGGCGGCGTGCCGGTGCTGGCCGAGATCGCCGGCCAGGGCAACCTCGGCCTCGACCCCGAGGACGTCGAGGCGCGGATAACGCCGCGCACGAAGGCGGTCTGCGCCGTTCACTACGGCGGCTACGCGGCGCCGCTCGGGTCGCTGATGGAGCTCTGCGATCGCCACGGCCTGGCCCTGATCGAGGACGCCGCCCACAGCCCCGCAGGGACCCTGCCCGGCTCCGAGCGCAAGCTCGGCACCTACGGCCTGGCCGGAACCTTCAGCTTCTTCTCCAACAAGATCCTCTCCTGCGGCGAGGGGGGCTTGCTGGCCACCGATGACGACGCCGTGGCCGAGCTGGCCCGCAGCCGCCGCTCGCACGCGATGACCTCCGGCACCTGGGACCGCCACCGCGGCCACGCGATGGGCTACGACGTGGTCGAGGTGGGCTACAACTACCGCCTCGACGAGCCACGTGCGGCCCTGTTGTCGGCCCGGCTTCCCGGCCTCGCCGCCGACATCGAGGAGCGCCGCCGCCTGACCCGCCGCTACCGCGAGCTGCTCGGCGAGGTGGAGGGCGTCTCGATTCCTTACGACGACGCGCAGGTGGCGACCAGCGCCTGCTACGTGATGCCGGTGATGCTCGAGGACCCCGCGCTGCGCGACCCGCTGCGCAAGCTGCTCTCCGAGCGCCACTCGGTTCAAACCAGCGTGCTCTACCCCTCGATCAACGAGTTCACCGCCTACGGCCGCGGCGAGCAGAGCCTGCCACGCTGCGAGCGGGCCGCCCGTACTCAGCTGACCCTGCCGCTCTATCCGCACCTCGGCGACGAGCGGCTGGACCGGGTGGTCGCGGCGCTGCGCGAAAGCCTCGCCGAAGCCGCGGCCTGATCAGGCCGCGGCGCGACTCTCCCGCACGGCGTCGAGGAAGCGGAGCCAATCGCTCGCGCAGTCGGCAAGCAACCCGCAGAGTCGTCCCAAAGCGGCGAAATCGTCATCCAGCTCCCAACCCCAGTGCAGCGTGACCGGCGCCCAGAGCGCCTCACCGGCGGCGGCCATCCGCTCGACCTCGGGGATGACCTCCGCCGCGCGCCCGTAAAGCGGTGCGTAGGAGGGAAGGTAGACAGCGTCGCCGTCCCAGATCGGGGTCGGGCGGAAGCCCAGCAGCCGAACGCTCTCGGGGCCGCCGCAGACCACCTCGAAGCGTTCCGCAAGAAGGCGGTACTGGCCGGCGTCGAAGCGGTTGAATGGCGGCACGAAGACGGGGGTCTCGATGCCCAGCTCGGCGAGCGAGGCCCGGGCTCGGTCGATACGCGCCGCGGCGCGCGCCTGGTCGAGCCCGCAAAGCTCGGAGTGGCGCCGCGGTGAGCGATGGCGGGTGCGGTGGTCGAGGCCGTGCAGGCCGAAGACGACGCCTTCGTCGCGCAGGCGTCGCAGTACCTCGACCTCCCAGCCGTCGAGCGGTCGCGACTCCTCGACCTGCGGGTCGAGGTAGTCGCGCGAAACGCGCGGCGTCGCCGCCAGGAGGTACGGCACTCCGGCTTCGGCGAGGACCGAGTGGAAGCGCTCGAAGGCCGCGGTACCGAAGCGGCCCGCAGGATCGAAGGCGCGAGCGTGGGGGAACTCGTCGACGCGGACCAGCGCCCGTGGTGGCCCGGCTGCCGAGTCGCCGAGCGCCTCGTGACGCAGCGCCGTCAACGGCCCGGCGACGCTCCGCCGCCAGCCGATTCGGCCGCGCTTCGCCTCCAGCGCCTGGAGCAGGCGGCGGGGGGCCGAGGGGACGGAGCTGCCGAAAGCCGCCGCCGCGACCTTCGGCGTCGTCGGGCCCGGCGGGCCGGCGTCGCCCCCCGTCCACAAGCTCAGGGCGGCGCTGCGGATCGCGTCGCGACTCACCCGCGGATCATCGCGCAGCCTGCGGCGGCGGCCATCGCCGCCGCGCGCGGCGAGCGCCGCCGTCGCAGTTAGGCTCTGGCGCCGTGAAACGCGCAGTCGTACTCGCCGGTGGGCTGGGGATGCGCCTCAGGCCCTACACGACCGTCCTGCCGAAGCCGCTGATGCCGGTCGGCGACCGGCCGATCCTCGACGTAATCGTGCGCCAGCTTCGCCGCCAGGGCTTCGAGCGGCTGACGATAGTCACCGGCCACCTGGCCGAGCTGATCGAGGCTTTCTTCGGCGACGGAGAGCGCTACGGAATCCCGATCGACTACTTTCGCGAGGACGAGCCGCTGGGCACGGTCGGGGCGCTGGCCCTGCTCGGCGGGATCGAGGAGGACTTCCTCGTCATGAACGGCGACGTCCTCACCGACCTGCCGTTCGGCGGGCTGCTCGACGGCCACCGCGCCTCGGGGGCAGCGGCGAGCATCGCCGCGCACCGACGCCAGGTCCAGGTCTCGCTCGGCGTCCTGCAGTTCGGCGATGAGGGCGACGCGGATCGCCTCACCGGCTACATCGAGAAGCCGGCCTACGACTACGAGGTCAGCATGGGGGTCTACGCCTTCTCGCCGCGGGTCCTCGACCACATCGAGCCCGGCGAGCGGCTCGACTTCCCCGATCTGGTTTTGCGCCTGCTCGAGGCCGGGGAGCAGGTGCGCGCGCGCCGCAGCGAGGAGGACTACTGGCTCGATATCGGCCGCCACGACGACTACGAGACGGCAATGGACGAGTTCGAGCGGATGCGGGAGCGGTTCCTGCCGGGCGAGCCCCCGGGGTGAAGCTGGAGGGCCGCGACATCGTCTGCCTCGGCACCGCCGACTGGGAGACGGAGCTGCCGATCAACCAACACCAGCTGATGCGGCGGCTGGCGGCCCGCAACCGCGTCCTTTTCGTCGAGTCGCTTGGCTTGCGCCGGCCACAGCTTGCGGGGCGCGACCTGCGACGGATCTGGCGGCGGCTGCACAAGGGCCTGCGCCCGCCCCGGCCGGTCGACGGTCTCCATGTCCTCTCGCCGCTGGTGCTGCCCTTCCACGGCAGCGCCCCGGTGCGGGCGCTCAACCGCCGCCTACTGGGGCGCCAGGTCGGAGCCGCCGCCCGCCGCCTCGGCATGCGGCGGCCCGTCCTCTGGGCCTACGCGCCGCAGGCCGAGGCCCTGCTCGACCTGCTGCAGCCCGAGCTCGTCGTCTACCACTGCGTCGACGACGTCGCCGCCCAGAAGGGCGTCGACGCCGAGGGCTTTCGCGCTGCCGAGGAGCGCTTTGCCCGCCGCGCCGACCTGGTGTTGGCCAGCGCGCCGGCGCTGGCCGAGCGCATGCGCTCGCTCTCCCGGCATGTCCTCTACGCGCCAAACGTCGCCGACACGGCGCTGTTCGCGACCGCCCTGGAACCGGGGGCACTCGATCCCGCGCTTGAGCCGCTGCCCGCTCCCAGGCTCGTCTTTCAGGGGGCGATCGTGCCGACCAAGCTCGACCTCGACCTGCTCGTCACGGTCGCGGCGGCGCGGCCGGGCTGGAGCGTCGTCCTGGTCGGGCCGCGCGGAGCCGGCGATCCCGGCGCCGATCTCTCCGCGCTCGATCGGGTGGCCAACATCCATTTCCTCGGACCGCGCGTGGAGGCGGAGCTGCCGGCGGTGCTGCGCGGCGCCGACGCTGGCTTGATCCCCTACGCGATCAACGACCTCACCCGCAGCGTCTTCCCGATGAAGGTCTACGAGTACCTCGCCGCCGGAGTGCCGGTGCTGAGCACGCCGCTGCCGGCGCTGGTGGACGTCGAGGGGGTCGAGATCGTCCCCGACGCCACCGCGCTGGTCGCCGCGGCGGAGGCGGCGATCGCCGCCGAGACCCCGGCGCGTCGGGCGGCCCGCTCGCAAGCGGCGGCAGCGCATTCCTGGCAGGAGCGGATCGCGGAGATCGAGCGGGCGCTCGGCTAGGAAGCCTGAGGTTTCAGAGCGCAATAGCAGCCAACTTTGGGCGCTTAAAGTCCAAAAACACCGGCACAGATCCCCAACGCTGCCGCTAAATCATGGCAGGGCGCCTTCGCTAGGCCCGTACTGCGGCGGCGTCCGCCAGCACGGCGCGCGTTTCGGCTGCGACCTGGGGCCAGCGGAAGCGGGCAGCGTGCCGCAGGCCACGCTCGATCAACCCTGGCGGTCGCGCCAGGGCATCCTCGATGTCGGCCCGCCAGGCGGCCGCGGTGCGCTCGGCGACGACGATGGCGGCCGGGCCACTGACCTCCTCGAGGCCACCCGAGCCGGCGGCGATGACCGCCGGGGTGCCGCACGCCATCGCCTCCAGCGGGGCGATGCCGAATCCCTCATAGAGGGCGGGCGCGGCGAAGGCGCCGGCGGCGCGCATCAGGTCGAGTAGCTCCGCCTCGCCGACCCGGCCGAGCAGGTCGCAGGCGCCGCTGGCCCTGGCGGCCGCTTCGATCCGCCCGCCTTCGAAGCCCGGCGAGCCGGCCAGCGCCAGGCGCCAGCCGGCGCCCTCGGCGGCCGCGAAGGCGGCCGCCTCGATCAGCACGTCGAGACCCTTGCGCGGCTCCAGCGAGCCGACGTGGAGGACGAACGGCGCCTGCAGGCCCCAGCGGTTGGCGACTGTGGCCAGGGCCGTCTCGCGGTCGCCGGGGGAGAAGGCCTCGTCGACCCCGTTGGGGACGACCGTCAGCTTCGAGCGGCCGACCCCGTACTCGGCCTCGACGTCTGCGGCCGTGGTCTGCGAGACGGCGATCACCCGGCTCGCCCGTCGCGCCGAGCGCGCCACTGCGGTGCGGAAGCCACGCTCGTGCGCGCTCGGCTTGACGCCCTCGATGCGCAGCGAGGCGAGGTCGTGGATCGTGACCACGGTCGGGACGGGGCTCCAGCGTGGCAGCACGCTCTCCGGCGCCCAGAGCACATCGACCCCGCTGCGGGCCAGCCAAAGCGGCAGGAAGCCCTCGCGCCAGAGGGGCGTGCCTTTGACCCGCACGCCGACCTCGGTGGCGCCGGCGACGGGGCGCTCGAGGCGACGCGTGTTGGCCAGCAGGCGGACGTCGTCGCCCCCGGCAACCAGCTCGCGGGCGATCCGGTCGAGGTACTTGGGGATGCCGCCCCAGGGAGCCTCGAGCACGTTGGCGTCGACCGCGATGCGCATCGCGATCAGGCAGGCAGCCGCGGCGGTAACGCCGGCTCGGCCGCCTCCTCGGGCTGGGGAGCGTCGCGCCAGGCGGCGGCGAGCCAGCCGAGCAACGCGCCGACGAAGATCGACGTGCGCGGCTCCACGGCGATGAAGGAGGCGGTCAGCTCGACGACGCCGAGACCGAGGATGCCGCCGAAGCAGGCGATTGCGCCGACCTGGATCAGCGGGTCCGGGTGGCGGCGCCAGACGCCGACTGCGGTCCACAGGGCAGCGCCCAACAAGGCGAGGTAGGCGATCGCCCCGAGCGGCCCGAAGGCGAGCCACAGCCAGAGAACCTCCACGTGTGCGTAGCGACGGTCGTGGGACTCGGCGAGCGGGTAGTGAACGTCCCAGGGCACGCCAAGGCCGATCCCGGTCAGCGGGTGTTCGCGCAGATTCTGGATCACGTTGCGGCGCTCGTCTATTCGGTAGCGGTCGCCGCGGTTGGTGCCGATGCCGCCCGGGCTGAGCGTCTGCGCCCGCTCGACGATCGGGCTCGTCGACGGTTCGTCGGAGGCGCCGATCGTAGTCGCGCCAAGCAGCGCCAGGGCGAGTGAGACGGCGCCGATCGCGAGCACGGCTTTGCCGCGGTTGCGGCTGGCGACGATGATCACGACGATCAGCGTGAAGGCGGCGGCGATCCAGAAGGAACGCCGGTAGGAGAGCAGCAGCGCGAGCATGGCGAGTGGCGCGGCGGCGAGCATCCAGCCGGGTAGCTTGACCCGGCGGACCAGCGCCGCGGCAACCCCGAGCACGAAGATGAGCATGACCAGGTTGGGCACCGGACTGAGGTAGCTGACCGTCTCTTCTTCGACTGAGGCGCCGACCCCGCCCAGCGCCGCGTAGACGCCGGAGAGCGCCTTGAAGGCGGCGAGGCCGGCGACGATCGCGGCGCAGATCCGCAGGCTGCGCGTGTCGCGCAAGGCGTTTACCGCCAGCAGCGGCACGAAAACGACGTAGAGGGCGGTCAGGCCGCGGTGGAAGAGTTCGCCGCTGCTGACGCCGGCGTCTGCCGTATATCCCGTCACCGCCCCCGCTGCCACCGCCAGGCCGAGCAGCGCCAGCGGGGCGGTCAGCGGCTCGGGCCATCGCGGTCGCACGCTCTCGCTCGCGAAGCGGAGCACGACTCCGGCGAGGCCCGTGGCGAGGAGCAGGTCCTGCGGAGTCAGCTTGGCGGCGATCGGGTCATAGAAGGAGCCGACGGGTGGCAGAAGGCCCTGGGTTTCGGACTCGACCAGGACGACCCCGGCGAGGAGCAGGACCAGCGAGGCCGCCGGGAAGCGCAGCAGGACCAGGCCCAGCGCGGCGACGGCAGGGACGATCGCGCCGATCGGGCCCAGCCTGGCGATCCCGGCCGTCAGCATCAGGCCGGTGGCGATCCCAGCGGCGCTGACCGCAAACGCCACGCCGAGGGACGGCATAGCGAGGGCCGGACGGTTCAGACCGTCGACTCCTTCGGTGCCCGCGCCGGTTTGCCGCGCTGCTCGCGCGGCCGGTAGGCGTCATAGCGGGTCTGCCGTGCGTTGGAGCGATTGAAGGCGAAGCCGAGTAGCGGCGCGCCGGTCGCGCGCAGGGCCTCGATCGCCCGGCGTGCCTCTCGGCGGCGGGTATGGCGGGAGTCGACGACGAAGACGACCCCGTCGGCGTAACGGGCGAGCACCACCGGGTCGACCACGACCAACGTCGGCGGGCTGTCGAAGACGACCACGTCGCTGTTGGAGCGCAGGTACTGGACGATCGCTTTCATTTTCGCCGAGGAAAGCGACTCGACCGAGTCGCCGGCGTGGGCGCCGGCGGGCAGCAACCGCAGTTCGCCGGCGGCGCCACTGCCGACCGGTGGCAGGGCGATGTCGACGCCGACCTGGGATATGTCGGGCGCCTGCTCCTCGACGAGCAGGTCGCTGAGGCCGGGGGAGAGGCGGGTGCCGAAGACATCGTGCAGGGTGGGGCGTCGCAAGTCGCCGTCGATGACGTTGACCCGCCGCCCCTCGGTCGCCAGCGCACGGGCGATATTGGCCGAGACGTAGCTCTTTCCGCAGCCCGACTCGGCCCCGGTTATCAGCACCCCCGGCGCGCCTTTCCCGGAGCCGTTGCTCTCGGCGATCCGCTCGAGCGAGAAGACCACTGCCGTACGCAGGCTGCGGAAGGACTCCAGCGCCGGCGTGCCGCGCCCCTTGGGGATCTCACCCAGCAGCGGCAGCCCGAGGTCGCGGGCCACCTCCTGGGCGGACTTGTAGCGATCGAAGAAGAGCTCGCGCAGGTAGATCACCGCGGCACCGAGCACCAGCGCACCGATCATCGCCAGGATCGCGTCGCGCATGGGCTTCGGCGCCACCGGCGAGGAGACCGCGGCGGCGCGCTCCACGACCCGCATCGTGTCGCCGGGGTTGGCGCTCTCGGTGGCGATCTGGTCCTGCAGCGCCTGCAGCTCGACCTGCAGGCCGGCCGCATTGGACCCGTTCGACCCAGCTTCCGCCAATTCCGCTTCGATTTCGTCGATCCGCTGCTGGATCGGCTGCAGCGTGTCTTTGCGCTGGTTGATCGAGAGCTCGCCGAGATAACGGGCGAAGGCGTCGGCGTAGGCGTTGGCGAATTCCGCCGCGACGGTAGGGTCGCCACTGGTGGCGATGAAGCTGAGCACGCCGGTCCTCGCCTCCGGCTCGACCGAGACACTGGAGTCGAATTCCGCTTCCCGTCCTTTTACCGCCGGGTCTTCGGCGGCGATGTCGAGCACGGTTCGCGTCTTCGCCAGCTCGTCGTAGAGGTTGGAAAGGCTGAGGAGTTGTTCCTCGTTGAGGATTTCCCCCGACGCCTGGCTGGTTGAGACGATTTGCCCCAGCGCCCTGCTCTCGTATTCGTCGGCTTTCGAGGATGAAATCGCGTAGACGACGACGGCGGCGACGATCGCGAACAGGGCCAGCCACCGTTTGCTGGTCCAGATCAGGCGGAGATGGCTGGAGAGTTCCACAATTCGGAGACCTATCGGGACAATCGCGGCTCGACTTGAATCCGGAAACAGCGGGCGCTTCCCGCACCGCAATGCGAATTCCTTAACAGGATAGCCACAGCAAGGGTCGTTATCCGGGGCGCGCCTTGGCCTCGACGTCGCCCACCGCCGTGGTTGCCGCTTCGGCTGGTTGCAGCGGTGCGACCACACCGCGCAGCGCCCGCGGCGCCAGCCGCAGGAGCAGGCGCTCGCGGCGCCCGGCGGGCACGACCGCGTCGATCGGGCGCAGCTGGTCCTCGGCGTCGAGCGCCCTGATGGCGGCCCCAGCGCCGCCGTGGCGAAGCTCGCGGCTGCGGACTGTCTGCGCCGGCGCCGGGGCGGTGCAGATCAACGCCACGTCGGCACCGGCCGCGGCCGCCTCCGCCAGCCAGCCGGCGAGGCGCCCGGCGCGGCGACCGCCGAGGGCGATGCCGACCAACCGCACGGGCCCCGATCGCGGCGCCTGCTGACCGAGGCCGGCGGCTCCCTCGCCGGAGTTCGAGCGCAGCCTGTAGGCGGTGGCGAGCGAGTCGGCGCCGCACTCCAGGAAGACCTTGGCCAGGCCGCGCCAGCCGTCCCGCCAGGCGCCGTAGAGGAACACCCGGTAGGCGAGCTTGGCGAGGGGGCGCAAGAAGATCCCGCTCAGCGTCTCGCCAGGGCCGGGGCGGCGGCGCTGCGAGCCCTCCAGGCGGGCGTAGGCAAGCGCGTCGCGCAGCGCCTCGCGCCAGGAGGAGGCCAGCAGGTGGTCGAGCTCGCCGGCCAGCGGTCGCACCGGCCCGTCCGGCCAGAGCCCCTCGTGGACGTTGCGCGACTCGTCGTGGCGGAAGGCGCCGCGGCGAAAGAGCCGGTGCCGGTAGCGGGGATAGCGGGCCGAGGGCCCGAGCCGGCGGCCGAGGAAGACGTCGCGCATCGGTATCGCCGCCATCCGCTCGCGGGGGGGTGGCCCGTCGAGCATTGCGCGGATCTCGCCGGCCAGCTCGGCGCTGACCCGCTCGTCGGCGTCGATCTCCAGCACCCAGTCGCCGCCGGCGCGGTCGAGCGCCACGTTGCGCTGCGCCGCGAAGCCGGGCCATGGATTCTCGACCAGCGTGGCGCCCGCCGCGCGCGCGATCTCGCGGGTGCGGTCGCGCGAGCCGCCGTCGACGACGATGACCTCGTCACAGAAGCCGAGGCTCTCGAGGCAGGCGGGAAGCCGCTGCTCCTCGTCCGAGGCGATCACGCAGGCGGTTACGGACTCCGGCAAGGGCGGGCAGTATCGCAGCGACGCACGCCGCCATCGCGACTCGCGCCGCCTGTACAGTCGCCGCCGATGGCGACCGAGAGCACCCGATCGCGCGCCACCCGGGACGTGGTGCGGCAGCTCTTCGGGCGGATCCTCAACCTCGGCCTGGGCGTCGTCGTCACCGCGGTCATCGCCCGCGGCCTCGGTGACAGCGGCTTCGGCGAATGGTCGAGCCTGCTCGTCGTCGTGCAGATCGCGGCCTACTTCGCCGACCTCGGCCTCGAGCAGGTCGGGGTGCGCAAAGCCGCGGCCGAGCCAGAGCGCGAGGCGCAGTGGATCGGCGCCGCGATCGCCCTGCGTGCCGTCGTCTCGCTGCCGGCGACGCTGATCTCGATCGTCGTCGCCCTGCTGATTGCCGACAACCACGGCATGGCGCTGGGCGGCGTCCTGGTCTCGACCACGATTCTGCTCAGCGGGCCCAACACCGCCCGCGCCCTGCTGCAGCTGCGCCTGCGCAACGACGTCAACGTCGCCGTGATGACCTTCTCCTCGGTCGTCTGGGGGGCGGCGGCGATCGCCGTCTCGGCGGCCGGCGGCGGGCTGGTGCCGCTGGCGATCGCCTTCGTCGCCTCGGCGCTGGCGACGACGGCGCTGCAGGTCTGGCTCGGCCTGCGCGCGGGCGCGGTGGAGCTGCTCGGCTCGCGTCACCTCTGGCGGCCGCTGGCGCGGATCGGCCTGCCGCTGGCGACCGGCGGCGTGCTGGTCCTCGCCTACGCGCGGATCGACCAGATCCTCGTGCTCGAGCTGGTCGGGGCGCGCGAGGCGGGGCTGTACGCGGCCGTCTATCGCATCCTCGAGCAGGCCCACTTCCTGCCGCTGACCGTGAGCACGACCCTGTTGCCGCTCGTTTCCGCCGCCTACCCGTCCGACCCGCCGCGGGTTCGCGAGCTGCTGCAGACCACCGCCGATTACCTGGCCGTCGTCTCGCTGCCGGCCCTCGGCGTCGCCCTCGCCGCCTCCGGGCCGGCGATCGAGCTGTTGTTCGGCGCCGAATTCGCCGACGCGGCGCCGGCCCTGCCGGTGCTGATGGGCGCCTTCGTCGTGATCTGCTTCGGCTACCTCTCCGGCAACATGGTGGTCGTCCTCGGCCTGCAGCGGCGCTTCGTCCTCTACGCCTCGCTGGGGCTGGTCCTCAACGTCGCCCTCAACCTGGTCCTGCTGCCTCGCTACGGCTTCCTCGCCGCCGCCTGGACGACGCTTGCGACCGAGCTGGCGGTGGTCGGGCTGGCCTGGCGGGCGGTCATCGACGAGCTCGACTTCCGCCCCGCGCTGGGTCGCGTCTACCGGGCCGCCGTCGCCACCGCGGCGATGACGCTGCTGTTGCTCGGCTTGCGCGCGATCGGCACGCCGGCGGTGCCGCTGCTGCTTGCCGCCGTGCTCAGCTATCCGTTGCTGGCACTGGCGCTGCGGGCGATCGATCTCGAGGACCTGCGCCAGCTTCGCGCCCTGCGCCGGAGCTCGGGCTGAGTTCCCCGGCGAGCAGCTCGCCGAGCCGCAGGGCGAGCGCGGCTACCGTCAGCGTCGGATGGACGGGGCCGTAGGTGGGGAAGGCCGAACCGCCGGCGACGAAGAGGTTCTCGACATCGAGGTGGCGCATCTGGTCGTCGACGACGCCCTCGTCGCCGGAGCCCATCCGGCAGGTGCCCAGCAGGTGGCCACCGCGCGGGCCCGGCTTCGCGGTCACCCCGCGCACGCCGAGCGGCGTCAGCCGGCTGTGCAGGCTCTCGACCACGCTGGCGATGCCGTCGCGTTCATAGCGGCTCGGCGGCGAGTAGGCGATCCGGTTGAGGGGCAGGCCAAAAGAGTCGCGCCGCGGCGAGAGCGTGACGCGCCGGGCCCGGCGTGGATGGTCTTCGCTCAGCATGTCGAGCGGGAGGATGCGCCTCCACTCGGTGAGAGCGTCGGCGCGCACCTGCTTGCCGTCGTTGCCGGCGAGGACCTTGTGGGCGACGAGGGGGCCGAGCGGCACGCCCGGGTTGTAGGGGCCGACGATTGCCGCGGCGTGCCGTGAGCGGAAAGGCCCGTCCCGGAACGCCTCTGAGAGCCCCGTGACCAGCGTCGTGCCGTAACCCGGCTTGACCTCGCGCTTGAGGGTGACGAACACCGAGGTGTGGCCATGGTCGGCGAGGTAGTGGCCGACGTCGGGCCGGCTCACTCCCGAGCGCAGCAGGATCGCCGGGTTTTCGAAGCCGTTGGCGGCGAGCACGTAGCGCTGAGCGCGGACCAGCAAGCGCTCGCCGTCGGGCCCGATCGCCTCGATCGCCTCGATCGAGCTCCCGTCGCCGCTCGTCCGCAGGTGGGCGGCGACCGTCTGCCGGCGCAGGTCGAGTCCGCCGTGATCGAGTACCGCGCGCAGGCCGTTGAGCGGCGAGAAGCGGGCATCGACCGGGCAGAGTTCGCAGGTGGCGGAGGCGCAGCAGGCGGGGCGATCCTGCAGTGGCTGCGAGGGTCGAGCTTGGGGAAGCGGGCCGAACGGCTCCAGATGGGGGCCGACGATCTCGTCCATCGGGCTGTGCGGGTGGGGGGGCAGCGTGCGCGCGCCCGGCAGCGGCGGGCCGCCCGCCTCGCCGGAGCCGCCCCGCGGCGCGCCGGAGATTCCCAGCGCCTGCTCGGCGCGGCGGTAGTAGGGAAGGAGGTCCTCCAAGGAGAGGGGCCAGTCGAGCATCACCCCATAGCGCGAGCGCATCTTGAAGTCACTGGCGACGAAGCGCGGCGTCGTGCCCGACCAATGCAGGGTCGAGCCGCCGACCCCGTAGACGTAGCTCCAGGGATAGGGCTCGGTGCCCGGCGCGGTTTCGTTGTTTGGCTGCGCGCCGGGGACGTCCGCGGCCCACTCGCCATCGGCGAGCTGTTCCTCATGCGTCTTCAGCGTCCCGCGCTCGAGCATCGCCACGCGGGCCCCGGCCCGCAGCGGCGCCCAGGCGGCTAGCAGCCCGCAGACGCCCGAGCCGACGATCGCCAGGTCCGCCTCGACGGCTCTCATTCGACCCGCACCAGGCCCGAGCAGGGGGCGGGGGAGCCGGGATCGGAGCCCGTTATCGCGTAGGCGAGGTTCGACGCCGGAGCCGAGAGCATCGGCTCGATCAAGCCCTCGATCGCGCGCTCGCGCGTGCCGTCGGGCAGCAGGATCGAGGCGGGTGCGCGAACGGCGAGCGCGAAGGCAGCGGCGTGGGCCTCGTAGTCGGCATCGCCGTACTGTTCGCGCGCCCGGCGCAGCAGCTGCTCGGCCAGCTCGGTCGAGACGCCTAGGCGCGAAGCGACGAGTTGGGCGAACTCGTCGCCGGGGATCAGCAGGGCGTAGGGGGAGATCGCGGCGAGCGCGGCGGCACCGGCGCCGAGCGCCACGAAGGTACGGCGGCGCATCCGGCTTCGATTCCGCCGGCCGGCGGGGATGCCGGCAGCATCGCGTAGGGCATCGATCAGCTTGGTCACCTGCACGGCGCTGTCGTAGCGTTCGCGGGCGCGGGTGAGCGCGCGCTCGCCGAGCCCCCGGCGGAGGTCGGGGTCGGCCAGGCGCCGCAACGCCGCCTCTATCTCTTCAGCCGAGCCCGGCTCGACGACTATGCCGGCGTCGCCGAGCAGCTCCGGCACGGCGCCGACTCGCGAGGCGAGGACCGGCAGCCCGGCGGCCATCGCCTCGAGCACCGACCAGGGCACCGCGTCGGCGCGGGTCGGCAGGGCGAAGACGTCGGCCGCGGCGTAGAGATCGCGCAGGGTCTCCGAACGGGCCTCGACGCCGCGATGCACCCGCACTCGACTGCGCTCGGCGATCTCGTCGCCGCTGACGACGTCGAGAACTGCTGCGCCCTCCAGCGCCTCGGTCGCCGCGATCAGGACGCCGAGCCCCTTGCGCTCGGCGTCGTTGCCGACGAAGAGCAGCCGCAGCGGTCCCTCGCGGCGGGCCGGGCGTCGCCCGGCCGCGGCTTCCCACCAGGCGACGTCGAGGCCGGGGTGGATAGTCGCCAGCTTCTCCGCCGGCAGCTCGTGCTCCTCGCGCAGTGCCCGCGCGTTCCACTCGGTCCAGGCGACGACCGCCGCGGCGCCCTCCACGGCCCGCCGCTCCAGCCTCTCGAGCAGCCGTTGTTGTCGCGGCGAGGGACGGCGCCCCGGTCCGGCGTACTCCAGCGCCGCGAACTGGCGCATGGTCGCATCGACCGAGAGCACACAGGGCAGGCGGCGCATCGGCCGCTTCATCAGCAGCGCGGCGGCCTGGGTCGTGACCAGGGCGACGTCAACTGCGCCGGTATTGCGCTTCAGCAGGCGCCGTGCCCACCAAGACCAGCGCAGCCGCCAGCGGAGCTCGAACATGTCGGCGTCGCCGAGCCGGCGCCAACGGCGCAGCAACAGGCGCTCGATCCGGTTGGGCGGCGGTACCGTCGCGAAGGTCGCCGCGACCTCCGGGTGGGCGGCCAGGGCGTCGCGCAGCTGCTCCGTCATCGTGCGGTGGCCGAGCACGCCCTCGTCGAGGAAGAGCACCCGCAGCGGCTCGCTCATAGCTTCGCCCGCCCCGCTGCGATCAGCTGCTCCGCCTGTTCGGCGATCACTGCCGCGTCGAACCACTCTCTGGCCAGCCGTGCGCCGAGCGCTCCCTCGCGACGCACCCGTGCCGGGTCCGCGGTGTAGCGCCGCAGGATCGCCGCCAGCGCGTTGGGGTCGTTCTCGGGGGAAACGATCGCCCCGAAGCCCTCCCTGATCAGGTCGGCGACGCCCTCGGCGCCGGTCGAAACGCAGGGACGTTCGGCGAGCATGCCGAGAATCACCGCCCGTGGCTGGCCCTCGGCGGGGCTCGGGCAGAAGACTGAGACGTCGACGGCCGAGAGCACGTCGCCGACCGCGGCTCCCGGCGTCGGCAGGAAGTGGGCGCGCCCGGCAAGAGAGGCCGCCTGCGCCCGCAGGTCGGCTTCCGTCTCTCCCGCTCCGGCGAGGACCAGGTGAACGCCGTCTCCGAGCTCGGAGACGGCGTCGATCACCACGTCGTTGCGCTTCTTCGGATGGAAGCGGGAAATGCAGCCGACCGTGAAGGCATCGGCGGGAATGCCGAGCTCGGCGCGGACGCGGGCTCGGCCCTCCTCACTGAAGCCGATTTCCTCGGTGCGCATCGCGTTCGGCAGGAAGCTGACCTTTTCTGGATCGACCCCGGCGGCGGCCGCCGAGTCGCCGGTAGGCTTGGAGACCGCCAGCACGACCGACGCCGACCGCGACGCCGTCGCGTAGGCGAGCCGCCCTGGCCCGCGCCGCATCTGGCGGGGGATCGGGCCCCACTCGGCCCAGACGATCTGCGGGCGAAGGCGGGCCGGCAGGCGGGCACCGAGCAATTGCTCCTTCTTGTAGTGGAGGAGCAGCACGTCGTATGGGAGCTCGGCTTCGAGGGCGCGGCGCAGCCTCCGTGCCAGCAGCGGCCAGCGGATCGCCAGGCCGGGCCAGGTCCGCGCCGAGAGCTTCGGCCCCAGCTCGAGCGGATGCACCTCCACCCGGCTGTCGCGGCCGATCCCGGGCTCATCGCTGAGCATCGTCACCCGGTGGCCACGCTCGATCAGCGAGTCGAGGAGCTCGACCGCCGCGAACTCGGCCCCTCCCGGGGCGGTGCCGGTCATCACCGAGACGATCCTCACGCGGCCAGGCACCTTTCGAGGGCCGCGAGGGAATACTCACGCTCGGCCAGGGTCCGACCGGCAGCAGCGACGGCGTTCCCGCGCGCGGGGTCGAGGGTGGCGAGGATGGCCGCGGCAAAATCGGCTCCGTTCGGCTCGGCCTCGACGAAATGCTCGCCGGCCGTTACCTCGAGGCCGGCGGCGGCGCGCGGGGTGGCGACCACCGGCACGCCGAAGGCCAACGCCTCGACGAACTTCAGCGGTGAGCCGCCGCCCTCCAGCAGCGGCACGGCCACGCAGCCGGCCTCGGCGTAGAGCGCGCCCAGGTCGGGGACGAAGCCACGGCCCTCGACGCGTGGGTCGGCGGGCCCGATTGCGTCGCTGCCTTTGCCGGCGAGGAGCAGGCGGACCTCGGGCGCTTGCTCCCAGAGGGCGGGCATCGCCTGCTCGAGCAGGAAGCGCAGGCCCTCGCGGTTCGGCTCATAGCTGAGGTCGGCGACGAACAGCAGGGCGCGCTCGCCGGCACGGGGCGCCACCGGCTCGATGGCGGAAACGTCGACCACGTTCGGCACGAGGCGCAGGCGAGCGTTCGGCTCCAGCGCCGCGGCACCCTCGATGTCGGCCCGCGAAACCATCCAACTCTCGGCGAAGGTGCGCAGCAGGCGTGCCTCGAAGCGCATCAACGCCGTCTCGGACATGCCCGCTTCGTCGAGCCGGTGACGGAAGGCGTACTCGAGGTTATGGGCGCTGTAGATCGCGGCGTGGCGGGCGGCGAAGGGGAGCAGGGCCGCCGCGGCGACGGGACCCTCGGCGACGACCCGGGTCCTGCCTTCCCCCGCCAGCCGGGCGGCACGCGACGCCACGCCCGGCCAGATGCCCCGGGCGAAATCATCCGGAACCCCGCCCAAGCGGGCGCGCAGGTAGGCCGGGAGTCTCCCGATCGGCCCCGGTCGCTCAACCCGATGCAGCTCGAGCGCGTCGATCGAGCCGAATGCCGGGTCGGGCCGCTCGGCGCCGAAGGCGCCGTAGACGAGGTCGACGTGACCCTGTGCCGCGAGGGCGCGCACGATCCCGTAGGTGCGGCGAGCGCGGCCGGAATCGAGGGTCGGCGTGAATGAACTGGCGATAACGGTCCGCATCTGGCGTTATCCGCCGGAGGCGGCGGAGCGGCGAGTATACGGCCGGCTCGGGGGGCCTCCGGCATCGCTGGACGGGCGCCCTAGCGGTACAGCTGCATCAGCTCGCTGACAACCGGATAGGCGGGCTTCCGGGTGCCGTCCTCGCGCAGCAGCCCGAACTGCAGCTCGCGGTCGGTGCTGGCGGTGCCGCGGTCGAGCAGCTGGAAGACGGAGACCATCTCGACCTTCCATTCCGTGCGCGAGATCGC
>Ga0207669_10000091_pt1 | contig 45833 bp, 54 predicted proteins | sample KBSM33metaG_FD_184329 | JGI IMG/M metagenome (GOLD analysis project Ga0207669, IMG submission 184329) | Miscanthus rhizosphere microbial communities from Kellogg Biological Station, Michigan, USA - KBS M3-3 metaG (SPAdes) (version 2) | ecosystem: Host-associated > Plants > Roots > Rhizosphere >...
TTCGATTGATCGGCAATCGACCTCGAATGGAGCGCCCGGGCGCCCTCCGCGAAGCGCCCCGGCGCTGTTACCTACAACAAATCGTCCGCTCTCACCCTGCTGGGTGAAAACGGTGGATCAGGGCTAGTTTCGCCGGCAGGAGGGCGAAGGAGGCGGGTGTCTCCGTTCGGCGGGTCTTGTCGTGTCTGGGGGCAGAGACCTTCGGTTAGGCGGGGGCGGACTGCGCTCTCAACGGCCGCGGACTGCGGTGACTGCGAGGCTGGTCGCCAGTTTCGCGCCGATGCCGGCGTAGACGGCGGCGTTGACGAGCGGGTTGTGCTCGGGGGCGTCGAAGCGGCGGTAGAAGCGACCCATGCCGCGGTGGAAGGCGATCTCCTGGCGCGGGGCGCGGCGGGCGCCGCTGGAACCGCCCTTGACGTGCAGGGCGACGCCGGCAGGCTCGTAGAAGACCTTCCAGCCGGCGTCCCAGAAGCGGCGGCACCAGTCGAGGTCCTCCATGTAGAGCCAGTAGCCCTCGTCGAGCAGGCCGACCTCGCGCACCGCCTCGGTGCGGCAGAGCATGAAGGCGCCGTTGACCGCGTCGACCTCGCCCGGCTCGTCCTCGCCGAGGTGGGTGGCGCGGTACTGGCTGAGCGCTGAGGAGGCGCCGTTCTCGCGGCCGATGCCGGTGAAGTGGGCGAGTGCGCTCAGCGGGGTCGGAAAGGAGCGCTTGCAGGCATGGTCCAGCTCGCCGCTCTCGGTCACCAGCTTGACTCCGACCATGCCGGTTCGCGGCTGTGAGCGCAGCCTCGCCAGGGCCGCGTCGAGCGTCCCCGCGTAGACCTCGGTGTCGGGGTTGAGCAGCAGGACCGCCTCGGCGTCGGCCTCGCGCAGCGCCAGGTTGTTGGCGGCCGAGAAGCCGACGTTGCCGCAGCGCACCAGGTGCACCCGCGGGAACTCACGCTCGACCATGTCCGGGGTCGCATCGGGGCTGCCGCTGTCGACCACCGTGACTCGCATGCCTCCCGCCGGCGGGTGCTCCGCCAGCGAGCGCAGGCAGCGCCGCAGCAGCGCTTCCGCTCCGTGGCTGACGACGATGACCTCCAGCTCCGCCGTCGATCCAGTGTTCCTTTCTTCCGTCATGTAGGCAGGGGGCAAGCGATGGCCGGGTCAGTGGGCGCCCTCGCCGCGGAAGATCGCGGCCGGGGTGCGCAGCAGGATCGCCAGGTCGCCGGCGACAGAGATGTTGTCCATGTAGTCGCGCTCGATCGCCAGCCGCTCCTCGAAGGTGAGGTCGCCGCGGCCGTAGACCTGCATCGGCCCGGTCATCCCCGGCTGCACGCCGAGGCGCAGGCGCTGGCGCTCGTCATACAAAGCGACGACCGCCTCCTCCTCGGGTCGCGGCCCGACCAGCGACATGTCGCCGCGAACGACGTTCCAGAACTGCGGCAGCTCGTCGAGGCTGTAGCGGCGCAGGGTGCGGCCGGCGCGGGTGACGCGGGGGTCGTCGGCGATCTTGAAGGCCGGCTCGTCGAGCTTCTCGAGGTCGACCAATTCGCCCAGCTGCTCCTCCGCCCCCTGCACCATCGTGCGGAACTTGACCATCGTGAAGAGGACACCGTCCTTGCCGCAGCGGCGCTGGCGGAAGAGCACCGGGCGCCCCGAGTCGAGCAGGATCCAGAGCGCGATCAGCCCAATCACCGGCGCGCAGAGGACGAGCAGCGCGCCACCGATCGCCAAATCCATCGCCCGCTTCAGCGCCACCGTCGAGCGGGGCGGGTCGGAGAAGCGGAAGTCGAGCACCGGCAGCTCGGCCAGCCGGTTCAGCTCGATCCCGGGGCCGAGCAGGCCGTAGTGCTGGGGGAGGAAGGTCAGCGCCAGGCCGGCCGCCTTGCACTCCTCGATCAACCGCTCGGTCGCCGGCTCGCTCATCTCCTGCTCGGTAACAATCACCCGCTCGGCCTGCGTCGCGTGGGCGACGGCGGCGATGTCGGCCACCGAGCCCAGCCGCGGCTGGCCCTCGGGCGCCGGCGCCGGGGCGCTGTCGCTGAGCGGCGCCAGGTAGCCGACCAGGTGCAGGCGCGTCTCCGGATGGGTCGCCACCCGGCGGGCGACGATCGCCACCGCCGAAGGCGGGCCGACGACGATCCCGACCGCGGCCCCGGCCAGGCGGTGCCAGAGGAAGCGCAGCGCCGCCCGCGAGGCGAAGCTGCCGATCAAGGCGCCGACGCCGACCGCGATCGCGCTGGCGGCCGGCAGCGGGCCAACCGGGCTGAGCGCCAGCAGGCCGTCGAGTGCCAGCGTGCCCAGCGCCGCCGCCGAGACCAGGGGGGAGAGCTCGTCGAGGGTGCTGTGGCGGATGCGGCGGTGGTCGTTGTCGTAGAGGCCGTGCAGCTTGAGGACGACGACCCAAACCGGGCTGAACATCACCGCCCAGAAGAGGGTGCCGATTTCGGTCTGCCGGCTGGCGGCGGTGACGATGCATAGCGTCGCCACCAGCGTCACCCAGTCGCCAGTGGCGAGGCTGCGGCGCATTAGCGAGCCGCGCCGCCTGGCGCCCGCGGCGCCGCCGAGGCCGAGCCGGGCCGCGGCTTCGGTTCGCCCCACCTCCGGCGCGGGCTGCGCCGGGGCCTCCGGGGCCCTCGTCTCCTGGGCGTCGCGGCTCATCGCCTCCTCACCCGCATTCCCATCCCGAACGCAAACACTCCAGCCTCGGGTTCAGTTCCCTCGCCTTCGCCAGGTCGGCCTGCGCAGCCGCTGCTTCGCCCGCTTCGTGCTCGACCCGCGCGCGCAGGTAGTAGAGCTGCCAGTTGCGATCCTCGCGCGAGATCGCTTCGCCGAGCCGCTCCTTGGCGGTCGCGTAGTCGCGCTGCAGCTCGGCCAGCAGGCCAAGCTGCACGTAGGGCGAGGCGGCAAAGGGCTCGATCGAGCGCGCCGTGTTGGCGTGGTCGACGGCGGCGGCGAAGTCGCCGCGGTCAGCGGCGTTGCGGCTGGCCTCGATCTCGCGGTCGACCAGCAGCGGGCCGATCAGCGCGATCGCCGCGATCCAGGAGACGGCCAAGCCGGCGACGGTGAGGCCGAAGCGCCGCTCGGAGCCGCCCCCCTCGCTGGTTGCCCCCGTCTCCCGCGCGAGCTGCGCGCAGCGGCCGGCGATCAGCACCGCGGCGGCGCAGAAGAAGACGGCGCCGAAGGCGGCGATCTCCCAGAACCAGTCGATCCCGGCGCCGACGGCGAAGGCGAGGGTCACGCCGAAGAGGGCGGCGTAGCGGTCGCGCTGGGGATCCTGCGCCGCTCGCCAGGCGCGGAAGCCGGTCCAGAGGATCCAGCCGACGAGGAAGAGGACGAGCAGCCCGCCGACGGCCCCAAGCTCGGCGAAGGCCTCGAGGTAGAGCGAGTGGGCGTCGTGGACCGGGCGTTCGATCGAGCGGTGCTCGTCCCAGGCGAAGATGTAGGTGCCGGCGCCGATGCCGGCGATCGGCTTTTCCTCGAAGGCGTCGATCGCGACGCGGAAGAAGTCGTGGCGGCCGGCGCCGTTGATTTCCGAGAAGTGCTTCTCCGCTTCGTAGGGGAATTCCGCTTCGGAGCTGGAGAACTGGTCCCAGGCGCGGCCGCCGACGGCGATCGCGCCGGCGATCGCGACCAGCGCCAGCGCCGCGGCGATGGCTTTGAGCACGGTCCGGTTGCGTGACAGCGCGACGGCCCGTCCGGTGAGCTCGCCGCCGCGCCGCTCCGCCCAGCGCAGGACGGCGAAGAGCAGCAGCGCCAGCGCGATGCCGGCCAGCAGGATCAACAGGACCGTGACCCCCTGCTGGATCGACGCCTGGACGTCGATGTTGTCGGCCAGGCTGCGCCGGTCCTGCAGGGCGAGCACCGCCGGCAGCGCGCCGACGGCGCCGACCCCCAGCGTCGCCAGCATCCAGAGGCGGTCGCTGGAGAGGGCGATCGTGCAGCCGGCGGCGACGGCGAGCGCCAGCAAGCCGCCGCGCGAGTAGGTCACGTAGAGGGCCAGCAGCAGGGCCGGCATCGCCGCGACGGAGAGCCATTGCAGGCCCTTCCAGGCTGCCCGGCGGCTGGTCCAGAGCAGCAGCGCGACGCCGATCCCGAACATCGCCCCGTTGGCGTTCCAGTAGCCGAGCGGGTAGCGCAGCCGTGGGCCGCTGCCGAGCGATTCGCCGACCTCGAGCACGTGGGGCAGCAGGCGGCTGGTCAGCCCCAGCAGCGCGACCAGGGCGATCGCGATCGCCAGGCCTTCGGCGAAACGTTGGCGCCTCTCGTCGGTTTGCACGATCAGGAATGCGGCAAGGAAGACGCCGAGGTAGACGAGTACCCGGTCTGCCTCGATGACGCTCAGCTCCACCGACCCCGACCAGAAGGACGAAAGTGCAGACCACAGCGCCAGACCTGCAATCGCCCCGGCCGCCCAGTGGAAAGGCCGTCCAAGCGTCGCCCGCGAAGCGGCTCCAAGCACGAGCAGGCCGACAACCACCAGCCAGACTGCAAGACCGGCGACATGGCGCGCGGTCACTTCGAAGCCGCCGCCGGCGAGCGCCAGCCCGACTATCAGGGCGACGGGCGCAAGTAGCGCCGCCGATTGCTCTAACCTTCCGGCCGATGATCGGGATGCGTCGCCTCCCGGCCCGCCTGCGGGGCCGCCATATGCTCGTTGCGTCAATGCTGGCTCTGCTCGCATCAGCTTGCTTTCCGGCGCTCTCCCAGGCCGGCTCTGCCGGGATTCAATACGAAGATTCTCCGCCTAGCGCAACGCACAAAAGCGCGATCCCGTCGGGAAGCGGCGGCTCGCCTGCGCACAGCTCCACCACCCCGGGTGGCAACCCCGGTTCGGGTGGGTCGTCAAATACGGAATCATCGGGAACGGGTTCTTCGAAGGAAAGCGAATCGGAAACGTCCGGCGGCGTGCCCGTCAAGGGTGACGACGACGGCACCGGCGACAAGGCCCAGGGTAACCCAGGCAAGGGCGCAAAGAACGAGGCGCCCCCGTCTGCAAAGCCGATCGTCAAGAGCGACGCCGAATCGGACGACGGGGGCTCTTCGCCGCTGGTGCCGATCTTGATCGCAATTGCCGTGCTCGCCGCCACCTCGATCGCCGTCGTGGCGATGCGGCAGCGGCGCCGGCGCAGCGGCCCGGACGCTCGCGTCTCAGCCGAGGCGAGCTAACCCATGCGGGCAGAGAGGATGTTGGCTTCGGCGAAGCTTCGTGCCTGGACCGCGACCCTGGCGGCCTCAGCGCTCGGCTTGGCGGCCTCAGCGCCCGGCGCTGTCGCCCTGCCGGCCGACTTCTGGGGCGTCGTGCCGCAGGCCATGCCGACGCCCGAACAGTTCCAGCGGTTGCAGCGCGGCGGCGTCGAAAGCATCCGCATCCCGATCGCCTGGAGCGCCGTGCAGCCGGTCGCCGGCGGGGGCTTCGAATGGTCCGGCGTCGACGCCCAGGTGAAGGGTGCCGCCGCGGCGGGCCTCGACGTGCTGCCGTTCCTTGCTGGAGCGCCGAAATGGGCGGTTCCGGTGGACAGGCGCTACGGCAGCCCGAAGACGTTGCCGGTGACCAACGGGCGTCAGATCGCAGGCTGGAAAGCGTTTGTCACCGAAGCGGTTCGCCGCTACGGTCCGGGCGGCGCCTTCTGGGCGGCTAATCCGGAGATCCCGGCCAACCCGATCCGCGTCTGGCAGGTGTGGAACGAGGAGAACTTCGAGTACTTCGTCGCCCGCCCGAACCCGGCCCAATACGGCAAGCTCGTGGTTCTTTCCAGCACGGCGATCAAAGCCGTCGATCCGGGCGCCAAGCTGATCCTCGGCGGCATGTTCGCCCGCCCGCGCGAGGCCGAATTCAACCGCCGCCCCCCGCTGGCCTACTTCGCGACCGACTTCCTCGACCAGATGTACGAAAAGACGCCGGGGGTCAAGTCCCGCTTCCAAGGCGTCGCCTTGCACCCCTACACCGGCACCTACAAGCGCCTCACCCCCTACATCGAAGAATTCCGCGCCGTGCTGAACGCCAACCACGACGGTGGCAAGAGCCTCTGGATCACCGAGCTCGGCTGGAGCTCGCAAAGGCCCACTCGCGGCAACTCCTTCGCCAAAGGGCGCGGCGGCCAGGCGGCACAGCTCAAGGGTGCCTTTGGGCTGCTGCGCGCCAAACAGCGGAAATGGCACGTCGCCGGCGTCTACTGGTTCTCGGTCGACGACCAGCACGGCGCCTGCAACTTCTGCGACGGCTCCGGCCTGTTCGGCACCGGCTTCGTGCCGAAGCCGGCTTGGACTGCGTATACGCGTTTTGCCGGCGGGCGACCGTAGCCCGCTACTTTCGCGCTCGCCGGGGTTGAGGCGGGTGCCATGAGGTCGACGCTCTCGACCGTCGCGGTGGGGCTTGCCCTGCTGGCGCTGCCGCCGAGTGCGGCGGCGCGCCTACCGGCGGGCTTCATCGGCATCTCGCCGCAGACCGCGCCGAGCGAACCCGACTACGAGCTGATGGAGCGTGCGGCGGTGAAGAGCGTGCGGCTGCCCTTGCTCTGGGCGCAGGTCGAGCAGGCCAATCCGCTGGTGCGGGTGCCGGACTGGTCGGGCTTCGACCCCGGGGTCGAAATCGCCGCCCGCCACGGGATGAGGGTCTTTCCCTTCGTCACCGCCTCGCCCGCCTGGATCTCGCCCGAGCTCGGCCTCGAACCGGTGGGGCGGTGGCAGCTGCGCGCCTGGACCGACTTCCTCTACGCGGCGGTGCGCCGCTACGGGGCTGGCGGCTCGTTCTGGGCGGAGCACCCGGAACTGCCCTACCGCCCGATCCGCGCTTGGGAGGTCTGGAACGAGGAGAACATCGTCACCTTCGGCCGCGCCGACCCCGAGGGATTCGCCCGGATGCTGCGGGCCAGTGGCCGGGTGATCCACCGCGCCGACCCGGGAGCGAAGGCGATCCTCGGCGGCCTCTTCGGCCGGCCCCTGCAGGTCCCCCCCAACGTCCCCTCGGGCAGCTTCCTCAACCGCGTCTACCGCGCTGGCGGCGTCAAGCGCTACTTCGACGGCGTCGCCCTGCACCCCTACGTCGCCAGCGTGGGGGCGATGATCCCTCAGATCCACAACCTGCGGCGGGTGATGAGAAGGCACGGCGACGCCTCCACGCCGCTCTACGTGACCGAGCTGGGCTGGGGCTCCGACAGCTTCCAGACCCGCTGGGAGCGCGGCCTGCAGGGACAGGCGCGCGAACTGGACCGCGCCTTCCTCCTGCTCTCAAGCCACCGTCGCTCCTGGCGGATCGGCGGCGTCTGGTGGTTCTCCTGGGCCGACGCACCGGACGGCTGCCAGTTCTGCGACTCGGCCGGCCTGCTGACCGAAGCCCGCGAAGCGAAGCCCTCCTGGTACCGCTTCAACGCTTGGACCGGCGGTGACGCCGACATCGTGCCGCGGGCCGACTTCGGGGATTGACCTCCGCCCCCGCGGGTATCCGCCATGGGGAACGCAACCGCACCCGACACGGAGGGGCAGATGGAGCGCGCAGCGACTTCGCCTAGCAAGGGAATCTTCGACAGCGCCAACCTGGAGACGCGCGAGCACGTGGTCGAGCTGCTTTGCAAGGCGTACTGGATGGAGATTGAGACGGTGATGAGCTACCTGGCCGCCTCGGTCAACCTCGACGGGGTGCGCGCGCAGGAGATCAAGGAGTCGCTGGCGGAGGACATCGAAGAGGAGTTGGGCCACGCCAAGCAGTTCGCCGAGCGGATCAAGGAGCTCTACGGGGTGGTTCCCGGCTCAGAGGATTTCGCCGCCGAGCAGTCCTTCCTACAGCCGCCGGAGGAGCAGACCGACATCGTCCATGTGATCCGCGGCGTAATCAAAGCCGAGACCGGCGCGATCGAGCACTACACGCGGATCGTCGAGGAGACCGAGGGGGGCGACCCGGTAACCCAGGACATGGTGATCGACATCCTGCGAGACGAGCAGGGGCACCGTCGCCTCTTCGAGGGCTTCCTGCGCGAGTACGAGTTTGAGGGCATCGCATGACGATCGCAGGCGGCATTCTGCTGATCGCCGTCGGGGCGATCCTCACCTTTGCGACCAACGTGCACGTGCAGGGCGTCAGCCTCGACATCGTCGGCTGGATCCTGATGGCCGCGGGTGCTGCCGGGCTCGTCCTCTCCTTCTTCCAGGAAGCGATCTGGACCGAGCGCAGCCGCCGTCGCGAAGAAGCGGCGGCGGTCCAAGAACGCCGCGAAGTGCCGCCCCCGCCCCGCCACTGAGCGGGGACCCCGGGTGAGGCGGAAAGTCCCCTCGCGGCGCCTGCGCATAGCTGGAGCCGGACCGCTTTCCCTATAGACAAAGGGGTTGAAGCGGGTTACTGTGTTTTCAGTAGCGGTTTGACTGGAGGCGAGTGGGCTGGATCGGGTTATCGGAGGTCATCGCGGCGTCGCTGATTGTGCTCGGCGCCGGCTTGGTCCTGCTCGTACGCCGCGAGCGCGCGGTGCGGCGCCGCTTCCGGATCCTCACCGACATCGCCGCCGTCTCCGATGCCGGCGGCACGCTCGAGGAGAGCTTCGACGCGATCTGCGACATCCTGGTCCCCGAGTTCGCCGACTTCTGCCTGATCGACCTGATCGCCGACGGACGGGTTGAACGAGCTGCGGTTCGCCTCGCCCCCGGTGCTTGGCCGCGGGTCGAAGAGGGGGTGGCCGAGCGCCAGCCCTCGATTCCTCAACACATGCTCGCCGAGGCCGGCAGCGCCTCGCTCGAGCCGCGCTTCTACGAACGGATGACCGACTCCGACCTGCGCGAGCTCGCGGACGGGCCGCGCGACCTCGAACTGCTGCGCCGGCTCGAACCGCGCTCGGCAGTGACTGTCGCGCTGAACGCGCGCGGCAGGGTCACCGGCACGCTCACCCTCGGTGTCGCCTGGTCGGGGCGGCGCTACCGGCGCGCTGATGCCCACTTCGCCTGGATCCTCTCCGGCCGCGTCGCCCTGGCGCTCGACAACTGTGGCCTCTTCGCCGAGCTCGAGCGGGCCGAGGAGGCCCGCGCCGAGATCGCCGAGACCCTACAGCGAGGCCTGCTGCCCTCGCCGCTTTCCCACATCCCGGGCTGGTCGGTCGCTGCCACCTACCGCCCGGCCGGCGCCCAGAACGAGGTCGGCGGTGACTTCTATGACGTCTTCAAGGTCGCCGGCGGCTGGATGCTGGCGATCGGTGACGTCACCGGCCGCGGTGCCCGGGCTGCGGCGATCGCCGCCGTCGCCCGCTACACCCTGCGCACCGCCGCCGTGCTCACCGGCGACCCGGTCGTCGCCCTCGCGACCCTCAACCGGGCGTTGCTGGCGCGTGGCGACGGGGCTCTCTGCAGCGTTGCCCTGATCGCCCTCGGTGAGGACCCGCTGGAACCGGTGCGCCTCGCCGTCGCCGGCCACCCGCCGCCGCTTCTGGCCGAGGACGGGGAGGTCGCGGAGGTCGTTGCCTCCGGGCCGGTCCTCGGGGCCTTCTCCGATGCCGATTGGCAGGTGGCCCGTTGCGAGATCAGCCGCGGCCAGCAGCTCGTAACCGTCACCGACGGGATCGCCGAGTCGGTTGGCGCCGAGGGGCGCTTCGGCGAGGCCCGCTTGCGCGAGGAGCTGGCCGGCGCGACGAACCCGGCGCTTGCCGCCCAGCGGCTCGAGGGCGCCCTGCACGCTTTCACCGGCGGCAAGCTCGAAGACGACGTCGCGATCCTCGCCATCGCCCGCACTTCCAGCGAGGTCCCCGAGGGCGCCGATCCGGCGCTGGCGATGAGCAGCCCCGAGATGGCCTTGGTCGAACGCCTCTATGACTGCTTCAACCGCCGCGACGAAGCCGGCATCGAGCAGCTCTGCGCAGAGGAGATGGAGTTCTTCCCGATCGGGACGGCGGATGCAATCGGGCGCGAGGCCCCCTATTCGGGCGCCACCGGCCTGCACGACTACCTCGAAGACGTCGCCGAGATATGGGACGAGCTGCTGATCACGCCGAGCGAGCTGGAGCGGCGCGGCGAGGCCCTGTTGGTGCGCGGCCGGGTCTATGCCCGCAGCCGCGAGCTGGGGCTGCGCGACATGCCGGTCGCCTGGATCTGGGGGCAGCGCGGGGGCCGCTTTATCCGCGGTGAAGTGTTCCCGGACCCGGCCCAGGCGCAGGCCCGCTTCGCCACGATTCCCGCCGAGCGGCAGCCCCTCTAATCGCCTTCCTCAGCGGAGGCCAAGGGCAGTTCGCGGGCGAGGCCGGTGACGTCCATCACCCGCTGCACCTCGATCGCCTCGCTTTTCACCACTTGGATTCGCTCGGCGCCGTCGTTAAGCCGCCGGTGGGCGGCCACTAGGACAGCGATGCCGGACGAGTCGATGAACTGGAGCGCCCGCATGTCGATGACGATCGAGCCGGCGCCTTCGGCCTCGGCCCGCTCCAGCTCGGCGGCCAGGGTCGCCGCGTTGGCCCTGTCGAGTTCACCGGCGAGGGTGAGCGTCCACTTCGCGCCGTCGGCCCTGACGCGAACGCTCAGGGTCCCGTCGCGCATCTCGCGCTCGCTGCTTTCGTCGGTTGCCAAGGGTCCCCCGGTCAAACCGGGGTTTGGAGCTCGGCCAGGGCGTCCTCGCGCTGCTCGTGCATCGAGATCGAAGATTCGACCCCGGTGATCTTCAGCAGCCGCCGCACCTGGTGGTTGATGCAGCAGAGGACGAAGCGGCCCTTTCCCTCGCCGTCCAGCCTTTGCCAGGCGCGCACGATCAGGGCGATGCCGGTCGAGTCGATGAACTCGCAGGCGGAGAGGTCGAGCATCACCGCGGTGGCACCGTCGAGCGGGATCCGATCGAGCTCGGCCTCCAGCTCCGGAGCGGTGTTCATGTCCAGCTCACCGCGCACGGTAACGGCGCGAATCCCGTCCTCGCGCTGCTCGCTTTCCACCTCGAAAGGCGCAGGGCTCACAAATGCGATCCTAGCGCAGGCCTTCAAAGCCGTTTTTCGTCCAGCCGGGTTTTGCCGCAGGGGGGCGGGGGTAGCCGGGAGGCGTCCACGACCGGGCGGATATGCTCGGCCCGCGGGGAACGCGGTTCCCGGCGGAGATTACGGTTCATGCCAGAGAACTCGACGATCAGGCAGAGACCCAGAGGGCTACAGATGACCCTTCCGGCAAAAGCGGAGAACGTCGCCGTCGTTCGGCATGCTCTCGCCGGCTTGGCGGAGGAGGTCGGTATGGACGAGCCCGGCCTGGCCGATCTGAAGACGGTCGTCACCGAGGCCTGCATGAACGTCGCCGTCCACGCCTACCAGGGCGAGCCGGGGCCACTCAGCGTCGAAGCGCTGCCCGACGAGGACGGCTTCACCGTCACCGTCCGCGACGAGGGCGTCGGCATCCGCCCCCAGGCCGAATCCGACCGCGAAAGCCTGCGGCTCGGCCTCTCGCTGATCGCCGCCCTCTCCAGCAGCTTCGCGATCTCCGGCGGCACCGACCGCGGCACCGAGGTGACGATGCGCTTGCCCCTGCACGGCGGCGACCCCGGCAGCCTCGACGGCGACGCGGTGAAGATCGAGCCGGCGCGTCACGAGACGACCGAGCTGATCACCGACCGTCCCGAGCTGCTCGCCCCGGTCCTCGCCCGCATGGTCGGCGCCCTTGCCGCCCGCCGTGACCTCTCGGTCGATCGCGTCTCCGACGCGGTCCTCGTCACCGACGCGATCGCCGCCGCCGCGCCCGCCAGCTTTTCCGACGGGCGCGTGCGGCTCGGCCTCGACGACCGCGGCGAGGGGCTGGCGCTGCGGCTCGGGCCGATGAAGTCCGGCGCCGCGAAGCGCATCCGCGAGGGGCTGGAAGTGCCCGACGTCGGCGGGTCCCTGGAGTCGCTCGCCGACGAACTCTCCGTCGAGGAGTCCGGCGACGGTGAGTACCTGGTTATTCGCTTCGCCGCTGCTCCCTGATCTGCTTGCGGATTCGGTCGAGCGCTCGCCGCAGGATGCGCGAGACGTGCATCTGCGAGTGGCCGATCTTTTCGGCGATCTGCGACTGCGTCATGTCCTCGACGAAGCGCAGGCGCAGCACCAGGCGCTCGCGCTCGTCGAGGAAGGGAAGCGCGGTGTCGAGCGCGATCCGTCCCTCGACCAGCTCGAAGCCCTCGTCCTCGCTGCCGATCCACTCGGTAGGCGCCGATTCCTCGCCGTCATCGGCCCCGGCCGGGCGGTCGAGCGAGAGCGGCCGCCGGTTGTGGTTGGCCTCCATCACCTCGAGCACGTCGGTCTGCTCCAGCTCCAGCCGCTCGGCGATCTCGCCGACCGAAGGTGAGCGCTGTAGCTCTTTGGTCAGCTCGGTAATCGCCTTGTCGACCTCCGCCATGCGGTCGTGCAGGCCGCGGGGGACGCGTACCGTCCAGACGCGATCGCGGAAGTGCCGTTTCAGCTCGCCGAGGATGGTCGGCGAGGCGAAGGCGGTGAAGGGAATGCCCCGATCGGGGTCGAAGCGGTCGACCGCGTTCAGCAGGCCGAGGTTCGCCACCTGCAAGAGGTCATCGAAGGACTCGCTGGCGCCGCGGTAGCGCAGCGCCAGCCGTTTGGCGAAGGGCATGTAGCGCCGCACCAGCTCCTCGCGGATCGCCGGGTCGCGGGTGCGGTCGAACCTCCGCCACAGCTCGGCGTCACGGGCGAGTTGCGCCTCCGTATCGGGTGGCGTACTCGGTGTTTCCTCTGCTTTGTGCCGCTCTTCTGCCATCTGGCGTCCGACTCTGGACCGGGGTGTCCGGATCCGTGTCCGGTACCGCCCTCGAACCCCCTAATGGGCCGTGCGGCTTTCGGTAAGGCTGCCCTTGGAAGCGTACTGGTCTCCTCCGGTCGCCCGGTGTCTCTCTTCGCCACCTCGTGCGCCGCCGCCTCCGGCTACCCTCCCGGCTGACCAACCGAAACAAGGAGACACAGCGATGGCTTTCTCGGTTCCCGACCTACCGTATGCATACGACGCGCTCGAGCCCCACATCGACGAGGCGACGATGCGCGTCCATCACGACAAGCACCACCAGGCCTACGTCGACAAAGCCAACGCGGCGCTGGAGGGGACCGACTGGGCCGACCGCGACGTCGAGGACGTGCTGCGCAATCTCAGCGCCCTTCCCGGCGAGGTGCAGGGCCCGGTGCGCAACAACGGCGGCGGCCATTTCAACCACAGCCTCTTTTGGCAGATGCTCAGCCCCGACGGCGGCGGCGAGCCGAGCGGCGAGCTGGCCGGCGCGATCGAGGGCACCTTCGGCTCATTCGACTCCTTCAAGGAGGAGTTCAAAGCGGCCGGCATCGCCCGCTTCGGCTCCGGCTGGGCCTGGCTGGTCAAGGACAGCTCCGGCCTGGCCGTGGTCTCGACGCCAAATCAGGACTCGCCGGTGCTGGACGGCAGCGTGCCACTGCTCGGCTGCGACGTCTGGGAGCACGCCTACTACCTCAAGTACCAGAACAAGCGGCCCGACTACATCGACGCCTTCTGGAACGTCGTCAACTGGGACTACGTCGCCGAGCGCCTCACCGAGGCCGGCTGAGCCTCAAGCAGTAACGGCGGGCCGCGCGGCCTTCGGCAGGTCGCGCGGCGCGGCGCCCTCCTTGGGCGGCACCTCGCCCATCGCGTGCTCGGCCAGGGCGGTGATCGTCAGGCTCGGGTTGACGCCGACGTTGGCCGGCACAGCGGCGCCGTCGCAGACCAGCAGGTTCTCGTAGCCGAAGACGCGCTGGCCCGAGTCGACGACCCCGTCCTCGGGGCCGTGGCCGATCACCGCGCCGCCGAGGATGTGGGCGGTGGAGGGGACGTTCAGCATCGCCTCCATCACCGAGCTCTGGGCGATCCCGCCCGTGCGCTCGGCCAGCCATTCGGCGGCCTGGTTGGCGACCGGGATGAAGGTCGGGTTGGGCTTCTCGGGGTCCTGCTCGGTCTGGAGTCGCACTTCGCCGTTGCGCTTCAGCCGCGGCCGCAGCGCGATAGCGTTGTCCAGCGTTTGCATCACCAGCAAGATGATCGTGCGCCGCGAGGTTCCGCGCGGCCACAGCACCTTGGCGAAGTTCAACGGGTGGCGGAGGATCTGCCCGAGCAGCTTCAGCGGCCGCGTCACCCGGGTGCCATCGCCGACCAGCAGCGTGTTGAGCAGGCTCATCGAGTCGCCGGCCTCGCCGTAGGTGACGGTCTCGATGTGGGTGTGGGGGTCGGGGTAGATGCTGGAGCTGATCGCCACCCGCCGCGTCAGGTCCTCGGGGTAGTCCTCCGGCACCCTGACCGCGAGGATGCTCTCGCTGTTGGTGCGGACCAGCTCGCCGAGCCGGTTCGAGATTCGCGGCAGCGAGCCGCCCAGCCGGCAGCGCTGTAACAGCTTGTTGGTGCCGAGCGGCCCGGCGGCGACGACGACGCCCCGCGCGGTCAGCGTGCGGCGCCGGCGGCCGCGCAGCAGCCCCGAGCGCTCGCTGGCGACGGCGTAGCCGTCGCTGCCGTCGGCGGCAGCGAGCGGGCGGATGTCGGTCACGGTCCGCTCGGCAATCACCTCGACACCGCTGTGCTCGGCCAGCCAGAGGTAGTTCTTGACCAGCGTGTTCTTGGCGCCATGCGGACAGCCGACCATGCAGCGTCCGCACTGCATGCAGCCGGTCCGCTCCGGGCCGGCGCCTTCGAAGAAGGGGTCGGAGACCGTCTTGCCGGGGTTGTCGAGGTAGACCCCGATCGGGGTCTTGCGGTAGGTGTCGGCGACGCCGAGCTCCTCGCCCAGCTCGCGCAGCAGCTGGTCGGCCGGGTCGTCGTGGTTGTGGACGACGACGCCGAGCATCCGCTGCGCGGTCTCGTAGTGGGGGGTCAGCGTCGTCTCCCAGTCCTCGAGGTCCGCCCACTGGGGATCCTGGAAGAAGGGCGAGGGCGGGACGTAGAGCGTGTTGGCGTAGCCGAGGCTGCCGCCGCCGACGCCGCAGCCGCTGACCACGGCGACGTCCTTGAAGAGGCTCAGCCGGAAGATCCCCTTCATCCCCATCCGCGGGGCCCAGAAGTAGCGGCGCGAGTCCCAGGTCGAGCTGGGGAAATCGTCGTCGCTGAAGCGCTTGCCGCACTCGAGCACGGCGACCCGGTAGCCCTTTTCGGCCAGCCGCAGCGCCGAGACCGAGCCGCCGAAGCCGGACCCGACGACTATCCAGTCGTAGTCGTGCGTCACGGCCTGGTGTTCCTCGGCCTAGGCCTCGCCAGGCTCTAGCGGCCTGAAGTCCGAGGTTCGCGCTCCGCACACGGGGCAGAACCAGTCGCTGGGGATCTGCTCGAAGGGGGTTCCGGGCGGGATACCGCCGTCGGGATCGCCGATGTCCGGGTCGTAGATGAAGCCGCAGCTCTCGCAGATCCAGAGCGTCGCTTCCTTGGTCGCGGTCATGCCCAGAGCTTAGAGGGTGATCTCCCGGCGACGGCCGGTCAGTTGTCGAAGCTGACCGCGACCGGCTCGCGCTCGGTGTCGTCGATCTCGAAGAACTCGCGCGCCGTGAAGCCGCCCTGGTTGGCGATGATCGAACCCGGGAACTGTTCGATGTCGGTGTTGTAGGACTGCACGTTGGAGTTGTAGATCCGCCGCGCCGCCTGGATTTCGTCCTCCAGCTCGGAGAGGTTGCGGCTGAGCTGCTGGAAGTTCTCGGTCGCCCGCAGGGTCGGGTAGTTCTCGGCGACGGCGCGCAGGTCGGTCAGGGCGCCGGTCAGTTTCTGCTCCGCCTGGGCGGTGTCGCCGACGCCCTGCGCCGACATCGCCTCGGCCCGCGCTTTGGTCGTTTTCTCGAAGACCTCACTCTCGTGCGTGGCGTAGCCCTTGACCGTCTCGACCAGGTTGGGGACGAGGTCGTGGCGCCGCTTGAGCTGCACGTCGATCCCGCTCCATGACTCGTCGACCCGGTTGCGCGCGGCGATGATCGAGTTGCGCTTGGCGATGTAGTAGAGGACCGCGATGACGATGATCGCGACGACGACGATGATGGCGATGGTCATGAGCGCATCCTACTTCCCCCACTGCACCGTGCAAGGGGCGTGCCCGCACTTGACCCCCCATATAGGTGGGTCAAGTGCGGGCACGTAGGATCGCCGGGTGAGCGCGAAGGGGGAAGCGCAGGAATGGGCCGAGATTGTGCGGCGCTACGGCGAGCACCATGAACTGACCTACGAGGCGGTCGGTGGGATCAATTCCAAAGACGGGCCGGTGGCGCTCTGCGTCGGCGGCTCCAACCGTCTTACCGGGCAGCTCGCGGAGGGATTCTGGGGGGCCTCCTGCGACGCCGACGAAAGGGAGGTGGGCGGCCTCTTCGGCAAGGCGCTGTTGCCGACCGCGATCCTCGCCAAGGCGCACATGCCGGATCTGGCCGAGGTCGTCCCCGCCTTCAACGTCGAGTCGATCGAGGGGCACGAGGCGATCACCCGGCGCTTCGCCCGCAAGGTCGAGTTCGAGTCGCTCGACTTCAACAAGCGCTTCCAGGCGACCGTGCCCAGCGAGTACGACCCGGTCAAGTTGCGCGAGCTCTTCAGCCCCGGCTTCCTTGCCTGGACGACGACGATGACCGGCGAGATCGACTTCGGCATAAACGACCGCCAGCTCTGGTTCCTCTGGCGCCTGCGAGAGCGCAGCGAGGCCGAGCTGAAGGAGGCACTGCACAACGCCGGCCAGCTCTTCCGGCGCCTCCAGGGCGAGATGGAGGAGAGTGGCCTGCACACCTACCCGCCCGGCCCCTGGCACGCCGGCCTGCAGCCGTTCCCCGACGCGTAGGTCGGGTGGGCTCCAGGTGCGGCCGCTCAGGCGGCGGTTGCCGCGAGCGCCCTGGCAAGCGCGCGCGAGGCGGCGGCGAGGCTGTTGTGCTCCTCGACACGGCGGCGGATTTCGCCCAAGTCGTCTTCGCCGAGCGCCAATAGCTCGGCCCACAGTTGCCCGGCGGTGGCGCTGACCGCCGGTTTGCCGAACGGGTCGCGGGCGGCGTCGTCGTAGCGCTCCGGGGTGAGCACGACGCCGGCGGCTCGGCTCTCGTCGAGCGAGCGGGCGACCACCACCCGCCGCCCGATCGCCGCCGCCTCGAGCGTGGTCAGGCCCTGGGCGACGACCAGGTCGGAGGCGAAGAGGCGGGCGACGGGGTCTGCCGGCGCCGCCTCGATCCGCCAGGCCTGCGGTGGCAGCCGCGCCCGACAGAGGGCTTCCGCCTGCTCGCGCCACTCGCCTTCGCCGGCGATCGTCAGGCGGCAGGGGCGCCCGGCCGCCAGCCGTTGCCTGGTCAGCTCGACGGCGAGCTGGGCGATCGCGGCCTTCTCCGGCGCCAGCCTCATCAGCGCCATCACCTCGCGCGGCTCGCCGAGCTGCGGCTGGAAGGGGACCGCGTCGAGCGGTATCGAGGCGGGCAGGATCCTGAACCCATCCGCCGGCAGGTCGAAAGCGGTGGCGAAGCGTTCGCGGTGCCACTTGCCGCGCACCAGCACCACGGCTCGATCGTCGGCCAGCGCCCGGGCGATCGGGACCCGCACCGAGGCCATCACCTCCGGGCCGAGCCAGCTTGCCAGCGCTTCCGGCGCCTGGTGCAGCGCCAGCGCCACCCGTCCGCAGGAGTCGAGCGCCGGTTCGAGCGCGTCCATTACGCGGTGGTCCCAGTGGACGATCGCCGCGTCGTGGCGGGCGAGGGTCGAGCGCAGCGCCTCCGGTCCGAGCTCGATCGCCCGGTCATACCAGGAGGTCGCGGCAAACTCGATTCCCGCGGCCTCGGCGTCGGCCTGCAAGATTCCGGGTGGCGCGACGATCGTCGCCCTGCCGCCCGCCTCGACGTGGCGGCCGAGGAGGTGGATCCACTGGCGCGCCGAGCCGCCGGGGATCATGTTGTGCAGGAGACAGCAGACCGAGCCAACCCCCAACTCCGTCCGCTCGGCCATGCGCTGGGATAATCGCACGCTTGTCCCGGCTGAGCCCATCGGATCGCGCCCCCAACCTGCTCGTCGGAGCCCGGGTGGAGATTGCCGCCGATGCCGAGATCGGCGCCAACGTCGTCCTTTTGGACGACGTCGTCATCGAGGCCGGCGCGCGGGTCGACCACGGCGCGGTGGTCGGGCGGACCGAGAACGTCAACCGACGATCGCGCTCACCGCAACCGCCCGCCGGGCAGACTCGCATCGGCGAAGGGACGATCGTCTGCCCCTATGGATTGGTGGCGGCGGGGGTGCAAATGGAACCGAACTCCTTCCTCGGCGACTTCGGCCTCGTCAACGCCGGTGCCCGCTTCGGCGTCGACGTGGCGGTCGGCTCGGGCAGCGGCATCGGTAGGCGGACGGTTATCGGCAACCGTACCCGGCTCCAGAACCTGGTGATGATGGGCCCGGACGTGGTAATCGAGGAGGACTGCTTCCTCGGCCCGGCGGTGCAGATCCTCACCGGCCGCAAGATGACGGCGGCGGAGCGGGCGGGGTCGCCGATCCTGCGCCGCGGCTGCCAGATCGGGGCCGCTGCCGTGATCATGCCCGGCGTCGAGATCGGCGAGGAGGCAGTCGTCGGCGCCGGCGCCGTCGTCACCTCCGACGTGCCCCCCGGCGAGGTCGTGCGGGGGATCCCCGCCCGGGTGGCGCTCGCGCGCGTAGAGGCGGAGCCGTCGGTTCCCCCCGCATAATGCGGCCATCTTGTCTTCGCTAGGGCCATCCGACCTCGCCCCGAACCTGCTCGTCGGCAGCGACGTGGTGATCGCCGGGGACGTCGAAATCGGGGCCAACGTGATCCTCTACGCCGAGGTGACCCTCGAGTCGGGCGCGCAGGTCGATGACGGGGCGGTGCTGGGAAGGCCGGCGCGGCGAAGCCGGGGCTCGCGCACGCCGGTGGCCGCGGGCGGCCCGACCGTGATCGAGGCCGGGGCGATCGTTTCCCCCTATGCCCTGGTTTCGCAAGACGTTCGCATGGGCCCGCACTCTTTCCTCGGCGATCATGCCCACATTCGGGAGGGCGCCCGCGTCGGCGCCGACGCGGTGGTGGGGGCGTGCTGCGGCATCGGGCGCCACGTCGAGATCGGCGACCGTACGCGGCTTCAGAACGGGACCTTGGTCGGGCCGCAGGCGATGATCGAGTCCGATTGTTTCCTCGGCCCTGGGGTGCACCTCCTCACCGGTCGCAAGATGACGACCTCCGAGCGCCCCGGCGCGCCGCTGTTGCGCCGCGGCTGTCAGATCGGCGCCGGAGCGAGGATCATGCCCGGCGTCGAGATCGGCGAGGAGGCGGTCGTCGGCGCCGGCGCCGTCGTCACCGCCGACGTGCCCCCCGGCGAGGTCGTGCGGGGGATCCCCGCCCGGGTGGCGAGCGCCTCCGCTCGGGAACCGGAGGCCGACGGCTCGGCAGCGGACGGTTCGGACCTGGACTACGACCCGGTTGGGTAGTCGGCGTCGCCGGGCAGGACCACCCGGTGGTCCTCCTGGGTGCCGATCACCTTCGGCAGGATCGGCTCGACGTCGCGGCCGCGGTGGGCCTCGATCGCCTCAGTCGAGCTGCGGAAGGGCAGCAGCGATTCGAGCTGGTTGATCGTCGGGAAGGCGAGTGCCATGTCGCCTGCGGCCTGCGCCTCGAGTGCCGCTCCCGGCTCGAACCAGCCGGCGTCGACCGTCTCTGCGCCGTCGGGCCGCGGCGGCGAGTGGGCGGGGGCGAGGGCGAGGAAGAAGTGGGCGTCGAAGCGACGCGAGATCACCTCCGGCGTGATCCAGCGCGAGAACAGCACCAGCTCCCCGTCCTCGGGCAGGGCGATCCCCGCCTCCTCCTCCAGCTCCCGCAGCGCGCAGGCCCTGAAGCGCGCTTCGTCATCGCCGTCTCCCGCGTCGACTGCCCCGCCTGGGAACACCCATACCCCCGGCATGAACCTGGCGCTCTCGGCCCGCTTCAGCAGCAGCACCTCCAGCGCCCGGTCGCCGTGCTTTCCCCCGCGCCGCAGCAACACCACCGAAGCCGCCGGCCGCGGCACGCTCGGCTCGCCCAGATTCGGCGCCTCAGCCGGCCCTCTCCGGCGGCTTCCCATCGGATCACCCTACTCCCGCAGTTCGGTAACCAGCTCGTCGAAACGCCGTTTGCGATGGTCATCGGGGCCGACGATGTGTAGCAGCCAGCGGTCGACCTCCTCCACGTCGAATTGCTCGACCGCGACCAGCACCTGTTCGATGTCGAGCCAATCCTTGACCCTGTCGAAGCAGGCCTTGCAGAAGACCAGGTGCTCGGGGCTCAGAATGTCGAACGCCTCTTCGCCGAAGGGGACGCGCCGGGTGTTCTTGCTCATTGCCTCATGGACTTCGTCGTATGAAAAGAAGAGGTCGACCGCGGTATTGCCCCACCACAGCCGGCACTGATCGTCCCGCTCCAGCGCGGCCCGGTCATCTTCAGCGTCGATGGTCCCGACGCCGAGTGGGCCCAAAGCCTCGTTGATCTCGTCGATGCGGCTCGTCGAGACGAAGACGTTGACGTCGATGTCGATCGTGGCGCGGGGCTCGCCGTAGTAAGCGAGTGCAAGCGCGCCTCCGAAAGCATGTGGTACGCGAGCCTCTTTCAGCCGCTTGTCGATCTCCGTGACCTTCTCCGGCAGCGAAAGCTCGGTCATGGCTACGGATGCCGGAGGCGCGGGAATTGAATCTGGCCGGACCGTCGGCGATGGGGGATGGCATCGGCGAGAAGCAGTAGGTCTTTCAACACGTTTCCGCGTTCCTCGGGGGTGGCGGCGACCCATTCCTGGGCTGCTCGAGCGGCATCGGAAAGTCCGGCGTCCCTCGGGTCTACGGCATCGGCAAGGAGGCGCCGGAGCCCACGTCGGGGCTTGTGCCCCAGGCTCAACTCGCTCAAGAGCCTGCTCGCGGCGTCATCGACGTCCGACTTAGCGATCGGCGCTCCCGTCCGGAGTGCCGCACGTCGTAGTTCTGCTGCGTCTATCGGCTTGGTCGCACGGGTTCGCGCTCGCTCGATCGTCTCGTCATCCAGCTCGCGAAAGGTCGTCAGGGTCACCCCGCGAGGCCCCGATTTCGTGGCGCGCGTCTCGCGGATCTCCCAAGACCCGTTCTTCCTGGAAACTATATACGCCATAGTGGGCAGTATAACCCACTTGAATGGAGATGTCTTCGGTCAGGCAGCTCGTGAAAGAGACGGGTACGCCGACTCGCACGCCGCTGCGGTCGACTCGGCCGCGATCTCGACCAGCCGCCGCAGCTCGGTCTCGGAGATCGTCAGCGGCGGCATCAGCACGACGACGTCGCCAAGCGGGCGGATGATCGCGCCGCGGCGGCGCGCCTCGAGCGTCACCCGGTGGCCGAGCCGCAGGTCGGGGTCGTGCTTGCCGAGGTCGATTCCGGCCATCGTGCCGCAGCGCCGCACCTCGCTCACCTCGGGCATCGCCTCGACGTCGTCGAGCAGCCGGCCCAGCAGCTCGATCTTCGGCTGCAGCCGCTCCAGCGTCCGCTCGTCGGCAAAGGCATCGAGGCTGGCCAGCGCGGCGGCGCAGGCAAGCGGGTTGCCGGTGTAGGTGTGGCCGTGGAAGAAGGTGCGCTGCTCGTGCGGGGCGCCGAGGAAGCCCTCGTAGATACGCTCCGTCGCCAACGTCGCGGCGAGCGGTAGGTAGCCGCCGGTCAGCCCCTTGGCGAGGCAGAGCAGGTCGGGGGAGACGCCCTCCTGCTCGCAGGCGAACATCGTTCCGGTGCGGCCGAAGCCGGTCGCCACCTCGTCGCAGATCAAGAGCACGCCGAAGCGGTCGCAGAGCTCGCGCACCGCGCGCAGGTAGCCCGGCGGGTGGACCAGCATCCCGGCCGCGCCCTGGACGAGCGGCTCGACGATCACCGCGGCGACCTGCTCCTCGTGGGCGTCGAGCACGCGCTCCAGGTCGGCGGCGTCGCCCGGCTCGGCGGCGTGCGTCTGGAACAGCAGGGGCCGGTAAGTGGCGTGGAAGAGATCGATGCCGCCGACCGCGACCGAGCCGATCGTGTCGCCGTGGTAGGAGTCGCGCAGATGGACGAAGGAGGTCCGCCGAGCATGTTGGCCGCCGCGCTGCTGCTGGTACTGGAAGGCCATCTTCAGGGCGATCTCGACCGCGGTCGAGCCGGACTCCGAGTAGAAGACGCGCGCGAGACCCGGTGGCGCCAGCTCTACCAGCCGCGCCGCCAGCTCGGCCGCTGTCGGGTGGGAAAGGCCGAGCATGGTCGAGTGGGCGACTTTGCCGAGCTGTTCTTCCAGGGCGGCGTCGATGCCGGGGTGGCGATGCCCGTGGACGTTGCACCAGAGCGAGGAGACGCCGTCGATGTAGCGTCGGCCCTCGCTGTCGATCAGCCATGAGCCCTCGGCCCTCTCGATCATCAGTGGCTCTTCCTCGACCCAGTCCTGCTGCTGGGTGAACGGGTGCCAGAGATGGTTGTGGTCGAGCTTCCCGGGATCCACCGACATCGCCACGGCACCGACCTTAGACCGCCCCCCGGCCGGAACCGGGCTCCTGAAAAGGCGCAGGTTCCGGGACCTTGACGAGCGTGATGTGCATCACACGAGCAACTATTGCTGTTGAGAAATAGTTGCGACCCTGCAAATATTTGTACATGCAAGCGAGCGCTCTAGCCACCATCGCCGAGGCGATCGAGGCACCCGAGGTCAGCCCCGAGGCGCAGGACACGGCCGCCCGGCTCGGCGCCCTGCTGCGCCACCTCTTCCTCTATGACCGCGGCAACATGCTGCGGGTCATCGAGGAGTCGGGCCTCTCGATGACCCAGTGCAAGGCGCTGCTCGAGCTGGGCGGGATGGGGGCAGAGGAGCCCTGCCAGGTCAGCGATTTGGCCGAGACCCTCGGCGTCTCGGTGCCGTCGATGAGCCGCGCGGTCGACTCCCTCGTCAAGGCTCGCCTCGCGACCCGCGTCGAGGACGTCGAGGACCGGCGCGTGCGCAGGATCGCGATCACCGAGCGGGGCAAGAAGCTCGTCGAGACCCTGCTCGTCGTCCGCCAGGCCGGGATGGAGGCTTTCGCCGCCGGCCTCGGCACCGCCCAGCGCCGCAAGCTCGACGCCGCGATCGACTCGCTGATGGACCGCGAGGACATCGCCGAGGCTTACCGCCACCTGAAGGAGGTTGGACCAGCTTGACCCGTTACCGCCACCTGATCACCGAGGACAACCGCAAGTGGTGGACGCTCGGAGCGATGTGTTTCGCGCTGTTCATGATCATGCTCGACAACACCGTCGTCAACGTCGCCCTGCCCTCGATCCAGCGTGACCTCGACGCCTCGATCTCGGGCCTCGAGTGGACGATCAACGGCTACACGCTCTCTTTCGCGGTGCTGCTGGCGACCGGCGGCCGCCTCGGCGACATTTTCGGCCGCCGCCGCATGTTCCTCACCGGCGTTGTGATCTTCGCCGTCTCCTCGGCGACCGCGGGCTTCGCCGCTGGCGCCACCGACCTGGTGGCGAGCCGCGTAGCGCAGGGCGTCGGCGCGGCGCTGATGATGCCCGGCACCCTCTCGATCATCACCGACGCCTTCCCCGCCCACGAGCGCGGCAAGGCGATGGGCACCTGGGCCGGCGTCTCCGCTCTGGCGCTCGCCGTCGGCCCGGTGCTGGGCGGCTTCCTCACCGAGCACGTCAGCTGGCGGGCGATCTTCTACCTCAACATCCCGGTCGCGATCGGTGCCGTGGTGGCGACGCTCTTCGCCGTGCGCGAGTCACGCGACACGACCGTCGGCCGCGAGGTCGATTACCTCGGCGTTGCGACGCTGACCGCCGCCCTGACGGCGCTGGTCCTCGCCCTGGTCGAGGGCAACAGCTGGGGCTGGGGCTCGCCGGAGATCGTCGGCTTGCTCGGCGGCGCCGTCCTGCTCGGCGCTTCCTTCGTCGCGATCGAGCTGCACGTCGCGGTGCCGATGGTCGAGTTCCGCTTCTTCGCCGATCGCAACTTTCTCGGCGCGGTGGTCGTCGCGCTGATCATCACCTTCGCGATGATGGGCGTCTTCTTCTTCCTCGCCCTCTACATGCAGGACATCCTCCGCTACTCGCCGTTGGAGGCGGGGGTGCGTTTCCTGCCCTCGACGCTGATGATCGTCGGCGTCGCCCCGGTCGCCGGCCGGCTGGCCGACCGCTTCGGCCCGCGCTGGCTGATCGTCACCGGCCTGGCGATCCTCTCCGCCTCCCTCTACAGCTTCACCGGGATCGCCGTCGACTCCGGCTACCTCGACCTGCTGCCCGGTTTCATGCTGCTCGGCATCGGCATCGCGCTGACGATGTCGCCGATGACCAGTGCGGCGATGAACGCGGTCGCGGTCGAAAAAGCCGGAATCGCCTCCGGCGTCCTCTCGATGTTCCGCATGGTCGGCGGCAGCCTCGGTGTGGCGGTGACCGGCGCGATCTTCCAGGGCGCCGCCGGCAGCAGCTTCGAGACGGCGACCCCACAGCAGTTCGTCGACGGCCTCGGCAACGCGATGTGGGTCTCGGCCGCGGTGACGGTCCTCGGCGCCCTGATCGCCGCCGCGGCGATTCGTGCCAAGCCGAAACGCGTCCCCGCCGCCGTCGCCGAGGCCGAGGCAAGCCCCGGCGGCGAGGCACTGGCAGCCCGCGAGGCGGTCGCCGGCTGAGCCTGGCGCCTTATTCACGCATAGCGTGAAGAAAGCGCCAGTCAAGCCGCGGCCAAGCCTCGGTCTCGTCCAGATCGAGCTGCGGCAGCAGCTCGATCTGGACCTCGCCAAGCGCGGCGATCGTCTCGCGGTTTGAGAGTTCGATCTCACCGGGCACAGCAGGCCAGGGCGTGAGGACGACGGCAGCGACCTCGAGGCCGACGGCGCGGGCTGCCTCGAGCGTCAGCAGGGTGTGGTTGATCGTGCCGAGGCCCGGCGGGGCGGCGACGATCAGCGGAAGGCCCAGGTCGACGGCGAAGTCGCGGACCGAGTAGTTCGGCGTCAGCGGCACTAGTAATCCCCCCACCCCCTCGCAGACGAGCACGTCGGCCGACCCGGCCGCCGCCTTTGCCGCCCGTCGAAGTCGCTCCGGCTCTATCTCTTCGCCTGCCAGCTCAGCCGCCAGGTGCGGCGACACAGCCGGCCCGAACCGATACAGCGCGATTTCCTCGTCGCTCTGCTCCGACCCCGCCGCGCGTCTCAGCATCTCGTGATCCGCCTCGTGGAGTTCATCCAGCCCAGTCACCGCCGGCTTGAAGACCACTACGTCCTTGCCGCTCGCCGCCAACGCCCGCGCGATCGCCGCGGCGACCACGGTCTTGCCGACCTCGGTGCCGGTGCCGGTGACGAAGACCCCGCGCACCGTGACGCTCAGGCGGCCAGGGCGGGTGCGCGGGGGGCGGGCGTGGCGATCCCCAGCTCCCTCGCTGCCGCCCCCACCTCGCGGGCCGCCTGGCGCAGCTCCTCCTCCTCGTGCGTCGCCATCGCCGTGAAGCGCAGCCGTGAGGAACCCGCGGGCACGGTCGGCGGGCGGATTCCCTGGGCGAAGATGCCGCGCTCGAGCAGTCGCTCGCAGAGCTCCATCGTGCGGCCGGCGTCGCCGATCTCGAGCGGCACGATCTGGCTCTCGCCGCCGCCGGGGCTGAGTCCCTCGGCTGCCAAGCCGTCGCGCAGCGCCGTCGCGTTGGCGCGCAACCGCTCGACCCGCTGTGGCTCGGCTTCGAGCAGCCCCAGGCCGGCTTCGGCCGCGGCGAGCACCGGCGGCGGCAGCGCCGTGGAGAAGACGAAGGAGCGGGCGGCGTTGAGCAAGTACTCGCTCAGTTCGCGGCTGGCGCAGATGTAGGCGCCGTAGGAGCCGAGCGCCTTGCCGAGCGTGCCGATGACCAGGTCGACCTCCTCGCTGAGGCCGGCCGCGGCGACGCTGCCGCGCCCGCCGGGCCCGAGCGCGCCGGTGGCGTGTGCCTCGTCGACCATCAGCCGACAGCGGTAGCGGCGGGCGAGCTCGACCAGGTCCTCCAGAGGCGCCACGTCGCCGTCCATCGAGAAGACGCCGTCGCTGACGATCAGCGCCGGCTTCCCATGCGTCCGCTCGAGGCCCCAGGCGAGGTGCTCGTTGTCGCGATGGCGGTAGACGAAGGTCTCGGCCCGAGAGAGACGGCAGCCGTCGACGATGCTGGCGTGGTTCAGCTCGTCGGAGAAGACGACCTCGCCGCGCCCGGCGAGGGCGGCGATCGTGCCGCTGTTGGCGAGGTAGCCGGAGCCGAAGAGGAGGGCGGCCTCGTAGCCCTTGAAGGCGGCCAGCCGCCGCTCGAGCCGGCGGTGCGGCTCCATGTTGCCCGAGATCAGCCGCGAGGCACCGGCGCCGGCGCCCCAGCGCAGCGCAGCATCCGCTGCCGCACGGCGCACCTGTGGATGCTCGGCCAGGCCGAGGTAGTTGTTGGAGCAGAGCAGCAGCACCTCGCGGCCCTCGAGCAGCACCCGTGGCCCCTGCGGGCCGTCGACCAGACGCAACCGCCGCTGGAGCCCCTTGTCGCGAAGCTCCGCCAGCCGCTCCGCGACGTCGCTCATGCGGCCTGCGGATAGGGGGGAGGCTTCTTCGCCTTTTTGACGACCCGCAGCTGGGTCGAGGGGTCCCAGAACTCGGCTTCGTCCTGGCGATCGATCAGCTCGTCGATCGGCGTCGCCGGCGCCTCGCCTTCGAGCCAGCCCGAGCGGTTGTCGGGGCGCGGGTTGGCGCCGTTGTCAGGCTGGCGGGCGACGCTCAGGCCCAGCTCCTCGAACATCGCCCGGTCCTCCTCCGGCTCGGCGCCGAGCGTGGTCAGGAAGTTGCCCATCATCACCCCGTTCAGCCCGGCCTTGACGGCCAACGGCTGCAGCTCGCCGAGGTTCTCGACCCGGCCGCCGCAGAGGCGGAAGAGCGCCCCGGGGATGATCAAGCGGAAGACCGCCACCCACTTGACGACCTCCCAGGGGTCCATCAGCGGGCGATCGCCGAACTTCGTCCCCTCGCGCGGGTTGAGCAGGTTGATCGGCACCGAGGTCGGGTTCAGCGCCGACAGCTCGAAGGCCATCTCGACCCGTTGCCGGGGGGACTCGCCGAGGTTGAGGATGCCGCCCACGCAGGTCTCCAGGCCGGCCTCCTTGACCGCGTCGATCGTCCGCAGGCGGCCCTCATAGCGAACCGTGGTTGAGACCTCCGGGTAATAGGAGCGGGCCGACTCGACGTTGTGGTGGACCCGCTGGATGCCGGCCTCGCGCAGCCGCTTGGCCCGCTCGGCCGACATGTGGCCGATCGAGGCGCAGCGCTTCAGGTTGGTGTGCTCGGCGACCAGTTCGGCGCCGGCGACGATCCTCTCGAAGTCGCGCTTTGACAGCCCCTGGCCCTGGGTGACCATGCAGAAGCGGTGGGCGCCGGCCGCCTCGGCCGCCCTGGCGTGCTCGAGGATCTGCTCCGGCTCCATCATCGCGTGCATCGGCGTGTCGGCCTCGGCGTAGCGCGATTGCGCGCAGAAGCCACAGTCCTCGGCGCAGCCGCCGGACTTGGCGTTGACCAGCGAGCACATGTCGGTCGAGTCGCCGAAGTTCTCGCGCCGCACCGCCCAGGCGCGCTCGACCAGGTCGCCGATCTCCTGCCGGTCGCTCAGCTCGCCCAGAGCCAGCGCCTCATCGAAGCTGACGAGGGGTTCCATTCGGTCGCAAGGCTAGGAGTCGGCGCGGACGGCTGGCGCTGCTCAGCCCGCGCGTACGGGCCCGGTCGCGACGCGGACGGTGTCCCTTCCAGCGCGCTTCGCCTGGTAGAGCGCGTGGTCGGCGGCGGCGAGCACGGTCTCATAGGCATCCGTTTCCGGTCCGAAGGTGCAGATCCCGATGCTGGCGGTGATCGCTGGCGCCGCCTCGCCTGGCGGCGTGTGGACGCGGATCGCCTTGGAGATCGCCTCGGCGACCTCCTCTGCCTCGTCGAGTTCGCAGCGCGGCAGGGCTATCGCGAACTCATCGCCGCCCAACCGTGCGACCACGTCGGTGGCACGCATCCGCTCGCCCAGCACGTCGGCGATGTCGGCGATCACCCGGTCGCCGGCGGGATGCCCGAGCGTGTCGTTGACCTGCTTGAAGTTGTCGAGGTCGAGCATCAGCACCGCGCCGGCCTTCCTCTCGCGGCGGCTGCGGGCGAGCTCGGTGCGCAGATCCTCCTCGAAGCGGCGCCGGTTCTTCAAGCCGGTGAGGGGGTCGTGGCTGGCCTGCGCCGCCAGCTCCTGCATCCGTTCGTTGCGGCTCCAGATCAGCACCAGCGCCGCCATCAGGGCGGCCAGCGCGATGCCGACCCCGGCGATCAGCAGTGGCAGGCTGACGCCGGGGCGATTGGGGTCGCGGACGACCAGCAACCAGGTGCGGTCGGCGATCCTGAAGGGGGCGGCGGCAGCTTCGCCGCGGTCCAGGGTGGGGCCGACGATGGTCCTCCCGTCCTCGACGAGCTGCACGTCCACCTCGTCTGGCAGGGCGGTGGTCGCCGCCGCGGTCAGGTCGGACAGCTGGAAGGCGCCGGTGGCGAAGCCGGTGAGCGCCGCCCGCCGCTCGGCGACCGTCGCAATCGGAGCGCCGTCGCGGTAGACGGGGCCGAAGACGTTGATCCCGGTCCCGCCCACAGGCAGCCTGATCACCCGCGTAGCCGCCGGCTTGCCGCTGTCGCGGGCGCGCTGCAGGTCGGCGGCGCGCAGGGGGTCGGAGCCGACGTCGTAGCCGACCGGAGTCTGCACCTGCAGAGGTGAGCGGGTGTCGGCGAAGACGAGCGGGAAGTAGTGGGCGCGGGCGTCCTCGCGGCGCAGGTCGCCGAGGGTGCTGCGGCGCACGATCGGGAAGCCGTGGTCGCGCTCGAAGCTAGCCCGGTCCGCGGCTTCCACCGCCTGCAGGAAGGCGGTGGCGGCCAGCGCGCCGGGTCTCAGCAGGGACCCGGCGACGGCGTCGAACTCGTGACGGCTGAAGGTTCCCTCCACCCGGTAGAAGGCGGCGGCGCTGGAGAGCTGGCCGACCGAGAGCCGGGCCAGCGCTTCGGCCTGGCGGGCCGAGCGGGTCGCCTCGCTGCGCTGCGTGCGCTCGAAGGCCCGCTGTTCGCGGTCGTGGACGATCAGCGCGACCGCCACGGAGCCGATCGCCACGGCTGCGACCACGGCGTATCCCAGCCAGAAGCGGAGTTTCACGGCACCGCCGCCAGCGACTCCCAAAGGTAGAGCGAGGCGAGGCTGCGCTGCGGCCGCCAGGCCTCGCCGATCTCGAGCACGCGGGCCGGCGGCGGCATCTCCTCGAGGCCGTACTCGACCTGGACCGCTTTGCGGATGCCGAGGTCGCCGCCGGAGAGGATATCGGGGCGTTCGAGGTGGAAGAGCAGGAACATCTCGGCCGTCCACTGGCCGAGGCCGCGCACGGCGACGATCTCGGTGACGACCTCCTCATCGGAGAGGTCGCCGAGCCGGTCCAGCTCGAGCTCGCCCTCGAGCACGTGCGAGGCGAGGTCGCGCACGTATTCGACCTTGCGCCCGGAGAGGCCGGCGCCGCGCAGGTCCTTCTCGCTCGCCTCCAGCAGTTCCTCGGGCGACGGGGTCTTGTCGCCGAAGATCTCGCAGACGCGCCGGTAGATCGTCCGCGCTGCTTTAGTCGAGAGCTGCTGGCCGACGATCGCCCGCAGCAGCGCTCCGTAAGCGTCGGCCGGCCGCTCCTCGCTGCGCCGCCGCAAGCGCGTGGCAATGTCGATCTCGCCCAGCCGCTCGATCAGCGCCGCCATCGTCGGGTCGGTCGCCGCGAGGCGCCGCCGCGCCGCCGCGCCCGCCCAGCTCTTTCGCCTGCTGTTCCCGCCGGCCGCCGCCGCGATCACCGGCCCTTCCAGTGCGGCCGGCGTTTCTCGGCGAAGGCGGCGATCCCCTCGCGGAAGTCCTCCGAGGCAAAGCAGGACTCGCGCAGGGCGATCAGCCCGGCCTCCTGCTGCTCGCTGAGGACGGAATTCTGGTTCAGCACTTCGATCGCCCGCTTGTTGCCGCGCATCGAGATCGGCGCGTTGGCGGCGATCTCCGCTGCCAGCTCGATCGCCGCCTCCTCGAACCCCACCGGGTCGACCACCTGGTGCACCAGGCCCATTTCTTCGGCACGGTGGGCCGAGAAGTTGCGGCCGGTCAGGAACAGCTCCTTGGTGCGCGACAGGCCGACCGTGTCGAGGAACTTGCGCAGGCCGGTGTGGCCGTAGACGAGGCCGAGCTTGGCCGGCGGCATGCCGAGCTTGGCCCCTGCAGCGCAAATTCGCAGGTCGCAGGTGATCGCCAGCTCGAGGCCGCCCCCGAGGCAGTGGCCGTTGATCGCTGCGAGCGTCGGCCAGGGGTGCTTGGCGATCGCCTCCATCGCCGCGTGGAAGGGGTGGGCGACCAGCGCCTCGGCGTCGCGCTCGAATGTCTGACTGGGGATCGAGGCGATGTCGTAGCCGGCGGAGAAGGCCGGCGGCGCGCCGGTGATCAGCACACAACGGGTCTCGATCCCGCGGTCGAGCCGTGGCAGGGTCTCGGCCAGGGCGTCGAGGATCTCGTGGTCGAGGGCGTTGCGCCGCTCGGGGTTGGAGATGACGACGCGGACGACCGCCTCGGCCGGCGAGTCGAGGAGGAGCTTGCCGCCGGCGAGCCGCTCGCTCGTCATCGCGGGCGCCGCCCTACTCCAGCACGACGAGGACGTCGCCTTCGCTGACCGACTGGCCCTCCTCGCAGCGGATCTCCTTCACGGTGCCGTCGTCCTCGGACTCGACCGGGATCTCCATCTTCATCGACTCGAGGATGACGACGGTGTCTCCGTCGGAGATCTCGTCGCCGACAGCGACCTCGATTTTCCAGACGTTGCCGGTGATGTGCGCCTCGATGTCCGCCATGGCGGGGGAGAATATCCCCGCGTGACGGCGGATCGACCGAGACCCAGTGGCTAAGAACCAGTCTGAGGCGCCCGCCGCGCGACTGGCGGTCGTCGTCGCCGCCCGCAACGAGGCCGACCGGATCGCCGCGACGCTGGCCGCTCTGCGCGCGGCCTTCGCCGGCGCCGCACTCTGGGTCGCCGACGACGCCTCGAGCGACGGAACCGCCGAGGCGGCGTTGGCAGCCGGCGCGCAGGTGGTCAGCCGCGGCCGCCCGCACGGCAAGGGGGCCAACGCGACCGCCGCCGCCGAGGCGGCGCTGAGCGCCGAGCGCTCACCCGAGCTGGTTCTGCTCTGCGATGGCGACCTCGGCGCCTCGGCGGCGCGCCTGGTGCCCCTGGTCGAAGCGGTCGAGCGCGGCGAGTGCGACCTCGCGGTGGCCGCCTTCAGCCGTCGCGTCGGCGGCGGCTTCGGCCTCGCGCTCGGCTTCGCTCGCCGGGCGATCCGCCGCGGCTGCGGCCTCGAGACCAAGGCGCCGATCTCCGGCCAGCGGGCGATCACGGTCGAGGCGTTGCGCGCGACGCTGCCCTTCGCCCGCGGCTTCGGGATGGAGGTGGGGATGACGATCGACGCCGTCCGCGCCGGCTACCGCCTGCGCGAGTACGAGCTCGACCTCGAGCACCGGCCGACCGGCCGCACGCCGCGTGGCTTCGCTCACCGCGCCCGCCAGCTCGCCGACTTCGCCCGCGCGTTCCTTGCACGAACTTAACACTCTGTCTATATCGATCACTTAGCATCATCGCTTCAATCGATCGCTCGGATTGGAGACGAAGATGCCGCCCACTCGACTTGGTGCCGGGGCTGGGACCCCAGGCGCTCGCTCAGCCTGCTGTTGCTCGATTGCCCCGCCCGACCTGCTCGCCCGGGTGATCGAAGAGGGCAGCGCGGAGCAGCGCTCCGCCGCTGTACAGACGATCGCCGCTTCGGCGTCCCTGCGCGCCCGCCGGGCGCTGGTCGGCCGCGTCGCCCGCGAGCTCGGCCCCCAGGTTCGCGCCCTCGCCTACGCCCAGGCACCACCCCCGCCGGAGGACTCTCGCCAGACGGTCTACGACGTCGAAGGCCGCGGCCAGTCCGCCCTTCCCGGCAAACGCGTGCGCGGCAGCGGCGATGCCGCGGTCGCCGACGACGCCGTCAACGAGGTCTTCGACTCGACCGAGGCGACCTACGACTTCTACAGCTCCTGCTACGGCCGCGACAGCGTCGACGGCCAGGGGATGGAGCTGGTCTCCAGCGTCCATTTCAGCCGCAACTTCGACAACGCCTTCTGGAACGGCTCGCAGATGGTCTACGGCGACGGCAGCGGCCAGATCTTCCAGGTCGGGGCGCTGGTGCGGGCGCGCGACGTGATCGGCCACGAGCTGACCCACGCCGTCACCGAATTCACCGCCGGGCTCGAATACAGCACCCAGCCGGGGGCGCTGAACGAGAGCTTCTCCGATGTCTTCGGCTCGCTGGTCAAGCAGCACAGCCTTGGGCAGGCCGCCGATCAGGCCGACTGGCTGATCGGCGAGGGGACGCTGGTGCCATCGCTCGGCACCGCGCTACGCTCCATGAAAGCGCCGGGGACCGCCTATTCCGGCGACCGGCAACCGGCGTCGATGGCCGACTACGTCGACCTTCCCGACGACGGCAACCCCGAAAACGACAACGGCGGCGTCCACATCAACTCCGGCATCCCCAACCACGCCTTCTACCTGGCGGCCACCGCGATCGGCGGCAACGCCTGGGAGAAAGCGGGGAAGATCTGGTACCAGACGCTGACCGGCGGCCAGCTGACCCCCAGCGCGACCTTCGAGGACGCGGCTAAAGCCAGCCTCGCCGTGGCGAGCGAACTGTTCGGCGAAGGCGCCGAGCACGCGGCGGTCGCCGGTGCCTGGCAGCAGGTCGGGGTCCTCCCATGAGATGAAGGTCTCGGTCGTGCGTGGAGGGGGCGTGGCGGGTCTGACCAGCCGGACCCGTCTCGCCTCGGCGGCGCTGCCGGATGATGAGGCCAAGCAGCTCGAGGAGCGCGTGCGCGAGTCGCAACTGCTGGCGAGGCCCGCGGCGCAGGCGCGGCCTTCCCGCCACGCCGACCAACTGTCCTACGCCGTGACCGTGGACGACGGCGGGCGCGAGCGCACCCATCGCTTCGTCGAGGACGACCTGCCGGACGAGGTGCGCTCGCTGATCGAGTGGGTCGACGAGCACCCGGCGCGCGAACACGAGGTGGGGCCGCCGGGGTAGCCTGCGGCGGGTGCCGCCCGCCGAGCCCGCAGGCCCGCGTTGATCCTGGCGATCGACCAGGGGACGACGGGCACGACTAGCCTCGTCTTCGACCGCGAGGGTGGGGTCGCGGGTCGCGCCTACTCGGAGTTCGAGCAGCACTTCCCCCGGCCGGGCTGGGTCGAGCACGATGCGAACGAGATCTGGGAGGTGACGCGGCGGGTCGCCGGCGAAGCGCTCGCCGGCGCCGGAATCGAGGGCGCCGGGCTCGACGCGATCGGGATCGCCAACCAGCGGGAGACCGTCCTCGCCTGGGACCCGGCGAGCGGCGAGCCGCTACAGCGGGCGCTGGTCTGGCAGGACCGGCGCACGGCGGCGCGCTGCGAGGAGCTGCGCGAGCAGGGGCGCGAGGCGTTGGTCCGGGAGCGCAGCGGCCTCGTCCTCGACCCCTACTTCTCCGGCACCAAGATCGAGTGGCTACTGCGCAACGTCGATGGGGCGGAGGGTGCTGTCTTCGGCACGATCGATTCCTGGCTGCTGTTCAAGCTGATCGGCCGCCACGCGACCGACTACACCAACGCTTCGCGGACGATGCTGTTCGACATCCGCCGCCTCCGCTGGGACCCCGAGCTCTGCGCGATGCTCGGCGTCGACCCCGCTCGCCTGCCCGAGCCGCTGCCTTCGGCGCATGTCTACGGCACCACCTCGGAGTTTGGCGGCGAGGTGCCGGTCGCCGGGGTCGCCGGCGACCAGCAGGCGGCGCTCTTCGGCCAGGCCTGTCAGGCGCCGGGCTCGGCGAAGAACACCTACGGCACCGGCAGCTTCGTCCTGCTCAACGCCGGCGGCGAGGCGCCCCAGCCGGCGGAGGGCCTGTTGACCACCGTGGCGGCCGCGCGGGGCGGCGAGGCCGCCTACGCGCTTGAGGCCTCGATCTTCGTCACCGGCGCCGCCGTCCAGTGGTTGCGCGACGGCCTCGGGGTCCTCGCCGAGGCGGGGGAGAGCGAGGCACTCGCCGCCTCGCTCGCGGGTAACGACGGCGTCTACTTCGTGCCGGCGCTGACCGGCCTCGGCTCGCCCTACTGGGACCCCTACGCGCGCGGCACGATCGTCGGCCTCACCCGCGGCAGTGGCCGCGCCCACCTCGCCCGCGCGGCGCTGGAGGCGATCGCCTACCAGACCGTGGACGCGGTGCGGGCCGAGGAGGGAGCCGCCGGTGAGCGGCTGCCCGAGCTGAAGGCCGACGGCGGCGCCGTCGCCAACCGTTGGCTGATGCAGTTCCAGGCGGACATGCTGGGCACGCCGGTGGTGGTGCCGGAGATCGCCGAGACGACCGCGCTCGGCGCCGCCTACCTGGCGGGAATCGCCACCGGGGTCTGGAGCGGCGAGGAGGTCGTGGCGATGTGGCGCGAGGCCGCCCGCTACGAGCCCCGCATGGGCGAAGATGAGCGCGAGGCGCTGGTGGCCGAGTGGCACCACGCGGTCGACCGCTCCCGCGCCTGGGCTCGCTGAACATCGCCGACGCCCTGCGTGCGCACGAGTTTCGTGCGGAAGCCTGGGGAGAATTTTTACCTGCGTCACACACACGCGACATTTTGTCTGAGACCATGCGATCATGGAGGCGATGAGAGCAGCGTGGCCAGACGACCGGCTCGACGACCTCAATGGCAAGGTCGAGGCAGGCTTCTCGAAGGCGGACCGGCAGTTCGAGCGGATGGATCAAAGCTTCGAGCAAGTCAACCAGCGTTTCGAGCAAGTCGACCAGCGCTTTGAGCAAGTTGACGAGCGCTTTGAGCAAGTCGACCAGCGCTTCGAGGAGATCGATCGGCGCTTCGAGAAGGTCGACCAGCGGTTCGAAGAGATCGACCTCAAGTTCAAGTGGATCGATCATCGCTTCGACGAAGTCGATCGGCGACTAGATGGAATGGACAAGCGCCTCGACCGCTTCGAGGGTCGGTTCGAACGGCTCGAGGGCAAATTCGACTCCCTGCAGCGCTCGCTGCTCGTTGGTCATTTCGGCATCATCGCCACCCTGATCGGCGTGATCGGGGCCCAGCACCTCCTCGCGTAACCGCCCGACCGGCCGGGGGTAGGCAGGGCGACGGCTTAGCCGTCGCCGCGCCCAACCGCGGCCTCTCTGCCCAAAAAATGCCCGAAATCAAGCCACAGGTCTACGGAGACGACCGCCCCGCCGAGTACTTCGACCAGTTCCACGCGGCTGCGCGCAAGGGGGTCGGCTGGACCTACACCGTCGTCCGCATCCTCATCTCGCTGCCGACGCTGCTGCTCTACAGGGTGCGGGCGATCGGCGTCGAGAACGTGCCGAAGTCGGGCCCGCTGTTGCTCGCCCCCAACCATTTCAGCCAGATGGATCACTTCTTCGTCGGCCTTTACCTGCGGCGGAAGATCCGCTTCATGGCCAAATCACAGATGTTCGGCCCGCCGGTCCTCACCTATGTCTACAAGCACGGCGGCGTCTTTCCCGTTCGCCGCGGCCGCCACGACGAGGAGGCGTTCAAGACCGCCTTCACGATCCTTAGCCAGGGCGGGATGCTGCTCGTCTACGCCGAGGGCGGCCGCTCACGCAGCGGCGAGCTGGGCGAGCCCAAACCGGGGATCGGGCGGATCGCGCTCGAATCCGGCGTGCCTGTGGTCCCGGTCGCCGTCCACGGCTCGGCCGGCGTGCGCCGCTGGAGGCGCTTCCGCTTCCCCAAGGTGACCGTCCAGTTTGGCGAGCCGCTGAGCTTCGGGGTCGAGGAGTCGCCAAGCCGCGAGCGCCAGCTCGAGGCCGCGACCGACGTCTTCGAGCGGGTCAAGGAGATGTATGAGGGGATCGCTACTCGTAACGGGCAGCGAGCTTCGCGTAGAAGCTCGGATCGTGCCCCGGCGTGACGATCGCCCCCGGGTACTCGCGCTTGAACAGCCTCAGCTCCTGCAGCGAGCGGCGGTAGTTGTGGGCATCGAAGGGGCGCGGCGGCGGAGGCGCGTCACCATCTATCTGGGCCTCCATATACACGGCGTCGCCGCCGATCACGAAGTCGCGTTCCGCCAGCCGGCAGATCAGCGAGATGTGACCGGCGCTGTGGCCGGGGGTGTAGGCGAGGCGGATCGTGCCGTCGCCGAAGAGGTCGAAGCAGCGGGCGAAGCTGCCATAGGAGTCGACGCCGCCGCGATCGAAGTCGACCGTGCGGTAGTCGAAGGCGAAGTCGAAGTGGGCACGGCGGTAGCCGTTCAGCATCGGTTTGGACCCGACCGTCGCCGCCTTCCACTCGACCTCGCTGAGGACGAAGGTCGAGTTGGGGAACTCGGAGATGGCCGAGGCGTGGTCGATGTGCAGGTGGGTCATGACGACGATTGGGATCTCGCCCGGGTCGAGGCCGCGCTCGCGTAGCTGGGCGGGAACGTCAGCGCCCGGCTCCAGGCTCGGCTTGCCGAAACGGGCGCCGAGCCGGCCGAAGTTCTCCTCGCCGTCGGTTGCGACCGAGGGATGCAGGCCGGTGTCGACGAGGATCGCGCCGGCGCTTGGGTGGCGGATCAGGAAGGCGGGGCAGGGCACCCGGGTCTCGGGCTTGCCGCTGAGCAGAGCGCGCAGCAGCTTCAGCGTCAGGAAGCTGCCCTCGGGCCGGACCATCAGCGGCAGGGGCCAGTTGACCGCGCCGGCGAGCAGGGGTTCGACCGCGACCGTCGCCCCGGGAGTGCCGCCGGCGAGCGGCTCATGCAGCGGTTTCGCCTCGATCTCGACCTTCATCGGCGGCTCACATTACCCGCCAATCGGTCAGGAATTGGAGGATTTCGTCCGCCGCAGCCGACTTTGACCACACCGGGGTGGTCAATGTCGGTTGCGCTGCGCAGACTCTAGGCTTGCGCGCGGTGACCGCAGCCGAATCGCAGATCTTCAGGCCGGGCCTGCTGGATGGCCAGGTCTGCCTCGTCTCGGGCGCAGGCAGCGGCCTTGGGCGGGAGACGGCACTCGAGCTGGCGCGGCTGGGCGCGAAGGTGCTCGGCTGCGGACGGCGTGAGGAGCCGTTGGCCGAGACCGCTGCACTGGCGGAGGGCCTGCCCGGTTCCTTCGAGCACCAGGCGATGGACATCCGCGACGAGGAGGCGGTCCAAAAGCTGTTCGACGGCCTGCTCGAGCGCCACGGTCGCCTCGACGTGCTGGTCAACAACGCCGGCGGCCAGTTCTTAGCGCCGGCTGAGACGATCAGCCCCAAGGGCTTCCGCACGGTGATCGAGCTGAACGTCCAGGGCACCTGGCTGATGACCCACGCCGCCGCGACCAGGGCCTTTATTCCGCAGGGCGGCGGCAAGGTGTTGAGCGTGACCCTTTCGCCCCATCACGGCATGCCGGGGATGGTCCACTCGGGCGCCGCGCGGGCGGCGGTCGAGAACATGATGCGGACGCTGGCCGTCGAGTGGGCCCGCTTCGGGATCAAGACCTGCGCCCTGGCCGCCGGCCAGTTCATGACCGAGACGATGATGACCAAGTATCCGCAAGTGGTCGTCGACAACCTCGAGCGCTCGATCCCGATCGGGCGTGCCGGGCGGGCGGAGGAGATGGCCTGGCTGGTCGCCTACCTCGCCTCGCCCGCGGGGGACTTCGTCTCCGGCACGACGATCACGATCGACGGCGCGCGCGACAACTGGGCCGGACCTTGGCCGCCGCAGGCGATCGCCGGTGAGAGCGGCGAGCCGGTCGCCGAGGAGCGCCGGCCGAAGGAGTGAGCTGGCGCCTTTGTGGTCCATAGGACCACAAAGGCGCCAGGGCCACTAGCTCGGGAGCTCCAACGTCACTTCGGCGGCGTCCTTGTCGTCACGCAGGCCCTTGTATGCGGCGTGGCGGAGGATGCGGTCGCGGGTGATCTGGCGGAACTCGATCTCGGCGACGAGGATCGGCTCGACGAAGCGGGAGCCACGCTCGGGCTGGCGCCCGCCGAAGGGTGAGGCCTCGCGGGCCAGCGGCCGCAGCCGCTCGAGCAGCTCAGCCGCCCCCTTGCGGCTGAAGCCGGTGCCGACTTTGCCGGCGAAACGGAGTTGCGGCGGGTCGCCGTCGTAGTAGCCGGCGAGCAGCGCGCCGAGCCGGTCGGTCGTCCCCTTCTGCGGCAGCCAGCCGCCGATCACCAGCTCCTGCCGCAGCGTGTTTTTCACCTTCAGCCACTCGCCGCCGCGGCCGCCGGGCCGGTAGCGGCTGTCGAGGCGCTTGGCGACGATCCCCTCGAGGCCGAGGTCGCCGGTGCGGGCCAGCAGCGCGGCCCCGTCGCCGCGGTGGTAGCCCGGGGTCTGCCAGGCCTCGCCGTCCAGGTCGAGTCGCTCGAGTAGTCGCCGGCGCTCTTCGTAGGGCAGCTCCAGCAGCGAGTGGCCATCGAGGTAGAGCAGGTCGAAGATCTGGAAGCTGACCGGTTCGCTCTTCGCCCGCCGTTTCACCTCCGCCTCGCGGGTCAGGTGCATGCGGCCCTGGAGGCGCTCGAAGCTCGGCCTGCCCTCCTCGTCGAAGGCGACGACCTCGCCGTCGAGGATGGCGCTGAGCGATCCCAGCTCGCGGTTCAGCGGCCGCAGCTCGGGATAGCGGGCGGTGACGTCGTTGAGGTTGCGGCTCTCTAGGCGCAGCTCGCCCGGGGTCGAGTAGGCGATCGCCCGCACGCCGTCCCACTTGACCTCGTATGCCCAGCCGCCGTCTTCTGCCGGCAGCTCGGCGAGCCGGGCCATCATCGGCACCAGGCCTGCGGGCATCGGATCAGGCCGCACGGTGGGCTCGTCCATGCGGTGGATCAGCCAGTCGCGCTCGTTCTCGCCGGCCTGGAAGAGGGCGAAGCGGCCCTCGGCGCGCTCGCCGTGCAGGGTGACGATCACTTTGCGCGACTCGAACTTCTCGCACTCGTACGTACCGCTGTCCCAGATCGAGATCGTGCCGGCGCCGTAGCTGCCGGCCGGGATCTCGCCTTCGAACTGGAGAAAGTCGAGCGGGTGGTCTTCGACGTGGACCGCCTTGTGGTTGCGCTGCGGGTCGGTGGGCAGCCCCTTTGGCAGCGCCCAGGAGGCGAGGGCGTCGCCGTGCTCGAGGCGCAGGTCCCAGTGCAGGCGCCGGGCGCTGTGTTCGTGGATGACGAAGCGGGGCAAGCCCCTCAGGTTAGGCGCGGCTCGAGGATCACCAGCGGGATTTCCCGCCCTTTGCTGCGCTGCTGGTAGTCGGCGTAGCCGTGGTAGCTCTTCACGGCGCGGGGCCAGAGCCGCGCGCGCTCCTCGGCAGTGGCGACGCGGGCGTGGACGGGGCGCCGCTCGCCGCGGATCTGCACGGTCGTGTCGGGGTTGGCCGTCAGGTTGTGGTACCAGGCCGGGTGCTTGGGAAAGCCGCCTTTGGAGGCGACGATGACGACGTCCTTGCCGTCCCGGAAGTAGAGCAGCGGGGACGTGCGCCTGGTTCCCGACTTCGCGCCGACATGGTCGAGCAGCAGCATCCTGCCGCCGACCCCCGGAATGTCATGGCCGAGCCGTCCACCGGTCGCCCGGTAGAGCGCCGTGTGAAGGCCGGCGACGCGACGGAGGGCAGGCCAGATCCGATCCCCGATATCGAGGTAGCGGGGCGGGCGCCTGCCCTCTTTCGCCGCGGGGCTCAGGTGTACATCCCCCCGAACTGACCGCCGGTCACGTTGAGGATCTGGCCGTGTACGTAGTTGGCGTGCTGTGAGCAGAGGAAGAGGACCGGGCCGGCCGCCTCCTCGGGCTGGGCGGGACGGCCGAGCGGGATGATCGCCGAGGCCATCGCCCGCATCTGCTCGGGGATGCCCAGCTCGATCTTCTCCCCGGTCGGCGAGGTCATCTCGCCGCCGGACTCCTTGGCCGCGGTGAGGCGCGTCTCGACGAAGCCGAAGGCGACGGCGTTGACGTTGACCTTGAACTGGCCCCACTCCTTGGCGAGGGTTTTGGTCAGGCCGACGACACCCGCCTTGGCGGCCGAGTAGTTGGCCTGGCCGGCGTTGCCCATCGTCCCCGAGATCGAGGAGACGTTGACCAGCTTGCGGAAGACCTCCTGGCCCTCGTTGCGCTCGGCCTTGGCCGCCTCGCGCCAGTGGGGCGCGAGCGCCCGGGTGATGCGGAAGGGCACGATCGTGTGGATGTCGAGCATCGCCTGGAACTGCTCGTCGGTCATCCGGTGGACGACGCCGTCCCAGGTGTAACCGGCGTTGTTGACGACGATGTCGACGGCGCCGAAGGCATCGACCGCAGCGGCGACGAGCTGGTCGGCGGCGTCGGCCTTGGTCAGGTCGCCGGCGTGGACGGCGGTCTCACCGTCGATCTCACCGGCGGCTTCCTCGGCGACGTCGGCGTCGAGGTCGTTGATCAGAACCTTGGCGCCCTCACTCGCGAACAGCTCCGCGGTGGCGCGGCCGATTCCGCGCGCCGAGCCGGTGACGATCGCCGCTTTCCCATCGAGAAGTCCCATCGGTTTTCCGCTCTCCTTCTAGGTCGTGAAGTCGGTTGCGGAGGCTACATGGATCGCCGCAATCCTGGTTGACCGGCCAGTCGGCGGCCGACATCGAGCCTAGTCGTCTGATAGACAAAGAACTGCGCTCGGATTGGCCGACTGGAGCACACGGCCCCGGGTGCGTCCCGGTCGTCTCGCCTCCCAAGCGGCGGCCGGGACAATTCTCACCCGGCTCAGCCCTGGCCGTCGGCTATCGCCGTCAGCTCGTCCGGGCCCAGCAGTGCCATCAGGGTGCCGCCGTCGACGATCGCCAGGCCGCCCTTGCGGATTTTCGCCTTGGCACCGGTGAGGCGCGCCAGCTCGTTGGGAAAGTCGGGGTTGTGGCCGACCAGCAGCACGTCGCCGCGGCCGGCGGCCAGGGCGAGGGCGTCGAAGCCGCCTTCGCGCAGCTCCTCGGCGATCTCGGGTTCGATGCCGAGTGCCTCGCAGGAGAGCTTCGCCGTGTCCGCGGCGCGCACCTTGGGGCTGGTCAGGCAGGCGTCGATCGAGATCCCAAGGACGGCCATCGCCCTTCCTGCCGCTCGCGACTGCCGCTCCCCCTCCGGCGTCAGCCGTCGCGCCGCGTCGTCCCTCTCGTTCTTGCGCTCCGCCTCGCCGTGCCGCAGCAGGTAGATCACGCCGCCATCCTAGGGATGGCCGCCGTTCAGCATCCGCCCAGGCGGCGCAGCTTGCGGCGGTAGGCCCGCATCGAGGCGTGGCTCCAGTCGCCGTGGGTCTGTCGCCGCAGGCTCGGCACGCGCTCGCGGTGGTAGGGAGAGGTGAGGCTCTCGCTGTGGCCGATCACGTCGCGCAGGCGGATGTGGAAGCGGCAGCGCAGGTAGCGGGTCAGCTGCAGCGAGGCGGCGAGCTGGCGCCGGTCGCCGAGCACGTCGGCGTCGTCGAAGCCGGCGTGCTCGATCCCGATCGCCGTCCAGTTGAGGCCGACGGTGTGGCGGCAGCGGGTCCGCAGGTTGACGAGCTGGAAGACGCGGCCCGAGGGGGAGATGACGAAGTGGGCGCAGACGTTGGGCAGCTCGTGCAGCTCGGGGTCGGCGACGTCGGGCGCGAAGGCGTCGTGGACGGCGGCCGCGCTGGGAGCGACGGCGACGTGCTCGACGATCACGCGGGGATGCCGCAGCCGCCAGGCGTCTTCGCCGTAGTGGCGCTGCGAGTAGGCGGCCATCTCGCGCTTGCGCTTCGGGCCGAAGGGGATCAGCCACTGGACGATGCGAGGGCGCAGCTCCTGCTGGGAGGCCCCCGCGCCGGGCAGGAACTCGGCGACGCCGACGCTGAGCAGCGCCAGGGCGGCGCCGAGCGCGAGCCCCCGTCTCAGTTCTTCCCCCCGTTCGTCCGCTGCGCCAGCGGCTCGCCGATCGAGGCCAGGTAGCCGTCGAGTGCCTTCGATTTCTGCGTGTCCTCGTAGACCTCGTACTCGCGCAGCTTGCCCCAGGAGATGTGGCCCCAGATGACGTAGCGGTTCTCATAGACGCGCTCGCCCGCCGCCGAGTTGAGGTGATCGCGACCGCGGATGCAGATCGTCTGCTTCCAGGGAAAGCCCTTAAGCACGACCTCGTCCGGATAGATCTGAATGCCGACCTCGGCAAAGCGCCGCAGCCACGGCTCCAGCTCCGCCTTGCCGTCGAAGGTCCCGCCCCAGGAGCTGTCGCCGGGAAAGGTGAACCTCACGTCCTCGGCATCCATCCGCAGCGTCGGGCCGAGGTCCCCGGCGCTCGCCCGGGCCATGTTGCGGGCGATCATCTTCTTGGCCAGCCAGGAAAACATCGGACTCATCCTGGCAGGTGGACGCCGCCGTCCTCGGTGACGGTCCAGCGGGGGTTGTAGGCGATCTCCCAGGGGTGGCCGTCGGGGTCGATGATGACGGAGCTGTAGCCGCCCCAGAAGGTTTCGGCCGGCTCGCGGCCGATGCGGGCGCCGGCCTCGCGCGCCTCCTCGGTGACGGCGTCGACCTCCTGTGGGGAGGCGAAGTTGAGTGCCAGCGTCACCCCGCCCCAGCCGGGGGAGTCCTCGACGCAGCTGTCTTCCGCCAGCCGGGCGCGATCCCAGAGCGCCACCACCATCTCGCCGGCCTGGAAGAAGACGACGTCGTCGTCCGGGCCGGCGTTGGTCTTCCAGCCGAGCGCCTGGTAGAACCGCCGCGACCGCTCGAGGTCGGCTACTCCGAGGGTGATCAGGTTCAGCCGCTGCTTCATCCTGCCTCCTCGGGTTGCGGGCAGAGGTAGAGCCGGTAGTCGTAGATCGTCTCGAATCCCATCTTCCGGTAGAGGCTCTCGCCCATCGGCGAGGCCTGCAACGAGGCGATCTCGGCGCCCATCCCAAAGCCGGCGTTGACTGCGGCTGCGGTTACCGCCCGCCCCAGGCCGTGCCCGCGAGCCCCTTCGGTGCTGCCGACCCAGTAAATGCCGGCGACGCCGTGGCTGACGATCGTCATCGCGATCCCGACGGGGCGCTTGCCCGCACGGGCGAGGAAGGCGGCGACGCCGTCGGCGAGCAGGCCCTCGGTGTCCTCGTAGAAGCCGAAGACTTCGGGCGGGAAGCCGAGGCTGGCGTAGGCGGAGGCAGCGACCCGCCAGTAGTCCTCGACGTCCCCGGCCGAGGCCACGCGGCGCAGCTCGACTCCGTCGGGAGCCGGCCGTTCTTCGACCGGGACGCCGAGCGTCATCTCCGGCATCGCGTAGACCATCTGCAGGCCGGCCTCTTCGCAGGTCGCGGCAAGCCCCTCGTCCTCCTGCCTGCCACCGCGCACCCAGACGGCGAAGCCGCGGGCGCGGGCGCCGAAGAAGGCCCTGGCGCGCTCGAGAAGCTCCTCCGGCGCGAGGCCGTTGTCGGCGCGGAAGGCCGCGTTCGAGATCACCGGATGCGAGGAGCGGCCGGCGCCAAACAGCCAGCCCTCGCCCGCCTCGACCTTGCCGCCGGGATCGAGCTCGAACAGCCGCCGCGAGCTCTCGATCAGGTTGAGGTGGATCTCGTCGGAGCGCACCGGCACGCCTCGATCGTAAAACGGGCGCCCAACCGGGTGCGCTGGCGAGGCGCTCGCTCGGCGTGGCGGATAGCTAGCGGAGGACGATGGCGCGCCGCGCCGCGCGCCGCCCGTCGATCTTGACGACCATCCGCGCGCGTCCCGGTCCCAGGCGCGTGAGGGCCCGGCGAGAGAGCCGCAGGGTGACCGGTTCGGGGGCCTCTGGGAACTGCGCCGCCGCCAATCGCCGCGTGACCCGCGCCTCGCGGTTTCCGCGCCTGGCGACCAGCACGGCGTTGCAGCCGAGGCCGCACTCGACCCTCGCCACGCCTCTGCGTGAGATTGAGGCCTCGGTCAGCGGCGGCGGCCCGCAGTCGCCCTCGCGGGCCCCGTTCGCCCGTGCGATCCGGCCGACGATCGCAACCGAGACCGTCGGCCCTTCCGCCCAGGTGTCGGAGCCGTACGGCGACACCGCCGCATACAGCGGCTCGGGCGTGTGCGCGGGCATGCGCTGGTCAGCGACGCGCAGGTAGTCGCCGGTGAAGGCGGGGTCGATGACGGCGGCGCCGTTCGGGCAGGAGTCGACGTAATGGCGGTCCGTCAGCGTCGTGCACTCGACCCCGGCGGGGGTCGGGCAGGCGGCGAGCTGGGTCCAGTCGACGTCCCCCTCCCAACCGCCGCTCCACTCGCCGGGCGCCGGCGTGACCAGCTCGTTGGCCCGCACCGTGCCGCTGATCGACGGCGGGCTCGTCGAGAAGACGTTTCCGTGCCAGACCGGGCTGAGCGCGCTCGGGCCCCGATTCGACGTGGCCCGGAAGACCGTCGGTGCCCCGGCCCCCGCCGTCTGCACGATCCGCCCACTGCCGAACGCGGAACAGGCGAGCGGGCCCGGCGTACAGGCCTCCCAGGACCACGCCTCTCCTTCCGGGTTGAGCTGCGAGTTGGCGATCATCTCGCCGCTGCCGTCGTCGTTGAGAGCCGCCTGGATCGAAGCGGTCTCCGCCCCCGCAGTCGCCACCCCGGTACCTAAGACCGAGACCGCCAAGGCGAAAACGCCCACCGTCACTGCCATGCACGACCTACTCAACAATCGCTCCCATAGTCGTCGGTTGCTCCGCCCATGGTGCCGAACCCGCCCGATCTCTACAGGTTGCGGACTCGCCGCCCGATCTCGCGATCCAGCAGATAGCCGGCGGAGTCCCAGAACCCTCCCGCCGCCTCGTCGTCGAAGGCCACCAGCCGCTCGACTTCGTCGAGTCGGTCAGGCATGCGCGCTCCGAGCTTCCGCCCAAAGCTCCAACACCGCCGCCAAGTCGGCCTGCCGACAGCGACGTACAGCGACTCCGTTCAAAGCCCCATCAGCTTGCCGAGGATCTCCTTCATGAGTCCCGAGCATGGCACGGACGGACACGCGGGATCATCCGAGGGCAAGGAGTCCCCGCAAATGAGCTTGTTCGAGAGCAAGAGCGACGATCGGCCGTGATCGCGCGTGGTCCTGCTGATGTGTCCAGATTGTGTCCGTGTGCAGTCAGTCATTCGCTGGCGAGGGTTCCTGTCTCAGCGCTACCATTGCTGGCATGGCTGCATCGGCAACCACCCGCGTCGAGATCGACACCGATCTGCTGGGTCGGCTGCGCAAGCGCCGTCCTGAGCGGAGCGACCGCGAGTTGCTCGAAAGCGCCGCCCGCATCCAGCTGGGACGCGAGGCAATCGCCCGCGTGAGAAAGCGCTTCGCCGGCGTGCCGATGGAGGAGATCGAAAGCGAGGCCGTCAAGGCGGTCCGCGAAGTTCGCCGCGAACGTGCCGACGAGCGGCGAGCCGCCGGTTGAAGCGACTTGTAGTCGACGCCAGCACGCTGGTGTCGGGAATCACGGGCTCGCGCAGCGAGAGCCCGCCTTGCCTGATCTACGACGCGGTTTCGGAGATGAGCGTCGAGGCGATCATCTGTCCGCGCCTGCTGGTCGAGGTTGAGCGTGCCCTGCAAAAGCCTTATTTCCACGCGCTGATCGAGGATCAGGAGATTGCAGAAGCCGTCTCGATCATTCGCGATGCTGGAGTCATGTTCGATGATCCCATCGATCCTCCAGCCATCCTGCGCGATCCGACGGACGACTACTTGGTCATGCTCGCGCGCGAAGCCGGGGCCGAGGCCATCGTGACGAGCGATCACGACCTGCTCGATCATAAGGGTCTAACTCCTCCGGCGGTCGACCCCCGGACAGCTTGCAAACAGCTTGCATTGGCGGAATGAAATGTGTCTGAATTTGTCGAGCTTGGAAATTCGCGCTAGGTCAAGCTGTTAGCCTCGATCCACCGTTTTCACCCCGCAGGGTGAGACCGGGCGACTTGAGGTAGGTAACGACGCCAGGGCGGAGCCGCCCTGGCGCCCACTTGAGGTCGTCCGTCGGCAAATCGCAGCGCCGG
>Ga0207669_10000096_pt1 | contig 44213 bp, 40 predicted proteins | sample KBSM33metaG_FD_184329 | JGI IMG/M metagenome (GOLD analysis project Ga0207669, IMG submission 184329) | Miscanthus rhizosphere microbial communities from Kellogg Biological Station, Michigan, USA - KBS M3-3 metaG (SPAdes) (version 2) | ecosystem: Host-associated > Plants > Roots > Rhizosphere >...
CTCTCGCAAGAGTCGATCGCCCTGGTCCTCGAGGACCAGGGCGATGGGGACGGAAGCGAGGTGGCTGCACTGGAGCGATGAGAGAAGTGCCGGCGAGTCCCGTTACACCACAACTCGCGACTTGACTTCGGCGAGCGTCGCCCTAGGCATTGGGGTCCACGATCTACTCCAGCCGCAATCCCGCACCTGGAGCGGGAATTTCGCCAGCAGAGCCACGGAAATAGAGCGGGGCAGCCAGGACTCGAACCTGGAATCGCCGGTTTTGGAGACCGGTGCCTTAGCCAGTTGGGCCACTGCCCCGAGGGGTCGAATTCTATGCGGGCGGAGGGACTTGAACCCCCACGGGCCGAAGCCCACCAGGACCTAAACCTGGCGCGTATGCCAATTCCGCCACGCCCGCGCGGACTGCGGACCGGCTGCCGCGAAGGGGGCCGGGGCCGCATCGTCGCTCATAGATTCTATGATCGTCGGCATGGCGGTAGGAGAGCTGAGGCCGGGCTACGAACTCTGGCATCCCAACCGGGAAAAGGCGGGCGTGGTCACGACCAAGTTCGTGGTCGCCTTTCTGATGCTGGCGACGGCCGTGATCGCCGCGATCGTGACGATCGCCGGCTTCTCGCTGCTCAGCGGCGGTGGCGCTATGGGCGTGATCTGCCTGATCTACGCAGCGCTGTACGCGTTCTTCGCCTTCCTCGTCACCCGCTGGAGCCGCGGCATCCTGCCGGTCGCCGCCTCGCTCTCGATGATCCTGGCGATCTTCTGCGCAGTCGGCGCCGACAGCTGGTTCGCCCGCGACAAGACCGGCTTTGACGAGGCGCTGATCCCGGTGCCGCTGATCGGCCTGCTGGTCGTGATCATGCTGCTGTTGCAAATCGTCCTCATCGCCGCCTGCTTCTACGGCTTCAGCCAGGACTGGCACGTCGAGGAGGAGCGCCCGATCGGCTCCGGTGAGAACTACGGCGCCGGCGCCACCCCAGGCTCAGACGCACCCGCCCCGGCCTGATCGACGCCCGTTCCTGACTAGCGAGGCCGCCCCCGCCGGCGACGCCGGCGACGGGCATACGAGCGGCACTCGGCGGGCACTTTTGTAAAAAGTCTGTGCCGAGACTGTAAAGAATCGCATTAGGAGGGCCGACTTCGGCTTCTTGCGACCGCAAGCGAGCCTAGCCTCGCATTTACAATGTGGCGAACCCGCGGCGGTGGAGGAACGGCAGACTCGGGATCCTCAAAAGGTCCTGCCCGCAAGGGCGTGTGGGTTCGAATCCCACCCGCCGCACTCATAGCTCGATGAGATCGCGCAAAGAACTCGATCGAGTTAGAGCGCTTGCAACGAAAGGCCTGAACAACTGCGAGATCGCTCGCGCCACCGGGATTCCGCGCAGCACAGTGAGCGCTTGGCGCAACGGCAGGGAGCCGAAATTCGGCGTCGGGCGAAGTAGGCGTGGCAGGCGCCACACAGGACGCTGTGCCCGCTGTGGGCCGATCGGAAGCCCTTTCCCAGGGCTCATTATCTTCCAATACGCCTACCTCCTCGGTATCTACCTGCCGGCGAGCAGGGCGACTATGCGCCGCCATCCACGTTGGCAGATGCTCGACCTCGTCTCCTGCTCAAAACACTGGCCGCACCTCTTCCCGCAACACGGCGCTGGCCTCAAGCACAGGCGCAAGGCATCCGAAGAAGACCTATTCCTATCCGCGTTACTTCTTCTCCAATCGCTCGCGCGACATCCAGGGGATCTTCTGCGACGCCTGCGATCGGCTGGGCGTCGCTTGGCGCCAGGACGGGCCATGGAACGTCTCGGTCGCCCGCCGCGAGGCGGTCGCGATCCTGGACCGCCACGTCGGCCCGAAGCGCTGAGGCCGGGCTAGACTGCGGCGCGGGATGAGGGTCCATCACCTCAACTGCGGGTCTTTCTGCCCTCACGGGGCGCGACTGATCAACGGCGAAGGGGGACTTCTGGAGAAGGGGCTGATCGTCTGCCACTGCCTGGCGATCGAGACGGGTGACGGGTTGGTCCTGATCGACACCGGCTTCGGCCTCGAGGACGCGCGCAACCCGCGGCAGCTCGGCGTTTACGCGCCGCTGCTCAACCTGCAGGCGCGGCCCGAGACGACGGCGCTGAGGCAGCTCGAGGCGCTCGGGTTCGGCGCCGGCGACGTCCGGCACATCGTCGTCACTCACCTCGACCTCGACCACAGCGGCGGCCTGCCCGACTTCCCGGATGCCGAGGTGCATCTGCTCGCCGCCGAGCTGGAGGCCGCGATCCACCCCGCCCTCACCGACCGGCCGCGCTACATCGGCGGCGCCCACTGGAAGCACGGGCCGCGCTGGGTCACCTACGGTGCCGGCGGTGACGATTGGTTCGGCTTCGAGAGCCTGCGCATTTTGCCCGGGATCGACGCCCAGATCGCGTTGGTGCCGCTGCCCGGCCACACGCGCGGCCACACCGGCGTCGCGATCGAGACCGGTGAGGGCTGGCTGCTGCATTGCGGCGATGCCTACTTCCACCACGACCAGGTGGCGACTCCCCCCAGCTGCCCGCCGATGCTGCGCTTCTTCCAGAACCTGACGGCCGCCGACAACCGGGCCCGCAAGGCAAACGGCGAGCGGTTGCGAGAGCTCGCCTCCCGCCACGGCGACGAGGTCACCATGCTCTGCAGCCACGACCCGCACGAGTTGGAGCGCGAGCGGTCTCGCTCGGCCGATGTCTCCCCGGCAACCGGGTGACCGGGCAGCCGCCAGAGAAGCTCTGGGACCCGCCCCCCGAGCTGGTCGAGCGCGCCCGCATGACCGAGTTCATGCGCTGGCTGGAGCGCGAGCGCGGCCTGCGCTTCGACGGCTACCCAGAGCTCTGGCAGTGGTCGGTCGACGATCTCGAGGGCTTCTGGTCGGCGATCTGGGACTTCTTCGAGGTCCAGGCCGACGGTGGCTATGACCGCGCGCTCGGCAGCCGCGAGATGCCCGGCGCCGAGTGGTTCGCCGGCACCGCGCTCAACTACGCCGAGCACGTCTTCGCCGGCAAGGAGGACGCCGAGCCGGCGATCCTGCACGCCTCCGAGCTTCGCGACCTGGGCGAGCTGAGCTGGGGCGAGCTGCGCGGCCAGGTCGCCGCCGTCGCCGCCGGCCTGAGAGGGCTCGGCGTCGAGCCCGGTGATCGCGTCGTCGCCTACCTGCCGAACATCCCCGAGGCGATCGTCGCCTTCCTCGCCGCCGCCTCGATCGGCGCCGTCTGGTCGAGCTGCTCACCCGACTTCGGCCCCGCCAGCGTGATCGACCGCTTTGCCCAGATCGAGCCCAAGGTGCTCGTCGCCGTCGACGGCTACCGCTACGGCGGCAAGGACTTCGACCGGCGCGAGGTGCTCGCCGAGCTCCAGGCGGCAATGCCGAGCCTCGAGCGCACCGTCGTTGTCCCCTACCTCGATCCCGACCCCGACCTCTCCCCCCTGCGCGACGCGATGCGTTGGGGCGAGCTGCTCGCCGCCGGCGAGGGCGCCGCGTCGAGCTTCGAGCGCGTCCCATTCGACCACCCGCTCTGGGTCCTCTACTCCTCCGGCACGACCGGCCTGCCAAAGGCGATCGTCCAGGGCCAGGGCGGCATCCTGCTCGAGCACCTGAAGAAGCTCCACCTCCACGTCGACGCCCACCCCGGTGACCGCCTCTTCTGGTTCACGACGACCGGCTGGATGATGTGGAACTTCCTCGTCTCCGGCCTGCTCACCCGCGCCGCGATCGTCCTCTACGACGGCAATCCGGGCCACCCCGACATGGGCGTCCTCTGGAATCTCGCCGAGCGGGCCGGGGTGACGATGTTCGGCACCAGCGCCTCCTACATCGCCGCCTGCATGAAGGCCGGAGTGGAGCCGGGCGCCAGCCGCGACCTCAGCCGCCTGAAGGCGGTCGGCTCGACCGGCTCCCCCCTCTCTCCCGAGGGCTTCGACTGGGTCTACGAGCAGCTCGGCGCCGACACCTGGCTCTTCTCCACCAGTGGCGGCACCGACCTCTGCACCGCCTTCGTCGGCGGCACCCCGCTCCTGCCCGTCTACCGCGGCGAGCTGCAGGCGCGGGCGCTGGGCGCCGCGGTCGAGGCCTGGGACGAGGACGGCCGCTCGGTGATCGACGAGGTCGGCGAGCTGGTCGTCACCGAGCCGATGCCCTCGATGCCGGTCCGCTTCTGGGGCGATGAGGACGGCAGCCGCTACCGGGCCAGCTACTTCGAGCACTACCCCGGCGTCTGGCGCCACGGCGACTGGATCGAAATCACCTCGCGCGGCACCGCGGTCATCTACGGCCGCTCGGACTCGACCATCAACCGCTCCGGCATCCGCATGGGGACGAGCGAGATCTACCGCGCGGTGCTGAGCGTCGACGCGGTCCTCGACGCGCTCGTCGTCGACCTCCCCCGGCCCGGCACCGAGGGCTGGATGCCGCTCTTCGTCGTCCTCCGCGAGGGCGCCGAGCTGGACGACGAGCTGCGCCGCGAGATCGCCCGCCGGGTGCGCGAGCGCTGCTCGCCGCGCCACGTCCCCGACGAGGTCTTCCAGATCGCCGAGGTGCCGCGCACGCTGAGCGGCAAGGTGCTCGAGGTGCCGGTCAAGCGGATCCTCACCGGCACCCCGCCGGAGAAGGCCGCCAGCCGCGACTCGCTGGCCAACCCCGCCGCCCTCGACTGGTTCGTCAACCTCGCTGAAAAGATCAGCGCCACCTCCTGACGTTCGGTCACTTGCACACCCCATGGGGGGTACAAATGACCGAACGCTACGCCGGCGTCACCGGGTTGCGGCGCTCGGCGAAGCGGCGATCCTTGGTCTCGGCGGCGGCGAAGCGGCGGATCAGCTCGGCGCGCAGGTCCTGCGGCTGCACGACCGCGTCGACGACCAGCTCCGAGGCGAGGTGGAGGATGTCGATGTCGGCCGCGTACTCCTCGCGTTTGCGCGCGACGAACGAGGCCCGCTCGGCCTCATCGGAAATCGCCTGGATCTGGTTATAGAAGACGGCGTTGATCGCCGCCTCGGGGCCCATCACGGCGATCGAGGCGCTCGGCAGGGCGATGCAGCAGTCGGGCTCGAAGGCCGGCCCCGCCATCGCGTAGAGACCGGCGCCGTAGGCCTTGCGGATCACCACCGAGAGCTTCGGCACCGTCGCTTCGGAGACGGCGCTGATCATCTTCGCCCCGTGGCGGATGATCCCCTGGCGCTCGACCGCGGTGCCGATCATGAAGCCGGGCACGTCGGCGAGGAAGAGCAGCGGCAGGTTGAAGGCGTTGCAGGTCTGGATGAAGCGCGCCGCCTTGTCGGCCGAGTCGACAAAGAGCACGCCACCTTTCTGCCGCGGCTGGTTGGCGACGATGCCGATGGCCCGCCCGTCGAGCCGCCCGTAGCCGACGATCAGCTCTTTCGCCCAGCGCTTGTGGACCTCGAGGAAGCTCTCCGCGTCGAGCAGGACGTCGAGCACCTCGCGTATGTCGAAGGGCTGGTTCTCATCGGCGGGGACGATCTCGGCGATCGCCGCGTCCGAGGCGGGCACGGCCGGCGGTGCCGACGGCGGCTGCTCGCGCCAGCTCCCCGGCATGAAGGAGAGGTAGCGCTGCGCCAGCTCGATCGCCTCCTCATCGCTGCGGACCAGGAAGTGGCCGCAGCCGGAAACGCCGGTGTGCATCTTCGCCCCGCCCATCTCCTCCAGCGTCACCTTCTCGCCGATCACCATCTCCGCCATCCGCGGCGACCCCAGGTACATCGAGGCGTTGCCCTCGCGCATGATCACCACGTCGCAGAAGGCGGGGATGTAGGCGCCGCCGGCGGCGCTTGGCCCGAACAGCAGGCAGACCTGCGGCACCTGGCCGGAGAGGCGCACCTCGTTGTGGAAGATCCGCCCGGCGCCACGGCGGCCGGGGAACATCTGCACCTGGTCGGTGATCCGCGCCCCTGCTGAGTCGACCAGGTAGACCATCGGCACCTGCAGCGACAGCGCCCGTTCCTGGACGCGGAGGATCTTCTCGACCGTCTTCGGGCCCCAGGACCCGGCCTTGACCGTCGGGTCGTTGGCCATCAGGGCGACGCGTCGGCCGGTAATCGTCGCCAAGCCGGTGAGTACTCCGTCGGCCCCCAAGCCCTCCTCCTGCCAGTTGGCGAGCAACCCCTCCTCGGCGAAGGAGCCGGCGTCGACCAAGCGCTCGACCCGCTCGCGCACCGGCAGCTTGCCCTGCTCGGCGGTCTTCTCGTGGTGGCGCTGCGGGCCGCCGGCGAGGGCGGCCTCGAGCGCGGGTCGAATATCGGTCACGGCGGGTGAGCCTAGTCGGTTGACCGGGAATCGAAGCGGCGGCGGGCCGCCTAGCCGGAGACGGCGCCGAGCCGCCTGCCCATCTCCTCGGCGAGCGCATTGAGGCCGCTAAGCGGGCGGACCATCACCATCATCTCGGCGATCCTGCCCTCCGCGTCGAAGCGCAATATGTCGACGCCATTCAGCTCGCGCTCGCCGACGCGCGCCTCGAAGACCAGCACCGCCGTGTCGCCGGTCTCGACCTGGTCTACGTAGCGGAAGTCCTCGAACACTTCTACGACGGTCCCGAGCAACACCCCGACGGCCTCCAGCCCGGCGTAGGGCTTGAAGACGACCGGGCTGCGAAAGACGACCTCGGGCGAGAACAGCGCCTCGGTCTGGGAGAAGTCCTTGGCCTCGGCGGCATGCTTGAAAGCGTCGCTCTTCATGCCTTGAGCCTACCCGGCCGGGCGCTGGAGGGCGGAGTCACTCGCCCTGGCGCCACTCAACCGGCCCGGCGCGCAGCACGTGGGCGCCGAGGGGGCGGCCGAGCGCCTCCTGGGCGACGCGCGAGGCCTCGATCAGCTTCGCCAGGTCCACCCCGGTCTCGACCCCCATCTCGTGCAGCATCGAGACCACGTCCTCGGTCGCGACGTTGCCGGTCGCCCCCGGCGGCACCGGACAACCGCCCAGCTCGCCGAAGCTCGCCTCGAAGGAATCGACCCCCTGCTCGAGCGCCGCCAGCACGTTGGCCAGGCCCTGGCCGCGCGTGTTGTGGAAGTGCGCGGTCAGCTCGGTTGCTCCAAGCCGCTCCCGCGCCGCGGCGAAGAACTCGCCGACCTGGCGCGGGTTGGCCATCCCGGTGGTGTCGCCGAAGCCGATCTCGGCGCAGCCGGCGGCGACCAGCCGCTCGGCGATCGCGAAGACCCGCTCGGGCGGCACCTCGCCCTCGTAGGGACAGCCGAAGGAGGTCGAGATCACGCCCTCGCGGCGCAGCCCCGCCTCGCCGGCTGCGGCCAGGGTCCGCTCCAGCCCGGCCAGCGACTCCTCGATCGCGCGGTTGACGTTGCGACGGTTGTGCGTCTGCGAAGCGGAGACGAAGACGTTGATCTCGTCGAAGCGCTCGCGCAGCCCCAGCGCCCGCTCGAGCCCGCGCTCGTTGGGGATCAGGACCGAGAAGGCGACGCCCTCAGGGCGGCGGACCGCCGCCAGCACCTCCTCGGCGTCGGCGAGTTGGGGGATCACGTCCGGCCGCACAAAGGAGGTCACCTCAATCCGCCGCAGCCCACTGGCGGAAAGCAGGTCGATCAGCCGCACCTTCTCGGCGGTCGGGATCGTCTCCGGCTCATTCTGGAAGCCGTCGCGCGGCCCCACCTCGCGAACGCGGACGCTCTGCGGCATCGTGGCCATCAAGCCAAGCTTAGGGTTCGAGTCCCAGCCGGCGCCAGCGGTCAGCCGAGCTGTCCGAAGTCGACCACGCGGCGCTCGTGGGTGCCCACACCGATCGTGCGGTCGCCCTCGGTGACCTCGACCTCGAAGCGGAGCTTGCGTCCGTCGACGATCTCGCCCAGGGTCGCGCGAACGCGGCAGGTCGAGCCCTCGGCCGCCGCGGCGACGTGCTTGACGCAGACTTCGAAGCCGACCGTGGCCCGGCCCTCGGGCAGGTGCTCGTAAGCGAGCGCCGCGGCGCTGGCCTCCATCATCCCGATCATGCCCGGCGTCGAGAGGACGCTGGCGCCGATCGTGCCGCCGACACTCGTGATCAGCTGGCCCTCGACCGTGAACTCGTCGCTGCGCTCGAGCCCGGCGGCAAGTGTCGACTCGGCCTCGGCCATCAGACCATCCCCAGGCCGCCGCTGACGCCAAGGGTCTCGCCGGTGACGTAGGTGGCGTCGTCGGAGGCAAGGAAGGCGACCGCGGCAGCGACCTCCTCTGGCTGTCCGAGGCGCTTCATCTGGGTGCCCTCTTTCATCGTCTCGATCACTTTCTCGCCGATCTCGCCGAACTCCTTGGCGCCCATCAAGAGCGGCGTCTCGATCGGGCCGGGGGCGATCGAGTTGGCGGTGATCCCGTAGCGGGCGTTCTCGCGCGCGATCGCCTTCATGAAGGCGACGATGCCTCCCTTCGCCGCGGAGTAGACGGCCGAGCCCTTGGAGCCGACGCGGCCCGCCTCGGAGGAGAGGCTGACGATCCGCCCATAGCCGGCCTCCTGCATGCCGGGCAGCGCCGCGTGCGTGCAGTTGAGGACGCCGCCGAGGTTGACGGCGAGGACGCGCTGCCACTGCTCAGGCGTGGTGTAGGTGAAGAAGCCGAACTCGTCGGTGCCGGCGTTATTGATGAGGACGTCGAGGGTGCCGGTGGCCTCGACGGCCGCGCGGGCGGACTCGAGGTCGGTCACGTCGAGCGCCAGCGGATGGCCGTTGACCTCGCCGGCGACCCGCTCGGCGCCGTCCCTGTCGACGTCGCCGACCCAGACCTCAGCGCCCTCGGCGGCGAGCCGCGCGGCGGCCGCCGCGCCGATGCCGCTGGCGCCACCGGTGACCAGCGCCTTGCGTCCCTCCAGCCTCATAGGTCGCGGAGCATAGACTGGCGCGCCGTGGCGGCAGCGAGCGAACCGATCCCGATCGTCGGCGGCACCGGCGCCCTCGGCGCCGGCCTGGCGCTGCGTTGGGCGAAGGCCGGCGTGCCGGTCGTGATCGGCTCGCGCTCGGCGGAGCGCGCCGGGGAGGCCGCGGCGAAGCTGCGCGCGGCCGTGCCAGGCGCTGAGGTCGAGGGGCTGGAGAACGGGGAGGCGGCCCGGCGGGGCGAGGTCGTCTTCCTCACCGTGCCCTTCCGCGCCCAGTCGGAGAACCTGGGCAACCTGCGCGAGGCGCTACAGCCGGGCCAGATCCTGGTCGACTGCACCGTGCCCCTCGCCGCCGCCGTCAGCGGCAAGGCGACGCGCTCGCTTGGCGTCTGGCAAGGCTCGGCCGCCCAGCAGGCGCAGGAGATGGTCCCCGACGGCGTCACCGTCGTCGCCGCTCTGCACAGTGTCAGCGCCCCCGGCCTCGCCGACCCGGCGACCGAGCTGGATGAGGACGTGCTGATCTGCGGCGACCGCAAGGCCGACAAGGCCCGCGTCGCCCGCCTGATCGAGCAGATCCCGGGCCTGCGCGCGGTCAACGCCGGTGCCCTGGAGATGGCGCGGATCGTCGAGCAGTTGACGCCGCTGCTGATCTCGGTCAACACCCGCTACAAGACCCACGCCGGCATCCGCCTGACGGGGCTGCCGGAGGAGGATCACTGGGAGTGAGGGTCGCCCTGCTCGCCGGCGGCACCGGCGGCGCCAAACTCGGGGCCGGCATACAGGAGGAGGTCGGCGGCGAGCTCTCGGTGATCGCCAACACCGCCGACGACGTCGAGGTCCTCGGCGTCCACGTCTCCCCCGACCCCGACCTCGTCACCTACTGGCTGAGCGGCGAAATCGACACCGAGCGCGGCTGGGGCATCCGCGACGACGCCTTCGTCGTCTTCGAGCGCCTGGCCAAGCTCGGCGCGCCCGACTGGTTCTCGCTCTCGGACCGCGACCTCGCCGCCTGCCTCTACCGCCGCACCTTCCTCGACGAGGGCGGGCGGCTGACCGACGCCCAGGCGCAGATCGCCCGCGCGCTCGGCGTCGCCGCCAAGGTGCTGCCGATGAGCGAGGCCCGCGTGCGCACCCGGGTGATGACCGACGCCGGTGCCCGCGGCCTGCAGGAGTACCTGATCCTCGACGGCGGGCAGCCGGCGGTCCGCGGGGTCGAGTTGGAGGGAGTCGCCGACGCCGCGCCGACGCCGGAGGTGCTGGCGGCGATCGAGGCTGCCGAGGCGATCGTGATCGGGCCCTCGAACCCGGTCATCAGCATCGGCCCGATCCTGGCCGTGCCCGGCGTTCGCGAGGCGATCGCCGCCGCCGGGGCGCCGGTCGTCGCGGTCAGCCCCTACGTCGCCGGCGAGGTGGTCAAGGGACCGACCGAGCGCTTTATGTCGGCGCTGGGCCGGCCCTCCAACGCGGCCGGCGTCGCCTCGCTGTACGCGGGGCTGATCGACGCGATGGTGGTCGACGAGGCCGATCCGGATCCGCCACCGGAGGGGATCGAGACCCTCTCGGCGCCGACCCTGATGGACGGCGCCGCCGAGCGCGCCCGCCTGGCGCGGATAGTCCTCGACTTCGCCGAGCGCCTCGCGGGCGGCCAGGGGTGAGGCGGCGCAAGAAATCCACAGGGCGACCGACCGTCTAGCCTCGTGCGTTTGAAAGCCGTCGCCGTCCTGCCCGTCAAGCGCTTCGACGCCGCCAAGCAGCGGCTCGCACCGGGCATCGAGGAGGAGCGGCGCCGGGCGCTGGTCGCTGCGATGCTGGAAGACGTGCTCGGGGCGATCGCAGCGGCGCGCCTGATCGAGAGCACGATCGTCGTCAGTGGTGACCCACAGGCGCAGGAGATTGCCGCCGCGGGAGGCGCCGCGATCGTCCCCGACCCGAGCGACGATGGCCACATCGTCGCTTCCCTGGCCGGGATCGCTCGGGCCGAAGTCGACGGCGCGGACTGCATCGTCCTTCTCCCCGGCGACTGCCCGCTGCTCGATCCGCGCGAGCTCGACCGGCTGCTGACCGGGCTGCCCGAGCGTTACGTCGCGATCGTGCCCGACCGCCACGGCACCGGCACCAACGCCCTCGCATTGGCGCCTCCGGGGGCGATCCAGCCCTCCTTCGGCGAGAGAAGCCTGGGCCGCCATGTCGCCGCTGCCCGCGAGGCAGGCGTCCCCTTCGCAGTCGAGGAGTTGCCCTCGCTCGCGCTGGACCTCGACACCCCCGCCGACGTCGTCGCGCTGACCCGTGAGCTGGAAGCAGGTAGGGCCGGCGCGCGCCAGACGGCCAGAGCGCTGGGCCTGTGACCCCGCCTTCGCGGCGGCGAGATAGGGCAGGTGTGAGCGCCGGTCGCGAACTTCGCGTGCTGCCCGTCGCCGATCTGCCCGAGTTCGCCGAGGGAATGTCGATCGGCGAGGAGATCGCCGCCCGCGCCGAGCTGGCCGACGGCGACGTCGTCGTCGTCTCGCAGAAGGTCGTTTCCAAGGCCGAGGGCCGCGTGGTGCCGCTCTCGGCGGCGATCCCCGGCGCCGAGGCGCGCCGCCTCGGCGCCGTGCTCGGCAAAGAGCCGGCGCTGGTCGAGCTGATCCTCGCCGAGAGCCGCGCGGTGCTACGCGCCGAGCGCGGCGTCCTCATCGTCGAGACCCATCACGGCTTCGTCTGCGCCAATGCCGGCATCGACAGCTCGAACCTGCCGGAGGCGGGCACGGTGGCGCTGCTTCCCGAGGACCCGGACGCCTCTGCCCGCCAGCTCAGATCCGAGATCGGCCCCACCATCGCGGTCGTAATCAGCGACAGCTTCGGCCGCGCCTGGCGGCTCGGCCAAGCTGAGGTGGCGATCGGCTGCGCCGGCCTGGCCCCGCTCGACGACTGGCGCGGCCGTGCCGATGCCGGCGGCCGCGCGCTGGAAGCGACCCAGATCGCAATTGCAGACGAGGCCGCGGCGGCGGCCGACCTCGTCCGCGACAAGGCGAGCCGCGTCCCGGCGGCGATCGTCCGCGGCCTCGGCCGCCACGTCACCGCCGAGGACGGCCCCGGCGCGGCAGCGTTGCGCCGACCCCCCGGCGAGGACCTCTTCCGCTGAATAGCGCAGACGTGCCCGCAGTTGACCCCCCATATAGGGGGTCTAAGTGCGGGCACGTCTGAGCGAAGAGCGATCGTTCAGGCGACGCGGAGGACGGCGGCGCCGCGGAGGCTGCCGCTGCGGATCGAGTCGAGCGCCTCGTTGGCGGCCTCCAGTGGGTGGGCCTCAACCTCGGTCCGCACCGGCACCCTCGGCGCCAGCTCGAGGAACTCCTCGCCGTCGCGGCGCGTCAGGTTGGCGACCGAGCCGAGAGACCGCTCGCCCCAGAGGATCTCGTAGGGAAAGGTCGGGATGTCGCTCATGTGGATGCCCGCGCTGACGATGCGCGCGCCCTTGGCGCTGACCCGCAGCGCCGCGGTCATCAGCGCCCCCACCGGCGCGAAGACGATCGCCCCGTCCAGCTCCTCCGGCGGCGCCTCTTCGGAAGAGCCGGCCCACTCTGCGCCCAGCCCACGGGCGAAGGCCTGCCCCTCGGCGTCTCCCCCACGGGTGAAAACGAAGATCCGCCGGCCCTGCTGCGCCGCCACCTGGCAAAGGATGTGGGCCGAGGCGCCGAAGCCGTAGAAGCCGATCCGCTCGGCGTCGCCGACCAAGCGCAGCGCCCGGTAGCCGATCAGCCCGGCGCAAAGCAGCGGCGCCGCCTGCTCATCCGGATAGCCCGCCGGGATCGGGAAGCAGAAGCGCTCATCGGCGACGGCTAGCTCGGCGTAGCCGCCGTCGAGGTCGTAGCCGGTGAAGCGGGCGCGGTCGCAGAGGTTCTCGCGCCCGCTGAGGCAGTAGCGGCACTCGCCGCAGGTCCACCCCAACCAGGGGACTCCGACTCGCACTCCCGCCCCGAAGCGCTCCGCCCCCTCGCCGGCGCCGATCACCGTGGCGACGATCTGGTGGCCGGGGACGAGCGGCAGCTTCGGCCTGGTCAGGTCGCCGTCGGCGATGTGCAGGTCGGTGCGGCAGACACCGCAGGCCGATACCGAGAGCAGCAGCTGCCCCGGGCCGGGCTCGGGATCGGGGAGTTCGGCAAGGCGGAGCGGCTGACCTTGCCGCTCGAGGACCATCGCCCGCACCGGGACTCAGTATTCGTCGGGTTGCGGCGCTTCGTCTTGCGGTTCGGGCGCTTCGTCGGGCGTCAGCTCGGCCGCTTCCTCGGGAGTCAGCTCGGCTGCCGGGGTGCAGATGATGGCGAGCAGGCCAGGCCCGAGGGCGACTTCGACCGGCTCGCCGTCGAGGAAGACCGTGTAGAGCCTTTCGCCGTGCTCCGAAACCCCGCGGTCGAGGACCGCTTCGTCCGGCGCTTCCTCGCTGAGCGCGTCGAGGAAGCTCTGCAAGGCGAGCACGTCGGCTTCGTCGGTGATGACGTAGGCATAGCCGTCGCAGGCTTCCTGGTCGGCGTTTTCGACCCGGACCGGCACTTTGACCGCGGCCGCGCCCCGGTCGGGCGGGGTCGGCGATTCATCGACGGCGTCGACGGTCTGTGGAGCAGGGGCCGGCGTCGGCGTGGCCGGCGATGGTGGCGCGGAAACCGGAGTCGCAACCGGGGCCGGCGCAGGTGCGGGCGACGGGTTCTGCGGTGGTCGCTTGGGGGTCGCGGCGGGAGCGACATCGCTCACCGGCCGCGCGGCTGAGACGCCCGGCTCGGGTGCCTGCCGATCGGCAAGCGACACGTTCTCAGGAGCGGCGACCACATGCCCGGCCACGGCGACGCGAGCGCTGCCGATCGCCGGCTGAGCCTCGTCGACAGCCACCGCATCGCCCACCCCCGCGCCGATCCCCGGCGAGATCGTCAGCGCCGGAGGGAGGTCGTTCCCCTCCCAGGGATGCCAGGCGAGCAGCATCACGGCACTGAGCGCCGCGAACAGCAGGGCAAGCGCCGAGAAGATCGCCAGCCCCGGAGAACCTCCCCTTACGTTCGACCGCGAAGCGATTGTCTAACCATAGCTCAGTAGGTCTCGACGGTCTCGTAGAGAGTGGTGCGCTGGGCCGGTTCACGGCCGGCAGCGCGCGCTGCCGCGATCAGCTGCTCCGGCTCCAGCCGGACGCCGTGCTGCGAGCCCGCCATGCGCGAGATGTTCTCCTCCATCAGGGTGCCGCCGAGGTCGTTGACCCCCCAGCGCAGTGCCTCGGTCGCCGCCTCCAGGCCCATCTTCACCCAACTCGCCTGCAGATTGGGGATCGTCCGCCCGAGCGCCAGGCGAAAGGCGGCGGTGTGCTTGAGGTTCTCCGCCGCCGAGATCTCCTCGATCCCGTGGGTGCGCCCGAGCATCGTGTTGAAGGGGATGAAGCTGAGCGGGACGAACTCGGTGATGCCGCCGGTCCGCTCCTGCAGTGCCCGCACCACCCGCATGTGGCGGGCCAGCTCGCGCGGCTCCTCGATGTGGCCGAACATCACCGTCGAGGTCGAGCGCAGGCCGGCGGCGTGGGCCGCCTCGACGATCTCGACCCAACGGTCGACCGGCAGCTTGTTCGGCGAGATCCGCTGCCGCACGCCATCGTCGAGGACCTCGGCGGCGGTGCCCGGGGTCGAGCCGAGCCCGCACTCCAGCAAGTACTCGAACACCTCTCCCGGCGGCTTGCCCGAGCGCTCGCACATGTAGTGGACCTCCATCGGCGAGTAGGCGTGCAGGTGCAGCTGCGGCGCCACGTCCTTCGCCAGCCGCAGCCAGCGCCCGTACTCCTCCAGGGTCAGGTCGGGGTGGATGCCGCCCTGCATGCAGAGCTCGGTCGCGCCGAACTCGACCGCCTCTTCGACCCGCGCCGCGAAGTCCTGCTCGCTGACCTCGTAGGCGTCGGGTGAGCGCCGCCCCTGTCCGAAGCCGCAGAAGGCGCACCCGACCACGCAGATGTTGGTGAAGTTGATGTTGCGGTTTACGACAAAGGTGACCCGCTCCCCCGCCAGCTCGGCCCGCAGCTCGTCCGCCGCCACCCGCATCTCCTCGACCACCCCGGGCCGCGTCTCGGCAAACAGCGCCGTCAGCTCGTCCTCGCTAAGCGCCTCCCCTTCACGCCCCTTCGAGATCGCCCGCTCCGCCAGCGCCCCATCCAGACGCTCCTCGCTCCGCCTCCCCGACCCGCGCCGTGGAATGAAGCTCCAGTACTTGAGCTTGATGACGTCGAGCACGCCCTGCTCCATCCACTCGGCGTCCATGTACTGCGGATAGACGCACAACCGCTCCGTCAGCGCATACCCCCGTGGCCCCAACTCCTTCCTCACCTCGTGCGGGCTTGGAAACGGCTCCTCCGGCGAAATGTGATCCCCGTTCGCCGACAACCCCCCTAGATCGGTAGCCCCCGCCTCCACCAGCTCCGGCCAGAACTCGCTGAGATTCGGGGGAACCTGCACCCCCACCTCCGGCATCAGCTCTCGGCACTGAGCAATGAGCCGCTTGATGTCCTCGACCGACACCGGACTCGCCCAGGAGGGGAGGTCAGGGGGTCCTCCCGCCGGAGACCGTCCGTCGGAGCTGGGACCAGCGGCTACCAGGGCTAGCCCAAAGCCTCCGTCGGAAGGACCCCCTGACCTCCCTGCGCCCGCCGGGTCCGAGAGGGGCGACGGGGGGGCCTCCGACGGAGGCTTTGGGTGCGCCCTTCCCCCCCGCTTCGAACCCTCCTCCGACGTACGGTCTCCGGCGGAGGCCCCCCCGTCGCCCCCCCACCGCTCGCGTGCAGCTTCATCAGCGATCTCGGCCACCTCAGCGCCGTAGTAGCGCGGGTGCGCGACGAAGTTCTGGAGGATCACCTCCTGGATGTGGCCGTAGCGGTCGTGCAAGCGGGCGATCGCTTCGAGGGATTCGAGCTGCTCCTGCTGCGTCTCGCCGATGCCGACCAGGATGCCGGTCGTGAAGGGGATCTTGAGCTTGCCGGCAGCCTCGAGAGTTGCCAATCGCCTCTTCGGATGCTTGGTCGGCGAACCCGCGTGGACGGTGTCCATCAGGCGCTCGGAGATCGACTCGAGCATCAGGCCCTGGGATGCGGTTACCTCGCGCAGGCGGCTCAGATCATGCTCGGCGAGGACGCCGATGTTCGTGTGCGGCAGGATGCCGCGCTCAAGCGCCCGCTCGCAGGCCCAGATGACGTAGGAGGTGAAATCGTCGTGACCCCACTCGGCCAGGCACGCGGCGACCACCGGGTTGACCTCGGGCCGCTCGCCGGTGAGCACCAGCAGCTCCTTGGCGTTGCGGCGCTGCGCCTCGTCGAGCCGCCGCTCAACCTCGTCGGGTGGGTGGACGTGCGCCTGGTGGGTGGCGAAGGCGCAGTACTTGCAGTAGCACTGGCAAGTGCGTGAGAGGGAGAGGGTGTAGTTGCGCGAGAAGGTGACGCGACGCACGGCGCCCAAGCTACTGCAAGCATGCCGACGCCGGGCCGTTGCGGCCCGGCGTCGCGCTGAGGATCGCGAGAAGGGCTCTAGGCGGTGCTGCCGGCGCCGGGCTTCGGCGCGACGGGCGCCTTGACCCGCTCGGGCGGTTCGGTCGGCGCCGGACCGCCGGGCTCAAGCACGAAGCGGTAGACCGCCGCGGCGACGAGCGAGCCGACAATCGGGCCGACCAGGTAGGGCCAGACGCCGCCCCACTCGTTGCCGACCAGGGCGGGGCCGAACCAGCGAGCGGGGTTGAAGGAGCCGCCGGTCAGCGGGCCGCCGACCATGACGATGAAACCGAGCGTGGTGCCGATTGCGATCGGCGCCCAGTCCTTGACGCTCTTGCGGGAGTAGACCGCGGCGAGGATCACCAGCACCAGGCAGAAAGTGCCGACCGCCTCGACGATCGCCCCCTGGAAGTTGCCGCCCAGCAATCCGCTCACCGTGGCGGCGCCGTAGTGGGTGGCCCGCCCCTCGTCGAGCAGCAGGCCCTTGGCGAGCAGCGCCCCGAGCACGCCGCCCGAGAGCTGGGCGAGCATGTAGATCGCCGCGTCGACCGGGGAGATCCGCCTGATCGCCGCCGCGGCAAGCGTTACCGCCGGGTTGAAGTGGCCGCCGCTGACGACGCCGAACATCACGATCAGCCCAAACAGCAGAAAAGCGTGGACGAGGCCGACGACGGCGAAGTCGGAGCCAAACTGGGCCTGATTGCCGGTCGCGACGAACAGGATGACGACGCTGGCAATGAAGAACACCAGCAAGAAAGTGCCGATCAGCTCGGCGAGATATGCCGCGAGACCTCGTTGCTCCACTGGTTACGCCTCCTCTGGTTCCCGTGATCCCTACTCGGTTCGGGGCGGGAGTGTATCCGGATCGGCATCGGATCGGCGCTAATGAATAGGTTTCCCTGTTGAATGAGACGGGTTGCCGCGCTGCTGGCGGTCGCCCTGCTCGCCTCCGGCGCGGCCGGGTGCGGCGGGGGCGACGCTGAACCGGGCGCGCCGCAAGGCGCGAGCCTGGTGCTCGATTTCGTCCCCAACGCGGTCCATTCCGGTATCTACGCCGCAGAGCGCGAGGGCTTCTACGGCGACGAAGGAATCGACCTGACGATCCGCCAGCCCGGCGAATCGACCGATGCGCCGAAGCTGCTGGCAGCGGGACGCACCGACTTCGCGATCCTCGACATCCACGACCTCGGCATCGCCCGCGAGCGGGGCCTCGATCTCGTCGGCCTGATGCCGATCGTGCAGCGGCCGCTGGCGGCCGTGATCGCCGGCGACGGCGGCCCGGTGCGACGGCCGCGCGACCTCGACGGCCACAGAGTCGGCGTCACCGGCCTGCCCTCCGATGAAGCGGTGGTCGACTCCGAGGTCGCCGCCGACGGCGGCGACCCCTCGGCGGTGCACCGGGTGACGATCGGCTTCAACGCCGTCTCTTCGCTCGCCGCCGGAAAGGTCGACGCGGCGACCGGCTTCTGGAACGCCGAGGGCGTGGCGCTGCAGCAACGGGGAGTGCCAGTGAGGGTCTTCAAAGTCGACCACTACGGAGCGCCCGCCTACCCGGAGCTGGTCCTGACCGCTTCGCGGAAGACGATCGAGCGCGACCCCGATCTGGTCGACGCAGTCGTGGCGGCGACGACCCGCGGCTACCACCTCGCCGCGACGCAGCCGGACAGGGCCCTCGCCGACCTGCTCGCCGAAGTCCCGAGCCTCGACCGCGCCGACCAGGCGGCGCAGATGCAGGCGCTCGGCAGCGACCTCCGCCCAGCTCCCTTCGACCCGCGGGTGCTGCGCGAATGGGCAGCCTGGGACCTCCAGCACGGCCTGCTCGAAAAACCGCTCGTGGTGGAAGAGGCGTTCCGGCTCAACCGCTGAGGAGGCGTTCGGCGAGCTGGGGTAGCTCACGCGCCATCCGCGAGCGCGGCACCACCAGGTCGACGCCGGCAGCCTCGGCTGCCCGCTTCGTCTCGACCTCGACGTGCGAGTAGTAGCCCAGCACCGGCACCCCGAGGCCGACCAGCGCCTCCGGGCTCTCGACGTCCAGGTCGGCGACGATCAGGTCGGTGCCCTCCAAGGAGGCCTCCTCCAACGACGAAGACGCGGTCACGTCGTGTCCCGCGGCGGTGAGCATCGCCTCCACCCTGGAGCCGAGCATCAAGTCGGCAGCGATGCTAAGAACCCGCGCCATGCTCTCCGGCGGCGCCTAGAGCGAGCGGCGCTGGCGGAACTCCTCGCGCACGCTCTCCGGCCGGCCCCACATCTGCACGACCTCGGCGCGGCCCTCGCGCACCTCGCGCACCTGCATCTCGCCGCCGACGCCTTCTTCGTCGAGTCGCGCCAGCACCGCCGCCACCGTCTCCGCCGCGGCGGCATGGCCGAAGCTGTGGGCGACGAGCAGGCGCCAGTCCCAATCCGCCTTGGAGTAGGGCCGGGCGTTGATCTGGCTCAGCGCCACGGCGGTGTCGACGTAGCGGCTCTCGTCCTCGATCCGCAGGTCGAGCTCGAGGTCGGTCCAGTCGGGCGGCAGGGCATCCAGCACCTGCTGAAAATCGTCAGCGAGACCCATCGGCGGAAGCGTAGCGGGCGCCCCAGCATGCATCAGCCGAAGAAGAGCTGCTCCAGCAGGAAGACGTTGAGGCCGATGATCATCGCCGCCAGGGTGCCGGCGAAAGCCGAGAGCCAGCGCGGGTTGGCCAGCGATCCCATCACCTCCCGCTTGGAGGCGATCAGCAGCAGCGGCACCAGGGCGAAGGGGATGCCGAAGGAGAGGACGACCTGGCTGGCGAGGAGGGCGTCGGTCGGGTCGAGGCCGATCGCGAGGACGACCAGGGCGGGCGCCAGGGTGACGGCGCGGCGGACGAAGATCGGGATGCGGCGGCGGATGAACCCCTGCATCACGACCTGGCCGGCCATCGTCCCGACCGAGGAGGAGGCGAAGCCCGAGGCGAGCAGGGCGATGCCGAAGACGGTCGCCGCGTTGGCCGAGACCAGCGTCTTGAGGCCATCGTAGGCGCCGTCGATCGAGTCGATGTCCGCCAGGCCGCTGTCGTGAAAGAGGGCCGCGGCGACCATCATCATCGAGAGGTTGACGAGGCCGGCCAGCGACATCGCCACGACCACGTCTATTTTCTCGAAGCGCAGGATGCGGCGGCGCTCGCCGTCGTCGCGGCCGACGATCCGCCGCTGGGTCAGCGCCGAGTGCAGGTAGACGACGTGCGGCATCACCGTCGCGCCGATGATCCCGGTGGCGAGGAGGATGCTCTCGGTGCCGCCGAAGCCCGGCACGAACAGGTGCCGCGCCACTTCGCCGCCATCGGGCTTGGCATGGAAGAGCTCGACGACGAAAGAGGCGACGACGACCCCGACCAGCGCCGTGATCCCCGCCTCCAGGCGGCGGAACCCCATCTGCTGCAGGCCGAGGATCGCGAAAGCGCCGGCGCCGGCGATCACCCCGGCCGGGAAGAGCGGGATGCCGAACAGCAGGTTGAGGCCGAGCGCGGCGCCGACAACCTCGGCGATGTCGGTCGCCATCGCGACGATCTCGGCCTGGATCCAGAGACCGATCGAGGTGCGGCGCGAGAAGGCCTCGCGGCAGAGCTCGGCGAGGTTCTTGCCGGTGGCAATGCCGAGCTTCGCCGACTGGGTCTGGACGACCATCGCGATCAGGTTGGCCGAAAGGATCACCCAGAGCAGCAGGTAGCCGAACTTGGCGCCGCCGGCGATGTTGGTGGCGAAGTTGCCGGGGTCGATGTAGGCGACGGCGGCGACGAAGGCCGGGCCGAGGAACGGCCAGACCCGGCCGATCCCCCTGTTGTGGCCGTCGAGCGAGCGTCGCGCCGCGGCGGCGACCGCTGCCTCGCCGGGAAGGACGTCCTCGACGGTGGCTTCGGGGGTCACGGCATCCTCGACCGGAGGGTCGAGAACCCGCGCTGGCTTCACCGCGGGTTCCCCTCGAGCGGAGGCCGCAGGTCCGGTCCCGGGATCGGCGTCCCGTGCGGGTCGTGGCTCGGTTCGCCCAGCTTCTCGGCGATCAGTTGCTCCAGCTCCTCGGAAATGTGGTGCTCCAGCACCTCGGCCTCGGCGTGGACCATGTCGTCGGGCATGCCCAGCGCCTCCGAGAGGTAGGCCTCGATCAAGCGGTGGTGGCGGATCACCTCCAGCGCCACCCGCTCGCCGGCCGGGGTCAGCTCGACCCCTTTGTAGGGGGTGTGCTCGACCAGGCCCATCTCGTCAAGCCGTTTCAGCATCGAGGTCGCCGTGGCCGGCGTCACTCCCAGCCGCTGCGCGAGCTCGCCGTTGAGCACCGGGCCGTCGTGCTGGCAGGAGAGCGCGTAAATCGCCTTTGCGTAGTCCTCGATCGCCTCGGTGTTGGGGGCGCTTCGCGAGCGTCCGCCCCTACCGCGGGAGGCCATCAGACGGAGACCAGCAGGCCGGTTGCATAGAGGACGGCGATGCCGCAGAGCATGCCGCCGACCGCGGTCGGGTTGAGGAGGCGGCCGCTCCCGTCGCGCATCTGCGGCGCGATCTGGACGATCACCCTGCCGATCGCGCCCACTCCGACCCCGAAGAGCAGCGCCGCCATGCTCGGGTTGAACGAAGCCGCCCCGATCCAGGCGCCGAGGATCGCCGGGGCGCCGGCGACCAGGCCGAGGCCGACCAGGCGTGCAGCGGCTGGCCGTTCCGTCCCACCGTCCACCCCCCGCAGCGGCGCCACGATCGCCAGGCCCTCGGTCGTGTTGTGGATCGCGAAGCCGATCACCAGGAACGCCCCCAGCGCCAGCGCCCCGGTCGCGTAGGCCGAGCCGATCGCCAGGCCCTCGCCGAGGTTGTGAAGGCCGATCCCGACCGCGACGAGCAGCGCCAGGTACGCGCCGGACGGGATGGCCGCCTGCGGCCGGCGCTCGTCGCGACGGGACAGGTAGGCATCGACGCCCGCCAGGCCGAGGTAGGCAACAAGGGCCCCCAGGAAGACGAGGTTGGCCCCGCCGAAAGCGCCCGGCGCCCCGGCGGCGATCTCCAACCCCTCGATCGCCGTGTCGATTGCGAGGAAGGCGAGCAGGCCGACGGTGAAGGCGATCAGCCCGCCGATCCAGCGCCGGCCGAGACGGCGCAGGAAGGGAAGCCAAAGCATGCCGAGGCTGACCGGGATGACTCCCACATAGATGCCCAACAGCGCCATCAGCCCGTAGAAGCCGAGGTCGGCTTCCGGCGTTTCGGCCGCAACTGGGATCTCGGCTTCGATCGTGCCGCCGGAGGAGGTGAGGACGGAGATCGCGTAGGCCTCGCCCTCGATCCACGGGTAGGAGACGTCGAGCCTGGTCGAGCCCAGCCGCCCAATTTCCAGCCCCTCGCTCGCCGTGAAGGGCACGTAGGCGTCGTTGACCGCGACCTGGGCGATCCCGACCGGGTCGGGGCCGTCGTTGCGCAGGGTGAGCTCGATCGTCCCCGGCCGCAGCACCGTGCGCTCAACCGAGACCTCCTCGACCGGCGGGCCGGTCCGCTCGCCCAGCCCGGGGCCACCGAGCAACGCGAAGGCGGCGATCGCGAGCGCGATCAGGCCAAGCGGGATCAGGCCCAGCGCCCAGGCCGGCAAGCGCCCTCGCGGGGCGCGCTCCGCCTGCGCCGCCGCCTCCATCAGGCGGCTCCCCCGTTGCCGCCCCAGGGCAGCTTGCAGTAAGCCGCGGCCGCAGCGGCCGTCATCCCGGACGGGTTGCCGACCCGGAAGAACCCGGTCCAGCCGAGCTCGGCGAACTCGCTGACGTGGGCGTGGAACATGTAGTCCCCGTCGAAGGGGAACTTCATCTCGAGGATCCCACGCTGTCCCTGGCCCTGGACGACCGTGTCGGTCAGCTCGCTCGGCTCGAGCGAGGTGCCGGTCGGGTAGTGCTGGAAGAAGTTGGCGTGGACGTGGAAGGAGTTGATCGGATCGAACTCGAGCGCGTTGACGAGGTAGATCCGCACCAGCTCGTCCCGCTTTACCCGGATCGGCTCGTTGACGTAGTGGAAGCCGATCGCGTTGACCGCGTAGACCTCGTTGGAGAGGTCGAAGTTGGTGTCGAAGCCGCTCATCACCATGACCATCTCGTCGGCGTCGGGGCGCCCCCGCTTCGGGTCGATGACGAAGGCGCCGTAGAGCCCGCGGGAGATGTGGGCGGCGAGCGGCGCGACGTGGCAGTGGTAGAGGTGGAGGCCGAACGGATCGGCGTCGAATTCGTAGGCGAACGACTTCCCGGGCTCGACCTGGCCACCGCCGCTTGCCTCACCGATCCCCGGCATCCCGTCCATCTGCGCCGCGTGGATGCCGTGGAAGTGCATCGTGTGCGGATGCTCGGACGCGTTGACGAAGCGGACCCGCAACTTCTCGCCCTCGCGGGCGCGCAGGGTCGGGCCGGGGACCCGGCCGTTGTAGGTCCAGGCCTCGTACTTGACCCCCGGCGCGACTTCGATCTCCTTGTCCTGGGCGACGATCTGCCACTCGCGCAGGACACGTCCGCTGGCCAGGCGTCGCGTCTTGCCGTAGTCGAAGTCGCGCAGCAGCTCGCTCGGGTCGAAGCCGTTGGCGCGGTGGTCGACCGACCGCCCGGGGGCGAAGGTGGCGTGGGCGAAGCCATCGTGTCCCTGGTGCCCCGCCGCGCCCGGCTCGCCGTGGCCGTTGGGGCCGCCGGCCAAAGCGGGCTCTCCTCCGAACCCTCGCCCCGTCACCAGGGCGTGCAGCCCGGCGGCCGCCGGGACGGTGGCCGCCGCGCCCAGCAGGCCACGCCTGCTGATCCGCCGCTCGCTCATCGACAGGTCTCCACGGCTGGAGATTTTGACACATCTAAAAGATGTTTTCGATCCGTCTAAATCTCGCGCTTCCGATTTTTACCCCACCAGGGTGTGGTCAATGTCGGAAGCGCGAAGCGGGCCGCCCTAGAATCGAGTCGTGACCGAGGCGACCGCGATCGAGCTCGACGGGCAGTATCGCCAGCTACGCGAGGAATGCGGCCTGCTCGACCGCCCCGAGCGCGGCAAGCTGCTCCTCGCCGGCCCCGACGCCGCCGAGTACCTGCAGGGCCAGCTGACGAACGACGTCGAGGGCCTGGCGCCGGGAGAGGGCTGCTACGCCGCCCTGCTCGACCGCAAGGGACACATGCAAGGCGACATGCGGGTGCTGCGGCTCGCGCCAGACGAGGTCTGGCTCGACACCGAGCCGGAGGCCCTGGAGGCCGTCCGCCGCCACCTGGCGACGTACAAGATCGGCCGCGAGGTCGAGGTCGGCGACGTCAGCGCCGAGCGAGCGATCCTCTCGCTGGTCGGACCCCGCAGCGCCGAGCTCGCCGGCACCGCGGTCCTGCCGGAGTTCGCGAGCGAACGGGTCAAGATCGACGGAGTCGAGTGCCTTGCGGTGGGAACCCGGGACGGCGTCGACCTGATCGTCGGCCCCCCCAATGCCCATTCCGGCAACGACGACAGCACGGAGATCGCCGCAGGGGACGCAGCCGAGCGGCTGCGCGAGGCGCTGCTGGCCGCCGGCGCCGCCGAGGTGGCCGCAGCGGCGGCGGAGGTCCTCCGCATCGAGGCCGGCGTGCCTCGCTTCGGGGCCGAGATGAGCAGCGAGACGATGCCCGCCGAGGCCGGCATCGTCGAGCGCGCGGTGGACTTCGAGAAGGGCTGCTACATCGGCCAGGAGCCGGTCGCCCGCCTCCACTACAAGGGCAAGCCCAACCGCCACCTGCGCGGCCTCGAGCTGAGCGCGCCGGTCGAGCCCGGGACGGCGCTGCGACTGGGCGAGAAGGAGGTGGGACGGGTCGGCAGCAGCTGCCTCTCCCCCGCCCGCGGGCCGATCGCGCTGGCGATCGTCCGCCGCGAGGCCGAGCCCGGCGCCGAGCTCGCCGCCGGCGAGGCCGGCGTGACGGCCCGCGTGGTCGACTTGCCGTTCGGCTAGATTCCGCGGCGATGGGTCGTCGTAGGGGGATCTCAGGTCCGAGTGCAACCGCGAGGCGGTCGTTTGCGCAGGGCCGGGTGCCGGTCGTGCTGGCCTGCCTCGCCGGCCTTTTGGCGCTGGCCGGCTGCGGCGCCGAGGAACGCGACGTCGAACCGCGGCCGCAACCGCCGACCAGGGTCAGCGTCACGGTCGCTCGTGGAGCGGTCACCGTGGAGCCGGAACGGATCGCCTTCGGCCCCGAACCAAGCCAGCAGATCCCGCAGAACGCGCACGCCGGCCAGCCGCAGGTGCAATCCAAAGCGCCGCTCGACGTCGTCCTCGTCGCCGCCAACCTGACCCCGGCCGAATCTCACCTCGAGCTACGCGGCCGCGGCAAGAGCCTGACCTCGCAGGCGCTGGTCGCCAACGGCAACATCTCCATGCAGGCCAGCCTGCCGACCGGCGCCTACACGGTTCGCGCCGCCGACGTCCCCAGCGCCAAGCCCGCCCGCCTGCTCATCGGCCCTTACCGCTCGACCTCGGACAACGACCTGCTACTTCCATAAGTCCCTGACACGTCAATAGCGCAGCTATTTGTCTGTCAGCTAAACTATCTCTAGTGGAGGGTCGAAGCAGACAGGCGTGCTGCGCGCGGTTGACAACCGTTGCGTCCCGCTTGACCAGCGGGATCCGGTTCGAGTCCGGTGCCCTCCGCAGATGCTCGAAGTCGGTGCGAGGTCGAGTGTTGGCGTGGCCCACCGTGCTAGCCTCACGGTGGTTGTCAGCCGCGCGCGGGGTGGTTCCCGCCTGAACAGCACCGACCCGCTCCGGCGGGTCGTTTGTTTTTCGGCGCCGAATCTCCGGGAAGTTATTGCGGGCGTGGCGTCTGAGACGAGCGTCAGGATCAGAGGCAATGTCAGTGGTCCTGATAGCCATTGTCGCGCTCGTTGTGGGTGCCTTGGCGGCCATGCTCGCGCTCGAACGACGCCGCCGAATAGACGGGGGCTCCCTTCCCGATCGGGAAGGGGAATCGGAACGTCTCGAAGAGCTGGTGGCCCAGGCGACGCACAAGCTCAGCGCCAAAGCCGGGGAGGAGTTGCAGAAAACCACCGAGCACTTCATGCGGCAAAACAAACGGCAAAGGGAGATGGAGCGGGAGAGTGCAGACGAGAGCTTTGCGCGACGTAAGCAGGAGCTTGAGTCGCTGACGAAGCCGATCAAAGACGCCTTAAAGCATGTCGAGGACGAGGTCGAGGCGCTGGCAAAACACCGGGCCGAGACCGACGCCGTTCTGATCAACCAAATCAAAGGCCTCGGCGATCAGACCGAACGTCTCGGCCAGGCTCTTCGCAATCCCAAGAGCCGCGGTGACTGGGGTGAGGTTCAGTTGCGACGCCTGGTCGAGTTAGCTGGGATGACCGAGCATGTCGACTTCGAGCTACAGAAGGAGATCCGCGGCGCCGACTCGCGACTGCGACCGGACATGATCGTCTCGATGCCCGGCGAACGCCGTGTGACGGTCGACTCGAAGGTGGCGCTAGACGCCCTCGAGGATTCGCAGCAGGCGGAGAGCGACGTCGACCGCTTGGCCGCTTTGCGGAGGCTCGCGAGCGCGATCCGCGCCCAGGTCAAGAGCCTCGCCTCGAAGGACTACCACGGCCAGTTCGAGGCCGGCCAAAGCCCCGACTTCGTCATCTGCCACATCCGGGTGGAGGCCGCCCTCTTCGGCGCACTGGAGGTGGAGCCCGGCCTTTATGAGGAGGCGCTCGCACTTGGCGTGGTGATCTCGACGCCATTGACCCTCGTCGCTCTGCTGCGAACGATCGAGCTCGGCTGGAGGACGGAGAAGATGGCGGCCGAGGCCCAGAAGATCGCCGAAGCAGGTCGGGACCTGCACAAACGATCGGCCGTGTTTCTCAACCACTTCGGCCGCGTGGGTAAGAACCTCGATCAAGCCATCGGCGCGTACAACGATGCGGTCGGATCGGCCGAACGCAACCTCCTGCCGAAACTCCGGCATATTGAGGAGCTCGGCGCGGAATCGGGAAAATCACTGGACGAGCCGGCGCGAATCGAACGGCAAGCAAAGCCGGTTGTCGCCGAGGAGCTGCAAGAGCTGGAAGCAGGCGGCGACTCGGCTGTCGAGCTGCCCAGCCGGGTCTGAATTAGGATTGCGGCCCTCGCAAACGACCTCACGGAGGAGTCGGTTTTGGCCGTCGACAGCAGTGCAGTCTCGAAGTTGGACGTGGAGCCCGGCACGCTGCCGGAGACGATGGCCGCCTGGGTGATCCGCCAGGAGCGCGAGGGCGAGCCGACCGAGGCCTTCCAGCTCGAGCAGATCGAGGTTCCCGAGCCGGGCGCCTTCGAGGTGATCGTGCGGGTGATGGCGGCCGGGGTCAACTTCAACAACGTCTGGGCGGCGCTGGGCAAGCCGGTCTCTGTCTTCGGCTACGGCGACCACCCCGAGTACGGCCACCACATCGGTGGCTCCGACGCCTCCGGCATCGTCTGGAAGGTCGGCGAGGGCGTCACCCGCTGGAAGCCGGGCGACGAGGTCGTGGTCCACTGCAACCAGGCCTCCTACGAGGACGTCGAGGTGCACGGCCTCGACCCGCTGGCGGCGCCGAGCCAGAAGATCTGGGGCTACGAGACGACCTGGGGTTCCTTCGCCCAGTTCACCAAGGTGCAGGCGCAACAGCTCCTCCCCCGCCCCCAGAACCTCTCCTGGGTCGACTCCTCCGCCTACGGGCTCACCTACTTCACCGCCTACCGGATGCTGATCGACCAGTGCAAGCTGCAGCCCGGCCACAACGTCCTCATCTGGGGCGCCGCGGGCGGCCTCGGCGTCTTCGCCACCCAGCTCTGCAAGGCGGCCGGCGCCAACGCGGTCGGCGTCGTCTCCTCCGATGAGAAGGGCGAGCTGGTCAAGCAGCTGGGCGCGGTCGACTACATCAACCGGGCTGAGTTCGGCGAGATGATGCGGACCAAGGAGAACCTCGCCGATCCCGCCGCCGACAAGGAGCGCTTCAAGGCCTCGCGCGGCTTCGCCAAGCGGGTCAAAGAGATCCTCGGCGACGCCCCCGACATCGTCTTTGAGCACGTCGGCCAGGCGACCTTCCCGACCTCGGTCTTCGTCGTCAAGCCGTTCGGCAAAGTCGTCATCTGCGGCGCCACCTCGGGCTTCCAGCTCGACTTCGACGTGCGCTACCTGTGGATGCGCCAGAAGCAGATCATCGGCTCCCACTTCGCCAACGCCTACGAGTGCATGCGCGCCAACCAGCTGATGGCGGAGGGCAAGGTACGCCCGGTCATCTGGAAAACGATGGGCTTCGAGGGTGTCGCCGAGGCGCACCAGCTACTGCACGAAAACAAGCACCTCGGCAAGATCTCGATCCTGGTCGGGGCCGAGTCCGAGGACGAGGGTAAGAACGAGGACGGCCCGGGCGCGATCCGGGCCGAGGTGGGAGCGTAGAGATGGCCGAGGTTTGCACGCTGGACTGGCACGTCACCCCGTTCCGGGCGGACCGCTGGCTCGACCTCTGGGAGCCGGCGGTCGAGCGGATGGCCGCCTTCGGTGCTCGCGACTGGTCGCTGACCCGCTCGATCGACGATCCGCTGGCCTTCCGCCAGTCGGCCGTCTGGGAGAGCCGCGCCGACTTCGAGCGCTACTGGTACTCGGACGAGATCGAGCAGGCGCGCGCCGCGGTCATCGACCTGCACGACCTGCCGCTGCTGCCGGCCTGGCACACGCTGCTCGCGACCGAGTAGCGGCCGGGCCGCCGCCCCGCTGCCCGCCGCGGCCGGCCTTGCGACGAGCGGCGGCGCAGGATACCCGCCAGCGGAATAGCGCCGGCGCCGAGTCGGCCCAATCGGCATCGCCGACGGCGAGGACGCGGAAGACGTGGCTGCCGACGGCGAGGCGCCGGTAGGTCTGCGGCGAGGCGCACAGAGCCGCAGCACCGCCGTCGAGCCGGCAACGGAAGCGCGCCTCCGGCTGGCTCGAGGAGAAGGTGAAGGTCGCCGACCTCGTGCGCGCCAATCTCGGCGGGTGCGAGCGGATCCCCGGCCGCGGCCGGGGCAGCGTCGCGGTCGGAGGCGGGCCGCCACCGCCGCTGGTGGAATAGGAGGCGGTGTAGGTGGTGGGCGCGCTGGCGACGACGGTGTGGACGCGGGCGCCGCCGTCCGACCAGTCCGTCCAGGTGTATCCCAGCCCGCCGAGCGTGGCCGTCGCCGGCGCCGCCAAGACCACGTGCGAGCTTTCGATCGCGCGCAGGTCAAACGGCGCGATCCCGTTGAGCGGACCCGCGCCGAGGCTCAGCCCGGGTGGATCGGACGCAATCGCCAGGTCGACCGTGCGCGGGTAGACCGAAACCGACTGCGTAGCCGAGAGGCCGCGCGAGTCGGTCGCGGTGAGGTTGATCTGGATGTGCGCTGGATAGTCGTGGTCGGGCGCGTCGAAGCTGCCCGCCCCGACGCCGGGGAAGACGTGCAGCGGATGGGCATGGCAAGCGGCCGGGCAGTGGAAGAGGCGGGCTTTCCAGTAGAGGCTGGAGTCCGCGAGCGAGCCGTCCTCGCCGTCGTTCGCCGACCCTTCGAACTCGATCTGCTGGCCGACGCCCCAGGTGAACGATTCGCTCGGCGCCTCGATGCTCGGCTGCGGCGGCGTGTCGCCCGGATAGAGCGTCGCCCGGGCGACGCTTTCCTTGCCTTTGCCGTCCCTGACCCGCACGGCGACATCGACGTTGGCGCTGACGCTGTAGACGTGGGTGAGCGTCGGCCCGGCTTCGGTCTCGAAGGTGCCGTTGCCGTCGAGATCCCATTCGTAAGCCAGCGTTTCGCCGTTGGGGTCCGACGAGGCAGTCGCATCGAGCGCCACCTGCAGCGGCGTCGGGCCCCAGCGCGGGTCGGCCTGCAACCGGGCGACGGGCGCGCCGGGGTCGTAGGAGATCCGGTGGATCGAGCCGCCGTCAGCCTGGCTGAATATCTTCACGTAGAAGAGGTCGCCTTCCGGCCCCACCTCAAGGTCGACTCCCGGGTATTCGCCGCCTTCGGACATGAAGGTCGTCGTGTTCAGGGGATCGGGCCGACCGTCCTCGTCGGGGTGCATCGCGTAGATGCAACCGCGCACCGAATCGGCGAAGAAGAGGGCGCCGTCGTAGTCGTCCGGGAAGGGGCCCCCGTCGTAGAGAGCGAGGCCCGAGATCGCCGAGCCGGTTTCGGTCTCGCAACCGTCTTCGGGGATCACGTGATCGCCGTGGCGGTAATAGAAGAAAGGCGTCGCACTCGCGGAGCCGTCGCCGTAGAGCGCCTGGCAAAGAGTCAGCCCCAGTGCCTGGTAGCCGGGGTTCGGCCCCGGCCCCTCATAGCAGGGCCAGCCCGAATTGAAGGCTTGTGGCGAAGTTGGTGAGAAACGGTCTATCTCCTCGTAGGTGTTCCAGCCGACGTTGGCGACGTAGACGTCGCCGCTACCGGGATCGATCGCGAAACGAAAGGGATTGCGAAAGCCGTAGCCGACGATTCGCCGCGCGTTGGGGTCGGCGCTGCCGAACATCGGGTTGCCGGGCAACCCTTCGCCGGTTTCGGGATCGATGCGGACGATCGTTCCGTCCAGCCCGGTCGGGTCGCCGGCGGAGCGCACGTCCTGCGCGCGCAGCGCCCCGCCCTCGGCCCCGGGCGGGCTAGGTTCGTCACCGACGGGAGCGTTTGGGTCGCCACACTGGTTGCGCTGCGGCCAGCCGAACTGACCGTAGTCGGGGTCGTAGAAGCTCGCTCCGTCACCGCCACTCGCATAGAGCGCGCCGCTGGAATCGAACTGCAGGTCGCCGATCGAATGCGAGGAGAACTGCTGGCACCAGTCTTCGAGCAGGGCCAGCTGGTGAACCGCGCCGCCTTCGTCTTTTGCAGCGTGGTCGCCGATCGCGGTCAGCCGCACGAGGCGACCGCTGACCGGGCAGGCATCGACATCGGCGTCAGCCGGTTTCGGGCATGGATCGCCGACCTGGTCGGGGTTCCCCCAGCGCGGCACTTTTGCGTCTTCGCCCTCGCCGTCGAGGATGTGGTCATAGGTATAGAGCGCGTAGACGTAGGGCACGGCCGGGAAGCCGGGGTCGAGCGCCAGGCCGAGCAGGCCGCGGTCGCCGGGGTCGTTGACGAAGGTCCGCAGGTCGGCAAACACGGTCGCCTCGCCGGCTTCCAGCGCGGCCAGATCGTCGTAGACGAGGATCTTGCCGGCCTTGAGGGCGACGAACACCCGACCGTCGGGTGAGAAGCGCAGCGTGGTCGGTTCTTCCAGGTCGGTGGCCAGCGTCGTGTCGCGGAAGCCGGTCGGCAACTCGGCGCCGCGCGCCGAGCCCGCGCAAAAGGCGAACAGGAGGCATACGAGAATGCAGAGACGGGCGGCCGGCCGCACTCTGTGCCCCCCTAGGCTCGCTCGAGCGGGGCCAGCGTCAGGCCGGCTGCCTGGAGCTGATCCCAGTAGTGCTCCGCGGGCTCGCGCGGGCCCGACCAGACGATCGCCTGGCCGCTGCTGTGGATGCGCTCGGCGATTTCGTGTCCCTGCTCGAGGGTGACGCCCGGCAGCACCCGCGCCAGCGTCTCGGCGACGTGATCGAAGGTGTTGTGGTCGTCGTTGCAAACGATCACCCGCCACTCGCCGCCCAGGCCGGAACCCGGCCCCGCCTCCCGGGGCTTCTCGATCGTCCCCGTCATCGCCCGAATTATGCCTCGCCCGGCTCGCTGCGAGCCCAGGCCTCCAGGGCTTCCACCTGGACCTCCTCGAGCCCTAGATGCGACGCAGTCGGAACGAGCAGAGTCGGCGCCACACGATCGCGCGCCCACTCGTAGCACGCCTCGTCGAAGCTGTCGTCGAGCCAGGCCAGGGACCTGCCGTGCGCGTAGGCCTCGAGCGGGTCCAGCTTCCAGTGTGCCGAGCCGAAGCGGGCCGCGCCGTCAAAGGTCAGATACGGCAGCTCCGGGATCTCGAGGATCTCGCCCAGGTAGTTGGCTTTCTCTTCCCAGCCGGTGGCCCAGACCAGCTCGTAGGAACCCATCAGCCGCCGCAACCGCTCCCCCGCGGCGAGCGAGATGCAGTGCACCATCCCGTCGATCAGCTCGAAGCGGGCAAGCGACTTCTCGGGGGGCTGGTCGAATTCGAACAGCGAGATGACACCGTCAACGTCGACGGCCAACAGCGGCCGGCTCATCCAGCCAGGCTAGCGCTCGGACGATCGGCGGCCGGGCGCACTCAGAAGGGGTTGGGAACGCGGACGACGACATCGTCGACGCTGGCCATCGTCCCCTTGGCGTTGCCGCCCGCGCCGACCGCGAAGCCGCTCGCCCGGCCCTCTAGTTCGCCGGCGGCGGTATCGGTCACGTCGGCGACCAGCTTCGAGCCGACGTAGGCGAGGACGTGGCAGCTGCCCTTTTCGGGGCCGCTGGTGAGGTTGAAGGCGCGCAGCCGTAGCTGGTTAGCCCGGTCGACCCCCTGGAGGGTCATCACGTTCTTCTCGATGTGGAGGAATTCGACGCTGCCGTCGGCGAGCACCTTGCGCAACTGCACCTTGCGCTGCAGCGGAAAGGCGACGAGCTGGTAGCCGTCCCCCGCCGTGCCCGCGCGCAGGGTTAGCGCCAGAAAGGCCTTGCGCTGGACAGGCTCGGGGGTGCCGCTGAGCAAGCGGGCGACGGCCGCGATCTCGAGATCGCGGCCGAGAACGGGCGTGCGGTAGGCGCATTCGCGGGTCGCCTTGCCGACCGTCACCTTGAAGGCGGTGCTCGAGCCGCCGCGGGCACAGCGCTCTCCATACAGCTTGAGGATCTGCCCGCGCAGGCCGTCGCTGTCCATGTTGTTGCGGTAGAGGCCGACCAGCGCCGCTCCGGCGGCGCTCGCCAGGGCGAGAGTCGCCAGGAGGGAGGCGAAAAGCACGGCGATGAGTCGCATTCGCACGATCGCAGCCTAAACCCGGGAGCGGGCGAAAGATGCGGCCCTGTGACCGATGAACGCCGTCTTTCTGCGCCGGGCAAATATCATTAAGAACGATGTCCGAGCACCGCCTACCCGAGCCTGACCGCCAGTGGGTGATGCGCACCTACGCCGGCCACTCCGATGCACGCCGCTCCAACGAGCTCTACCGGCGCAACCTGGAAAAGGGCCAGACCGGCCTTTCGGTCGCCTTCGACCTGCCGACCCAGACCGGCTATGACCCCGACCACGTCCTCGCCCGCGGCGAGGTCGGCAAGGTCGGCGTCTCGATCGCCCACAAGGGCGACATGCACCAGCTTCTCGACGGCATCCCGCTCGACGAGATGAACACCTCGATGACGATCAACGCCACCGCCGCCTGGCTGCTCGCCCTCTACATCGCCGTCGCCGAGGAGAACGGCGTCGACCGCGCCAAGCTCAAGGGGACGACCCAGAACGACATCATCAAGGAGTACCTCTCGCGCGGCACCTACGCCTTCCCGCCCGAGCCCTCGATGCGGCTGATCGCCGACATGGTCGCCTTCACCGTCAACGAGGTGCCGAGCTGGAACCCGACCAACATCTGCAGCTACCACCTGCAGGAGGCGGGGGCGACGCCGGTGCAGGAGATCGCCTACGCCCTCTCCACCGGGATCGCCGTGCTCGACGAGGTGAAGGCGCGCGGACAGGTCGCCGAGAGCGACTTCCCCAAGGTCTTCGGCCGCATCTCCTTCTTCGTCAACGCCGGCATCCGACTGGTCGAGGAGATCGCCAAGCTGCGGGCGATGAGCCGGATCTGGAACGAGATCGGCCGCGAGCGCTACGGCGTCAGCGACGAGAAGATGTTGCGCTTTCGCTACGGCGTCCAGGTCAACAGCCTCGGCCTGACCGAGGCCCAGCCGGAGAACAACATCCAGCGGATCGTGCTCGAGGCACTGGCGGTGACGCTCAGCCGCGACGCCCGCGCCCGGGCGATCCAGCTGCCCGCCTGGAACGAGGCGATGGGGCTGCCGCGGCCCTGGGACCAGCAGTGGAGCCTGCGCATCCAACAGGTGCTGGCCAACGAGACCGACCTGCTCGAGTACCCCGACCTCTTCGAGGGCTCGGTCGTGATGGACGGCCTGGTCGAGGAGCTGACCGAAGGCGCCCGCGCTGAGATGGCCGTGGTCACCGAGCACGGCGGCGCGGTCGCCGCCGTCCCCTACATGAAGGCCCGCCTGGTCGAGTCCCACCGCGAGCGGGTGGCGCGGATCGAGAGCGGCGAGCAGAAGGTGGTCGGCCAGAACAGCTTTACCGAGAGCGAGGACTCGCCGCTCACCGCCGGCGCCGACGGCGGCATCCTCACCCCCGATCCCGAGGTCGAGCGGGAACGGGTCGAGGCGCTCGAGCGCTGGAAGGCCGGCCGCGATGAGAGCGCCGTGCAGGCCGCGCTCGCGGAGCTCGGCCGGGTCGCCGCGGAGGAGGACGCCAATGTGATGCCGGCGACGATCGCCGCCGCCAAGGCCGGCGCCACCACCGGCGAGTGGGCGGCCGTGCTGCGCGAGGCGTTTGGCGCCTACCGGGCGCCGACCGGCGTCGAGGGCGCCGCCCCGCCGGCCGACCGCGACGAGCTGGCGGCGGTGCGAGCGCGGGTCGACGAGGTCTCCGAGCGGCTCGGGCACCGGCTGAAGATCCTCGTCGGCAAGCCGGGCCTCGACGGCCATTCCAACGGCTCCGAGCAAATCGCCCTGCGCGCCCGCGATGCCGGCATGGAGGTCGTCTACCAGGGCATTCGTCTGACCCCCGAGGAGATCGCCGAGTCTGCCCTGCAGGAGGACGTCGACGTGGTCGGCCTCTCGATCCTCTCCGGCTCCCACCTCGAGCTGGTGCCCGAGGTCGTGCGCCGACTGCGCGATGAGGGGGTCGACGTCCCCGTCGTCGTCGGCGGGATCATCCCGGTGGCCGACGCCGAGCGCCTGCGCGAGGCCGGCGTCGCCGGCGTCTACACGCCCAAGGACTTCGACATCAACAAGATCATGGGCGAGGTGGTCACCCTGGTCGAGCAGCGCGCGACGGCCGGCGCGACCGCTTGAGCCCAACGCCCGTCGAACCGCCAGGCGAGTGCGACGTCGCCGTCGTCGGCGGCGGGATCCTCGGCATGGCGGTGGCTCGCGAGCTGCTCTCCCGCTCGCCCGGCGCGCGGCTCTGCGTGCTCGAGCGCGAGGATCGGATCGGCCGCCACCAGACCGGGCGCTCGAGCGGCGTCGTCCACGCCGGCATCTACTACGAGCCGGGCTCGCTGAAGGCACGGCTCTGCGTGGAGGGCTCACGGGCGCTCTACGCGTACTGCGACGAGCGCGGGCTCGCCTACGAGAAATCGGGCAAGTTGATCGTCGCGGTCGAGGATCGCGAGCTCGGCCGGCTCGACGAGCTGGAAAGGCGCGGGGCGGCAAACGACGTGCCCGAACTGCGCCGCCTGCGGGGCGAGGAGATAGCCGAGGTCGAGCCCGCCGCGCGCGGCGTCGCCGCGCTTCACTCGCCGCAAACCGGCGTCGTCGATTTCGTCGCCGTGGCCGAGTCCTACGCCGCGGACGTGGAGCAGGCGGGCGGCACGATCCATTACGGAGCACCGGTCTCGGCGGTCGAACACCGGCCGGGCAGGATCGTGCTGCGCCATCCCGGCGGCGCCACGTCGGCCTCGACGGCCGTCTTCTGTGCCGGCCTCTGGGCCGACCGCCTCGCGGTCGCCTGCGGGGCGCCCAAGGATCCGCGGATCGTCCCCTTTCGCGGCGGCTACCTGAGCCTTCCCGCGGCCAGCGCCAGCGTGGTCCGTGCCAACGTCTATCCGGTGCCGGATCCCGAGCTGCCCTTCCTCGGGGCGCACCTGACCCGCAGCTTCAACGGCCGGGTCCTGATCGGGCCAAGCGCCCTGATGGCGCCGGCTCGCGACGCCTACAGCCTGGCGCGGGTGCGCCCCCGCGACCTCGCGCAGACCCTCCTCTGGCCGGGCACCTGGCGGATGGCGGCGCAACATTGGCGCGCCGGAGCGATGGAGATGCGCCACGCGATCAGCCGGCGTGCCTTCGTCGCCGCTGCGGCGCGGCTCGTCCCGGAGCTGAGGGGGGTCAGGGCCGAGCCCGGGCCGGCGGGAATCCGCGCCCAGGCGCTCGGCCGCGACGGCAGGCTGGTCGACGACTTCGTCGTCCACCGGACCGAGCGTGCGATCCACATCCGCAATGCCCCCTCCCCCGCGGCCACGTCCTCGCTGCCGCTGGCGCGGTTGATCGCCGACGAACTGGCGGCGCTCAACGCCACCGCCTGACACCCGCCCCGGATCCGCGCGACAATGGAGCCATGAGTGAGATGAACGGGGACCGCTCCGCCTGGCTGCGTTGCTACCGCTGCTGGTCGCAGAATCTCGAGATCCAGATCCATTACGACGCGATCCGTCGCGTCGACCCGCAAAGCGGCATCCCGGCCGAAGGCATTGACGAGGTGCAGGAAGCCGTGGTCCAGTGCCTCGATTGCATGCATGACCAGCCGCACCTGGCCTTCCAGGACGATCGCGTCGTCCCGGTCGAGGATCGCTGGGAAAGGATGGTCGCCGGCACGCCGTGGGTCGCCTCGTGCACGGTCACCGTCGACCAAGACCGGGTCGAGAGCTGCGCCGGGCCGGAAGCCGCCGAGTTGCTCGCATACGGGGCCTTCGGCGAGGCCGGCGTGCGCGAGTTCTTCGCCCACGTCCGCTTCCACAAACACGATGAGGAGCGGATCGTCGTCCATATGCTGGTCGAGCTCTATGCCCGCTCGGCGGAGGAGGCGACCGAGGTTCTCGAGGGCGCCGCCCACGGCCCGCTCGAGATCACCTCGCTGGCGGAGGAGTCGAGGCCACCCGCTCACGCCTCGGACGAAGCGCATTAGGCGGAAAAGCACGGTACTTCCGGCAAGAACTTCAAATATTCGTCCTCTGACATCAACGAAGTTTGCGCTGCAAGCGGGATTGCCCGGCTCAGCGCGGCAAACTTGTTGCCGATGTGTTGAGGGCAATGGAGTTTTCGTCGCCGCCTCTCTATTTTTGCCCTAGCGGCGCGCGGCCGTCACATCGAAAAACTTTTCCCAATACCCGAGATCAACCCCTGCCAAGCCTCGACCGCCGATAAGCCCTAATGGAGAGTTCGACCGCAACCCATCCGCCGCATGGCTCGGCCATCGAGGCAAACGAGACCGAGCGGCATGCGCCGCAGCGTACGAGGAGCCGGGCCCGGCACCGCGGCACGGTGCTGGCGAGGATGCTCTTCGCCGGCGACGCGCTGGCTGCGGTCGCGGCCGCCGGGGTAGCGCTGGTCCTGCTCCAGCTCATCACCCCCGAGGGCTTCGGCTTCGCGGTCTGCACGACGGCGCTCTGGCCGCTGGCCGCATTCAGCATCGGCCTCTACCGCAGCGACCAGCTCGCCACCTGGGCCTCGGCCGTCACCGAGCTGCCCCGTGCCTTCGTCGCGCTGATGCTGATCACCTGGCCGCTGTTCGGCATCGCCTCGGCGCTGCAGCTCGACCAAGTAGTCGAGCTGACCTTCCTGACGGTGGCCGGCATCGCCGCCTTCACCGGCATCGCCCGCACGGTCGTTCGCTCCGGCCTGCACCGGGAGCGCGACCTGGAACAGCGGACGCTGATCCTCGGCTCCGGCATCGTTGCCGGCCAGGTCGTCGACAAGCTCGAGAAAAACGCCCAGTTCGGGCTCGTCCCGGTCGGCATGGTCGACAACGACGTCCACGACGTCGGCACCCCGGACCTGCCCTGGCTGGGCCGATTCGACGACCTCGCCGAGGTGATCGAGGCACAGCAGATCGATCGCGTGATCATCGCCTTCTCGCGGGCCAGCCACGAACAGCTGCTGGAGTCGATCCGCGCCTGCCGCGACGCCGGCGTCTCCGTCGACGTTGTGCCGCGCCTCTTCGAGTTCCTCGACGGCGTCCGCGCGCTCGACCAGGTCGGCGGCCTGCCGCTGCTCTCGATCGGCACGCCGATGTTGACCTCTGCTTCGATGGCGGCCAAGCGGGTGCTCGACGTGGTCGGGTCGCTGGCGCTGCTGTTGATGTTCTCGCCGGCCCTGATCGCGACGGCGATCGCGATCAAGGTCGAGTCGCGCGGCCCGGTCTTCTTCCGCCAGCCCCGCGCCGGGCGCGGCAACAGTAGCTTCCATCTGATCAAGTTCCGCTCGATGTACGTCGACGCGGAAGAGCGCAAGGGCGAGATGGAGGCCCTCAACGAGGCCAGCGACGGCGTCATGTTCAAGATCCGCGAGGACCCGCGGGTGACGGCCGTCGGCCGCATCCTGCGCCGCTTCTCGCTCGACGAGCTGCCGCAGCTGATCAACGTCCTCAAGGGCGAGATGAGCCTCGTCGGCCCGCGCCCGCTGATCTTCCCCGAGACCGCCGCGCTGGAGGAAAACTGGCACCTGCGGCGGCTCGAGCTGCGCCCCGGCCTGACCGGGCCCTGGCAGGTCTACGGCCGCTCGCAGAGCCCCTTCCAGGAGATGGTGCGCTTCGACTACCAATACGTCGCCGGCTGGTCGCTCGCGCGCGACATCGAGATCCTCCTCGCCACCCTCCCCGCCGTAATGTCGGGGCGTGGCGCCTACTAGCCGCTTCTCGCTCGCGCTCGCCCACGACTACCTGCTAACCATGCGGGGGGCCGAGCGCACGTTCGCCGAGATCGCCAAATGCTGGCCGCGAGCGCCGATCTACACGCTGCTCTACGACGCCGACACCGTCGCCGACGGGTTCGCCGGCCGCCAGGTGCACACCTCCTACCTGCAGCGCTTCGGCGCCCGACAGAGCTCCTTTCGCAACCTGCTGCCGTTCTTCCCGGGCGCCGCTGGGCGCCTCCCGGTCGATAACTACGACACGGTCGTCTCCAGCAGCAGCGCCTTCGCCCTCGGCGTGCGGCCGCGGCCCGGCGCGCTGCACGTCTGTTACTGCCACAGCCCCTTCCGCTACGCCTGGTTCGAGCGCGAGCGGGCGCTCGCCGAGTGCCCGGCGCCGGCGCGACCGCTGCTGCGACTGACGCTGCGGCGCATCCGCCGCTGGGACCTTCGCGCCGCCAGAAGGGTGACTCGCTTCGTCGCCAACTCGGCGATCACCCGCGAGCGGATCGAGCGGATATACGGCGTCGACTCGGAGATCGTCCACCCGCCGGTCGCGGTCGAGCGCTTTGCGCCCGCCGAGCCCCGCGACTACCTCCTCTTCGTCGGTCAGGTGGTGCCGCACAAGCGGGTGGAGACGGCGATCGAGGCGGCGCTGCTGGCCGGCCGGCCGATCAAGATCGTCGGCGAGGGACCCGATCTGGCGCGCCTGCGCGCCCTCTACGCCGGACGGCCCGTCGAGTTCCTGGGCAGCGTCGGGGATAGCCGCCTGGCCGATCTCTATGCTCGCTGCGTGGCCCTGGTCGTGCCCAACGTCGAGGAGTTCGGGATCGCCGCCGTCGAGGCGCAGGCGGCGGGCAGACCCGTCGTCGGGGTCGGTCGCGGTGGCGTGCGCGAGACCGTCGTCGACGGAGAAACCGGCGTCCTCGTCGAGGGTGAAGACGCCGCAGCCCTGGCCGCGCCGTTGCGCGACGTCGACTTCTCCCGCTTCGACGCGGCGGCCATCGTCGCCCACGCTCGGGGCTTCAGCGCAGAGGCGTTCCGCACCCGCTTCGCGGCGCTCGTCGAGCGCTACCGGGATGAGCTCGGGGCGCCTGCATGAGCGCGCCGGTGTTGGTCACCGGCGGTGCCGGCTACGTCGGCGCCGAGGTGGTCACCGCGCTGCTCGACGCCGGCCGTGAGGCGCGGGCGCTCGACAACCTGCTGCACGGCCAGCAGGGAATCGCCGAGATGCTTGGCGAGCGGGGCGCCGATGTCCGCATTGGCGACGTCCGCGACGCCGATGCGCGCCGCGCCGCGCTGGAGGGCGCCGCGGCGGTCGTCCACCTCGCCGCGATCGTCGGCGACCCGGCCTGCGCGCGCGACCCGGAGCTGGCACGCGAGACCAACGTCGAGGCGACGCGCGATCTCGTCGAGGACGCCCGCGCCACCGGTGTACGCCACCTGATCTTTGCCTCGACCTGCTCCAACTACGGCCGCATGGCCGACCCCGAGGTCCCGGTCGATGAGGAGGCGCCGCTGGCTCCCGTCTCCCTCTATGCCGAACAGAAGGTCGAGATCGAGCAGATGCTGCTGGCCGACGGCAGCGGCCCGACGGTGCCGACCTGCCTGCGCTTCGCCACCGTCTACGGCGCCGCTCCGCGCATGCGATTCGACCTGACCGTCAACGAGTTCACCCGCGAACTCTGGGCCGATCGCGACCTGGAAGTCTTCGGCGAGCAGTTCTGGCGCCCCTACGTGCACGTGCGCGATGCGGCACGGGCGATCGTCCAGGCCCTCGAGGCCGGGCCCGAGGAGGTAGGCGGCGACGTCTTCAACGTCGGCCACAGCGATGAGAACTATCGCAAGCTCGACCTCGTCGAGATCATCTCGGGGGAGCTGCAGCGCGGTCGGGTCAGCTTCGTCCATCGCGACGAGGACCCGCGCGACTACAAGGTCTCCTTCACCAAGGTCCGCGAGCGGCTCGGCTTCGAGCCACAGATGCGGGTCCCCGACGGCGTCCGCGAGGTCGCGCGGGGGCTCGACGCCGAGGCTTTCGGCGATCCCTTCGCCGCACAGCACCGCAACACTCCCTGAGACGCCACGCCGCGGTTCCCCATCCGGACGGCGCTTGACGCAGGCCTTCCTGCAGCGGTGGCGGTCTGAGTAGAACATCCGTCCAGGTGGCTGGACGGATGTGTGCGGCAATGCGGCAAGCCCCGATGAGGGGCGCATGTCGCTCGAAGCGCTCACCCTCAGGCTCGCAATCGCCGGCGCGGCCCTAGCCTGCCTCCTTGGCTCGGCCTGCACCCTCCCGGCCGCGGCCGCTACGCCGCGGGTCGGCGCGAGCGTCGCCGTCGGCACCACCGCCAAGGACGGCGCCGCAACCTGCACCAGACTGGCACGGAAGAAGGCGAAGCGGATTTCGTCCCAGCCCCGGGCCAGCGTCTCGGCGAAGCAGATCGGCGCCCGCAAGCACCGTGTCGGCGCCGCCGTCCGGCGCAGCTGCCTGGCTCGGCTGCGTGCTAAACGCCGGGCGGTCGCGGTCCTGCCGACCGACGTCAGCGGCAACCTGGTGATCGGCATCGACGGCGGCTACGCCGGCTGGGGCGACTCCGAAATCGAACAGCGGGCTGTCCTCGGCGCCGCCGTCACCCGCCACGAGTGGGACCCGGCCGAAGCGGTCGACGAGCAGGACGACGTCGTGCTCAGTGCAGCCGCCCAAATCCACACCCGCATCCACGCGCTGCTCGGCGGCAACCAGCTCGGCGATGCGAACCACTACCGCGAATGGGTCGTCGCCTTCATCCGCCGTTATGGGGTCGGCGGGGACTTCTGGCGCGCCCACCCGGAGCTCGACGAAGCTCGCTACGCGATGACCACCTTCGAGCTCGGCAACGAGCCCTACTTCGGCGAGATGTCACCCGCGGAGTACGCCGACACCGTCCGCGCCACGCTGGAAGAAGTCAAGCGCCTCGGCCTGCCGGCGAAGATCGTCCTCCCCAGCCGCGTCTACGGCAACGACACCTCCTGGATGGACACGCTGTACCAACGCATCCCCAACCTCAACGAGCTCTTCTACGCCTTCGCCGACCACCCTTACTGGTATGCACATGATCCGGCTCAGGCCGGCCCGGCGGGGCCCTTCGGTCGCATCGAAACCTTGCGCCGCCGGATGAACGAACTAGGCGCCAACACTAAGCCGATCTTTATCACCGAGTACGGCGAGTCGACCGCGAGCTGCGGCGAAGAGTGCACCAGCGAAGCGGGTCAGGCTGAACACCTCTCCGAGATGCTCGCCGCGGTGATCTCGAACCCCGACTGGGGGGTGAAGATGCTCTCGGTCTTCCAGCTGCGCGACCGCGGGACCGGCAGTAGCGACCGCGAGCTGCAGTTCGGGCTGCTGCGCCAGGACGGCACCCCCAAGCCTTCCTATGCCGTAGTCAGCAGCGCGATGCAGCAGTACCGCGGCTGACCCCAAGGCCCCGTCTGGACATGTGTCCAGATGCAGGGCAATTACGAGGAAATCTCCTCGCGAATCCGATGGGAGTGGGCGATGCGCACCCGCTCCCACAAGCCTCACGCAACGATCCTCCTAGCCACCTCGATTACCGCCATCGTGGCCTTGGCGGCGGCCGCCTTCGCGGCACCGACGTTCGCCGCGACCGCTCCGGCCTCGTGTGCGAAGCTGGCCAAGCGGATCGCCAACGGCCGCGCGACGACCTCCGCCGTACGGGACAGGCAGCGCAACGCATTTCGCCACTGCTTGGAGAACTACCGCCGCTCGACCTCAAAGCGCCGGCCGCCAAGCGCACCAAGCACTCCAAGCGACACCGCCGCGCCGACCGTCGCCTGGCAGGAGCCGAGCGCCGGCGCCACGCTAAATGGGACGCTGGATGAGTCCAACTGCACGGCGACGGCCGCCGACGCCGTCGGGGTGGACCGGGTCGTTTTCAAGGTCGACGGCACGACGCTCAACACCGAGCGGGTCGCCCCCTACAACTGCCTACTCGACACCACCAAGGTGGCCGACGGGACCCACAGCCTGACCGCGACGGCCTTCGACGCGGCGGGCAACTCGAACAGCGCCACGATCTCGGTCAAGGTGTCGAACAAGTCGAGCCAACCGGCCCCGGCCCCGGCGCCCGCCCCTGAACCCGAACCGGCGCCGGCGCCTCCGCCCAGCAGCGGCGACACCGCGGCTCCTAACGTCGGCTGGGAAGAACCGGCCGCCGGCGCCACGGTGACCGGCAAACTGAACGAGTCGAATTGCGCCGCGAAGGCCAGCGATGCGGCGGGCATCGACCGGGTCGTTTTCAAGGTCGACGGCACGACGCTCAACACCGAGCGGGTCGCCCCCTACAACTGCATACTCGACACCACCAAGGTGGCCGACGGGACCCACAGCCTGACCGCGACGGCCTTCGACGCGGCGGGCAACTCGAGCGACAGCACGACCTCGATCAAGGTGGCCAACGCCGTCCAGCCCCCGGTGCCCGCACCCGAACCCGAACCGGCGCCGGCGCCTCCGCCCAGCAGCAGCGGCGGCTCGCTGACGATCGGCATCGACGGCGGCTACGCCGGCTGGAGCAGCACCGAAACGACCTACCGCACCCAGCTGAACGCGGCGGTCACCCGCCATGAGTGGGATCCGGCCCAGCCGGTCTACGCCCAGGACGCGCTGGTCCTCAAGGCCGCCTCCACGGTCCACACCCGCATCCACGCGCTGCTCGGCGGCAACCAGCTCGGCGATGCGAACCACTACCGCGAATGGGTCGTCGCCTTCATCCGCCGCTATGGGCTGGGTGGCAGCTTCTGGCAAGAGCATCCCGAACTCGACGAAGCGCGCTACGCGATGCGGGCCTTCGAGCTCGGCAACGAGCCCTACTTCGGTGAGATGTCGGCGAGCCTCTACGCCGACACCGTGCGGCCCACCCTCGAAGAAGTCAAGCGCCTCGGCCTGCCGGCCGAGATCGTCCTGCCGAGCCGCGTCTACGGGACCGACACCTCCTGGATGGACACGCTGTACCAGCGGATCCCGAACCTCAACCAGCTCTTCTACGCCTTCGCCGACCATCCCTACTGGTACGGCCACGACCCGGCTGCGGGCACCGCCGCCGGGCCGTTCGGACGGATCTCCGTGCTGCGCAAACGGATGAACGAAAAAGGCGCCTCGTCGAAGCCGATCTTCATCACCGAGTACGGCGAGTCGACCGCCAACTGCGGCAGCGAGTGCGTCAGCGAGGCCGTTCAGGCGGAACACCTGAGCGCGATGCTGAACGCGGCGATCTCGCGCACGGAATGGAAGGTCGAGATGGTCTCCGTCTTCCAGCTGCTCGACCGCGGCACCGCCAGCACCGACCGCGAGCTGCAGTTCGGGCTGCTGCGCGAGGACGGCACGCAGAAGCCCTCCTACGCGATCGTCCAGAGTTTGATGCAGCAACACCGCGGGTAGGCGCTACCCGACCTCCTGGCGCCCGATGCGCCATCATCGGGCCGAGGCATGCGTCTCTCTGGCTTCCCGTCCATATGATCCCAATCGTCGCGCTGATCCTCACCGCGGTCTCCGTCAGCGACCATCCCGTCGGAGCGGCGAGGGCAGTTCAAATGGCGGCACCGCCTGCTCGCTTTGCCAGGGACTGCGCCGATTCGGCGCCCGCTCGGGCCGTCTCCCACCGCCGATGCCTGGCCCACAGTCGCCGCGCGGCAAGGGGGCGGCAGCGCAAGGGGGGCAGGCGGGGGGCTACCGATTCAGCTTCCCCGGGCGTCTCGCTGGGGGTCGCCGCCCCGGCCAGAACGACCTCGCGGGGGACTGCGCCCGATCTCGATCCGGCGCTTCCGTTCGCCCCCGGGCAACGTGGGGCGCAGGTCAAAGCGGGCGCGGTCGAACAGCAGGCGGCAGCGCCGCCGGCCGCGCCGGAGCTCGCACCGCCGGCCCCGGAACCTGTGGAACCCGCGCCCGAACCGGGACCATCGCCCCCATCGCCCGCGCCTGCGCCCGAACCGGAACCGGAACCTGTGCTGGAACCGGCGCCGGCACCTGCGCCTGAACCCGAGCCGGCACCTGCACCCGAACCGGCACCTGCGCCCGAACCGGAACCAGCACCGGCACCTGCACCTGCGCCCGAACCTGTGCCGGCACCTGCGCCCGAACCGGAGCCGGAACCGGAACCGGAACCGGCGCCGCCGCCCGCGACCGATCCTCCACCCGACTCCGACCCGCTGAAGGTCGGAGTCGACGGCGGCTACGCCGGCTGGAGCAGCACCGAAACGACCTACCGCACCCAGCTGGACGCGGCGTTCACCCGCCACGAGTGGAACCTCTCCCAACCGGTCGATGCCCAGGACGCACTGGTCCTCAAGGCCGCCTCCACGGTCCACACCCGCATCCACGCGCTGCTCGGCGGCAACCAGCTCGGCGATGCGAACCACTACCGCGAATGGGTCGTCGCCTTCATCC
>Ga0207669_10000097_pt1 | contig 44206 bp, 57 predicted proteins | sample KBSM33metaG_FD_184329 | JGI IMG/M metagenome (GOLD analysis project Ga0207669, IMG submission 184329) | Miscanthus rhizosphere microbial communities from Kellogg Biological Station, Michigan, USA - KBS M3-3 metaG (SPAdes) (version 2) | ecosystem: Host-associated > Plants > Roots > Rhizosphere >...
GCAGTACGTCTACGTCTCATCGTGGTGACGGGTCGCGGGTCTAGTGCAACCGCACTAGGCCCGCACCGTCGCACCTGCCGCTGGCACACCAACCACCAACCACCAACCAACAACCAAAGGAAAATCTCCATGCCAAATCCGAAACCAGATCACCACCTGCTTGCCGTTCGACCCGACGGACACCATCGGATGGTGCCGTGCACCTATGAAGGGATCAAAAGGGGGCTCGACGGCGCGACGTTCGACTTCGTGCACAACGACGCCATCGGCATGTACGTCGACGACGAGGGGATGCTCAAGGAGTTGGACTTCAACGTCCCCGCCTCGCTGTTCATGGGCCGCGCCCTGTACGGGCCAGTGGTGCTGTGTGCCGCTCAGGCCGACGAGGAAGGCAACACCCTCCCTGCCGACAAGGAGGAAGTCGGCGGGCTCGCAGCCATCTGTCGGCTGTGGCTACAGGTGCTGGCCGACGCCGCGAGGCTCGGTCAGGTCGTCATCACCACCGCCAACGAGGCGACCATTCCGCCGCCAGTCGTCTACCACCTCGACGACAAGGAGTTTGGACGGTTCCTCACTGACGGCGTGCTCCCCGAGCGGGAGGCCGACGCATGAACGAGGCATTCGCCAGGTGTAGGGCTTTGAGACATGCCTGGGAGGTCACCGGCGAACACGAGCACAACGGTTCAAAGCTGATCGTCCTGCAGTGCACGTACTGCGGGACGCAGCGGTACGACCGGTGGAACGCGCGCACCGGCCAGCGGTGGGGCAACGCCTCGTACCGCTGGCCAGAGGGCTACCGCGACCGCGATCCAGGCCATGACGGGGACTACTGGCGGATGACGTTCGCTGAGTACCTCTACTCGTTGGGCGTCCTCGACGACGCCCCATCGCCCACTACCCGCAAGCGAGGCAGGAAGTGAGCCAACACACCTGCCCGCAGTGCCACGGAGTAGTCCAAGGCACTCGGCGCGTGCCGCTGGAGACGGCGGTCAAGAACCACGAGGCGTCATGCCCGGCACAGAAGAAGGTCAGGACATGAGCGATCTCGGATGGACCGATCACGTCCGACAACGAACGAACTTCAAGAACGACCACCACGCCCTGAAGACGGGGATGTTCATCGTCTTCCTGCGCGACAAGTGGGGGTACGCCGACATCGTCCTCGACACCGACGGCAACTACACCCCGCGCATCGAGGTCCGTGGCGGTCTGTTCGGCAAGGTCACCATCGAAGTACTGCCACCAGGGGACGACGAGTGAACGATCGCATCTTCGACGTCCTGTTCGTCCTGATGATCGCCGCCGTCGCCGTGCTGCTGACGACGGTAGTGATCCTGGCGTTCCAGTGAGTGACAGCCCTCTAGTGCAACTGCACTAGGGGGCCGTTGCGCGTGGTATCCGCGTTTGACGCGACGATGCGCAGTTCAATTTGCGTATGTACCGTCGCCTTGCCGTGCTGACGGCTGCACCGGCTCTGTTCATCAGCTTCTCGACGACATCGTCGGCCGAGCCACCGGACATCAAGAAGGGTGCCAAGGCTGACGCTGTGGCTGTCCGTCATCCCGACGTGCTCGTCAAGCCCGACCCGCCGGGTCAGGCGAAGAAGACCACGACGACAACTGTCGAGGCAACAACGACAACTGTCGAGGCGACGACGACAACTGCAGGGACCACGACGACAACTGCGGGCAACACCACGACGACCAGCACGACGATCGCTCCACCACCACCGCCACCCCCGCCCGCCGGATTCGACTACCTGACGATGCGGCCGTTCGCTGCCGACTCGCCGTTCAACACACCGTTCCCGGCGGCGACCCAGTGGTTCGACTCACACACGTTGCACTTCGAGCCGAACGGAGCGATCCGACGGTGGTGGGCATCGGCCACTGCGGCTGACTCCCGAGTGTGGGTCGGCAAGAGCACCGATCCGCTGTGGACGTTCAACATGCCGAACTACATCGCCGGGGCACCGTTCAATCGCAACCGACCAGCGCAGACGTTCACGATGCACGGACCAGCCAACATGGACGAGGACCACAGCAGCGACCACCTCGTCGTGCTGATCGACCAGTCCACCGGCCAGTACGCCGAGGTGTGGAACTCTCAGGTCAACACGGCCAGCCGGACCATCACCGGCCAGCAGGGCAACATGGGCTGGGCAACCGGCGACATCCTCAACGGCCTCGGCGCGGGCAGCCCCGACGGCAAGAACGCCGGAGTGCGGGCGACGAACTGCAGCTGGATCGGCGGGGTGATCAACGGCCGGGACATCTCCCGCGGTGTGATCGACCACGCCTTGGCGATCGCTGCCCCCGGCAGCATGTTCTCCGCGTCGCTGGTCCGCTGGCCCGCCACATCACCTGACCTGCAAGGGCGCGGCCCACTGGAGCAGGGCACCAGGTTCGGCATTCCGGCGGGGACGCCGATGCCAGCTGGTCTGACCCCGATCGGCCAGATGGCGTTCCGCGCGATCCAGACCTACGGCATGTACCTGCTCGACTTCGGTGGGTTGGAGCGCCCCTCGATCTCCGTCGATGCCAACACGGTCACCGATGCTCAGGTGCGTGGCCTCTACGCCGACTGGGAGATGCCAGGCGGTCTGTCCGACATGGACCGGATCGCTCCGCTGATGCGTGTCGCTGACTACCAACCGGTTGGCTGAAGGTGTGTTCATCTTCAACTCGGTCACGCAGCGGTGGGCTGGGTGGATGATCATCGCCGGGTTCGTGCTACTCCTCATCTGGCCTGGGAGCAGGGATTAGGGTCGGCCCATGTACATCGGCGGCGGGGTGATCCTCCTGATTCTCGTGATCATCCTGATCGTCCTGATTGTGAGGTGACGTCTGATGACCGACTTCAGTGACACCGACATCGGTGATCCCGAGGACGCCTACGACATCACCGACCCACCGAGGGAGCGACTACGCAACTTCGTGCGTCGGCTCGACTGGCTGATCGATCACGTCGACCTGTCGACCTCGTTGAACGGACGCTTCCAGCGCCTGCGCGAGGACATGGTGGCGTTGCGCGATGAGATGGATGACTGATGGCGATCTACTACGACCTGTTGATCGACGTCCTCCAGGGAGCAGGTGTGCAGTGCGCGGTGAACGACATCAACGAAGGATGGGAACGGCGCTCACGTTCGTCGGGTGGCTTTGCTGCGCCGCCCTTGGGTGTGTGCTGGCATCACACCGCCTCCGCCGCCTCGGTGAACAGCGACCTGTCGTACATGATCCACAACTCCCCGGATGCGCCGATTGGGAACATGCTCCTGGCCAGAGATGGAATCGTCTGGCCGATCGCGGCGGGTGGGGCGAATACCCAAGGTAAGGGTGGGCCGACTTCGTTCAGCCGTGGCACCGTGCCCCTCGACCAGGGCAACACGAAGATGTGGGGCATCGAGGCACAGAACAACGGCGTCGGACAGGCGTGGCCGGTCGCGCAGATCGACGCCTACTTCCGCTGCAACGAGGCGCTGGCCGAACTGTTCGGCAACCAGGTCACCGACTGCATCAGCCACCAGGGCTACGCCCCATCACGCAAGATCGACCCAGCCACCGCTGCAGCCGTCGAGGGTCCGTGGCGTCCCGGCTCGGTGACCTCGTCGGGTACGTGGAACGTGAACGACATCCACGAGGAGGCCAGGCGTCGCCTCGGTGTCCCCGTCCCACCAACACCTCACCCACAGGAGGACGAGATGGCCACGGTGATCCTCGCCATTGAAGGACGCAACGCTCAGTTCATCGGACAGGGACCGCTGCTCGCAGACGGCACGGTGCACAACCTGTTCGTCACCTGGTTCGGCCCCGGCCCGGACAGCGACTTCCTCAACGACCACCGCAACGCACCCGACACCAGGGTGCAGCCGACACTGATGGAGACGCTGAGGCGCGACATCATCCTGCTCGGCAACCCGGAGGAGATCGAGGACTCGACCGGGCGTTGGTCGGAGAACAACTTCTATCGCTGCATTCGGTCGTAGGGGGAGCCATGCCGAAGCGAGCCGAAGGACCGATCTCGAAGGCCGAAGCAGCAAGGGCGCTTGGCACGAGGCGCAAGGAACATCAGGAGTACCTGGACGAGAGGGTGCCCAACATCCCGGCCCTCTGGCCGAACGATCCGGCGGCACAGGCGTCCAGCTATCGCGGAGCGAAGGCGTTCGCTGAGAGGAAGACGAACAAGGACCGATTCGACATCGGTCAGAAGCTGTACAACCAGGCCGAGTACGACCGCGCCCACCCATCCCCGCCAGTCAACGGGGTCGCGGACTACCAAGCGACGGCTGCCGCTCAAGCGATGGCCAGGTACGCCACCACCCTCGCTGAGGCCAACGCCGATCCCGAGTTCCGCAAGGCGCAGATCCTTTCGACCCGACGCAATGTCGATGCTGCCGAGAACCTCAGCCGTCTCGCGGGGAACGACTACTACGCGCTGGGCAAGATGCAGCAGCAGGCGTTCAACGGTGGGTACGTCCCGGCGACGAGGACGACGGCGTCGGCGGCGCGCGCTGGGCGTCCGGGGCAGGATGCGGGCAAACAGTTCGGCGCTGCACAGAACGAAGCAGCCGTCCAACAGGCATACCTGCGACTGCTGTTGGCGCGTCTATCGGGCGGTAGCTCAGGCGGCGTGGCTCGTATGTGAACGCCGCCATCATCGGCGGCGGCGCGCTGATCGTCACCTTGCTGGTGTGGGTCATCCTGCACCACGCTCGCCCCGCGGTGAAGGTGGAGTTGGGTGTCAAGGCGTGGATCAACCTCGCCCGGCCAGCGTCACAGCAAGAGCAATCCCAGGCTGGCGACGGCCAGGCCGGTGGCGATGAGCGTGGCCCACAGGGTCTTGGTGCCGTAGGCCAGGAAGGCCGCGATGCCGAAGACGATGAGGGCAACGAGGAAGCAGATGTCCGCCGCCGTTAGGTGGCCGTGACTGATCCCTTCGTCGACGAGCAACATGCACTTCCCCCTTCGTAGGTGTCAGCCAGCGCCCGGACGGGAGTACGGACGCTGGCCAACAGGTCACTTGGATGGCTGGGATTCGTCCTCGGTCAGCGCATCCTGGTCGGCCTGAATGTCGACCTGCTGGCGCTCCTTCATGGCCTCGTCCTCCTGCCACTCCGGCAGACCGATTTCCTCGCGCGACACACCACCCGGCGTCTGCTGCCCTGCCTTGTCGTCCTGGTTGGAGCCAGCGGTACGTGCTGTCTCCGAGGCCCGGCCCCCCTGTGTCGACCCGCTCTGGCGGCTGCCCTGCTTCGGTGCACTCTGGCGAGCAGCCTCGTCGCGCCTGGCCTGCTCTTGCTCGTCGTTCCTTGTGGTCACTGAACCCCTCCTTGGTGGACGTTTTGGAATACCCCTAGTGCAGTTGCACTAGCCCGCAGCCTCGCGCTGCATCGCTCGGCGTCGAGACACCTCAGCCTTGGCGTCGAGGTACTTGGACAGCGCGGCTGACTGCTTCTGCTTGTCCGACAGGGTGCGGACCGGGGCACCGAAGAACCGCGCCCACGACTCAGGCGTGCGCTGCGGATCCTTCTGCCCGGTGAGGCGGATGGTCCGGTCGTACAGCGGGATCAGCGAGGAGATCAGGTTGGTGAAGTTGTCCGACACCTGCCCGGCCTCATTGGTCTGGCCGGGGACGAGGTGGGCCAGGGCCTTGACGAACGCCCCGGTGACACCCTCCTGCTTGGAGTAGTCGGTGTCCTTGAACGACCGGTCGTAGAACGAGTCGCGCTTCATCAGGAAGTCGAGGGGGGCGGCGATCAGTGGGTTGGCGTTGGTCAGCAGCGCACCGGGGTTGCCACCGGCCACTGCGTCGACGACCGAACCGATGTCGGACTCGATCCGGTTGAAGCCGAAGTCGGGGTCGAGGTACAGCGGCATGCCACGGAAGGTCTTGCCGGTGTTCCATGCCCCGAGGCGACCCCAGTAGTCGGGGGTCAGCGGGTCGTTGGGCACGGCGAAGTTGTTCTTGAAGTGGGCGTAGTACGAGTACCACCGCGGCTTGGTGGCGATCTGCGTGATCTGCATCGGCAGGTTGCGCGACATGAACGTCCAGAACGGGACGATCCGCTTCATCGACTCGTCCATCTTGGAGATGCGCGAGTAGTCGAAGTGGATGCGGTTGATCCGCTCGTAGGTCTGCAGCAGGGTGTCGCCCTGGTCGAAGCTGTGCAGGCTCATCGCCAGACGCAGCGGACCCTCGACCCATTCACCACCCTTGCGGCTCCAGCGAGCGACGCGCATGTTCCCCAGACCCGCGCGCATCCCCGACTCCTCGAACTGCCCGCCCGCGCCGCTGGCCCACATCGCCCTGACTGCTTGCTGGACGCGCTCGGGCTGTTCGGCCAGCCACTCGGTGCCACCGGCACGCAGCTGCTTGAACAGGCTGATGGCCTCCAGCTGGTGCTTGAAGCCGACCCCGTCGGACAGGTTCATGAAGATCCCGCCGAGGGCGTTGCGCACGTGGAAGCCAGGGCTCAACGTGGCGTAGGTCTTCCACAGGTTGGTCAGGTTGTTGAACGTGCGGGTGAACAGCTTGGGGTCGTTGACCGCCTCGGTGACCCGCATGAAGCTGTCGTACAGCTGCTTGTCGATGATCGTGTCGCCGGTCTTGACCAGGCCACCGTGGAGCGTCACCCACCCGTCGTGCAGGGTGGCGACCATGATCTTGGGCAGGTCGCCCTTGCGTGCTGCAGCCTGCGCGGCAGCGAGCTCCTGGGCGTAGCTGAGCTTCTCCGCCGCCAGGGTCAGCTGCTCGATCTCGTTGTGCAGCAACGACTCCGTCGCGGCCAGGCTGAGATCGTCGAGGTGTGGGTTCTGCCTGGCGACCTGCTGCAGGTGGCGCGCCTTGACCAGCAGTTCTTCGGGCAGGTCGGCCTTGCCGATCGCCGCTGCCTCCATCCGCTTGACCAGTGCATCGTTGACCTGACGCCGGGCGAGCAGTGACTGCTTGTTACCCAGGTCGGTGGTGATGCCCTGCATCGTCTTCATCTCCGATGAGATCGGACCGAGGACGGTGTCCGCGCTGGCACCGATGTCGCGCAGGGCTGCGGCGCGCACCTCGCCAGTCATCGTCGGCATGGCTGCCTCGAAGTCCTCGACCGCCTTGGTGGTGCGCTCCACCTCGGCAGCGTGGGCAGGCGAGCCAGGTTGCAGCTGTGCCTCCAGGGAGGCGACGGCCTCGCGCTCGGTGCGTGGCCCAGCCTGCTCGCCTGGCTTCAGCCTGCTGACTCGACGACCGCCCTCGGTCTCGAAGCCGGTGACATCGTCCATGATCCGCTCACCCTCGGGGCCACGGATCGTTGCCTCCGAACGGGCAGCGATGTTCTGCCTGATCTGCTCGACCGACGCCCGCTCGCGCGCCGTCGCTGCCTTGACCGCCTGCTCGTGCTCCAGCTGCTGGGCCATGACCGAGCGGGCCTTGAACTCAGCGAAGTGCTTGCCGCCCGGCGCGAACTCCTTGTTGATCTCAGCCAACTCCCGACGCATCCGCGCTGCCTGGGTGGGGGTTGCGTCGGGGATCATGTTCTCCAGCGCGGTGGCTCGACCCTGGGCCTCGATGTACGGGGTGACCTCGCCGCCGATCGCTCGGTGGGCAGCCATGTCCAGGGCGCGCTGCTCGGTGACGGAGACTCGCCCTGCCTTGGTGGTCAGCCTGGTGTTGGTCGGGCGGGCGGCGAGGGCGTCGTTGTATGCCTGCCAGTGCTCGTCGGTCAGCCCGGCGCGCTCCAGCACGTCGGCTGCATCGTCGAGGGCCTTCTGCTTGAACGGTGCAACTACTTCAGCCGTCTTGGCAACCAGTCGTTCCTCGGCGGCGCGCAGCGGGGCGAGCAGGGTCTCGGTCCGCTTGGTCACCTCGGCAGAGATGCGCTCGCCCGTCGTCTCGGACAGGTGCTGGGTGGCCTCGTCACGGATCTGCTTCAGCTGCTCCAGCTGATCCTTCAACCGACGCTCGGCCTTGTTCGCCGCCCTGGTGCCGAGGCCCTTCCATGTCGCCGCCTTCTGCTTCAGTTCGGCTTCGAGGTCGACCACGTTCTTCGACGTGGCCTCGATCATCCGCTCGATCTCCGTCGGGTTGTTCGAGCGGATCGAACGGAACCCCTCTAGCTGGCGCTTGTACTTCTGCAGGCTGGCGTCGATCCGGTCGAGCAACCGGCCGACTGTCTTGCCTTCCTTGCGGATGTCCTTGAACATGTTCGTCCGCAGATCACCGAGGGTCTGCTGCGCTGCCTCGGCAGTAGCCACGGCCTCGGTGCGCAGGGCTGCCTCGGTGGCCTGCGCCTCGGGCGACAGCAGCTGCTCGGCCAGCCTGGCCTGAGCGACGTCGCTCTCGACCCTGCGGAACATGCCCGACGACGGCTCGGGCAGCACCGGCTGCGGGATGGTGCCAGCCATCTCCGCCAGCTGGGCCTGCTGGTCGGGCGTGACGGCGCGAGCCTGCAACTCGGGCAGCTGCTCGTGGAAGGCGCGGTTGACCTGATCACGCGGCGAGCCAGGGACGATTGGTTGTTCGGGGACAGCCGGAGCGCGTTGGCCCTCGACCCTCGGCAGGTTGGCTCCCTCGGCCAGACGAGCCTCACGCGACTGGCTGGCCAGTGCGTCGTCTATTGCCTGGCGCTCGGCGTCCAGCGCGCCGGTCATCGTCGTCGCCAGCGACGTGCCCTGACCACCCAGCCTGTTCAGCGACCAGACCCGCGAGTCCTGCGACACGGCCTTGATGTAGCCCTCGATGATCTTCAGCGGGTCGTCCTCGTAGACCTTGCCCTTGAACTCGGGGAACGCCTGGGCAAAGGCGTCGTTCAGTCCGTGGACCGAGTCGTCGGTGACGTGGACCATCCGGTCACCGATCTTGAAGTCCTTCGACGCTGCGCCGTCGAGGCTCAGCATCCGCTTGTCCATGTGCCCGCTGGTCTTCAGCGTGTCCTTGGTGGTGAACCCGGTGAGGCTGCGCAGATCCTCCTGCGCGTCGGGAGCCATCGACTTGGCGAAGTCGTACCACTCGCCAGTGTGGATGTGCGGGACGTAGGTCTCCGGGGTGCGCTTGACCACGTCGGAGATCGGGCGCCCGGTCAGGTCGGCGTAGACCGTGGCGACCTTCTGTACCGCGTCGTTCAGCGGAGTGAAGTCGTTGGGGTCCACCTCGCTGGCGGTGACCATCGCATGGCGCGCCGCCTCGTTCAGCTTGAGGATCGGCTTGGCCGACCGGTTCGCTGCCGTCCTGGCTCCACCCTCGACCATGTTCTGTGTGGTGTGGGCCAGCGTCTCCGCGTGAATCCTGGCCAGCGCCATGAACTTCTCATCGGCGGTGGCTGACTTGGAGCGCACCGTCTTGTAGAACTCGCCCATCCCCAGCGGGGTGCGCCCCTCGCCCAGCTTCTGCAGCGACTTCAGTGATGACTCGGACAGGGTGTCACCCAGCCTGCCGAACCCAGCGCGCGCCGCCTTGCCCGGCACATTCATCACCTCGGCCAACTTGCCGGTGCCCGGGATCACCGTCTCAGTGCCACGGATACGCAGCCCGGACTTGGTGATGCCGAGCGCCTCGCGGGCCTCTCGGTTCATCTGCGTGAAGCCCTGGTCGATGCCCTTGGAGAACTCGTTAGCGAACTGCTTGGTGATCGCCTCGCCCTCCGGCCCGCTCAATGCCAGTTCGGAGATCATCCCCATCCGTCCCTGGCGGGAGTGGGGGATGTCCTTGATCTTGACCTTGCCCGCGTTCTTCGCCGCCGCCTTCTCGGCCTTGGCCAGCGTGGCCTCCAGGTCCCTGATCGCTGGGTTGACGACCTCGCCTGCCTCGTCGAGGAACTTGGGCGCAGTCTCCAGCGCGGTGCGTGCGACGGAGACTTCTTTTGCTGCCTGCGCGCCCAACTCGACGCCCTTGCCTGCGCCAGCGGTGAGGTAGGTCAGCGGATCGTGGAGGATGTCCAGGCTCAGGTTGCGCAGCCCCGTCAATCCAGGGGTGTCGATGTCGTTGCCGTAGATCTCTCCGGCCCCGTACGTCGATCGTGGTGCCAAGCGCTCGAACACGCCCTGGTCGTCGTGGGTCTTGGCCGGGTCCATGCCGAAGATGCCACCAAGGAACAGCGGAGCCCACGAGTTCAACGCGTCGTTGTGCCCGAAGGGCTTGTACATCCACTTTTCCCACGAGTCGGGCAGCAGCTTGACGCCCTCCTCCAGCCCGACGTTGACCAGCTTGCCGGGCACACTCAGCGGAGACAAGACATCCCCGGCGACACCGAGGACGTCCTGCCACCACGGCCTGTCCTGCGCGGCCTTGACCTGCTGGCGTTGGGCAACCTCCTCGGGGCTGGCCAGGAAGCGGGAGTCAACGCTGGCAGGGACGGCGGGGGGTCCACCCTTCTTCGCTGCCTTGTTGGTGAAGCGCTGCGCGTTGACTGGCCGTGCCGTCGGCGCGTTCCTCGACGGGGAGTAGACGACCACTCCGCCGCGCTGGGGCTGCGACCCAATCACCCCCCCGAGCGTGGTCATGGATCAGTAGCCCAGCATGTTGCGAACGGTCTGGCTGCGAGCAGCCAGCTGATCGTTCAGTGGCGTGCGCCCCTGGCGACCGAGCATCAGCATGCTCACGTGCAACTTCGCTCGCTCCAACTCGTCGGCGGAGAGCGCCAGCGACCGCCCGTACGCCTCCTGTGCGCCCGTTGCCGCGGCGCGCTTCTTGTCGGCCGCGGTCTTGGCCGTGCGGACATCCTCGGCTCGCAGGTCACGCTTTCTGGAACCGATGAATGCCGGGTCCCACAGCTTGGCGAAGTTGACCGGCTCGGCCAACTCGACGCTGCCGTCCATGCCGACGCGCACCTGCGGCCTGGTCGACTGCGTCTTGGTCGGGATGGCGGGGATTCTGCTCGGCTCGTACTTGGGCGAGACGGTCTTGCTGACCAGATCGGGATCGTTCATCGCAGCGATGCCCTCGGCGGTAGCGACTCGCCCGTCCCCGGTGTCGTACAGCACCGGGTAGCCCAGGACGTCGCGCTGCAACACCTTCCAGTCCTTGGGGACGGTCTTGGGGCCGAGCGCCGCCGTCCCCTCGACCGGCACCTCGGAGCGCACCTTGCCCTCGATCGGCGCTGTTGACGGCGTCCCCGTCCGACCTGCCAAGGGCTGAACAGCGGCAAGGTTCCCCGCGCCACCGAGGAGGTTGGTCAACTCATCCGGCGACAAACCGAGCGGGTTCGACGCCGCCACATCCACCGTTGGTGGAGCACCACGCATCTGATCGAATCCACGAATCGGGTTGCCAGGACCGACCGCCGGGTTGGCCGGTGCCGTGAAGTTGTCGTTCCACGCCTTCATCAGCGCTTCCTGGTTGGCGCGCGCCTTGACTGCCGCGTCATCGGCGGAACCAAACTGTTGATTCAGTCCACCGATGCGGCGGGCTCGACTCTCGTTCTGCGCCGCCTCCTGGCCGGGCTCGAAGCCGAACATCTGCTGGACGTACTGGTCCTGCGTCTTGGGGTCGTCGTACTGCGTTGTCGGATAAGCCAGACCCAGCTTGTCGGCTGCCTGCATCTGCTCGGTCGGCGTCTCGGCGTACCCGGTGTAGAACTGGCCGGTCGTCGGGTCCTGGTACGCCGAGTTCTGCAGGGCGCGGTCCTTGGCCATCCCCCTGTGCATGTCATTGGCATCACTGAGCAGCGTCTTCGTGTCGAACGCCTGAGTGAAGCCCTGGTCGCTTGTCAGGTCCGGTGCCTTGCCACCGAAGATGGTCGCGTCCTGCTGGGTGTTCCCCGGCATCGAGTCGATCAGGTCTTGGCTGGCCTGACCAGAGCGGATCGTCGACTTCAACGCCGCGATCGCCCCGGCCGGGGTGGCCCCCTTGAGCATCTGATCAGCGAGGAACGACTGGTAGTCACTGCCGCCCGACTGAGCCATGGCCTCCATCGAGGCGAGGTTCTCGAACGTCAGCGGGGACCCGACCCCCTTCTTCGTCGGCCTCCAGGCAGTGGGGTCGGTGGCCTGCGGGCCGGTGATCCACGACAGCATGTTGTTGCCCAGGCCGCCTGTGCCGGTCAAGTCTTGGGCGAAGTTCAACCGCTTGGCTTGGGTCTCGACGTTGTACGGATTCGGCACGCCCCTTGAGTTGGTCGACAGCGGGATGCCGCCGACCATCGACGGCAGGTCGTACGCCATGTCGGTCATCTCTGGGGCGTACGGACCCTGGGCGGCGATCGGGTTGCTGCTGGCCTGATCCATTCCGATGGCGCGCATCACTGCTTCTTGCGTCATTGGGTCCTGCATCTGGAGCCAAGGCAGGAACTGGGGGCTGCTGATGTCAGGCATCGTGCCGATGGGCATCGAGCACCTCCTAGGTCAGGCCGAGCGCGGCGTAGTCGGGCAGGTTCAGCGAGCCACCCTGGGCGATGAGCGACGGCAGCAGACCGGTCAGGGCCGATATGACGCTGTTGTAGTACGCCGACTGCGACGCGTTGTTGGTGTCACCGACCTCGTTGGCGCGCTGCCAGTTGGCCAACGCCCCCTGGGTGTCACCCTGGTAGCGGGTCTGAGCATTGAGCAGGGCGCGGTCGTCGGCTCGTCCCTGCCATGCCTGCTTGGCCTGACCCTCCTGTAGTCCGATCCCGGTCTGGCCCTGCAACTGGGCCATGTTCAGCATGTTGTTGGTCCAGTTGCGGTCGGTCTGCACCGCACCGAGCCGGTTGCGCTGGGCCGTGTCCTCGTTGGTTCCGAGCAGGGCCAGCAGGTTGCCGAACCCCTGGTCGGCCGTCTGGCCTTGGCGATAGGTGTCGCTGGCCATCTGTGGGCTCTGGCCCTGGGCCTGGAGCATCCGCTGCATCGCCAGCTGCGTCTGGCCGGGGACGTTCTGCGACGTGGCGTAGGTCGCGTTGGAGTACGGGTTCGAGTAGTTCGACTGCAGGTAGTTGCTCAGGCTGTCGTAGGCCCCACTGGCCGTGGCTCGATCGGAGGCCACGGCCTGGCCCAGCGAATCGCGCAGCCCCGAGTACATCGAGTTGTCGAACGGGGAGATGTTGACGTCGTTCCACTGCGGCATGGTCAACGCCTGGAACTGATTGCTGTACGGCTTGGCGTTGCGCAGCATCGACGTGTACCAGTCGAGCATCCCCTGGTTCAGCTGAGGTGCTGCTGCACCACCACCGCCGCCACCACCGCCATAGCCGCCACCGCCACCGCCGCCACTGCCGCTGCGCGGAGCGACCGGAGTCGGTCCCCTGGGAGCGCTCTGCATCCCCGCGGCAACGCCGTACAGCGTGTCCCAGTCGCTCTTGTTCAGGTTGGTCGAGTTGTAACTCGGACCCGCCGCCTGAGCCGGGAGGTAGTCGGTGTACGCCTTGTACTGCGGCGTGCCCTGGCCCCAAATTGCCGAGCCGATCGGTGTCGTCGTCGGGTTGGTCGGCAACCCCTTGGGTGTCGTTGCTCCGCCCCATCCGGTACCACTCATGCGATTCCTCCTAGCTCGAACCGAAGTACGGTACGGTCATCACATGGATACGCCGTGTATCGAATGGCCGCACTACCGCACCGACTACGGCTACGGCCAAACCGTGATTGGCGGACGCAACGGTAGGACCTGGCTGGTCCACCGCTGGACCTGGACCCAGACCCATGGCCCGATCCCGGCGGGGATGTGTGTCTGTCATCACTGCGACAACCCTCCTTGCTTCAACATCGACCACCTGTTCCTTGGCACCCGAGCCGAGAACAACGCTGATCGTGTCGCCAAGGGACGCACGCGTGTCGGCGTCCAGCCCGGCGAGAAGAACCCCGGTGCCAAGCTCACCGAGCGCGACGTGCGCGCCATCATCGCCAGCAACGAAACGGGGGTCGTTCTCGCTGCTCGATACGGAGTCGGCAAGATGGCCATCTCGGACATCCGTCGAGGCGTTACCTGGCGCCACATCACTAGCTGCTCCCAAAGTAGGGCCTGAGCATAGAAATGCCGAGCGCCGCATTGGCGATGTCACGCTGCTTCTGCGTTTCGAGCTCAGACAGCTGGTTGCGATAGTTGGCCGTCGACTGCATCCCCGACAGATCGTATTGCTGCATCCCTTGGGCCAAGTCCTGCTGACCGCGGGCGTAGCTCTGGGTGTAGTCCCCGAGGAAGTTGCCCATCGCCCGGTGCTGCGTTCCCGACCTGATCCCTGCCCCTGACAGACCACGCTGGTTGTACTGCGCGTAGGCGTTGGGCAGCTGTCGGTTGAACTGCTGGGTCATGTCGCCAAGGCCGCGCTCGCCGCGCTGCTGGGACAGGAAGCGACCGTAGGCGTTCGTTGCTTGGTCGGTGTTGTACCGGTACTGGAGGTCGTTGGCCTGACGCTGGTAGGCGCCAGTGTCGACCCCGTAGCCGTAGTCAGTCAGCCCCATCGCTAACGAGCCCTAATGATAAAGGCGAGCGCGAAGTACGGCGGCAGGTTCTGACCCGCTGGATCGAGGCCAGCGTTGGCTGATCCGCCGTTGAACGTCGGCACGGTGTGGGCGTGGACGTTGTTCTGCTTCATGTACGCGGTGTTGCCGGGCAGGGAGTGCAAGTGATCGGTCACGGTGTGACTGTGCGCCCCGTTGGTGGTGGTGTCCGCGTAGTAGTCGATGTCTGGTCCACCGGCACCACCCGCGAGAGAGACGCCGCCAGCGTGGGCACCGAGCACATTGACTGACGGATCACTCGTTGCGTGGTGGCTGTGATTGCCGTCGTTGCTCGTCCACAGCGGACGGTCGGCCGCGCCGGTCATGCCGCCGATGTCATGGAAGTGATTGATGTCCGTGCTCCCGGTGTTGCCGTGAGTGTGGTCAATCGAGTGGGCGTGCAGCGGGACGACGGCGTCGGTGCGACCACCCGTTGACTTGTGGGCGTAGGCGCTGCCGCCCCCGACAGGGAAGCGGTCGATCAGGGCGGGGACGTTGAACCTGCCGTTGGCTGCTCCGATGACCGCAGCCAACTCGGGGTAGGTGGCCTGCTGGTACTCGGTGCCGTCGCACAACAGCCACGTCCCACCGACCGGTGAGGCGCTCCCGGCGAACAGCAGGATGCCGCCGATCGGGATCATCGTGTCGACGTACTGCTTGGGCGCAGCGTCGAGTGCGGCAACCGGGTTGCCGACCAGCTTCAGCTGCGCGGTCATCGCCACCGTGCCGCCGCGCTCGATCAACTCCTGGTTCGAGTACGTCTCGATCGTCTGGTAGTTCGCTTCGACCGGGCCAGCATCAACGGGGTCACCGTTAATGATCGTGTACGGCAAGGCAATTTTTGCCATGACTCCTCCTACGTCCTGAACCTCTGCGAAGTGAACTTGATGATCACACCGTCCACGCCCCACTTGCGCTGAGGAGTGTTCGCTGCGGGCGTGACGCGCAGCTGCAGCGAGGCGGCGTGACCCATCGGTCCACCCCGGATCAACGAGGCACCTTGGACCTGTGCTCCCCACGTCATCCCCGCCTCGCCCCAGTCCATGCCGCCCGGATCGGTGGAGCCACCGGCCGACCAGGCGTTGCCCTCGAAGATGTCGCCGGGGACCAGGCCGGTGCGACGGATCGTCGTCTCGTCGTAGTCGCGGAACTGCTCGACGAGCAGGTCGACCTGGCGCGGCACGCGCCGACAGATGAACATCGGCCGACGCCACGACTTGCGCACGTCCGGCCAGCCACCGTGCATCCACCGGGTGCGGTAATAGGCCGGGAAGTCCTGCCTGGTCTGTACGCCACCGGAGGTGAGGATCTCGTCGTAGGCGTCGTCGATCGAATCGAGGACCAGCATCGCTGCGGTGTGCGTCGACCAGAAGGCAGCGAGGGGGAACTTGGAGTTGATGTCGCTGCCGTCGACCACCGAGGCCACCGCGCCGTACGGCGAGGAGTACATCGTCCACGCGCCCTGGCCGATGTCGGGATCGAAGACGAACAGCGATGCAGGCTCGGGCTGAGCGAAGACCGGCTTCCACGGCACGGCGACGTACAGCTTGCGGTTGGCCCACGAGACGAACACGTTGGTGAACGCAGTGATCTGCGACATCGCTGGGCGCAGCTTCTCGGAGATGTACGTGGGCTCGCCGCCGCCGTAGGCGTAGATGCCGTTCTTGTTCGATGCGGAGAAGAAGAACGCCGCAGTCTCCGACTTGGTCACGGCGGTGATCGATGGGCAGCCGATCGACGAGGAGACCAGCGACAGCTGCCACGAGTCGTCGCCGTAGCCGTAGAGCGCCCACATGCTCGTCGTCTTGAAGATAAGCAGGTGGTCGCGGAACGAGATGATCGCGGTGATCTTGCCGCCGTAGGCGTCGATGTCGAGGTAGTCGTCCTGACGCCACGAGTCGGGACGGTTGGGGTGCGACCAGCGGATGCGAGTGTTGTACGAGACCGCGCCCTCACGGATGCGGGCGGTGAACATGTAACCCGCGTGGGCCTCGCACAGCCCGGCCCTGGGCATGGTGTTCGATGCCGGGCTGTCGACCTCGGACCAGATGTCGCCGGTCATCGCCGTCAACGCCCCATCGACCGACCGGCGGTACGCCGACTGGCCCATGCCGCAGGTGAAGTAGACGTCCTCGCCCCACGAGACGAAGTCGGCACCGTGCGGTGTGCCCTGGGCGACCGGGCCGACCAGTGGGACGAACACCCCCGACTCCGGCGCGGCGTAGATCACCTCGTTGTTGACCACGAAGATCGTCTGCTCGCCAGTGGCGACCGTGTGGACCACGGCGTTGCGCGGCTGCCACGGCGTGACCGCAGCGATCTCCGCCAGGTTCCGCCGCCGCCACCCCCGCCGAGTGGAGAAGCCACTGCGCGGATCGAGATCGATGTTGACCATGTCCGGCGACTCGTTGTCCGCCAGCGAGAACTGGTCTGTGCTGTAATTGAGTCCGCCAGTGAAGTCGGTGAGGTTCTCTGGTTGCAGCCGGTTGCCGGTCATCACGACCCCACAGGCACGTTCACCACGTAGCGCGTGTAGCCGCCGACCGGGGAGCCGCCGTGCATCACCATCGGGCGACTGTGATTCGGCTCGGTGATCATCTTCACGGCCTGCGCGGTGTCACGCTGCCAGCGGGCCATGTAGATCCCCTCCATCACCTCGTCCTCCTCCTTGGCGTAGGCCAGGGCGAGGGCGTAGTAAGCCAGCACCGCGTGCAGTCGAGGGTCGAGGTCGGGGATAGTTGATGCCGCGTTGTCCCACACCGGCTGGCGGTAGCCGCGCAGTAACAGGTCGTAGGTGTCCTCGGCGCGCACGTACGGCCACAGGTACATCTCCCCGCCCCACAGCGAGTAGTAGGCGGGCTTGCCTGCCGCGTCGCTGCGGATCAGGAAGTGCGACTCGGCCCACTCTTGGCTCATCTGCACCAGCGGGAAGCCGTCGTCCAGTCCGACGACAGAGATGATCGTCGGCGCGTTCAGGTCGGCGGGCAGGGTGATCGAGGTGGCGTTGACCACCCTCGACAGCGGCCAGATCGTCTCGTTGCGCGGCCACTGGTTGGTGAACAGCATCGTCCGGTCGAACGCCTCTTGGAGGTAGATGTTCAGGATCGAGTCGGGCAGATCGCGGTCGTCGACGTCCATCTGCTGGCGGGCGAAGGTCCGCAGTTCTTGGACGTCCATCACTCCGCCTCGGGTAGCGGCTGATGCCAGCGGCAGAACTCGGTGCCCCGTCGCGCCGGAGCGCGGCAGCCCTCGTGGGTGCAGTTGGCCCGGACGTCCATTCTCACGTTCGAGTGCCCGAGCTCCGCACGCTCGGCCCTGACCTTGGCCTCGGCCTCGCGTGCGGCGCGCTGCAACAGCGGGTCGATGTACGGGGCGGTGGAGTACAGCCCAGCGGGCTGGACGTTGTCGCCAGCCGAGTCGGCACGTCCGGTCGTAGTGACAGGATCGCCCCACGCCTGGGCGAGGGTCTTGATGTTCTCTCCGTGACCAACACCTGTGGCAGTGACCTTCTCGAACGGCAACGTGACCTCCTCGGGTCGAAGCGGGGGCCTAGTGCAACTGCACTAGACCCCCATCTGACTAGACGAAGGTTGCGTTGACCACCTTGGCCAGACGACGACGGTTACGTACCGTCGTGTTGCCGTATGTCGTGATGAACGACACTCGCGCGTCGAGGGCGAACCCAGCCGGAGCCGCCGGAGTCGTCGGGGCCGTGCCAGACCGCGGGTTCGACGTCGCCGTATCCAAGCCGCCCAGGTTCGAGGAGAACGGGGACTGCTTGAAGTTGCGGTCGCTGTGCAAGGTCAGGCCGATGTACTTGTTGTTGAGGAACAACGCCGTCCCCGTTGGGCAGTCGGGGTCGTAGTAGAGCGGGATGTTCTTGAACATCAGGTTCTGGAACCCGAGGTTGGCCTTGCTGGTGTCGGTGTAGCGGACCTGCGGAGTCAGGCTTCCCTCATACGCCTCAAAGAACGAGGCACCACAGAAGATCGCGTCCGGCTTGTCCGAACCGCCATCGCTGGCCAGCGTGTAGATCTTGCGCAGCACGGTCTCCAACTCGCTGCCGTCGAACGTGCCGGTGGCGGGCCAGCCGCCAGCACCAGCAGCGATGGCGTTGCCCTGAGAGTCCATCCCGGTGCCAGCCCCAGCGTCGTAGCTCGTCGACCGCCACTGATTCTCCGGGGCCGGGGCGGCGGCAGGAGTGATCCCTCCGGCGGCAGCGGTCGAGTCGATCAGCGTGGTGAACGGGGTGAAGTCCGTGTCGGCATGGGCGTTGGCCCCGCGGGTGCCGTAGAGCATCCGGCTGAGGATCGACTTGAGCGTCTCCTCGGCCTGCATCACCTTGGCCTCGATCAGGCTGATGACCTGCTCCTTGCCGTTGTTCTGCGCCTCCTCCAGGCCGGAGATGACGATCGTCGCGTACAGCTGCTTCCACAGGTACTGGGCGGCGGAGATGCCTTGCACGGCGTTGACGTTGATCGTCTGCCACTGGCTGTACGAGTCAGCGTCACCGACGCCGAGCAGGAGGGGCTCGATGATCGAGTAGCCGCCATCGGCGGTCTTCACCCGACCGTTGCTCATCAGGTAGTTCAGCAGGGGCCGCGAGTTGAAGATGTTGTCCGTCAACTGCTTGCGGTAGTTGTGCATGGTGGTGGACAGGACGGTGTCCCAAGAGCCTGGGACGTGGGTAGCGAGAGCCATCTAGCTCTACCTTTCGAGGTACAGCGCTAGATCCCAGACTGCTCGAAAGCAGCCTCGATCGATTCGCGCAGCGACATGGGGGCTCCAGTGGTGGCGCGATCGGTGAGGTTGCCTGCCCCTTGACCATTCGAGATGACTTGCCCCGCCGCGGTTTTGGCCGCGACACGCTGCTGTTGCTTCGCCGCTTCGGCGGCCTGCTGGGCTTGGTACGCCTGCACGCTTGCTTGGATCCGGTCGAATGCCATCGTCTTGTAGATCATCGGGAGGGCTTCGATGCCGAGGTTGTTCTGCTGAGCAGCTATCACCACGGCACGGAGATCCTCGTCGGTCGCTCCGAACTGGGTTCGCAGGCCCTCGATGGTCCGACCCAACTGCTCGTCCGTCTCCCGCTGATTGATCCGCTCCTCCAGGCTCATCCGAGCCTGGCGCTCCTCGTACAGCTGGCGCTCCAACGGATCATCGAACTCTGGCTCCGGCGCGGCTGGCATCTCGGCCGGGGCGTACTGTTCGGCCAGGAGGCGCAGGGTTCTCTGCGGGTCTGCCGCCAGCGCTTGCTGGATGCGCAACCCCAACTCTGCTTCCTGGCGCTGTTGGGCTACCTGCTGTGACTTGCGGGTGTAGTCAGCCTCCCGGCTGTACCCGCGGATCGCTTCGCTATAGGGGACTTCAACGTCTTCCCCGTCGACCCGGACTCGCACGAAGCGTTGATCAGGGTCGTCGACCTCGACGTACTGACGGGCAGGTGACTCGTCTTCACCCTGACCCTCGAACACTTCTCCCGCAGGTGCGATGTCCCCGTCCGATACGGGATCACCCTCGGTACCAACCCCATCAAGGGGCTCAACATCTGACACTCAGACTTCCTCTCCAGGGATGGTCTGAGGCCGGAGCATAACTCCACTCAAGCGGGTGGAGGTGCACCCTGCATTGCAGCCATCAATGCCTGCAGCACTTCGGGTGGCAGCTGAGTGGGATCAACGGGCGGAGGCCCTCCTGGGATGACCTGTCCCGGCGGCATCGGTGCACCTGCTGACATCATGTCTGGAGGCATCCCCGGCGGCATAGCCCCCGGAGGAACCGGAGTCGGACCAGCAGCAGGCCCCCCGCCTAGTGCATCTGCACTAGGTCCCCCCTGCTGCTGGCCTGGCGGCGGTGCGGCTTGAGGTGGCAGTTGCCCTGGCGCGTCGTTCGGGTTCTGCGTCGGGGCGTTCATCGTCTCCGGTCCACCCTGACCCTGATCCGGTGGCGGCTGCATGACCAGGCCACTGACGTCCTTGACGCCGAAGCCCTTCTGCAGGATCTGCATGTACAGACCGACCGGATTGGCCACGCCCATCTGCAGGAACGGCATCGATGCATCGACCAACTGCAGCGCAGACTGACGACGGAACGTCTCGTTGACCGGCTCGGTCGATCCGGCGGCGACGTCGTAGTCGAACTCGCCCTGGATGAAGTCGGCGTCGTAGTTGACCCATGCCTTGCCGGGCATCGTCACGATCCGAGCCACTTGCTCGCCGGTCATGTACTGCTGCAGCAGGCCGATCAGGCGCTCACCGATCTGCGCCAGCATCGCCTCGACCTTGGCCAGCCGATCCTGCGACCTGGAGTTGGCCGAGTCCTGAATCATCGCCGCCTCGGTCGCGGTGCGCTTGACGTTGGCCTGGCTCGACGCGCGCTGGTAGTCGGACACGCCCGACACGCGGTCCAGGTCGGCGGAGATCAGGCTGGACTGGTCGTAGAAGTCCGACGGGGTGATCACCGCAGGCAGCGGGGTGATCACGTTGGCGATGTTCCCGTCGCTGACGACCGGGATCATCGTGTTGTCGATGTCCGACTCCAAAGCAGCCACGCCGTCGCGGTCGAAGGCGTCCTTCTCGTACAGCCACTTGCGCTGGAACCGCTTGCGGTGGTTCATCATCTGCGTGCGGGTCTCGTTGAGTTCCAGCTGCAGCGACTCGATCTGTTCGACGTCACCCATCGTGTAGAAGTAGTCGGGCACCTCGTAGCCGCGCAGCATGACGAACGGCTGGCCCATCGCGTACGGGATCTTCTTGGGCTTGATCAAGAAGCCGTTGTCCCGGTCGTTGTCCGACTCGCCCGACAGGGAGAACGTCGCCACGGTGTTGCGCTTGATGTCGTAGTACTCGATGACCTCGACGAAGCCCATCGGCCGGTTGTTCTTGGTGTCGTTGCGTGCGTCACTGTCGCCGTCGCCCGACCAGCGCGACCACTTCTTGGTCGACACCTTGTTGCGCGACGTGGCCGAGTAGCGGCTGTCGACCTTGACATCCTCCACCGGACGCCAGATCCGCTGAGCGACCCAGCCCCACTCCTTGGGATGGCGGGCGTCGGGGTCGACGAACATGTCGAACACCGACATGCGCTCGACGAACGGACGGTCGACCGAAGCGAGCATCTCCGACTCGACGTTGCCCTCGACGTCGTCGCGGTCATCGATGCCGTAGTCGTCGCCGTAGTCGTCGGTCGTCGCCGGAGCGTTGCTGTCGTCAGCGCCGTCCTTGATCTTCTTCTCCTCGGGCGGCTTGGTGAACTTGTAGCCGATCTTGATCCAGCCGTGACCGGTGATGATCCAGTCGTTCAGCGCCAGGCGGAAGTCCTCCTGGTAGCGGTAGGTCCGCCAGATGTAGTTGAGGATCTCCTCGGTGATCACCGCCTGCGGTGCAGCCTCGGGACGCCGAGCGTTGACCACGAACTTAGGGTTGTTCACCGCGACGGCCGGACCGAGGACGTTGACCGTGGAGAACACCATGTTGACGATCAGCCGGTCGGCCAACGTGGCATTGGCGATCTGCTTGCCGCGGTACAGGTCGATGTACCGCTTCCAGTCGTCGTCGTAGTTGTCGGCTCGCCACCGCTTGGAGCGACGCACCTCGCGGCGGTACTCGGCCAACAGTTGGGACTGGGACTTGGCCATCAGATCGGCTCAGCGTTCGGGTTGCTCATTGCTTCTGCTTGGCGCTCACGGATCGTCTGGCCGTTCCAGTTGCCCGCGACGGCTCCCTTGAACGTCCACCCAAGACTGCGGAAGTGACACGGCCAGCACGTCTCGTGCCCTTCGGCCACGCGTCGCGTGGCGCACTCGGGACAGACCATCAGTCGGGTCCGTCGAGCGACTCGATGAATCCGTCGAGCCAGTCGAGCAGGGTCAGACGAGCCTGACCCGATGCCTCGTGGTCGCGCAGTGCTTGGGCCACTTCGATGACAGGGTGCTGATCGAGCCATGCCTGGATGGCGGCGATGGTGAAGTTGCCGGGGGTGACGACGTGAGCGTCCTCCAAGGCCGCGTGGATGCCAGCGGCCCACGCGGTGCCGGACCAGTTGGCGTTGCTCGAATCACCGAGCACGACGTACTGCCCGGTGGCCCACGCCGCCGTCTGGCCGAGCGCACCGAGCGCCTGGAGCGCAGCGAGGGTCGCCGGGACGGCGCTCCCGGCCGGAGTGAACGAGCCCGGAGCACCAGCGAGAGCACCGGTCGGCGGCGAGGGCACCTCGCCAGCAGCCCACGCGGTCCCCGTCCAGTAGGCGTGCGAGCCGTCGTAGAGGATGACGTACTGCCCAGCGGTCCATGCCCCGGTCTGACCCATCGCTCCCTTGGCTTGCAGGGCGGCGAGGTTCAGCGGAGGCGAAGCATTCGCTGGCGACCACGTCCCCGGCGTCCCGGCCGTGACGCCGGTAGCAAGAGTCAGACCGGGCAAGGTGGACGATCCACCAACGTCGCCCCACGGCGGGTGCGGCACGGTGCCGTAGCCCCGGACGTACCAGCGGCGGTTCACTCTGGCGTGCAGGCGACTCGGGCGCCGTTGCAGTTCGAGCCGAGCGGTCATGGTGTTCTCCTGTCCTGCCGCACCCAGTGCTGGCCGATCGGATCGCGGCCGATCCTATGACGGTTACGTGCGTTACCGAAGACATCGTCGCCGTACAGATGCTTCTCCATGTAGCCGAACGTGCCAGGTCCCGGTTCGAGCTCTGGCTCGAACTGCTTCAGGAAGACGAATTTTGTCATCTGATTGGCGATCGCCAGCGAGATCGTGCGGTCGTCGAACGGCGACCCGCTCATCTTCTTGCCCGTCTCGTCACGGACGAAGGTGCGCAGTTCCGCGATCGTCTCACGGTCCCACAGGGTCACCGATCCCTCGCGCAGGGCCATGTTCAATTCATCAATAGCGAGGGGCTTGGTGATCTGGCTGGTTCGCCAGCCAAGGATCTCCGTCGGCACCGAGCGCTTGTAGCGCGGCGAGCGCTGCATGAAGATCGGCCGGTACTTGGCCTTCTGCAGGGCTTTCAGCGTGGTCAGGCCGTGGTTGTTCGACTCGACCCCCATCAGTGCCCAGTTGTACATCTTGCCCAGCGGGGCGAGGACGTCCGTGCCGAACAGGTCGGGGTCGATCCGTCCATGCCAGTGGGCAACGACGTGGCCGTTGCGGGCGTTGATCACATGGGCGCTGGAGTAGTCGCCGTGCTCCATGCCCTGCGCCGGGTCGGCACCGATGGCGTAGCGGCCGTCCTCGACCGGCCACTCCCAGATCTGCGCGGCACCCTGGGGATCAGGGAAGTAGGCGCGGTTGCGGTAGACGAGGAAGTCGCCGCGGTCGATCGGCAGCTTGGCGTTCTCGTCCAGCTTGCGCAGCACGTCGAGGGAGAACATTGGACGACCCGAGCGCAAGAAGGCGTCGTCAGGGTTGTCCGGGTACTCCTGAGCCATCTGCCACTCGGGCAGTTCGGCTGCCTCGGCGTCGTACCACGCCTGCGTTCGACCATTGGCCCACCATGGATGGAACTGGGCCTTGAAGCGATTGTTCTTCGTCGTCGCCCCGACCCACAGCTTGTGGAACAGGTTGCCCTCGCCGTTGGCCGTGGACAGGGCGATGACCCGGCCACCGACGTCAGCGATCGGCTCGATCGAGGACCACGCCTCGTCGCTGTTGGGCAGGTAGGCCAACTCGTCGATCACCGCCAGGTAGACGGTCTCGCCACGAGCAGGGTCCGATGCCGACGGCAGGGACTCCATGTACGACTCGTTGGCGAACTCCAGCTTCGTCTGCGTCGCGTTCATCGGCGGGCCGCGGAACTTCATCCACTCGGGCAGGAAGCGGTAGTTGTACTTGGCCTTGGCCAGCAGCTTGATCGCATCGCGCTCGGTGCGGCTGAGCATGATCACGACGCGGTCCTCGTAGCCGAACGTCAGCCACAGGCAGTACGCCGCGACCAGGGTGGAGAAGCCCAGCTGACGAGCCTTGAGCAACAGTGAGTAGCGGTTGACCATCCACCCGCTGGCGGTCTGGCGCTGGGCGTCGAACAGGTCGAACTTGATCCGACCGTGCTCGGGGTGCTTGATGTAGACGTACTCGGAGCACCAGTACTCGAACGCCTCCATCAGCTTGGCCGGATCGCGCCCCTTGGGGAAGCAGCGTCGCCACTCGCGTTCCTCCAGCAGCTGATCCCAGCTGATCTGGTTCTCGTCGAGCAGGGTCACTTGGGTTGCGCCTCCAACAGCTGTGCCGGGTTGAAGAACCCCTGGATGACTCCGAGGATCATGGAATCGGTCACCACCGTCTCGTCCCCGCCGGGGTTCGGGTTGTCGACTTCGAGGGCGTAGGCGTACGCCTCCTCGACGTCGCTGGCCGTGTACACCGCCCACATCGCCTCGGTCAGCGGCTCATGGTGCTCCTGCATGCAGCAGGCGGTGATGCGCCCGTTGAGCACCTCGTCCTTGGATGACTCATGGATCGTGTTGTAGGACATGGAGCCTCCCTAGGGCGTGACCGAGAACTGGTTGTAGATGCTGATGTGTGCACCAGTGCTGGGAACCACGGTTCCATCGGTATTGAACGTCACGGTGGTGTTGAAGCTGACCCCGGCATTGATCATCGACGGCAATCCGACGCGGTACCCGACCGGCAGCGTGAACGCCGTCTGATTGGCGGTGCCGTTGTACATCTGTCCGCGTATTTGCAGCATGTCCCCGACCAGGCGGTACTGCATCGGCTGCCAGCCCGAGACCATCCATCCGTTCTGGAACGTCACGTTGATCCATGCCGGGGTCGGGTTGGCCGGTGCCACGGCTGACGGCGTGACCGGGCCGACGTCCTCGATGTACAGGTTCGTCGTGTTGGTGGCCAGTGCCTGGCCATACCCCGACATCATCCCGATCACGTAGCTACGAGCCACCCCGTCGCCGTCGAGAACGATCGACACCGAGGCGTTGTCCCACTGGGCGGGCGAGGTGACCCAGTGATCGAAGCTGGTGATTTCCCCCGTCCCGGCTGCCGGAACGGTCCCGTTGAACATCTTGATTCGCAGCGATGTGTTCGCCACCGTCACTGGCCCCCAGGCGCGACAGTCGACCGAGAAGCGGTATCGCCGCCCGACCACCGTTGTGAACGGCGCCGGGATGGTGGCCGTGATCCAGTTCGTTCCCGCCGGAATTGGAGGGTCGCCGTTCGGCTTCCCGATGGCGACGATGCCCCACGCGCTGTTCCACCGGGCCACCTCGGCCGACATCCCCGACCCGATGATCGGCACCCACTGGCCACCGACCTTGGCCTTCAGAACCCCGGCCATCAGGCTGTCACCGAGAAGCTGAGGCCGTTGAACACGATGTTGGTGTTAGCTCCTGGCCCGAACGAGGTGACGTTGCCGTCCGTTGTGCATTCAAGTTCGGCCATCGTCCATTGGCCGCCGACCACACCAGCCGTGGCGAACACGGTCGTCGCCAAGGGTCGGTAGCCGACCGGCAGGTTGAAGATCGGCATGTTGATGGAACCACTGATCACTCGACCTCTCAACTCCACCTTGTCACCCAGTAGGCGGTACTGGGCGACCTGATGCGGCGACCCGATGTTGATCCATCCGTTGAGCAGTGTCGGTGCGGTCCACACGCTGGCGGGCTGGGCGGGCGGGCTGGAGGCCAGCGACACCGGGCCGACGTCCTCGACGTAGAAGAGCGTCGGGTAGATGGTCGGCGTGTTGTTCGAGGCTTGGCCGACCGGGACCAGGGTGTACGTCTGCCCGGTGCCGTTTTCAAGGGCCTCCACATAGATTCCGCCGTAGTTGACCGGAGTCGACGCATAGTCATCAGCGAACACCGGCACATTCAGGTTCGAGGAGTTGGCGAACGTTATGTGCGCCGAGACGTTGGTCCCGCCCAGCGCCCTGGCCTTGAAGACGATGCGGTACCTCCGCCCGATCTGCATCGTGAATGTCAACGGTGAAGTCAGCGCAACGTTCGTGGCCGTCAGGGCGAAGTTGCTAGACGCAATGGTGCTGGCAACGACGCCCCACGCCGAGTTCCATCGCGCCGTGTCCGGGTCGGCCAGGTTCGGCTCGTCGGTGTCGTACCACAACTCGGTCGCACCGCCGGGATCGCTGGTGCCGACGTGCACCTCGTTGCCGGTGATCGGGGTCCACACATCCAGGCCGGTCACATCGGCGTACAGCGCGGGCGGGACCGGCATCACGATCGCCCCCGCGGCCTTCAGCGTCCACGCTCGACCGCGCTTGTCGGTGAAAGCCGTTGCTGACAGGTCGGTCAACTCGTTCGCATCGAAGCGCCACACCGGCACCGTGGGGGTTGCCACCTTGGCGATCTGCACCCAGTAGATCGAACCGAGGAACCAGTACGGCTCATACGGGGTGAGGCCAGACTGCCCCCAACCGATCGACAACGGCACACCAGCGTTGGCCGGAGTCAGCGGCTGCGCCGCGGTCGTCGATGCCGGTCCTGGCGTCCACGTCGTACCGTTCAACGACGATTCGAGCGTCGCCGTCGTTGCCCCGACGTTCACGGTGATGCGCAACCACAGGTCGGCACCCAGCGCCCACGATGCCCCCGGCACCCGCCATGAGACCGAACCTGCACCAACGATCAGCACCAGGCTGTGATCCACTCCCGAGTAGGCCAGCAGGGCCATGTTCAGTTCCACGGTGCGCGCCGTCGCACTGCCTTGCAGCGACTGGCTGAACACGTACTGCAGCCCGGCAACCGTGTTCAGCTTCACCCGGCAGGTGATCACGAAGTTCTGAGTGAGCACCTGGTCGGCAGTGTTCGGCGTCGTCACGTAGACGGTGGAGGTCGGAGTGAGCATCTGTCCCGAGCCGGGCGTCACCCACAGTTCGGTCGCTGAATCGGTCGGTGTGGTCGGTCCGACCCACACCTCGTCGGTGCCGCCACCGACGGGCACCCACGCCCCGCCGATGCGCGCCTTCAGGACAGGGGACATCCGCTGTCTCCGCTCATACCGACGTGTCCACCCACAACTCGAACGTCGCACCGGGATCGGTCGGCCCGACGAAGACTTCGTCAGGAGCGACGCCCGCTGGTCCCTGCGGACCCGCTGGACCCTGTGGGCCGGGGACCGTCGAAGCCGCACCGGCAGGACCCGCTGGACCCTGCGGGCCGGGGACCGTCGAGGCCGCACCGGCAGGACCGGTCGGACCTGCCGGACCCGGTGGCCCGGGGACCGTTGAAGCTGCGCCGGGAGGACCCGCTGGACCGATCGGACCCTGCGGGCCGATTGGCCCGGCCGCTGTCTCCACCCACGTCCCGCCGGAGCGGACATACAGCTTGTTCGTGTCGGTGTCGAACCACAGGTCGTAACTGGAGCCGGGATCGTTCGGGCCGACGAACACCTCGTCGTCGCCGCCAGTGCCACCACCACCGCCGCCGCTGTCGATCCGCCGTCGCAGGTCGAAGATCGCCCGTCGCGTCGGCTCGTCGAGTCCCGACTCGTAACCGTTGCGGACCAGCTGGTCAGCCATCGAGTTCTTCTCGCTGCTCCAACCGATTAGCCAACTCGTCGGTCGCCCGATCAGCGAGCATGGCGAACAGTTCGTCGTCGGTCAGCGCGCTCGCCGCCTTGCCCTGGGTCACGGTCACGTCGACCTTCTTCGGCTTGATCGCGTCGATCGCCTCCAGGTAGGCGCGCGCCGCTTGGACCTGGCGGGGATCGGTGCGGTCCGTCGCCGTCTCGTGCAGGGCACCGAGCACGGCGTGGGCCTTCTCCGGGGAACCGACCGTCTTGCGATACAGCGTCTCCCATGCGGCAAGGAAGGCGGGTTCGCCCTTCCACTTGCTCAGCTGCTGAATATTGGTGCCGAGCTCGTCGGCCAATGCGGTCTGCGTCTTCGGCTCGCGATCATCCCCGATGGTGCACAGCCATTCGAGGAACCGCTGCTTTCGCCAGTCGGTGTCCTTCACTGGCGGGAGGCTAGTGCAGTCGCACTAGGGCCTTTCGGTTCGCTCGCTAGGATCGACTGTCGATCCTAGCGAGCGCCCTGCCCGCCGTTCACGTTGGCGCTCGTCGCTCGCCGCCCGTCGGTCCTGGCTGAGCACGTTGTAGATCGTCGACTGACTGACGCCGTAGGTCTTGGCCAAGTCCTTGACGTAGATCCCGGCCTGGCGAGCCAGGACGATGTCAGCTGCCTGCTGGGCGTTGATCTTGGTGTTCCAGTTCTTCTCCCCGTAGAACACGTTGACCGGCGGTGGACTGGCTCGCCCCTTGGCCAGCATGTCGGCGTTGTTCTCCGCGATGGTGCCGATCCTCAGGTGGGCGTAGGCGAAGCACGGCGGGTTGTCGCACAGGTGAAGGATGACCTCACCGGGCAGCAGCCGGATGTCCCTGGCCTGCTCGACGATCCAGCGGTGCGCCTTGTACGACTTGACGACCCCGTCAACCTTGACCTTGAGTGCACCGTAGCCGTAGCGGTCGACCGGTCCCTGCCACAGCACGCAGGGCGTCGGCTGCGGTGTGGGCGGTGGGTAATCGCGGCGACGCCGCTCCTGCCTGGTGAAGGTGGAGCGGCGCGCCGTGTGTCTGATCTTCTCCGGCTTGACCGGGATAGCCAGACGGACCATCGGCCGAAGCCGACGTATGACGACCATCAGTTCTCGTCGATCCAGACGATGCGGGTTGCACCGCCGTGTCCGTGGACGTGGATGATCGACTCGATCCCTCGCTCGTAATGCACGATCGACGACGGCCACTGGCTGATCCAGTGCAGCACGGCGACGTCGTCGGAGAACACGATGCCCTCCGCGACGACGCCAGTGCCACTGACGCCGGTCACGTCCACGTCACGCTGCAGGACGAACCGGCGGTGCATCTCAATCCTCGAACAGGTCTTCAGCAGCCACGCTGGCGACTGGGGCCTTGTACGACGCCTTGTAGAGCTTCGGTGCCGAGAATCCTCTGTTCGTCTTTTTCCCTTCGCCCGTGTAAGCGATCTTGATCCAGCCGCCCTCCGCGATCGTCGGGGCACCAGCCTTCTTCATCGCGTCGTAGATGCAGTCCTTCATCGACTTGCCGCTGCCCGAGGCGACCTCGTAGTTGCCGCCCTTGGCGTAGACCTTGCGGACTCCGTCATCGTTCTCACCTTCGGACAGCTTGGTCTGGATGGCGACGACCAGCTGCATCCGCGGCTTGCCGTCCGACCACGTCAACGGGGCCTGCGTCTCCATGTCGGTCTGTTGGCTCAGTTCGACGTCGGTGATCTCGCCCTCGACGAAGTCGCCCAGCTGCTCAAACTTGAACGCCTTGCCGCCTCCTCCTTGGAGGAAGTCGGTGATCGCATTGCTGTTACTCATGTGCTCATTGCTCCTTGGTTCACTTGGATGGGTTCCGACTCCGGCAGTTCCAGCTGTCTCCAGTTGTCGTGCCGGACTTCGGCCTTGGGCACCCCGCGCTGGTGACCCTCACGAGGGTCCATGCCGAACGGGATGGAGTATTCGGCCTCGATCGAGTCGAGCAGGTTGAGCACGGTGACGATGTCGTCCGGCTTGCTCAGTCCCTGCTTGGGCGTCGGGACGCTGTTGGGCCACTTGCGCAGCAAGGTGCTGCGCGCCTGGGGGTTGTCGCGGATCACGGTGATGCGCTGCTGGCACCAATCGACCATCGACTGCAGCGGGACCGGTGGCATCTCGTCGATCGTCTCGGACACCTTGGCGACCTCGACCGGGAAGCAGTCGTGACCGTCGCGCCCTGCCTTCCAGGCGTTGCGCCACTCGTTGACGTCGTAGGCCAACAGCGCGCCCTGCAACCCGAGGCTGACGCTCAGCCACCACGCGGTGGCTCGCCCCTTGCCGACGGGCAGATGGACGAGCAGCGTCCAGTTGCGATCGACCGGTGGGGTTGGCAGGCGTCGATCGGTGACGACGTCGTACAGCGTGCCGTCGGCGTACAGGGCCATCTGCACGCAGTAGCCGGGGAGGCTGAAGTCCAGCTTCTGTCCGGTCTTCAGATCACCGATCACGAGCGTGCCTGGTTCGAGGACGCTGCCGTCGGGACACATCAGCGGCTTGGTCAGCCGGTAGATGCGGTCGGCGGTGCCAGCGGCGCGGTAGGCGTCGTTGACCATCGGCACCTCGACCATGTCGGAGACGAGTCCTAGCGAATTCAGTAGTCGGACGTAGGCGTCCAGGTCTTCGCGGTACTGCTCGGGCGGATCGAAGTCGGTGTCGGTCTCATCCTCGACCCGCGCTGTCATCGCGTGCAGGGCGGTGCCGGTGTCGGCTGCTTCGTTGGCCGACCCCTTGTCCATCGCCTCGTTGCGCAGCTGCAGCTTGCCTTCCCTGTCCTCGTCCTTGACGACGTTGACCTTGGCGGCGAGGGCGGTGGAGCGGGCGACGCCGGTCATGGCTCGGAAGATGCGCCAGTCGGTCAACGCTTCTTTGTCGTCGAGACTCTTGGCGTAGCCGGATGGTCGACGGTAGCGCAGCGTCTTGGTCGGGTCGTGTGGGTCGGACACCAACGGCGCACCGTTGGCTCGTCGATAGTCGCGTCTGGCTTCGTGCTCGTCGAGCAGTTCAGCTACGTCAATGCTGGCCATGTCAGTCCTGTCTTGATTTGCATGATGGTTGTTTGGCAGACGCCGAAGCGTCGGGCTAGTTGACGGGTCGGCACCCCGTCGGTCAAGGCTCGGCGGATGCGCTCCACCTCGTCGGGCGACAGCTTGTGGTTGCCGTTCGCTTCGCCCCAGCGCTGGTTGTAGGCGACCTTCATTCATCGACCTCGTCGCGGTAGCGCAGCAGGCCGAAGGCGACGTACGCCACCGTGAAGGTGAGGGCAGCTGCGCCGTAGATGATCAGCCACTTCACGGCGCTTCCAAGATCGTGCTGGCGTAGCGATCGAACACCGCGACAATCGCCGCTTCGTCGATCATGCTGATCTCCCACAGCAGACGGGCCATCGTCCGCTCACTGCCGGTGCCCTTGTCGATGAACTCGCGGAAGCACTGTCTCCAGAGCTCGACGGTCACAGGACAGCCACCTGACCCTCGCGCACGGCCTCGCATCCGAGTGATGACTTCGGGCAGAAGTCATCGAGTACTTCGAGCCGCAGACACTCAGCGCAGATTTCGTGCGGCACATCTTCGCCCCAGTTGTCAGGAGCGCCGCACAGCGTGACGCGCTCGCCAACGCAGCAGACGAGATGATCGCTCATCGCTGTTGCTCCAACTCGTCGATGCACTTGGCTGCGTCGAGCATCAGCTGGGCGATGGTGTCGATGGTTCGTCCTTGACCTTGGAGGCGGTTGGCGTAGAAGCGCAGCGCGTCCTGCAGGTCCATGTCGTCGGGATCGGTGACGGTCATCCTTCGGCCTCGTTGTTGTAGAAGACCTGCATCTCGTTGAACGACCCGTAGCGGGCGATCATGCACGCTTCCGCCAGCCCGTCGTCCTTGACCCGCTTGAACCGCTCCGCGAACTCGGGGAACAGTTCGGTGGCCAGGCCGCGACTGGCGTCCTTGTTCTTGCCGACGAGGCCCATCTTGCGCTTCCAATCAACCGGTCTGACGCGCACCAGGCGGAACCCGTTGGACTGGACGACACCGAGCACGATGCCGGTGTTCAGCCCGAGGCTGAAGCTGGCGATGCTTCCGTTCTTCGGCATCGGCTGGGTGTTCTCGACATAGACGGCGTCGGGCTCCCACTCGGTGAGCAGCTGGTCGATCGCATGTCCATCGGCCCGACCGTCATGGACCGGCATGGCTTCGACGGCGACCAGCTTGCCGCGGTGGATGCAGGCCAAGCCGCCGGTCATGCCTGGGTCGATCCCGGCAATGGTCGTCATGAGGCGGCAGCCGTCAGCGGCTCCGGCGGGTAGGCGTCTTCGAGGGCTTCGACGACGAGGGTGGGGACGGTGACGCCTTGGTCGAAGGCGAGCCGATCCAGCTGCGTCTTGTAGATCCAGGGGACGCGGAAGGTCACTTGGACGGGCGCCAAGCGCGGGTCGGTGTTGACGTTTCGAGGCATGGGTTACATACTACATACCAAGGAATCCCGTGTCAAACTGTTGGCGCACGGTGACGCAGGGCAGCCGACCAGACCCGTAATGTGCGGAAGCCGGTGGGGTCAACCACCGGCTTCCCGACTTCCTGAATGGCCCTAGACCCTGGCCTGACGGCAGTCATCCTCTGCGAAAGGACTCAACCGACATGGACACTAGCCAAGCGGCTTATCCCCCGCTGCGATCGATCGCAAGCATCGAGTTCTGGCGCGCCTCACAAGCAGGACGGCTCCGCCACCCGCGCGCCTGGGAGCATGTCCGCACCTACGCCGAGCCCGTCTTGCGGGACGACCCCGAGTTCCCGCTGCCGACGAAGGAGCAGTGGGACCAGATGGAGGAACGGCTCCAGCGGATGGTCAGCGAAATGGCGCAAGATCTCGTCCAGTACTGGCTGTTCGAGGAAGACGGTTCCCAGTACCGCATGATCCGCGATCTGTTCGCTCGGCGCTTCGCATGAGCATCGAGGAGGTGTCCAGCGTCGGCAGCACCTACGCCCACGCGATCGGCCTGAGCAACCGGGGCTACCTAGGGTTCCCGCTGATCTACGGATCGAAGGCCCCCGCAACGCGCAACGGGTTCAAAGACGCCACCGCCGACCCAGCGCAGATCGAGAAGTGGTTCGACGGAACCAGCGTCAACCTCGGCATCGCCACCGGCCACCAGCCGAACGGGATCAACCTCGTCGCCGTCGACGTCGACCGCCCGAAAGATGGCGGGGATGGTGAGATGACTGCCGACGGCCTGGAAACGATGCGGGGGCTGATCGCCCAGCACGGCCAGCCATCGTCACCACCGACACACCGCACGCCACGCGGCGGGTTCCACATGCTGTTCGACGCTGGCGAGTTAGAGATCCACAACTCGTCGCACAAGGCCGGACCATTGGCGGGGATCGATGTGCGCGGGATCGGCGGCTACATCGCCGCTCCACCGAGCATCTGGTACCACCCCCTGACCGGCGAACTCATCGGCCCATATCGCACCGCCCACGCCGGAGGAATCTGGGGACCGGAGAAGCTGCCGCCAATCTGGCCGTGGCTGGTCGAGTACCTGACCGACGTGGAGACCGAGCGTCGGCGGGATGTCTACGTCTCCCAGCAACGCCACCCCTCGCAGGCCAACGACGATCACCCGGCAACGTGGCTGCGCAACAACTTCGATGTCGCCGCCGAGTTGCACGCCGATGGCTTCGCCCTGGTCCAGGTGTTGGCCAACGGGGACCAGCACTGGCTGCGCTCCGGCGGATCGAGCACCCACAGCCTGACCGTCCACGAGAACGGATCGATCATCGTGTGGTCCGGCAACTGCCCCGAGTGGATGTTCAAGTGCGGATGGCCCGCGAAGAATGGCTTCTGGACGATCAACGCGTTCACCTACTACGCAGGCAAGTACCACAACGGGGACGTGGGGGCGGCGATGTCGCACATCCGGCGAGAGTTGATGCCTCCGCCGGACGCGGCGGGCAGGGTACCGGCGGAGGCAGGGGCCGAACCTAGTGCAGTTGCACTAGAGGTGCCGCAGTTGCCCGAGTCGTTCTGGCAGCGGCCGGTGCTGGCGCACATCCGCCAGGCGGCATGGCACTACCTGGCCTCGCCGGACGCCACCTTGCTGCATGTGATGACGCGCTTCGCGACGACGGTCCATCCGAAGTGGATGCTGCCGATGAAGGGCACCCTCGACGTCTACGGCGTGGTGATCTCGCCGTCGGGGGCGGGCAAGGGCCAGGCCAACAAGGCGGGGCGGGGATTATGGCCAGGACCGACTCGCAGCCGGTTGATCGCGATGGACCAGACGCCCTCCTCCGGCGAAGGTCTGATCGAGGCGTTCATGGGTGCGCAGGACAAGGTGACCGGTGAGCGCCCGGTGGTCGGCCAGGCTGCCCACTTCATCGTCGATGAGGGCACGACGCTGATCGCCCAACTGGGTCGCGATGGCGCCACGATCATCGGCACGCTGTGCTCGGCCTGGGTCGGTGAGGCGCTCGGCCAGCTGTTGTCTGATCGCAACAGGTCGAGGTACATCCCGCCACTCACGGTGCGTGTCTGTTCGACGATCAACATCCAAAACGAGCTCGCCGGGCAGCTGTACTCCGACATCTTGAAAGCGACGGGCTTCACCGGGCGGTGCACCTTCGTGTGCGGCCAAGACCCGAACATGCCTGACGTGCCGGTCGACGATCCCGGCCCGCTGAAGCTGATGGACTGGTCAGCGCCCCCGACCTACAGCGGCGTGCTGTCCTACCCGCCGGAGGTCCACGCCGCCGTGCGCGAAGAAATCCTCGCCGGACACCGGGGCACTCTCGACCGCGATCCGCGGCAGAGCCACCGCATCCTGCAGCGGGTCAAGTGGTCGATGATCCTCGCCATGATGGACGGTCGCCAGGAAATGAGCCTCGAAGACTGGGCGTTGGGCGGGGACTTGCTCACATTGTCGGCCTCCGTCTTGGCGATGCTCGACGCTCAACACGCCACCACAGCCAAACAACAGTCCTTCGCCAAGCTGCAAACTCGGGCCGAAGCGGAGGCGTTCGTGGATGACACCAAGGCGACCCACGTCGTGCGTCGGGTGGAGCGCTGGGTCCTCAGTCACATCCCCAAGGGCGACGGGATCGGCTTCAAGGCGCTGCGTCGGAAGACCGACGGTCCGAGCCGGATGGCCTACGACGAGGCTGTGGATAACTTGGTCCGCGAGGGCAAGGTGCTGCGGTCGGCAGACGACGTCCTGACGCTCCCCTGATGAGGAGATGAGGAGATCTCCTCATGGGGGGGGGTGGCGCTGAAGCGGCCCTATCAAGAAAGTCCTGTTGGGGGGGGGTTATCCACAGGGTTCTAGAGACAATCCCGGCCTCCTCATGAGGAGACCTCCTCATTTCTCCTCATCAGGGCCGAACAACCGTACGATCCCTGCCAGTGCTCGCAGCCTGTGGATAAGTCTGCAAACGTTTGTTCGGATCCGAGGCAAAAATCGCTCGCACCTCGACTCCCCTCTAGTCACTACTAGTGGTGGGGGGTGGGCTCACCCCCCGGGGGGGGGGAGGGGGGGGTGGAGGGTGCTCGTTCGAGCTCCCGCGGCCCCGCCGAAACGAGCTCAAACCCTTGCACTCCGCAATATTTGACAGAGGTCAAGCATTGGATGGTCTGTTCCAGCCGGGCGGGACGATGGAACCGATGTGCCAGACCTACTGCTCACCGGTAGGTCCTAGTGCAACTGCACTAGGTCGGGAGGTAGGTCATTCGGCCCATCGTTCTCATCCTGAGATAACCCGTAAGAACGGAGGTAGCATGTATGTAGCCCATCAGATCGATGGGTGCCCGGTCTAGTGCAACTGCACTAGCGGGCCGAACGGACAGGAGTCCTACGGTGAGTGCAAGCAAGAACATCAAGCAAGCCGCGGAGCGGATCGAAGCAGCCGGAGCAGCGGAGGTTGATCCGCTCATGGGCACGGTGAACGTGGAGCAGTTCGGCAGTGAGTCGGACTGTGAGGCAATGGCCATGGCCACCGTCGTCAAGCTGCAGTCAGCTGGCGCACGATTCGCAGAGCAGACCATCGTCGCTAAGCGCAACGTTGGCCTGTTGGTTTGGACCGCGGCCCGGTTGCGTGTCAAGGCTGCCAACGATTCTGGCAATGCCAAAGTCACCATGCCGAAGCTGGAAGAGGCGACGGCGGGCAGGCTGGGCAAGCTGCTCGGACTGACCGACACGCCCGCCGACGGTGAGCGGTCGTGTGAGGACCGCTTCGGGTACAAGTTGCAGACACTCGGCGCGTGCGTCGATCTGGCCCGCGGTCTGATCGGTGATTTCGAGACTGTCGCCAGGGCCGACATCGCGGAGACGGGTGACACGGTGACTGAGCGGAATCTCCGCTCCGCCATCCTCGCCCGGATGAACCCCGATGCCATGCGCAACCGTGCCAAGGGTGCCGAAACCATGCAAGCCGCGAGACTGGCGGTCGCCGCTGGCAAGGCTGCTGGCGAAACCGTCAAGGTCAAGACTGCCGATGGTCGCAGCAAGTCCGTCAAGGTGGACGCGGTTGCGCTCACTGCGGTTAAGAACACCGTCACGGCTTCGGCCCTGTCCGACGCGCAGATCGCGGCCCTGTCCGATGAGGCGATTGACGCAACGATCCGGGCGCTGCAACTGGTCAAGTCAGCCCGCGCCGCTGGCACCGTCAAGGCACCGGCCATCGTCAAGCCTGAGGCGAAGGTCAAGGCCACCAAGTAGCACACAAGCAAGCGAGCCCCCGATCCGAAAGGGTCGGGGGCTCTTTGCGTTTTCGGGTGCGGCGTCCAAACTGCGGGGCTCACGCCTACGGCGCTCGCACTGCTCCGCGGGCCGCACTGACCGCCCGCTCGATGGCTCCACGTGGAACATCCCAGCCAACGACCAAGTCCCCGCGCCCTAGTGCAGCTGCACTAGAGCTATCAGTGCGCTCCTCAGTCGCCATCAACCAGGTCATCGGTCGGCACGAGGGCCAACACGCCTGCCAGAGCAGCAGCGACCCCACTCACCGCCGAGAACACCAGGGCGAGCATGCTCACGTGGCTGACGAACGTGACCTCATCGAGCCAGCCCTTGCGCGCCGCCAACCACCAGATCACGACCGAGACCACCAGCATCAGCGCGTTGACGATGATGCTCGTCACTGCGACCGGGATGGCCAACCTGCGAATGATCTTGACCATCCCCGTCAGCCTCACAGACGACCCACCACTCCGACGAGGATGCAGGCTGCCGTGGCCTCACCGACCGCCTGGCGCTAGTGCAACCGCACTAGGGGTAACGACCGCTTAGAAACGATCCTAGCCACCACAGCGAGTGATCTCATTCCCACATTCCGTGTCAAACGCCTGGTAGAATGGTATGTGGAGTTGAGAACTGCCTCTGCTCCACGGCCTAGTGCAGCTGCACTAGCGCCCGACCCACAAGGACAAGTCATGCCTTCCACCACCACCCACGTCACCTCTGTGCCCCTGTGCCAGATCTGCTTCGTCCATCCGGCTTACGCCGACGCCCGAATCCCCGGCTCCTCGTGGGCCTACGTCTGCGGCATCTGCTTCCTCGACCTCGGCTGCTCACTCGGTCTCGGCCGTGGCCAGGAATTGATCCTGGCTAGTGCAACTGCACTAGACGAGCGGGCCTACTCCACCTGGTACCGCGAGGTGTGCCGCTCGATGAGCCACTTCTGCGGGATGACGCCCGACGACATCGACGACTACAACTACAGCGACGACTTCGCCGCTGGTCTGACGCCCGTCGCGTCGATGCGTGCCGCTGCCGAGGCCGCGGGGTTCGTGCTGTGAACGTCATCTCCTACGCCGCTGACGGCTCCCCGCGTGAGGTCGAACTGACCCGCAGTGAGCGCCGCTTGTCGAAGCACTTCGACCTCTACCTCGATCGTGGCCTCGGCTGCACCGCTGCGCTGCGTGCCGCCGTGCTGCACACCGCGATCCATCCGACCGCCGAGTTCTCCCGCTGGCTGACAGGTGCACCTAGTGCAGCTGCACTAGACGACCAGTGTCAGGCCCGCAACCCACGCGGCGGCGGGCGCTGCCAACGTGAGGCGATCGACGGGCGTGTCTGCGCTCATCACTTCGAGTGGATCGAGCCTCGGTCATGAGCGCCGGTCTGGCCATGTGGGCTGCCATCGGTCTGATCACCTCGTTCACCGGCTGGGCTGGTGCTCGCTGGCGCACTCGTGGTGCCCGCCAGTGGCAGCGCACCCTGCGTCGTGATGCTCGGCGACAAGTGCGACGCGCTGCAGCCGACGAGTACATGAACGCCTTCCGCGGTGGCCCACGATGAACGGCGCGGTGATCACCGTGCCCTGCCACGACGACGAGTACCAGGTCATCGTCGAGACCTTCGTGCTGCGCGGTCGTGGCGCCCAACGCGTCTTCACGCACATCTCGTTGCGTGACGTGATCGAACAGGTTGCTCAAGATCCGGCCAAGGTGGCCTACGTCCTCAGCCTGCTCGCCTAACCATCCCCGCCTAGTGCAGCTGCACTAGCACCCCGTAAGCACGCCAGCTGGCCGACCTTGCCGCTTTGTCCGCGGTGGGGGGGCGTGCTCGCCCTCGCCCTGCCCGTTTCGTGAACGCGGCAGTGGCGGGGGTGGGACAGGCCAGCACCAACCACCTAACGGACAACCAAGGAGTCCACCATGCCTACTGGAGTACTGAGCTTCGGCTCGATTGCCCAACGGCTGCGTGCTGCAGCCGACTCATCCACCCTGACACCCACCCAGATCGAAGACCTCGCGGCCTGCGCCGACACGCTCGCTGCTGGCGAACCGAACACCCAACAGCTGCGGGCCATCGCCAAGATGGTCGGTGGCATCGCCCCGATTATCAACGACCCTGCGTTCTGGCGATGCGTCTCGTCGGTCGACTACTGGATCACGCATCCCGCCAAGCGCAAGCCCGCGCCAGCGATGAAGCCTGACTGGATGGTGCACGATCACGAAGCCGCCATCGAGGCAGCTAGTGCAGCTGCACTAGACACCGACGTCGACGATCCACCCACCCTCGCCGCGCTGGTGAAGGAGATGATCGATCGCATCCTCGACCGCATGGTCACCAACGAACACCTGAACACCGATGCTGACGACCTCGATGTGCTCGTCGACATCATGAAGCGGCTGGCCTAGTGCAGCTGCACTAGATGACCGATCTACCTACCCTCCGGGCGCGCTGCCCTCGACTCCATCTGGGGTCGGGGGCATTTGCGCGTCTTGGCCCATGTTCTAGTGCAACTGCACTAGCCCAAGAAAGAAGGAACCAATGACCCTGCTATTGACCCTACTGTTGGCCGTTGTGCCGATGGATGCTGGCCTATCACTACCACCCGAAGGTGAGATGCCCGTTATCACAGCTGCCGCGGCCCAACCCACCGCCACGGCTGAGCGTGGACCAGCTGTACAAATGACTCCGACATCCCCACCACCCACGACCCAACCATCCCAGCCGACGTTCGATTCGGCGTCATCGAATGGTCGGTGCGTCGGAGCCGAGCCGTTGCTGTCGGCCTATTCACCAGGCTGGGATGTGGTTCGCATGTCGCGCATCATGTACCGCGAGTCACGCTGCCAGGCAGGAGCTCGCAACACCTCGTCATCCGCAACCGGCCTGCTGCAGATCCTCGCGTCACACTGTGGCTGGCTCAGCGATCAGATGAACACGTGGTGCACCCGCGATCGACTGACCAATCCGTACTTCAACGTCCGCGCTGCTGCCACGCTGTGGCGTGAGCAGTCTTACGGCGCGTGGAGCACCTCATGATGACCGACAACGAGAGGCTTGCGCTGCTCTGTGCCTTCGCCGCCGGGTTCATCACGATGGGCATCCTCGTCTGGTTGTTCCGATGAGCGGCGTGATCTTGCGAGTTAGCGTCGGCCGATGAGCGACCATAGGTCCGCCGCGGGTACCCACGCTGGGGGCGGAGAGCGGCAGGTACGCCGGTTCGAGTCCGGCCCCGTCCCCAGCACCGCGGCGAGCGACGTGATCTTCGGACGGAGGCAGCGATGAGCGACGAGAAGCTGTCGACCGAGCGGATGGTGCGCCTGCTGCGGGCCAAAGCCGCCGAACTGGAAACCAGGGCCAACAGTGCCGGGGCGCACTGGAATGACCACGACTACCTCGTCGCTGACGTTGCGCTGATTGCTGGCCTGCTGGCCGACTACATCGAGCGGACGGACACGGCGTGAACTTCGGACCTGTTGACCCTGACCGCACCGGCTGGTACGAGTTCGTCACGCCAGGCGAGAAGGCCACGACACACATCGCCTACGTCTACGAGGACGGATCGGTGTACCTGCCCGAGGGCTACGACATCGTGACGGAGACGGACTTCCGCATGGCCGCTGCGACCGATCGGTTCTGGCGGCTCGTGCGTGAGGAACCGGCGTGATCTTCGGACCTGATGAGGTGCAACTACCATGAGTACTTCCACACCTGCGGTCGAGCTACTCGCTCGGTCCAGACGGCCGGAGTGTGACCGCTGCGGAATGCTCGCCACGGTCACACTCACCGCCGCCTACCCGAGCGATGAACGGGCGATCCATCCCGAGTGGGCGACGTACCCGGCGCCGATGTTCCGAGCCTGCTGGCACTGCCTGCCCAACCTGCTGAGCGGCGACGCCGGGGCACCCGCGGCCACACCCGCCTACCTGCTGCGCCTGGCGTGATCTTCGGAGGGCACCGCATCCGTTACGCCACGTTCTCGTGGCGCTGCGACGCCTGCGGCCAACGGTTCCACGTCCACCCTGCCGACAACGATCAGTGCCCTGGCGGTGCGCCTGGGCCGACAGTTGACGGCATGGAACCGAGCCAGCCCAGGCGGCAAGCCACGCCGAAACGGTACACCCCGTGAGCGGCGTGATCTTCGGACCTGATGAGGTGCCGTGATTCGCTTCCTCTTTGCTGTCGCATTCCTCGCGCTATTCATCGCACTATTGCTTGGACTGAGCGACTAATCTCAATTCCAAATCCAACCATAAAACCTGTGCTAAACTGGGTTCTTGGTGGTCCTATTGCCTAGGAACCACCACCTAGTGCAATTGCACTAGCCCTCCAACAACCAACAAGAAAGGTTAGTCATGACCCGAGCCGACCGGCTCGCTGCCATCTTCTATTTGATCCTGCTCCCCGCCATGATGTACGTGGCGGGGAGCCTGACGTATAGGGCATGGATGAAGCGACCACTCGTTACCAAAGACCCCCACACCGGGGTGCTGTATATTCCTCGGTCCAACCTGATCATCACCGGCGAGCATCGGAGGCGGCATGGCTGACACACCATCGACCAACATGCCCTGGGTGCTGCGTCAAAAGGGGCTGAAACTCCTCGACATGTACCTCGACGAGCAAGGACGCACCTGTCTGTTCTTCAAGTCCCACTACGGGCCGGTACGTCAGGTCACCCTGACGATGATCTCCAACGAGACGGTGACGTGGGCCTACGGGTACACGATCAAGGACAAGGGCTCGAAGACCAAGGTGACCTACTCGGGGGCCTACGGCGACCCGACCAAGGACGAGGCCATCGACGTCCAAGGTGTCTAGTGCCACTGCACTAGAGCAAGAACTCCCCGGGTCGGGCGGCTCGGGGAGTACTAGTCAACAACAACCAACAACACAGGAAGGGCAGCGATGCCACAGACACAAGAAGCGCTCGCCAAGAAGGCGATCGAACAGCTAGCGATCATCGGCGGGGCACTGACCCGCGACGATGACATCACGTTCTCCGGCAAGGCGTGGAACGTCCCGACCCAGTACCGCGGTGACCTCATCACCGCCAGCCGGGACTTCGCCCGCTACGTCGAGGCCCAAGAGGAGATCATCAACGTCAGCCGGACGTTCAACTACCGGCCACACGACGGGGCACACGCCTGCTACCAGATGCTCAGGGAGTACTTCGGCTACGCCCAGACCAAGGCCCGCCAGGGCATGTTCGGCAAGGTGCCACCGACCGAGGTGGACATCTCCGTCGGCTACGTCAACGGCAAAGAGCAGCGCATGACCGTGCCGTTCGGCTCGGACATGGTGCTGCCGGGTCTGCCCAGGGCGGTGATGACCATCACCAACACTCGCTCCCCTCATGGGCTGGTGCTGTTCCTGTCGACCAACTGCCGACGAGCCGACAAGGCAGCGGTCGAGGGGTTCTACGACGAGGTCCAGCGGTACCTGGAAGAGCACTCGATCTACCGGGGCAAGGCGATCAACGGGGACATGTCGTTCATCGACACCGACAAGATCAACCCTGACGTGTTCGTCTACTCCGAGCAGGTGTGGGCTGACGCGGAGACGCACATCTTCAGCCCGATGCGCGACACCGACCTGCTCGTGCAGCGCGGCTACGCCTCCAAGCGTGTCGTGTTGCTCGAAGGTCCCTACGGTGGCGGCAAGTCAGGTCTTGGCCGGACAGCAGCCAAGGTGGCGGTCGCTGCCGGATGGACGGCGATCATCGCCAGGCCGGGCGTCGACGATCCGTTCGACGTGTTGCAGACCGCGCGTTTGTACCAGCCCGCGCTGATCTTCATCGAGGACGTCGACACCATCGCCGCCTCGATGGATCCGAACTACGTGACCAAGCTGCTCGACACGTTCGATGGGTTCGGCACCAAGGACTTGAAGATGCAGCTGGTGCTGACCACCAACCATGCCGATCGCATCCACAAGGGCATGCTCAGGCCGGGACGGCTCGACGCCTTGATCCACATCGGGTTCATGGATCGACCGGGCATCGAGAAGCTGGCAGCGATCGTGTGCGGCGATGCGCTCACCGACGACGTCGACTTCGACGCGGTCTACGCAGCGACCGACGGCTACATGCCAGCGTTCGTCCGTGAGGGGATGGAGCGGTCGATCCGCTACTCCATCGCCCGCACTCGGACGGTGGCCAACATCACGACGGCTGATCTGATCCACTCGCTCAACTCGCTACGTGCCCAGCACGACATGCAGGTGGCGGCGAGCGACCAGCACGAGAAGCTGCCGCCGCTCGACGCCATGTTCCGCAAGATGATCACCGAGCACGCCGGGGAGATCGATTCCGACCAGCTGCACGAAGCGATCGACAACGTGGTCGAGAACCGTCTCAACGGCGCATCGATCTATCGCAACGGCGACGAGTGGGCGTCGCTGCAGACCAACTGACGTCGAGGCCCCTAGTGCAACTGCACTAGGGGCCTGACGTGCCTGTCTACCAACAACCAACGAAAGAGAGCCTAGATGGACAGCCAACACGAGGGGCGCGCCGACCGCGTCATTCGAGAACTCATCGAGGAAGGCAACCTCGACGAAGCGCTCATCATCATCGCCGGGATGCTCGGCGTCGGGGAGGACGGACACGACATCTCCATCGCCTTCCGTGCCTGCCTGATCGGCCAGGGCTTCGAGACCGAGGCGATGCGGATGAACCAAGTCATCCTGCGCTTCCATGGTCACGGCTTCACGCTGCAGATTGATCCGATCGATGGCGAGGACGCGCTCGACTTCATCCCGCCTGACCTCAAGGCGGTGATGGACCGAGCGCTGGTCTGGATCATGCGCGGAGCCAACATCGACGCTTACATCGACGATGACGGAGGGATCAACAACCGCGGCAAGATTCGTCCGACGGACGAGGCCGACGTCGAGGCACTCGTCGGTCAGTTCGCCAAGCAGATCGACGAGCAGTTCCCCGACACACCACCACCTGCGCCTCGGCGCGAAGGGACGTGGTGGTGATGGGGCTCGACCAGTACATCTACCGCAAGACCGACAAGGTCTGCGACAACTGCAACAACACGCGCACTGGGGCCAACGGTCGCTGGTGTATGGAGTGCGATCCGAGCGGCGAAGAGGTGGCCTACTTCCGCAAGGTCAACTTCCTGCACCGCTGGGTCGAAGAGCACCTCAACGAAGGTCGTCAGACCAACTGCGAGGAGATCCCCTTCCATCTCGAAGCGATGGCCGGGCTGATGGCAACCTGCGCGCAGGTGCTCGACAAGCCCGAGCTTGGGCCGGAGTTGCTGCCCACGGTGAGCAGGTTCTTCTTCGGCGGCACCGACTACGACGAGTACTACCTCGGTGACGTCGGGGACGTGCTCAGCGCCCTGGCGCGCATCCTGGCCTACGAGCGAGTGCGCGATGAGCCCGGCTCCGGGCAGTACGTCTACGTCTCATCGTGGTGACGGGTCGCGGGCCTAGTGCAACCGCACTAGGCCCGCACCGTCGCACCTGCCGCTGGCACACCAACCACCAACCACCAACCAACAACCAAAGGAAAATCTCCATGCCAAATCCGAAACCAGATCACCACCTGCTTGCCG
>Ga0207669_10000106_pt1 | contig 41966 bp, 60 predicted proteins | sample KBSM33metaG_FD_184329 | JGI IMG/M metagenome (GOLD analysis project Ga0207669, IMG submission 184329) | Miscanthus rhizosphere microbial communities from Kellogg Biological Station, Michigan, USA - KBS M3-3 metaG (SPAdes) (version 2) | ecosystem: Host-associated > Plants > Roots > Rhizosphere >...
TGCGGAGGGTGGTACCGTCCAGTTCATCCCCGGACTGATGGACTCGTTCAAGGCAACGCTCACTGCGGCAATGGACTTCGGCTCCAAGGTCACCCAGAAGCTCGCCGACGAGGCGCAGAAGGGCGCTCAACAGCCGATCGGCGCCACGCCGAACGGGGCCAAGGTCAACTCCTACGATCCCTCCTCGTTCGGCTGGATCCGGGGCGGCAATATCAACGGCGGGTACAAATGGAACGGGATCGGGTTCCCCGGTGGCGTGGCCGGCGGGACCGAGGGCACCTGGAACCAACTCCTGAACGAATTGGTGCCCAAGATTCCGGGAGGTATTGGCGGAGGCGGCAACTGGGGCTACGAGATGAGGAACATTGCCGGCAGCGGCAACGCCTCGTTCCACTCGTACGGCCTCGCGCTGGATATCAATGCCCCGCAGAACGGCCGGGGTCTGCCCGGATATGGCCGCGCCGGTAACGGCGTGATCCCCGGTGAACCGGCGCATGCCATCGCCGAGAAGCTCGGGATGGAGTGGGGCGGAGATTGGTCCTTCACCGACCCGATGCACTTCGAGATCCACCTACCGCCGTCCGCCCTCGGCGCGGTCGTAGGAACGACCTCAGGACCCGGCAATGGCGGTATCCTGGGCGGTCTCGTCCAGATCATCCGGAAGAAGCTCGGGCTGGACATGATCTCACCCGGCGGTGGCGGCAGCAGTGCCGATCCGCCTCCGGTGGCCGGTGGCAAGTGGGACGCGAATGTGGAACGCTGGCGCCCGACCGTCCTCGAAGCTCTGCGGTTGGTCGGCCAGGCTCCCGGATTCGCCGACTATGTCCTGAACCAGATCAGGTCCGAAAGTTCAGGCGACCCAAGGGCTATCAATTTGTGGGATTCGAACGCCAAGAAGGGAATTCCGAGCAAAGGCCTCATTCAGACCATTGATCCGACATTCCAGGCGTATCGATTGCAAGAGTTGCCGAATGACGTTTACCATCCGCTGGCCAATATCGTCGCCGGCATCCGCTACGCCATTGCCCGTTACGGCAGCATTGCCAAGGGCATGCGCGGCGTTGCCTATGACGACGGCGGATGGCTGATGCCATGGCAACGGACGGCTCCGCTGAACCTCCTCGGCCAGCCGGAACCCGTTCTGACCCCGCGTCAATGGGATATCGCAGAGGCAGCGATTGCCGATGTGTCGGCCGGACGAGGCCGGCGTGTCGACATGACCGTCAACCAGCTACCGGGCCAATCCGCTGCCGAACTCGCGCGAGAGATCGACCGGCGGTTGGCGTTTGCCGGAGGGAGGGCCGCGTGAGCGAGCCGATCCAACAGCAGACGATTACGATCGATGACTTCGTGGCCTATGACTTCGTGGATCCTCCGGCGGATGTCGAGGGAAACACCTACGTCTGGCAGAACATCGAGGGATGGTTCGGTGGGATCGGCGTCCGGGGAGCGCCGATCGACCGGCCGATGAGTGACGGAGCATTCGATGGTCCCGCGCCGTTCGAGGGGCGGACCGTGACGATCTCCGGCACATTGCTGGCCAAGACCAGGGGCGGATTACAGCATGGCCTCGACCGCCTGGCCGGCATCCTCTCCGGCCAGGTCCGCCGAGCCACCCTGGTGGTCGACGAGACCCAGCGGGGCGCCTCTAGGCAGGCTGAGGTCCGTTTAGGCGGACCAACGATGATCGATCGGCTCAGCACGTACCAGGCGGACTGGTCGCTCGTCCTCTTCAGTCCTGACCCGCTCCGCTACGGCACCAGCGCCCATACCATCACCATCCTGCCGTTCGCACCCGGCAGCGGTCGAACCTACAATCTGATCCCGAATCGGCATTACGGGGCGAACAGCCGGAACGGCATCGGCACGGTCACCAATGCCGGCAATACGAATACCCCGCTGGTGATCACCTTCATCGGCCCTTGTACGAACCCCGGCCTCCGGATCGTCGGAGGCGACCAGATCCAATATATGGGTTCGCTCTCGGCCAGCGAACAGGTGGTGATCGACACCCAGAAACGGACGGTCCTGTTGAACGGCGCCAACCGGAGGCGGAACCTATCGGCGGCATCCCGCTGGATCTCCGCCCCGCCCGGATCGACGCAGGTCTACCACTGGGTCGACAACGTCAACAAGACCGGATCCTGCCTGGTGCAATGGCGGGATGCCTGGTCATGATCGGCGACTGGACGTTCTACACCTGCGAACTGATCAGCGGAGACCTCGTCATCGACCTTCCGCTGGTTGAGTTCTCGGGCGAGGTAGCCCTGACCGGCGGCTCGATGAGCGCGACAGTTCCACTCCAGCACCTCGATTCGCCGGCGCGTCAGGCCATCCTCGAGTCGACCATCCCCGGACGGTATTCCATCGTCGCGAAGTATCAGGGGATCGTCCGGGGTGAGTGGATTATCTGGCAGCGGGATCGGAGCAATGACCTCGCGCCGATCGATCTGGCCGGGGCGGAGGTGATCTCGTTCCTCGAACGGCGGGTGGTGCCGGGGAAGACCTACACCCAGATCGAACAACTCGATATCGCAGCCGACCTCATCGCCAAGGGTTTCGGACCATCGCCTCTGGGTAATGGCTCGATCCAGATGTCGGTCGGTGCCTACACCGCCTCCGGCCAGAAACGGGATCGGACCTACACTCTCGGGGACGGCACGATCGGCGGCCGGCTGAAGGAACTCGGCGCGGTGCAGAACGGGTTCGACTATTACATCGAGACGGTCGAGACCGGGAATGTGGGCACGACGGCCTCGATCCAGCGGACCGCCCGCCTGGCCTACCCGCGTGCCGGCAACGATCAGGATCTCGTACTGGAGGACCGGAACGTGATCGACTTCAAGTTGACCGAGGACGCCCAGCGGTTGGCATCGAGGACCTATGCCATCGGCGAGAATGCCCTCGTCTCGAACTACGAGAACGATTCCCTGATCACCGCCGGTCGGATGCCGTTCATGGAGAAAACCGAAAGCCATACCAGCGTCAGCGATTCCGCCACCCTGGACGGCTATGCCCGTGCGCTGTGGGATGATTCGCAGACGGACGCGCTGCCGGGTGATCTGTTGATCCTGGCCGATCGGCATCCCGGCATCGGCGACTGGCAGTTGGGCGACATCCTGACCCTGGTGCTGGAGGAGTCGGTGAACTTTCCGATCGGGCTCCGGGTCGATGTCCGCATCATCAGTTGGTCGTTCAAGCCACCGAGTTCCGGGCCGGAGACGATGACGCTCGGCATCACTCAGGAGGGACCAATTGGCGATTACTCCGGAAACCCCATCACTCTCGGGTGATATCAAGGGCCTCAGTGGGCGGATCCGTTCCCTCGAACTGCATCCGCCGGGTTCCGGTCCGCCCGGACCGACCGGACCTCAGGGACCGACCGGCGCAACCGGCGCGCAAGGCCCCCCAGGTCCTCAGGGAGCGACCGGCGCCACCGGGGCAACGGGATCACAAGGGCCGGCCGGAGCGACCGGCGCGCAAGGACCCAAGGGCGATACCGGCGCCACCGGACCCGCCTCGCTCCGCGTGTATACCTTGACGCTCTGGCATGACGGAGCGAGCAATTACGGAGGCTCGCGTACATTCTCAACGCCGTTCAAGTGTGACTTGCTATGCGTGCTGAGTATGTCGTTTTGGGCGAATGCTGCCGGCATGGCGGGGTACATCCCCAAGATTGACGGCGTGTCCGCATCCACATATTGCGACCACTATTTCAACAATACCGGAGTACATACTACGGTTGTCACCACATTTTCCGTGCGCGGTGTTGCGGCCGGAACGCACACAATTACCTACGTCACGGCAAGCGGTAATCCGGCGGCGGATTCCGGCGATCGTGCACATTGGGCTTGGACAATGGTGGAGGTTCCATGACATATCAGGATGCGGCCCAGTTGGCGCGAGATCCCATGTTCGGCATGCGGCTGGGTGCAGCGCTGGCCAAGGAGGCGGTCGGCAAGCCATCGGACTACCTGGTCGACATTGTCCTGAAGAACCCCGATGTCGGCGCGGCGTACTTCATGCCGTTCGTCGCCTCGGCCCCCGGATTCGATGAGACCTACGGCCAGGGCGGACAAGGCCTGATCACCGATGGCGAGTTGCTGTCCGCCATACAGGCGAGTTGGCAACGGGTTTACGATCTCTATGAAGAACCGGAGACGCCATGACCGCACCGGATCCCACCAAGCCATGGGCCGGATACATTCAGGACCAGCAATATACCGCGTTCCAGGATCGAATGATCCAGATCGGTAAGGTCAATCACCAGGCCACCGTCTCCGGCCTCAATACCCGCAACGGCGTTTTCCTGGGCGGCGGAGACGGTACCAGCAACATCAACCTGAACGTCCGGGCCAACGGCGGGATGAACATCCTCATCGATGCCGGATCGGCCATCATCGACGGATACTCGGTGGTCAATCCGATTCAGCAGGCGATGACCGTCCTGCCGGCTACCAGCACCGCGCGCCGAGACGCCGTGATCCTGCGGGTCTATGACACCGAGGCGGGCGATGCCACGTCCAAGACGCAACTGGAGATCACCCAGGGCACCACCACGTCAGATCCGCCCCTGCCGGCCCGGAGTCTCCTCCTGGCGGTGATCGACGTTGCCGCCAACGCGACCTCGGTTACCCCGACCGATCGGCGGAACTTCACCACCTCGGTCGGCGGCGTGGTGCCGTATTACGATCCGCGCGTCCCGACGATCACCGATATCGCCAACGGCCAGATCATCCACAGCCTGAACAGCACTCTGAATTACCAGCGGGACGGGGACTCGTTCCACCCGATGGGCGCGAACGTCGTCGGCGCATGGGCATATAACAATGCCACGGCGGAGGATATCGGGCTGGGCGTCTACGGGTACAAGAACTGGAACATCACGCCGAGCCGGCAATGCAATTTCGTGATCGTCTATACCCGCGTTAACTTCCACCAGATCAACCAGGGCGCCTCCTCGGTCGTCGAGTTCGGTTGCTCGTTCGACGGCGCGGCCGACTTCGCCAGTATGGTGATCAACACCGGCAGCTCTCACCCCTACTATGTGGATGCCTCATATACCATTCTCGGTTACGTGGGGAATGTCTCGGCCGGCACGCATACCGTCACCATCCATCTCAAGCCCACGGTCGGCGACGGCATCGAGGTGCAGAACTATTACGGCTGGGCCATCGGTATTTCCTAGGAGGAACCAATGTATGAAGACGTCTACAACCTCGGCACCGATCCGCGATTCCGTAATCGCCTGGCCGCTGGCCTGACGACCGAATCGGCGGTGAAGACCAACGATCCGCTGGCCGATCAGGTCCTGAAGAACCCAGAGGCGACGGCACTCTGGTTCATGCCGCTGGTCAGCGCGTCGCCCGGATTCGGTGATCAGTACGCGACCGGCGGGCAGGAGGCCATCGACGACGCGGAGCTGCTCTCCGCCATGCAGTCGGCATGGCCGCGTGTCTCGGAGCTATACAGCGGAACCCTCAATCCGTCGACCTCGATGTTCCCCTAGAACCGAATGAGGGGGTGCGGTAATGGTTGTCAGCGAACGGCCGACGGCTGACCTGGTCCTACTCATCATCACCGGCCTGATTGCCGCATCGGTACTCCTGGCCGGAGCGGGGCTCATCCTGATCTCGGTCCTTCGCCCGGATAGCGACCTCGCCCCGCTCTACGGCACATTCGGCAACATGATCGATCTCTTGATCGGAGCCGTGCTCGGCTATCTGGCCGGTCGGGGGCGGAGCGCGCAGAGTAAGGAGACAATCTGATGGCAGAACATCGGTGGGGACCCCGCCGGTACGATAGGGCGCTGATCGTCCTACATCTCGATCGGCAGAAGGACATTGCGGATCACCTGGTCAAGCTGGATACCGGGGAGATCGTGCGGGTCGGCCATGATGCGGAGGGCGAAGATCGTGAGTGTGACTGATGACTTCGCCGCTGCGGTCGGGCATCTCCGCTCCTGGGGCTTCGACGTGCGCGAGGAACCAGGCTGCTATGGGCGTTCCAACGGCGGAGGCTGGAGTGCCGGCGTGCCGGTCGGCCATGGCAACCATCATTACGTCTGCTCGATGAATCCCGATCAGGGTTACATCGACAATCTGGTGGCCAACATCTGTAATGGCGACGTGGTCAATTGGTTCGCCGACGTGAACGGCCGGGCCTACCTCTGCGGTACCGGGCCGATGAATCACTTCGGTACCGGCAACCAGAGCGTCCTCGATCGCACCCGGAGCGATCAGCCTCCGCCCGGACCGGCCTCGAGTCAGGGATCGATCAGCGGCAATAGCCACTACAGCGGGACGGAATGCCAGCATCCGGGAGACTCAACCCCTTGGCCCGGACCAATGCTCGACGTGATGGTAGCGATAAATGCGGCAGAGTTCCTTGTCTGGGGCTATTCCGCCAACCGCGCTATCAACCACTTCGAGTGGACGAACCGCAAGATCGATATGTCGGCCGGAGGCGGGCCGAATTCCGGCGGATGGGCCGGCGATGAACTGAGGCGCCGAGTCGAGGCTCGGATGAACGGCGTTGTGATTCCACCGGAACCGGATGATAGCGAGGATGACATGTTCTACGGAGTGGTCCGCCACAACAACATCGACTACGTCTACCGGCCGGGTCTCTTCCGGATGATCAGCAGCCCGGATGACTACCACTTCCTGGCCTCCTCCCCGGGTTTCATCGACGTGCCGCACGGATCGGCGCCGAGCGTCGAGCGGAACCTCCTCGAATACATCCGGGGTGAATGCGCCAAGGTGACCGGCGGGCAGATCGATCCTATCTAGGATGAAACCTCGCCTCCTGGACCTGTTCTGCGGTGCCGGTGGCGCGGCCATGGGGTACTTCCGTTCGGGCTTCGAGGTTCTCGGCGTCGACATCGAGCCGCAGCCGCATTACCCGTTCGAGTTCGTGCAGGCGGACGCGCTGGAGTACCTGGCCAGCGCTGCCGGCTACTCGGCCATCCATGCCAGTCCGCCCTGTCAGGCCTACAGCGCCATGACGCGCGGCACCAATGCCGGGAGGACGGATCATGCCGCCCTCCTCCGGCTGACGCGGCAGCGACTGATTCAGGCCGGTCTGCCGTTCGTCATCGAGAACGTCGTCGGTGCGCCGATGAGGCGGGACCTCCTCCTCTGCGGAACGATGTTCGGTCTCGACGTCTTCCGGCATCGGGTATTCGAGTTCGGCGGGTGGCGCATCGGTAACCAGCCGATCCACCAGCGGCATCGGGGGCGGGTCAAGGACTGGCGCCATGGCGAGGCCGTCAGCGGCCCCTACTTCGGTGTCTATGGCCGGCGCGCTGGCCGGCGCGGGGTAATCGAGGAGTGGCAGGCGGCAATGGATATCGACTGGATGAGCGCGAGACGGGAACTCACCAACGCGATCCCGCCGGCCTACACCCAGTGGATCGGATCGAGGCTTGGCCTGGTGGCCTCCGGCCGGCCGGCCGGTCCCAACGCCGCATAGGAGGCGCTCAGATCGTCCCAGAGGCACCAGAACCGCATGGCCGGGGTGATCCCCTTGCCCCGACGCAGAACCGCCCCTGCCTCGCTGCCGGCAGGGGCGGTTCTTTCGCGTTCAGGCCTCGAATACCAGGCGGGTGATCTGACCGCAGAGTTCGCCGAGTTCGAACGCGGATCCCTCGATGACGACGCCGGCACCACCGAGATCGAGATAGAGGGCAAGCTCGGCCGCGACCGGCTCCGGGTAGCCATGGAATTCAGTGCCCTGAGGGACCAGCATGATCCTCACGCTATCGGCCGATGCCCACTCAACTCGATTGCTCATCCGGACCCCTCACGTCGAGTGCCTTGACCGCTGCCAAGAACTCCTGGCAGCCCTGCCGATCGAATCCGCGATCGAGTAGCACGCGCACCGTCAATAGATCGAACCGCGATCGTACTGCGCCCTCCATCAAGTTAATTGCCATATCGATAGCCGCCGATACCGCCACAGGCGTCGTTTCCAGCACGCCAGGAATAGCGATGAACACGACGGGGAAGAGGTCGCCGCTCGGGTGGTCGCGAGCGATGCCGGTCGAGACGTCGAGGACCAGATCAGTACCAGCCATTGCACTCCTTGTTCGGATGATTGTGGAAGGTCTCCCCGCATGCGCGGCAGGGATGCCCGAGCGGATGTTCGATTGCGTCGTTATGGATGGCCTCCGCCATCTCGATCTTGGCTATTGTTTGGCGGACATCCATACAGACGGCGGCATGGCCGCGTAGGGCCTCCTCCTCGGTCCGATAACGCATATAGGCCTCGACATATGCCGCGAGTTCCGGATGCATCGAGTCCGGATCCACCTCCGAGAAAACCATCGTCTCGAAGATCACCGGATCCTCGGTCCAGAACGCCATGTCCATGCCGATCCAGACCGTCGAGATCCAGAGGTCGCCGATGCGCGACTCGTCCACCCGCTTGTAGGAATGGAACTTGCACAGGGCGCCATATTCCAATGTATCCAGCGGTTCGCCCTGCCGGTCCCAGAACAGCGGCCGTTCCGCCATCACCAGGAAGTTCACCGGATCACCAGGGCGGAATGCTCAGGGCCAGCCATATCGCCGTTCCCCAGATCACCAGGGATATCATGATTGCCAGGATGTAGCCCCGCACCCGGTAGGCCATTCACAGCCACCCCTCGACCAGATCGATCCGCGCGAGGTGGATCCGCCGGATGTATTGCCGGCCGGCTACCGTTGGCTGAGTGCACTTCTCGCCTGGTTTCGACTGGCAGTTCGGGCATTTCACCGTGAGTGGATCCTTGCGGTCCTGTGCCGGTGTCCATGTGGCCACCTGATCATTCTTCGTCATTCCTTCACCACTTCTTCGGTTGGGCGTAGCGGCCGATGGCATAGATGATGAATACCAGGGCCGCGATGATCAGCGCGATGAACGCGAGGAGGAGTTTATTCGTCATCCAGCGGGAACCCTTCATTGTCGAGGGCCTCCTCGGCAGCCTCATCGGGCGACATATCGGACTCATACCAATCGCGCCAGGTCTGGTCGGCAATATCCGTATGGCGCATGCCGATTCGGTCGAGGAGGACCCCGTCGACCTCGCGCATCCATGCCTGATAACTCATCGGATGCTGGCCTCCACCATGTCTCGTTCCTTGCCGGTGACGTGATATCCCTTCACGCCGCTGAGTGCCTCGAACAGCGGATCCACGCCATGGTTGGCCTTCCGATGCAAGGACATCCCCTGAGGCTGGTACTTCTCCTTGCATTCCGGGCAGATGGCCGGAGCTTTCGGTCGTTTCTCACCATGCCGATGGACGCCCCAAACATGCGGCAGGAGTGAGTTCCTCGTGACCCGCTCGGAGCAGACCGGGCAGGTGACCATCGGGTCGCCATTGTTCGACTTGGTCGGCGGGGCCGGAGGCGGCTCCGGCAGTTGGCCCGATTCCCTCAGGATGATGATCAGGTCCCGGAACTGCTTGGCATGGACCTCACAGACATCGATGGCTTTCGGGGTCGGCCGCATGCCTTCCCCTTCCACGCATCCCAACGTGAAAGTGCCGATGGCCGGCGTCCTATCAATGAACAGGCCATCCTCTTTGTTGGCCTCCTGGAAACAGATGTCGCACCACTTCAGAACCTGGATCTCACGCATTGTTCATCCTCTCTTTCCGCATCCGCGCATGTTCTAGCCAGTCGTCGCCGATCGGCGTGATATCGCCATCGGCATCCTCGGTTCCGGTGACCACCACGTCGCCGACGATCGGCTGAACCGCGATGACCGAGGCGAAGTGGTTATAGGGCAACCCCTTCAGGACGCCCTCCTCGTTCAACCAGAGCAGGCCCATGGCCGGCAGGCGGACCGCCTCCAGATAGCCGCCCACCGCATCCTGGAGTTGTTTCAGTTGCGGGCCACCCCGCCTCGAAAGTTCAATGATGCGCCAGTCCTGGGCGGGATCCGCCGGAATGATCAAGGCCGGCATGGTGTCTACGGCCATCGAGGCAGCCCCTCCGGCACCGGCAGGACAACCGTCTGAGGCGGATTGTCGACGAGGACCTCCTCGACCTGCGATGGATCCGGCAGCGGCAGGAACCAGACGTAGCTGACCTGGGCCAGATAGGGCTGCCGATGGATCCGGTCCCCGGTCTTCAGGACGACCTCCGCCTCGCCGACCGGAGGCGACTCCGTCTGCCAGCGCGCGAGGATCTGCCGGCAGGATCGGCGGGTCTTCCGCCATGCCTTGATGTTGACGATCGTCGCCAGGATCGAGAACGCCACCGCCGCCCATACCACCCAGTTCATCAACGTGGTGAGGAACATTAGCCGGCCTCCTTATCGATCACCGCCAGAATGGAATGAAGGCGGATCACATCCCTATCGACCCCGGTCAATCGGCCGAGTCCCTTGATCTGATATCCATCCGCATAATCGTAAGCGCTGGATATCTGCGCACCCGTTCGCGAGAGGAACCGAGTCCGGACGGTACTGCATCGGAGGCACTTCAGTTGCGACTCGTATTGGTTGAACTTGGGTATCCAGCGCGCGCTGAACGGCCGCCACGAATGCCCGAAGTCCCGGCACTGAAGGTGATCGACGTTCATATGGACGACCGCCGCCTCGACGGAGACCTCGACCGGCGCCTCATGCTGGGTCGATCTCTTGGCCGGCTGCCGCGCGGCTGCCTTCACCTCCGCTGCCGTCTTCGCCTCCGCTGCCGCCTGCCGCGCCGCCCTCGACTTCTCCGCTGCGTTCAGGCTGGCCAGCGCGCGCGCTGCCTGACGTTCTGGCGACTCCGGGATGATCCGTCGATCCCGATCGGCTGGCTTCGTCTGGGCGGGTATGGCCTCCTTCGTTGCTGAGGTCCTCGCTACCACCGCTGAATCCTTCCCCTGGTCATCCGCCCTGGTGGCGGGCTTGCGTCGTGTCCTAGCCGGCTGAGTGGCCTTCCCGTTCGCGCTGCGTCTGGCCTCGATCCGCGCGCGTTCCCTCCTGGCCTGCCGTTCTTCAGATACCACTGAGTCCCCTTCCGACCCCGCTGGGTGATTCCCTGTCGCGGGTCATCATGGCAGAAGTTGTCGATTCGAGGGATAGGCGCCCCGGAACAGCAACGAAGGCGGACCCCGATCGGGATCCGCCTTCAGTGTTCAAGCTATGCGATTATGCCTATCTTCATTCCTCCGGCCGATCCGCCGGAGGCTGCCGATCGGCTGCCTCCTGGCAATTGACCAGAGGATGAACAATCCCCTCATCGGCGCCCGCCACACCCGGCATGGCCGCAGCCCCCGCAGAAACCGCCGGAGTTGCATTCACATGGGCAAGGCCTCGACCGATCGGCCGATGATGATGCCTTGTCCGCCACATTCGGTCCCATCCAGTTTCTCCAGGTGTTCGGTGTCGTTCTCATCGATCGGGTTGAATGTTTCGTCGCAGGTCTGGCAGCGGGCTTCGATCATGCCTTCACGAACCCCTGTTCGACCCACATCGAGTAATGGCCGGAGAGAGTCCGCGACCGATCCGATTCATAGCTGATCGTCATCCGCTGGAGTTGCGGATCGTTGGAGAGGACGATCACCGGATTCCGCATCGGGCCGATCAGGAGGCGGTCATCCGCGCGGGCGGCGCGGATCACCTTCATCGAATCGGCGCGGACCTTCGTCCGCCGGTTGTCATCCTGGGTCATCCAGTCATCGCGCGTCATGCCCGCAACTCCTCAACGATCGCAGCAACGTCGTCATCCTGATTCACGAATCCGGTGTCGGCGAGTTCATCGAGGAACGCCCCGGCATCGAGGGAGAACTCGATCTGCCGCGCGTAATCATCGAGGACCAGCCATAGCTGCCCGCCATCCAGCCGGCCGAGGTCGGCATTCAGGAGGGTCTCCGCTGCCTCGATCAGTTTGGCGATGGCCGGACGCAGGGCGCCGTCCTCGCCATAGCCGAGTTCGATATTGGCCTCGATGGCCCGGAAGATCGAGAGGATGGCCTCCTCGCGCGGTAGGGGATGGCTGACCGCTGCCAGATGTTCGCGCATCCATGGCGGGGCGATCCGCACCGGGAAGCCCCCGATCGAGGCCTCGGTCAGCCTGGCGTTCTTGATCTTGTTCATGATCATCTCCTGATCATCGGGAGGCCCCCTGTCCGGCACCTCGATGGGATCGATCCTAGGTTCTCCTAGGGGTCCAGGAGGCGATATCGGCCAGTGCAATAGATGGGAGTCGGTTGGGAGTCTCGCACCGGATCGGCGGTGCGATAGCGGCCCTCCTCTTGCACTGAATCTTGCACCGGAGGAAGTCGATCATGGTCCATATGGCCTCTGATCAGGCAAAACGTGGTGTGGGCGATACTGGGATTGAATTAGGCGCGCCCAGACTCTAGCGACCCATCCTGACCAGGCAAAACGTCCCATCGGCCCAGTTCAGACGGCACTGGCCGGCGCGCGCTGTCCGGCCATGCTATCCCTTGGGAGGACATAGGATGACATCCTAATCGCACTGATGCAAGGAGCATGATCATGGTAGGCAAGCGCAAGCCTCAGAGGCGCACCAGGCGGACGTTCGGCCGGATCCGGACGACCTCGATCGGCCGGCACCAGGCCGGCTATCTGGGCCCCGATGGGATCGTCCACAACGCGCCCGAGACGTTCGCGAACCTGACCGATGCGGAACGCTGGTTGGCGCTGGTGGAGGAGGACATCTCCTCCGGCAACTGGCAGGCACCGGCCAAGGGAGAGGAGGGCGTCCCTCCTCTGTTCGGCGAGTATGCGGAACGCTGGATGGCCGCGCGCATCGATGGCAGCGGAACGGCCAAGAAGTTGTCCCCGCGCACCGTCCATGAATACCAGCGCTATCTCGACCGGTTTCTTCTGCCGGCGTTTAGGAACTCTCGCCTCGATCGGATAGAGGCGGTCAATGTCGGCAACTGGTATGAATCGATGGATCCAGAGGCGCCGAACATGCGGGCAAAGGTCTACGCACTCCTTCACGGAATGCTTCAGGACTCGATCTCCAAGGGATACCGCAAGGACAATCCCTGCCAGTTGCGGAATGTGGCGGCACCGCGCAAGCATAGGCCTCGACCGCTGACCATCGATGAACTGATCGAACTCCATAATGCGCTGCCGGAACGCTATCGTATTCCTATCCTGGTGGCGGGCTTCTGCGCCTTGCGATTCGGCGAATTGACTGCGCTTCGTCGCGGCAACTTCCAGTTCCTGGACGACGGGGCCGGACTCATTGTGGTCCGTTCGGGCGTTTCGCGGGTCAGCGGCGTCGGCGCGGTGGAGGGTCCGCCCAAAACCGAGGCCGGTGTCCGGATGATCGATATCCCGACGTTCCTCATTCCCATGATCAAGGCGCATATGCGGGATCATGTCGGGTTCGGCGACGATGCATTGTTCATCCCCGCGCGGCAGGATCCGACGCGGTTCCTCGCGCCGTCCAGCCTTTACAAGGTTTTCTATCCGGCACGCGAGGCCATCGGCCGGCCGGACCTGCACGTTCACGATCTCCGCCATACCGGGGCATTGCTGGCCACGATGACCGGCGCGCCCCTGAAGGACATCATGCGCCGACTCGGGCATTCATCTCAGCAAGCGGCAATGATCTATCAGCATGCGACAATGGGCGGCGATGCGAAGATTGCCGCTGGAATCGATGCGATGTTTGCCGACCGGCAGGCGGTCGACGATCTCTTCCGGAGAGTGAAACTTTAGACATTATCGTTCTCGACAAGGCCCGGCTGATCATCCCGATCGTCGGGCCTTTCGTCTGCCCAAGTTTTGTGTAGAAGTTCATGCGCGGATTCATGCGCGAGGTTTGACGAAAGAAACTGGCGAACCAACTCGTCATTCGGGTGGACTTTCTTACTTCTCTCTTTCACCTGATGGATGATCCAGCGCGAGGCATGGCCGCGCATCGCGCGGAATGAGGAGTTATCTCCGGGGATGACAAACCACCTTCGTTCATCCTCTGGCAGGACGCGCCGATAACAATCTATCCAGGAAACGGGTGACGGCAATGACATATGCCACATTACCAATTCGTCTCTGAGATAGAGAATATGTTTTCTCTCAAACGTCATGCTGAAGAAGAACCGAAACTCTGCCGGATCCATATCGGCACGCCGCGCGAGGCGGGCAACCTCATAGGGATCGTCCTCCTTGGAAACCTCCGCCTCGTCCTCGATCGGAGCGCCTCGTAGGGCGGCCTGAAGTCCACCCAGAGGGACCGGCCGGCCATCCGGCATGTGGAGAGCCTCCGGCGGGTCCTCCGGCCCTAGGAACTCACTCAGCGGGATCCGGAAGGCAGCGCAGAGGGCTGCCAGTTCGGCCAGCCGATCCGCGCGCATCGTCCCCTGTTCGATCTGGGCGACGGTGCCGGGACTCCAGGTCAATCCCTGCCGGCGGACCTCGGTGGCCAGTCTCGATTGAGACCAGCCGCGTTCCGACCGGAGGCTATGTAGGCGCATGGCTACCCATGACTGGACATTGGTCACCATGCCAGCGTATCTCGTGCCCTAGACATTCCGGGGGGTTGACAGGCCAGATCACCCGGCATAGTGTCCTCCCATGACGTCCTAGGAATGCCTAGCGCATGACATGGGCAGCTATAGGGAGAACCTGATCACCCAACAGGGAAGGGATCCGGATGGGAACCACCAAACGGGCGAAGGATCCACCGAAGCGACTCGGCAGCCTGCCGGATGCCTCCACCCACCTGGGCGTGAGCACGAAGACCATCCGGCGGTGGATCGATGAGGGCAAGCTGACCGGCTATCGGGTCGGCGAGCGCTTCATCCGAGTTGACATGGATGAGGTGGAACGTCTGTCCGAGCAGATGCCGAAACCGCGCCGATCCGCATGATGTGACCTGACTCACCCTGGGGAAGAGGATGAGCGAGGTCGGGATGCCCACGGAGAGTGAGCGACTCACCCCTGTTCGGGTGAATGTCGATGATCGACTTGGCCAGGAATGTCCGGATCGACAAGGATGAGCGGGACGCTAGAAACTTCTGAGAACGCAAGGCATGGACGGGATCCGCCAACGGGGGGCGGATCAAGGGGCAGTACCTGACCGGGGCTAGACAGCCAGCCCCGGAGGAGTGAGCCGGAATGACGACGGCAACAGGAAAAGTTGCGGAGATCGCTCAACTGTTCGATGAGCTACTCCGGATCGACAAGGAGAGAACGGAGATCAATGCCGAGTGGGAGACCACCCGCCGGCGCATCGCCAAGCACCTCGTCCTGGGCGAGAGCTATCAGGATGCAACGGGTCTCGGCATCAAGCTTCAGGAGGGCAACCTCCAGTTCAACCCGATGAAGGCCATCGGGGTCCTGGTCGAGGCGGACGCGGCCGAGGGAACCGACTGGCTGAAGCGCGTGATGCGCACCATGCCCGACAAAGACGCTGCCCGGAAGTGGCTGCCCACCAGCCTCTATGAGGCATGCTGCGACCGCAAGGAACCCTATCTGCGACGTTTCGGGTGAGGCGGGCCTTCACGGGCCAGATATTTGTCTATTCGCTGAACAAGTCGATCCCTCGGGCCATCGGTGAAGTCATTCACGGAGGCCTCCGGGTCAACCATGTCAACGTCAAGGCAGCGTGGCCCAAACGACACGGCACCCGACCGGCGGCCGACTATTACATCATCACATCCTCATTGACCTGGAGGGCGGAGGCAGCGGCAGCGGACATGATGGCCGTCCCGGTCGTCCTGCCGGAAGGCCATGACTGGCTGGCCGCTGAGATCCTGAGACGCTCTGCCACCCAGGACCTTTACCTCTTCCACGCCAAACGGCAGGGAGACCGGATCCTATGAAACCCCTCTACAGCTACACCTGTCAGCATCGGGCGGCGATGCTGGCGGAGGATGGATACCTGCGCGCGGGACGGGATCTCCTGACTCAGGAGCGGCAACGCCTCCTGGTCCTCGATCCCATCGCGTCGGCCATCCATTGCGTCGGCTGGCTCACCGACATCGACGACCTCTGCTACCTGAACGGCCATCGGGTCGGGCTGGCGCCTCCAGAGATCCTCGGTTGCGACCGAACCGCGTTCAGATTCAGGGCTCTCGAACCTCAGGGGATCCTCCCCTGGACGATGATCCAACCGCTCTGGGGACCGATCGGCAGCCTCCTTGACCAGGCCCTCGAGTCCGCCCGAGTGTACGTTTCCACCAAGCCGATCCCGGTGATGTTCTCGCCTCATCACTCCGGCCAACGCCTTCCGGAGATCGATCATGTCGACTCCTAAATGTTGGTGGTGCGGCCGATTCGGCGCGGCAGTGACCACCTATCAGCTCTGGCCGACCACCCCTCGATATGTCCGCTGGCTCTGTCCGACGTGCGCCCGATCGGCGCGCCGATGCGCCTACCCGGAGTTGACCTCATGACCGATTACATCGACCTCCCGCTCTGGAATGATGATGACGACAACGACAGCGAAAGACGCCATCATCAACCTGCCGGAAGTGGTGGCGGAGGAACTACTCTGGATGATCCGGCAGGGGATGGCGATGCATCCCCGGAGCCTCCAGAAGGCGATTGGGGCATCCTCGCTTGGTAACCCGTGCAGCATCGCACTTGCCCATGATCTCCTGGGCGATCGCCCACCCGGCAACGGGGTTTCGCGAACCGGCTGGTTGGCGCAGATAGGGACCTGCGTCCATGCATGGATCGAGCGAATCTTTCCGCTGATCAACGACGGCCAGTTCCAGAAACGGTTCCTGATCGAGCAGGAGGTCACGGTCGGGGTCGTCGGCGGGATCCCGATCCTCGGTCATCTCGATGCGTTCGATATCGATACCGGCATCGTGATCGACTGGAAGGTGGTTTCCGCCGCCCGCCTCGATCTCTTCCGGAAACAGGGACCGGGCGAGACCTATCGGCGGCAGGCACATCTGTATGGCTATGGCCTGGCTCAGGCCGGCCACCTGGTTAAGTACGTCATGATCTACTTCCTGCCTCGTGAGCGGGAACTCGATTCCGCCTATGCGTGGGCCGAGCCCTACTCCGAACAGGTTGCCCTGGACACGATCTCACGGGCAAACGGCCTGCTCGATCTGGTGAATAGTTGGGGGATCGAGCAGGTCACCAATCTCTATCCGAAGTGCGGCCAGCGGTATTGCCGTTGGTGCCAACCGTTTTTCATCTGAAGGGATGAGTGCTATGGGGTTCTGGGATGTCGAATCCGGACCGGGCGTCAAGTTCGCCAACCCCGGTGACGCGGTCACCGGAAAGCTCCTCCGGCCATACGTTCTCCGGGATACGACGGAGATGAACTCGGATCGGCCGAAACTGGACTCGCGCGGCCAGGTGGTACAGATGGCGGTGATTGAACTGGAGACGATTCCGGGCGGCGAGGAGGTCACCGTCTATGCCGACAAGTTCGGCCAGCGGAAGGCCATCGGCCAGGCCATCCGGGACTCCGGGGCGGCCGACATGGAGGTCGGCGGGATCCTGTTCCTCCAGTTCACCAACGAGAGCCCATCCGATAAGGGCGCTCCCCTGAAGAACTGGGTGGCGAAGTGGACCCCGCCGAACTCGGCAGCGACCTGGGGCGCCGATCCGAACGAACTCGTGAACGCGGCCAGAGCGTCTCAGCAGGCCCATGCGGCAGCCTATGCCGCGCCGACCCCGCCGGTCGTTCAGGCGCCACCTCAGGCCGTCCAAACACCAACGTCCACGGCACCTTCCGCGCCGGCGCAAGCGGTGAACGGCCGGACCACCACTCCCGAACAGGACTTCGCCAAGATCAAGGAACTGGTCGGCTACAACCTCCAGCCCGCCATGATTCAGCAGGCCGTCCCGCATCTGTCGATCGAGGCAATCAGCGCGCTGATCAATGTCGTGAAGGCTCAGGGATGACCCGGTTCCTGGCCATCATCGGCGGGGTGACAGTCGCCTGGGTGGCCTACACCTGGGTCCAGATCGAGGCGGAACGTCGTGCCCAACAACGAATACCAGCCGATCGGCTACGCGGTCCTCGGCGAACCCCTGCCGGGTGAACTCTGCTCGGTGATCGAGGAGCCCGATCCGGGCGAGTTCGAGGGATGCGATTATCCGGCAACGTCTCTCGATAGCGATACTGGAATGCCCTTGTGCACCAGGCATTCCTGGCACATGGACCCCTGGTGGGAGGAGTGGCGAGGATGAGGCGATACGCCGACGACGAAGGCAATCAGATCGTGATGTGCGGCCGATTCGCCTACATCTGGCCCGACTACTACCCGCCCCTGAAGGTCGGTGAGGCAGTGCTGGTCTCGCCGTCTCCCCTGGACCGGGGCGGGCTGCGGACGGTGACCGATATCGGCACCGACCTGGGCGGCGCGGTCGGCTGGGTGCGCGGTCGGGCCGGCCTCACCCGATGATCATGGGCACCGATCTCCTGATCGTCGGCGCCATCCTGCTACTCCTGGCCATCATTGCCGGCCTCCTCTGGATGACCGATGACTGATCGTCCGCCCCACGAGGCGGGTGGGCTCGCGGCGAAAACGACGGGTAGTCGTGGAAGGCATAGCGAGCCAACAACTGAATACGGCGGCTGGCATACCCGCTAGTTACCCATCCCTGAGATCCTCGGATCGCTCCGGGCAAAGGGGACGGGGCGTATGCCGCACCAACTTTCGAGGGAAGTTTTGTGATCATGGCGGCACCTTCCGAGCGGGGATCCCCTTACCGGGATGCCTTCCGCCTCTATGCGACCGCCGGGTGGGCGGTAATCCCGATCATCGGGAAGTACCCGCCACCGGAGGGGTGGACCGGGGTCGAGGCCGGCTATCCGTCCTATGCCGATATGCAGGCATGGGCGGACGGGCGCGAGGGTGACCGCAACGTGGCTATCCGTCTGCCGCACCATGTGCTGGGCATCGACGTCGACGCCTACAAGGACAAGCGGGGCGGAGAAACTGTTCTCGAGTGCGAGGCGTTATGGGGGCCGCTGCCGGCCACCTGGAGATCGACCGCGCGGGATGATGGCATATCCGGGATCCGCCTCTACCGGATCCCGACCGAACTGTCCTGGCCCGGCCAGTTGCCGGGTGGCGGGGTCGAGCTGATCCGATGGGATCACCGGTATTGCATGAGTTGGCCATCGGTCCATCCGGACATCGCCAAGGTCTACCGCTGGCATACCCCGAACGGGGCGATAGCGCTGGATCGGGTGCCGACCCCGGACGAACTTCCGCAGTTGCCCGCCCCGTGGATTGCCGGCCTCATGCGCGGTCCGGAGGTTCACGAGGCGAAAGTCGACCTAGGGCAAGGTGTCCTGGACTGGCTGTCCTCGCTGCCGGGATCGGCCGATCCGGTCTGTCCATTCACGGTGGCGCAGACCCGGCCGATCCTCTCGGCGCTCGCGCTGCCATCCGGCCGGCATGAGGCGGTGAAGGCGCCACTCCTGAACCTCATCCGGGTATGCGAGGCCGGCCATGCCGGCGTGGTCGAGGCGGTCGGCGAGGTGCAGTCCCGGTTCATCGGCGCGGTGACCGCCGATGGCAGCCGATCCCCGTCGGCAGCGGCAGCCGAGTTCAACCGGCTGGTGAAGGGTGCATGCGAGCGGATCCAGGCGGACCGGACGTGGCCGGCACCGACCGGGGATCCCTGCCGGGCCGGAGGACCCGGCCCCGATGCCGCCGGCCCGGTAGGAGCGACCTGGACGCCTCCGATGGCCGGTTCCACGCCATGGCAGGAGGCCGGCCATGGCCAGAAGTCCCCGGAGCAGCTACTCGCCGAGCGGGTGATCTGGCTCCGGGCGGATCGAGCGGCGCGGAAGTTACTGGCAGCGGAGGAGGCGCCTCCGCCGGACGAGATGCCCGAAGGGTTTGACCTGGATATGTTGATCTCTCAACCACAACCGCCGGTCACGGAGCGTATCGGTGGCCTGATGCCCCTCGGCGCACGGGTTCTCCTGACCGCCTCGATGAAGGCCGGCAAGAGCACCCTGGTCGGGAATATTATTCGGTCCCTCGTTGACCAGGTGCCACTCCTGGGAACGTTCAAGGTGACCCACCCGCTCTCTCCGGGCGAGCGGGTGGTCCTCCTCGACAACGAGATGAACCCGCCGACCCTGGCCCGATGGCTGGCCGATCAGGGCATCGAGAACCGCGAGGCCGTGCACGTCGTGCCGATGCTCGGCCGGACCCGATCGTTCGACATCCGGATCCCGGAGGTCCTCGATTATTGGGTGGCCCGTCTGGTGGAACTGCGATGCGCGGTCCTCATCATCGACTGCCTGAAACCGATCCTCGATTCCCTCAATCTGGACGAGCGGAAGGAAACCGGCCTCATTACCACGCCATTGACCGAATTGAAACTACGGGCCAACATATCCGAGTTCATCCTCACCCATCACACCGGCCATGCCGGGGAGCGGGCACGCGGTGATTCCGCCTTGCGTGGATGGCCGGAGGCGGAGTGGCAACTTGTCCGCCTCGCCGAGAACGGGGAGGAGCCGGAACTCGACGCCCGCCGATACTTCAAGGCCTACGGCCGGGACATTTACGTGGCGGAATCGGAAGTACATTTCACGCCCGACGATCGGCACCTGACATTAATTGGCGGCAATCGCGCCGAAGCCCGTCGAGGAGAGCGGGCCGGACTGGAGGGGACCGACCTGGAGGAGGCCATCGTCGCGGTCGTCCGGGCGACACCCGGAGCCTCGGCCAACGCCATCGGCCAGGCCATCCGGGCCGGAGGGCAGAAGGTGCGCAACGAGTCTCTGAAGGTCCGCCTAGAGGACCTCATCGGTCGGTCGGTGATCCGGCGGGATGAGATGAATCGGACAAACCATCGGCACTACCTCCTCAGGGACAACTTCTCCCCAATGTCCTCTCCTGTCGCTTCCCCGGTTTCGGATGCTTCTCCCGGCCTCTTCTCCCCACGGCTCCCTCCCGTAAGGGGCCGGGGAGGAGAACGAAGAAGTGGCTTGTTTTCGGGGGAAGAGGTCGACGATTCCGCCGACGATCCGAGCACCGAATGACAGGACAATCCAGAGGGGCGGAGTTCGGTCCTTGCGAGCGCTGTGGGCGGACGATCTGGTCGGGCCTCAACGCCGGTTTCGGCGGATGGACGGTCGAGGCGGATCCGCAACCGCTGACGATCTGGGGCGAGGCCTTGGCTCTGATCGGCGGACGTGGTACGGTCTCGCTGCACTGGTTGGGGAATCGCTACGAGATTGATTCACGCGATTCATTCCGAATCAGGGGAAGTCCGGCCGGAACGTCCAATATGGATGTTCTCGTGATCCACGATTGTGGTCGCGATTATGGCGGGGGTGTTCCCCATATGGCCAGTAATCTGCGACGATTATGGCCTATTCCAATTGATTCGGATATCCCACCCTATTAGGAATTCCAATGACACGTAATCGTGCCTCGGCCAAGGGTGCCGGCACGAGTTTCGAGACTCTGATGGCGGTATTCTTCAACCACCATGTCGATGATCGGATCGAACGCCGCCGGCTGACCGGTGCCAAGGATCGGGGCGATATCAGCGCGGTGAAGGTATTCCGGGGCGGACGGATGGTTCTGGAATGCAAGGATGCCGCCGGGGAATATGCCGGTCGCCTCGGTTCCTGGGTGAATGAGGCGGACACCGAGCGCGGCAACGATGACGCCGTCGCATGCGCGGTCCTCGTGAAGCGCAAGGGCACTCGCGCACCCGGCCGGCAGTTCGTGATCATGACGGCGGACGATCTGGTGGCCCTCCTGACCGGCGATCGGCCGGACCCCGGATGGCGTCTGCGGTGAACGTCATCCACCTCTGCCCTCGGTTCCGATGCTGCCGCGTCTGCGGTCGGCATGTCGAACCCTGTAACTGCGAAACGAGACGGCGATGACCGATACGGATAGTGACCTTGTGCTTCATCGGATCCCGCTGGCGGACCTGAGCCCGCATCCGATGAACCCGCGTCGGGGCAACGTCGCGATGCTGGTGGAGTCCCTCCAGGAGAACCGGCAATATGCGCCGATTGTGGTGAACAAGGGTTCGAAAACTGGTCGCCGAGACGAGATCCTGGCCGGCCATCACCTGGTGCTGGCCGCTGCCGAACTCGGCTGGCCCGATATCAAGGCGGTGTACGTCGATGAGGATGAGGAGGGCGCCCGGAGGATCCTGTTGGCGGACAATCGATCCTCTGACCTGGCCGGATACGACGATCGGCTGCTCGCCGAACTCCTGTCGAGCCTGGAGCGTCTCGACGGAACCGGATTCACCGAGGAGGACCTCGCGTCGCTGATCAAGGTTCTCGATCTGCCGGATATCGAGGTTCCGGACAATGACCAGGACATATTGGACAAGTCGGATGAGGCGATGTGGCCGGAGATCCGTGGGCGGGTCGCGCCGAGCCTCTACGCGACGTTCCTCCTGCTACCGGGTGAGGATGACGCCGGAAAGCTGTCTCAGTTGCTCCAGGATCGATCGTGAGCTTCAATCTGCTGTTGTCCTATGCCCTGGTCGCTGGCGTCGATCTGAGGCGAATCAGGGCGTCCATGCCATGTGGCCGGCTGATGATCGACTCCGGGGCGTTCTCGGTCCACAAGAGCAACCAGGGCAAGCTGAACCAGCCGATCAGCGTCAGCCTCGATGACTATGCCTCCTACCTGGAGGAATGGTCCGGATGTTGGGATTACGCCATCACCCTGGACGTGATCGGTGACCCGGCGGCGTCCCGGCAGAACACCCGCCGGCTGCACGAACGTGGATTGCCCGTATTGCCCGTATTCACCAGAGGCGACAAGTTGGCCGACCTCCGGGCGATGTTGAACGACACCCGGTATGTCTGCGCTGGTGGCCTGGTCGGCATGAACGACAAATATCGGATCCCTCGGCTCCAGGTGATCCAGCGGCATGCCCTCGAGTTCGGCGGAGGGGTGCATGCCCTCGGCATCGGCAGCCTGCCGGCCTTGCGCGCCACCCGGCCGTACTCGGCCGACACGTCGAGGTTCCTGATGGGATACGGGTTTCATACCGTCCAGGTGTTCGACGGCCGCGACCTGCACTCGGTGGACATCCTCGATCAGGGGAAGATGCTCCGCTATCGAGACCTGTTGGTGAGCCATGGATTCGGGGTGACCGCGCACCTGACCGACCGAAGGATGCCGGAGGGTAACAAACCCGGCCTGCCTCGATGGATCAACTCGCAGGCCCTCGGCGTCGCGGCCGCATGCGCCGACGAATACCTGAAACAGACATATCCGGTACCCATGGGTGCCGATCCCGGATTGCACTTCTACGCGGTGGCCATCCGCACCGACGCCTATGCCATCGCCTCGACCGATTCCCTCATCCACTCCGACGAGGCGCCGCCCGTCTGGCAGAAGTACCGGCGGCACCACGTCTGCACCCCGCGCAAGGAGAATGTCGCATGACCGGATCCCTGGTCCTCCTCTCCGGAGGCATGGACTCCACCGTCGCGCTGGCCCGAGAGGTCCACCATGGCCGCGCAAAGTTCGCACTATCTGTCGACTATGGCCAGCGCCACCGGAAGGAGTTGGAGGCAGCGGTCCGGATTGCCGGATATTATTCGGATAGCGTCGAGCATGAGGTCCTCGATATGACCGGGTGGGGACGACTTCTGAAGGGGTCCGCCCTGACCGATCCGAACGTGCCGGTGCCGCACGGCCATTACGCCGCGCCGTCCATGACCATCACGATCGTGCCGAATCGGAATGCAACCCTGCTCATGGCCGCTGCCGGCGTCGCCATGGCGGCCGATTGTGACGAGGTCGTCATCGGGGTTCACGCGGGCGACCATCCGGTGTACCCTGATTGTCGGCCCGAGTTCATCCAAACAATCAATACTGCAGTTTCCCTGGCCACCGATCAGGCGGTGGGAATTCGGGCCCCCTTCATCAGCAAGACCAAGACCGATATTGCCTATGAGTCCACGCTGTATCAGGCGCCGCTCCATATGTCCTGGTCCTGCTACGAGGGTGGGGAGCGGCATTGCGGTCGGTGCGGGACCTGTCAGGAACGGATTGAGGCGTTTCTAGAGGCCGGCCTGACCGATCCCACCCTCTACGCGCTATGATCGTCCTCATCTCGTGCGGCAGTAAGAAACGGAATTATCGCACCGCCGCTATCAGCATGTATGAGGGGTCGTATTTCAAGGGCACCTCCTCCTGGGCGGCATCGGTGACCGATCCGGAATACATCTACATTCTGTCGGCGAAGTACGGCATCATCCGCAGTGATCGGCTGATCGAGCCCTACGAGATCACCATCGGATCCCCGTCCGCCATCGCGCCGAACGAGATAGCGCTCCAGATCGAGGCTCTCAACTGGCGAGGCCGGCTGGTGACCTTGGCCGGCGCCGATTACATGCGATTCCTGGACCGGGCCAGTAATCGCGTTCAACCCTACAACCCCTTTGTGGGGCTATGCCGGAACGAGGGCCATCCGGCCACTCTCGGCTACCAATTACAAATGATGAAGCGCTGGCGGGGACGGATGCCATGATTGCCGTTATTACCAAGGAATTCGCGTTCTCGGCGAGCCATCAGCTCGACCGGCTGCCGGAGGCGCATAAATGCGCCCGCATGCACGGCCATAATTACATTATCCGGGTCGAGGTCGAGGGGTCGGTGGATTACACCGGATTCGTCCTGGACTATGGCGAACTGGCCGAGTTTGGTCAGTATCTCGATGACACCCTCGATCATCGGCACCTGAACGATGTGTTTCCCGAGAACCCGACTGCCGAACTCCTGGCCCGGCACTTGGCCGGGGTTCTGCGTAAAGTGATCAGGAATGTCTATGGGAGTCCTAGTCATCCCCTGTCCATCGCCGTGCATGTTTCCGAGACCCCGAAAACGTGGGCCATCTATCGGGAGAAGTGGTGATATGAGGCTGTTCCCGGTGGTCGAGATGTTCGGTCCCACAATCCAGGGTGAGGGTCCGTTCGCTGGACGCAATGCCGTATTCCTGCGCCTCGGCGGTTGCAACCTGGCCTGTTCCTGGTGCGATACCCCGTATTCCTGGGACGGCGAGCGATTCAACCTCCGGAAGGAGATTACGAACTATTCGGTGCCGGAGATCATGGAACGGATGCCGCATGGTGGCTCTTGCGTGATCACCGGAGGAGAACCGTTGCTGCACCAGGTCAATGCCTGGTGGCGAAACCTCCTCTACGAGTTGCGGATGCGCTACGGGACGCTGCACCTGGAGACGAACGGCACCATCGAGCCGATCACCGCGACAATCGACCTCTGCGACCACATCTCGGTCAGCCCCAAGTTGCCGAACGCCGGCCGGCATCGAGGGCACCAGAGGCCGGATATCTGGCCCGGCTGGGTGGACATTCAGGACGCCATCCTGAAGTTCGTTGTCGAGGACGAGGCTGATGTCGAGATCGCGGTCCTCCGGGCGGCCGGCCTCGGTTTCAGTCGGGACCGGGTATGGGTCATGCCTCAGGGGATCACCAAGGACGAACTCGACAAGCGCTGGCCGATCATCGCCGAATCGGCCGCCCGGCACGGCATCCACGCGACGCATCGCCTCCAGGTGTTGGCCTGGGACGCGGAGAGGGGTCACTGATGAGCGAATGGTTCGAGGGGCAGGAGGCGATGGCCGGCGTCCGATCCCTCATCGTCCTTGCCGGGGAGGACCCCGATAGGCCCGACCTCCAACGAACTCCCAGTCGGTTCCTCGATGCATGGCGCGAACTCACCCTGGCCCCCGGTGATCCGGCCGAACTCCTCTCCGTGATGTTCGATGATCAGATCGATGAGATGATTGCAGTTGGGCCCATTGAATTCGTATCTGTGTGCGAACATCACCTGATGCCTTTCACCGGAACGGCATGGGTCGCCTACATTCCTCAGGCCGGCATCGTCGGTCTCTCGAAGCTCCCTCGGCTGGTCGATCATTACGCCCGCCGGCTACAGGTTCAGGAGCGCCTCACGACGCAGATCACCGCCGCTCTGGACAAGTATGTCGATCCCCTCGGCTCGGCCGCTCTGCTGCGTGCTCAGCATTCATGCACAACTTTCCGGGGAGTGCGGAAGAATGCACCCATGGTGACCTCATCGCTGACCGGCGTCTTCCGGACAAAGCCGGAGGTTCGGCAAGAGTTCCTGGCATTGGCCCGGCCATGAGGGAATCGATCATCCGCCTCGGTGGAATCTGGGACCAGCTATCGAGCGAGGTTGCCGGAGGCGCCTCACCCGGACCCCGCGCCCGTGGATCTCGTCCGCCGGTCAAGCTCTCGGTGGTCTCGCTGATCATGGATGTCCGGGTCGCGGCACGCGAGGGATCGGAGGACCTCGCGCATCGCTGTACTCCCGATGCGATAGCCAACCTCTGGTTGATCCATGGTGCGCTGGTGGCCAAGCCCGACGAGGACCTGATCGGCTGGTGGTCGGATGCGGTGCAGGAGTGGGCCAATCGAGGCGATGCCATCCTGGCCCCGCATGCCCTCGAACGATTGTACGGAGCGATATGCCCTATCTGCGCCAGTGTCTCCGGCAATGCCTTACAGGATGGTGAATGGGTGAAGGTGCCGGCCATCGAAGTCGGATGGGATGACGACTCGGTGAAGGTGGTTTGCTGCCGGGTCTGCGGGTCACGATGGGATCGGGACGACAATCTCTCCGGCCTGTTCGATCGGATGATGACGGACAATCAGCGCGAGGTATTGCACCTTGGCTGACTGAATGTGCTATGTTCGACCCGCCGTGGGTGACGTATGTCCGGATCCGTTCGGACAATTCCATTCGCGAGTCCTCACCATTGGTCCCTGTCAGAGTCCCGATGGTGAGGACGGATGCCGATCGGGGTGATGGTCAACCATGCCGACCAGAGCATCTCGTGTCTGCCCTCGTTGCCTCACTCCGCTGATCGGTCGACGCTGCCAGGTCTGCGCCGATCGGAGGCGCCATGCCTACGATCTCCGTACGGCCGATCGCCCCGATCCCTACCAGGACCCGGCATGGGTGAGGTTGAGCAGGGCATACAGGAGGGTGCACCCTCTGTGTGAGGGTCCGAAGTGCGCTGAGAAGCCCGAATATAGACGTGCTCTCAGTGCCGTGGTGGACCATATCGATGGCCTCGGTCCCGCTGGGCCCCTCGGCCTCGACGAACGTAATCTAATGGCCCTTTGTCGCCCCTGTCACAATGCGAAAACGAATTCTCACGATGGTGGTTGGGGAAATAAAATAAAACGAATCTCTCTGCCCTCGACAATTGTCGACAATGGGGAGGGGGGCTGATAGGACGGCAGCCCCTCGGCCAGACTGGTGCGCCGGTAGGGTCGCGTGCCCATCCGCTAAATAGCGCAACGGGGATATCGGGCATGGGCATTCCCGAGAAATGGTCCATAGCAACGGAAGTCGGAGGCAACAATGGCTGAACGTACCGGCGGCGTGCGGGGCCGACCGCCGAAACCGACTGCACTGAAGGTACTTCACGGCGACTTCAAACATGACCCTGGGCGCCGTAATTCGAAAGAGCCGGTCATCACGGCGCAGGACGTAAAGGCCCCGGCCACATTGTCTCCGGCGGCTCGCGAGGCGTGGGATTACCTGCACCCAATTCTGACCCGAGCCCGATTGTTCACGCCGGCCGACCTGCATTTGTTGGCGGAGTTCTGCGAAGCGGTCACCATTGTTCGATTGGCCCGGATCGAGATTATCAAGCAGGCCACCGGACAATTGATTGTCGCACCTGGGGCATCCAGCCCCTATAACTCGTATTCGAAAGCAATCCTGGTGATGACCAATCTCGCCGGTCGTCTCGGGTTGTCGCCTGCCGACCGGACGCGGATCCAGGTCGACGTCCCGCAGTCGAACCCCGATGACCTGATCAGCGGGGCGGGCTGAGCGCCGTTCTGCCGATCGGCGAGGCGCTCCCGGCGTGAGGAGGCTCCCATGGCCGGCCTGGTCGTTCCAGCGCGTGAGGAGGCGGTGATCCGGTGACCCTGCCAGGTACCTACGCGCTGGCGCTCTACCGGGGCGATAGCTACGCATGGCTCTTCCGGCTCTGGACCGATCCGGGGAAGACCGATCCGGCCGACCTGACCGGCGTTCAGGCGAAAGCGGAGGTTCGGGACAATCCGGGCGGATCCGCCATCATGGAATTGGTCTGCACGATCGAGGCGCCGAATATTGTGCACGTCGATCTGCCGGCCGACTCCTGGACGGCCTGGCCGCTGCTCAAAGGTGTGTGGGATCTCCAGTTGACCTATCCGACCGGCGAGGTCGTGACGATCGTCAGCGGCCCCGTATCGGTGACCGCCGATGTCACCGATTCGCCGACGGCAGCGGTGGCCGGCTATCGACAATTGGTACGCCGATGACGATCGTTGAGGTTGAATCCGGCTCGCATGCCTTCACCGTCGATGTCGAGGTTCGGGCGATCACCGTGGAGGCGGACGCGCAAAGTCCGCTACCGGGACCGCAGGGGCCGAAAGGTGATATCGGTCCCGAAGGTCCGGCCGGCGCAACTGGTCCCACCGGACCGCAGGGCGCCACCGGCCCGGAGGGTCCTCAGGGTGCCACTGGCGCACAAGGTCCCATCGGTCCGACCGGTCCCTCCGGCGGAGTGCCACCCGGCGGGCCGATCTACTACGCGCTGACGAAGAAAACCGCGACCGATTACGACACGCAATGGGCGACGATCAATAAGGCCTGGGTCGGTCTCGGCAGCGTCGATAATACGTCGGATATCACCAAGCCGGTCTCCGATCCGACGAAGGCATGGGTGCTGTCGCGCAGTGGGAACCTGGTCACCAATGGCAACGGCTATCTCGGCGACCTCACCAACTTCAGCGGATTCTATTTCACCAAGAGCGATCGGCCGGTCGGCGCGCCCGGTGCATTCACGACCAAGGGCGTGAATGTCTCCTATGCGTGCGACGAATACATTTCATGCGATCCGGCCCGAACCTATGACATGACGTTTGCGGCGAAGCAGATCGTCAATCCGGACGGTCTGCGCAAAACCTACTCATTCATCAGTCCGTTTGACGCGGAGAAGTTGTCGATCCAGCCATACCACTACATGGAGATCGCCAACACGCGGACCACGCTGGCGGCTCCGCTCAATCCGGGCGATCTCACGGTTACCCTCACGAGTTCGGCGAACTGGTCGCAAACGAACGTCAATAACAAGCGCATTATCTTCTGGAATTACGTCGATGGCAACGGGTTCGCCTGGGCGCCTGGTACCTATTCCCGTAACGTCAGTGCGTCGGACCTGTGGGCGGATAATGCCATCGTCGGCAATGTGATCACGTTGCGGACATCATGGGCGGGCCCGGCGTATCCGGCCGGAACGGCTGTCGGTAATGGGGCCAACGGCGCGAACTATATGTATGGCCTCCAGTCGACGGTGATCCCCGGCGTGTGGACCGACTTTGGGCCATATCGTTACAGCGGCATTCACACGGCGCTTGCGAACGCGGCGACCTATGCATTCCCGATGGGCACGGCGTTTATCAAGATCGGGTTCCTGCTGAATTACAATGGGCCGACATCGGATGCGTTGGCGGCGGTCAGCAACATCTCATTGGTGCCGGTACCCGGACCGAGGATCAAAGTCGGCACGAGCGGGCCGCCGAATCCGTTGGTCAATGACGTCTGGATCGATACGACATGAGCGCGGTCAAGGTTTGGACTGGCACGGCATGGGTGGTGAAACCGGTTAAGATATGGACCGGTTCGGCATGGGTGGCCAAGCCGGTCAAGGTTTGGGATGGCACCCAGTGGAAGTGACCGGAGGTCGCCATGGCCTCCAAGTTCGACCCGGAGAAACGGTGGCGTCCCCGCGACCGTAAAGGCCCGACCTGCGGATATCGGTTCCGGGGAACGACATGCCAGCGGCGAGGCGCCCATTACTGCGTGCCCCGCGCCGATCATGTGGTCTCGTTCTTCGCCGAACTCCTGGTGCATACCAGGGGTGTTCATGTTCGGAAGGCGTTCGTCCTGGACGGCTGGCAGGAGAACGAGATCGTCCGCCCGCTGTTCGGCGAGGTGATCTGGTCGACCGAATATCATCGGTACGTCCGGCGGTATCGGATCGGCCATATCGTGGTCGCCCGGAAGAACGGCAAGTCCGAACTCGCTGCCGGGATCCAGCTCTACATGTTGATCTCCGATGACGAGGAGGCAGCGGAGGTCTACTCGGCGGCCAAGGACACGAAACAGGCCGGCAAGGTGTTTGATCCAGCGGCCCGAATGGTGCAACTCTCCCCGCGACTCTCCCGAATCGTGAAACTCTTCCGGAATGCCCGCCGATTGGTGGTCGAATCAACGGCCAGCATCTACGAGGTCCTGACCGCCGATGCTGCCGGTGAACTCGGCCACAATCCGCATGCATTCAACCTGGATGAGGTCCTCGCACAGCCGAATGGGACGCTATGGGAGGCCATGACCACGGCGGTCGGCGCGCGGGCGCAGGAACTCCTCTACACGACCACCACCGAGACCAATGACTCCGCCTCGTTCGGCGCCTCGATGATCGAGGAGGCTGAACGGATCCAGGAACGACCGGAACGCGCGCCCCATGTCTTCGCCTTCGTCCGGAAGTTGCCGGCCACCACGGAGGCGCTGGAGCGGCTCCGGCGGCTGTTCCCCGGCCATCCTGATCTGCCGGTATCCACCGATCCGTTCGATGAGCGGAACTGGAAGTGGCCGAACCCGGCCCTCGACACGTTCAAGTCGCGCGAGGCCATGCGACGGCAGGCCATCGATGCCAGGGAGAACGCCGAGAAAGAGAACGGTTTCCGCCAGTTCCAGGTGAACCAGCGGGTCCAACAGGTCACCCGATACATACAGATGGATCTGTGGGATGGCAATACCGGTGATCTCCTCCTCAGCCCCGACTGGCAGATCGAAACGTTCCTCGGCCAGCGTTGTTGGGCGGGCCTCGACCTATCCAGCAAGTTGGACATGACGGCCTGGTGCCTCCAGTTCGAGGACGGCCGGATCCGCTGGCGGTTCTGGATCCCGGAGTCCGTGGTGCCGACGCTGTCCGAGTCCACCGATGGCCGATTCGAGGAATGGTGCCGGGCCGGCTGGATCTCGACCACCGATGGCGACACGATCGACTATGACCAGGTCATGGCCGATATCGCCACCGATACGGAGCGTTTCGGAATCGTCCGATGCGTCTATGACAAGTGGTCGGGAGAGCCGATCCGGCAGCGGTTGGAGGCGGAGACCGGCCTCGACATGATCGAGTCCGGCACCACCTATACACAGATGACCGCGCCGATGAACGAGGCCATGCGACTCCTCAACGCGCGCAAGGTCCGCCATGGCGGCAATCCGGTCGCCCGCTGGATGGCCGATAACGTCGAGGCGAAGCGTCCGCGCGATGACCCGGATCGGATCCGGCCGGTCAAGCCCGATCGGTCGGCGTCGGGCAAGCGGATCGATGGGATGCCCGCCTGGTTCTTCGCTCTCGACGGTTGGCTGATGTCCAAACCCGAACCGGTTTCCGCATACGAGGATCCGCAAGCCCGAATCTGGGGGTGACCATGGGCGCCTTCCGCGACTGGTGGTTTGGAACCAAGTCCACTCCTAACCTCCCTGCCAATATCCCGACCGCGCCGGTAGCCTACGAGACGATCAATCCGAATCCGCTGGTCGTGATCACCTCGATGGGCCAAGAGGTCCGGATCGATATTGATTGGCTCCGGCAGGCGGATCCCGGTACCCTGTATCGGTCTCAGCCCTACCTCCGCGCGGTGATTAGTTTCCTGGGCCGGAATATCGCGCAACTGGGACTCGGAGTTTACATCCGACAGGGCGATGACGAAAGGGCGAAGGCGAGCGATTCGGTTGCCGCGCAACTGCTTCGCTCGCCTAACCCTTACATGACGCGCTATGAATTGTTCGATGCGCTGGTCTGTGACCTGGCCCTATGGGATCGAGGCTATTGGTGGGTTCGGCGGGACTCGAAACGGCCGACCGGCTGGCGAATCGATCCGCTGCCGTCCGCCTGGGTGGCGGAACCGCATGGTGGGGACGCTATCTCCCCGGAATACTGGTATGTCAGCCAGCCCGGCAAGTCGACCCTCCGGGTGCCGGCCAAGGAGATCGTCTACTTCCATGGCTGGAACCCCGAGACCTTGATCCTCGGCGTGGCGCCGACCGAGACCCTGAAGGCCATCCTCGCCGAACAGATTGCCGCAGTGGTCTATCGAGGCCAGCGGTGGGAGCGCGGGGCGCGCGTCGGGACGGTGATCACCCGGCCGGTCGATGCGCCGAAGTGGTCGGAGACGGCCGAAACCCGGTTCCGGACCGAGTGGAATGAGCGCTACACCGGCCGGAACGGCATGGATGCCGGAGGCACGCCGATCCTTCAGGACGGCATGAGTCTGTCCCGGATCGGATTCAGCGCGGTCGAGGATGAGTTTGTCGAGGCCAGCAAGTTGGCCCTGACAACCGTTGCGTCCGTCTACCATGTGAATCCGACAATGCTCGGATTGCTGGACAATGCGAATTACAGCAACGTCCGGGAATTCCGGCGGATGCTCTACGGCGACACCCTCGGTCCATGGCTGGCCATGCTGGAGGGGCGGATGAATAACTTCCTCCTCCCGATGATCGGCGAACCGGCGGATGAATACGTCGAGTTCAATATCAACGAGAAACTTCAGGGATCGTTCGAGGAACAGGCGCAGGTCGCCTCGATGGCGGTCGGCGGGCCGTACATGACCAGGAACGAATACCGTGCGCGGCAGAACCTTCCGCCGATCGAGGGCGGCGATGAGCTGATCGTGCCGATGAACGTCACGGAGGGTGGCCAGCCATCACCGCAGACGCCGCTATCGGCGCCTCCGCCGATCCGGCTGGAGGGATCACCCCGGACCATGGTCGATCGGCCGGCAGAGCGCGTCTCAACGGCCGTCATGTCGAAGTATCGGGCAACCGATCGGCAGATCGAGGCCACGAGGCGGACGCTGGCCGGGTTCTACCAGCATCAGTCCGAGGTCGTCCTCACCGCGCTGAACAACAAGTCCGATGAGCCCTGGTGGAATGCCGATCGCTGGAATCGGGAGTTGACCGATGACCTGATGAAGGTATCGGCCGGCGTCGTCGATCAACTCGGGACCCGCGTCCTCGGCCAGCTCGACATGCCGGATCCGTTCGACATGGAATCGGTGATCGATTACCTGACCGACGTGATCCGGTATCGCGCCGAGCAGATCAACGAAACGACCAAGGAACAAATTACCGATTGCCTGAATCGCGCCGGCGAAGAGGGTGCGCCGATACCGCGCGACGTATTCGATACGGCCAAGTCGTCCAGGGCGGATCTCCAGTCGATCAGTCTCACAACGGTTATGGCCGGTATCGCGATGTGCGAGGCGGGCAAGCAATCCGAACGCCAGGTCGGCGGCAAGGCCACCAAGACGTGGAAGGTCAACTCCAAGGACAGCCGGCACCCGCGCATGAACAACGAGACGGTCGATATCGACTCGAAGTTCAGCAACGGCGCCGACTGGCCTGGGGACGCCAACCTGGGACCGGACGAAACCTCCGGGTGCAAGTGTGATCTCGTCATCGCCAACCATCACTAGCCCTAGGAGGGGCCATGCGCAGTAAGACTTTTCCGGCCCGGATCAAACTCCGGGGCAAGGACGATGGGTCTGAGGATCCGGATACCGGCGAGGAGACCTCGGCTGGTGCGGCCGGTCAGTTCGAGGCGCTGGTATCCGTGTTCGGCGTCAAGGACTCCTACGGTGAAGTGGTTATGCCGGGTGCGTTCTCGCGAACGCTGGCCGAGTGGGAGGACTCGGGCGACCCGATTCCGGTCTATTGGTCGCATCGGTTGGACGACCCCGACTTCAATATCGGCCATGTGCTGGAGGCCAAGGAGACGGACGAGGGCCTCTATGTGAAGGCACAACTCGACCTCGACAACGCGAAAGCGGTTGCCACTCACAACCTCCTGAGGCAGCGTCGGGTCACCCAGTTCTCGTTCTCGTTCAACGTCCCTGCCGGCGGTATGCAGGAGGGCGATAACGTCATGGAACTCACCGATCTCGACCTGTACGAGGTCGGGCCCACGCCGGTCGGCGCGAATCCTGCCACCGAACTCATCGGGGTGAAGGGACCGCGAGGCATCGCCTATGACTTCGGTGGGATCCTCGGCAAGGCCGGCCGGGTGTTGAGCGAGAAAAATGTGAAGACAATCAAGGATGCCCGGTCCGCTCTGAAGTCGGCGGACGAGGCACTGGCTGCCGTATTGGATGCTGCCGGAGGCAGCGACGACGAGAAGTCATCCGCCGGAACGAAGGTCACGGACAAGGAGCCCAGCGGGGCCACGTCCAAGGAACCCGAAACCCTGTCGGAGGCTGAGGTTCTCGCCGGATTGTCAATCATCGAATTGGAAGGATCTAGGTAATGCCTACCCTGCTGGAACAGCGTGATGGCCTCGTCAAGGAGGCCCGCGCCATCGCCGAACGGGCGAAGAGTGATGGGCGCGCCCTCACCACCGCCGAACTGAATCAGATCAACGAGAACGTGGCCAGGGCCAAGTCACTCGATGATCAGGAGCGCGCGGCGGCCGTTTCCGACTCCGTATTCCGCGAACTGATGTCCATCGGATCGGATGGCAAGCACAACGCCCAGCCATCGGAGAAGTCCGCCACCCTGGGCGAGCACTTCGTGAAGCATGCGGCCGCGCAACTGCTCTCGTTCAAGAACCGGCCGGGTGCCTCGATCGCGGTCCCGGAATGGAAGGCTGCCGGGGATACCCAACTGACCGGTGATGGCCCCTATGGTCCGGCCCTGACCACCATCGACACCTCGGTCACGCGAGGCTATCGGCGGCAGCCGGTCGTTGCGGATCTGTGTGGCAGCGGCACGCTCTCGGGCCAGAGCATCACCTATTTCGTGGAGGGTGCGCGCGAGGGCGGGTTCACCACGGTTGCGGAAGGTGGGAAGAAGCCCCAGCTCCACTACCTGTACTCGACCGTTACCGAGAGCATCTCCAAGATCGCCGGTTTCATCAAGCTCTCCGACGAGATGATCGATGACCTGGCATTCCTGGTCTCGGAGATCAACTCTCGGCTGCTCTACGACCTGGCAATTTTCGAGGAGGCGCAGATCCTCAACGGGGACGGCACCGCGCCGAACCTGCGCGGCATCCTCCAGAGGTCCGGGATCCAGACCGAGGCCGGCACGGGTGCCGGTGACAATCTGGACGCAATCTTCCGGGCGGCCACAAAGGTCCAGACCGCTACCGGCATGGCTGCCGATGGCGTCGTGATCCATCCGGACGATTACCAGGTATTCCGCCTGATGAAGGATGGAAACCAGCAGTACTACGGCGGAGGTCCCTTCACGGGTGCCTATGGCAATGGCGGGGGCGTCCCGATCGAGCCATCGGTCTGGGGCCTGCCGACCGTCGTGACGGCTGCCATTGCGGCCAAGACCGTCCTGGTCGGCAATTTCCGGCAGGCCAGCACCGTCTACCGGAAGGGCGGCGTGACCGTCTCCTCGACCAATTCCAACGTGGACGACTTCGAGAACAACATCGTCACCGTCCGCGCAGAGGAGCGTCTCGGGCTGGCCGTCCGGGTGCCGGCTGCCTTCGTCAAGATCACGCTGACCTGATATGGCCGGCCTGTCGGAGGCGGTTGTCGAGATCGACCAGGATCTGTTCTACACATTCCTGCTCGACGCCGGGGATCTCGCCGAGACCGGCGGGATCGCGCTCGCCTCGCCCATCCTCGGGGCGCCGGTTCCTGCCACCGCAGAGGCCGGCTCAGCGCCGTTGACGGTCAATCTGCCGGGCACCGGGTACCTGGAGGGGTTGGCGCGCGTCACATTCGGAGGTCAGGCCATTGCCTCGACCTGGGTCAGTTCCTCGGTGATGCGAATCACCGTCGATCCCACGAAGGTTGAGGAGGCCGGAACGGCCGAGATCCGGGTCTGGCATTCCGGCCTGAAGTCCGGGCCGCAGACCTTCACCTTCACCGATCCCGCCGAGTAGATACTCGGGTCGGCTGCCGACCATGCCCGGAGGCAGCCGGCCCGACTCCAAGGAGACACCATGGCACGCAAGGTAATCCGCGAACCGGAAGAGCCGATCGAAACACACACGACCGATGAGACCCGCGCCGGCGCAACCACTGTCGCGAGTTCCGACCTGGGCGAATACGAGATCGACGGGCGGACGTTCCTCCTCTCGGCAGAGGAGGCCAAGGCTCGTGGGGCCAAGGCCGTTCGGCCCAGCAACAAGGCGGTCACGCCCGAAAATAAGTGAGGCTAACGGTGTCCGGACCTACCCCTCTTCCGCCGCTCGCAACCAGAGAGCAATACGAGGCGATGACCGGGCAGACGGCACCGGCCAACATCGATGATCTACTCAACGCCGCATCGGCCGGCATCCGCCGATTCTGTGGCTGGCATATCGCGCCGAACATCGTGCAGGATCTCGTCCTCGATGGTGAGGGCGGGCGGACCCTCATCCTGCCGACCCTGAAGTTGACCGGAATCACGTCCCTGGTCGAGGTTTCCGGGGACTGGTCCTGGACGGCCGATCCGCTGGTCGACCTGACCTGGTCATTCACCGGCCGGGTGCGCAAGCGGTCGGGATGCTGGACCCTCGAGTTGGCCGGCATCACCACGACGATCAGCCATGGGTTCGACCTGGCCGATGTCGGCGACCTGAGTCAACTGGTCCTCGGGATCGTTGCGAGGAATGTTGCCAACCCCTATGGCTACACGGCTCAGGCGGTCGGAGGCGTGAGCATCTCGATGCCGGCGTCATCCGCCGGAGGCGCAACCGGGGTCAGTCTGACGGAACCTCAGGCCGTGCTCATCGCCTCCTATGCGCTGGAGCGCAAGCCATGAGCACGCTCTCGACCATCGGACCGGGAAAACTGCCGGCCGGCATCGCGAACCAGTCGATCCAGATCGCTCGGCCGGTGACCATGAGCGTCCATGGGTCGGAGGTCGCCGACTGGTCGCAGGAACCGGCGGAGATCGTGACCGTCCTCGGCTGCTCGGTCCAGCCGATTGCCGGGGACGAGGATCGGGCCCATCGGGATCAACTCGGCGCGCGGATCCGCCTGTTTACACCGGCTGGGGTGGCCATAGGCGCACTCGACCGGGTGTGGCTGGTGGATCACCCCGGGGAGTCCTTCCGGGCGGTCTCAGAGGCGATGACCTGGAGTCCGGGGTTCCTCGATCACGTCCAGTTCCTACTTGCGGCATGGGAGGGATGATGGCGCCGAATCGTGATTCGCGCGGTCGGTTCGTGGCCGGGGCCGGAGCGCAGCCGAGTGGATTCAAGCTCGGAAAGGTCGAGATCAAACTGAACTCGGAGGAGATCAAGCGGTTCCTCCAGACCGATGAGGGGATCACCAAGGATGTGCAGGCCCGCGCCGACAACATCCGGGATACCGCCGAGTCGGCGATGGGCGCCCCGCCGAGACGTGCTGCGGAGCACTTCAACTCGGCCACTTGGGTAGGCAAGGATCGCGTCCATGGCCGCGTGAAGACGGTCAGCCATGAGGCCAGAGTGGCGGAGGCGGAGCAGCATGTTCTGACGCGCTCCCTCGATGCCGGGCGGAACGCATGATCGTCGACCCCGACAGCGAACAACTCCTGATCGACTACTTGGCGGAACGTCTTCCGCCTCTGGGTGTCGACTGGCCGGTCGGCGATCGGGCGCCGATCGGCCCAACCTCCTACATCGTCCTCATCCGGACCGGTGGCGCGAGACGGGATCTCGTCACCGACCAGGCGCAGATCACCATCGACACCGTCTCCGGGGACAACGGCTCGGCCGCCCATGTGGCGAACCTGGTGCGGGCATTGATCAACGACCTCTGGGGAGGGGTCACGCTGGGTGGCCATCCGGTCTACCAGGTGAGCGAACTCTCCGGTCCCTATAGCAATCCGACGCGAACCGATCTCTTCCGGTATTCGCAATCGTTCCTGGTGGCAATCCGTGCCGCGCAGGTTGTCTCAACCAAGGGAGTCATGCAATGACAACTCCAGTAGGGGAACTCGATGCCGGCCTGATCTATGTCGGCTCCCCGGATCGGGTGGCCGGTGCCATCATGTCCGCACCCAAGGGAACCGCCCTGCCAACCGATGCCTCGACGCCGGTCGGCGCGGGGTTCGAGGATTCCGGCTACATCTCAGAGGACGGCGTCACGATGGCGGACGCCCAGACCTGGAACGATGTCAAGGACTGGGGCGGAGATACCGTCCGGCGGATCAAGTCCGAGTCTCAGGTCACGTTGGCGTTCTCGTTCCTGGAGATCAACGATCGGTCGGCCAAGGCGGCGTTCGGCGACGACAATGTCACCGATACCCTTGGTGCGCTGGAGATCCACCTGAACGTGAAGGAGGCCCCGCGCAAGGCCTGGGTGGTCAATATGCTGGACGGCGAACGGCATATGCGGATCACCGTGGCCGATGGCCAGATCACCGACCGAGGGGATCTCACCTTCACCCGGACCGGCGCGGTCCTCATCCCGGTGACCCTGACGTGCTACCCGGATGCCAACGGGGATACGGCTATCTGGTATGCGGAGCCGGCCCCCGTCGGACCCTGATCGAGAATAGGACTCATGAGATATGACCGCAAAGTTGGCCAAGGCCAAGACGAATAGCCCGGTCGGACCGGGTAGCAGCGAACCGTTCACCTATACCACCGATTCCGGGGTGGAGATCACGGTAACCTCGCTGGCCAAGCCGTTCCGGACGGCGGGCGAACTCCGCCGGATGAGGTCGCAGCCACCGATCGAGATTGCCTACTTCGTGATCGAACGGGACTGCAACAAGGAGCAACTCGCGGCCATCGATGAGATGGGTTTCGAGGAGTTCAACGAGAAGTTCTCCCGGCAGTGGGCCGAGCATTCGGGGATCGACCTGGGGGAATAGTTGGCCTCCTCTGCATGTCCGCCGAAAGGTGGCGGGCATTGGAGGCTGACCTCCTCCGGGCGGGGTATACCCTGGACGATTACCCGGATCGATTGTCGTTGCGCGCCATCGCGTCCGCATGGGAGTATGCCGTGCCAGGATCTGCCGTCTACCGGTTCGAGAAAGGCCCTAAGGCGGAGTGGTCCTACACACAGGAGATCCTGGCCGGCATCCTCTTCGTCCTTCAGGCTGCCAACTGGCAGCGGGCGGGCAATAAGACGGCGCCGAAACCGAAACCGATGACCCGACCGGGTGAATTGCCGGAGGGTACGAAGCGGATTACCGGCGAGCCCATGAGCATCGCAGAGTTCCGGAGACGTTGGAAGGCAGGGTAATCCATGGCCGGCAAGGCGACGATTGCCAACGCCTACGTCCAGTTGATCCCGACGTTCGACGGCGTGCAGGGCGCCATCGGTAGCGCATTCAGGAACGTCGACCTCGACAGTGCCGGCCAGGCAGCCGGTCAGGGGTTCGCCGGTGGCGTCGGCAAGGCGATGAAGGCCGTCGGCGGGATCATGGCCGGCGCGTTTGCCGCCGGCAAAGTCAAGGACATCCTCGCCGATTCCATCGCGCAGGCAAGCGATCTCAACGAGGTTGCCACCAAGACCAACCAGATATTCGGCGATGCCTCCGGCGGGGTCGAGGAGTTCGCCAAGAAGGGTGCCAAGTCCCTCGGCCAGTCCAACCTGGCCGTCAAGAACGCGGTGGCCGGATTCGGCGTCTACGGCAAGGCTGCCGGCCTGGCCGGCAAGGACAACGTCGAATTCTCAACGGGTCTGACCCAACTCGCTACCGACATGGCCTCGTTCTCCAACACGAGCGTCGAGGAGGCGACGGCGGCACTGTCCTCCGGCCTCCGGGGCGAGGCGGAACCCCTCCGGGCCTACGGCGTCCTCCTGGACGACGCGAGCCTGCGAAACGAAGCGCTGGCACAAGGTCTCATCACCACGACCAAGGATGCGCTGACCCCGCAACAGAAGGTCTTGGCCTCGCAAGCCTTGATCATGAAGCAAACCGCCGATGCGCAAGGCGACTTCGAGCGGACGAGCGGCGGGCTGGCGAACCAGCAGCGGATCCTGTCCGCCTCGCTGGAGGATACCAAGGGGAAACTGGGCGAGGCATTCCTGCCCGCCATGACGGCCGTCGTGACCGGCCTGAATACCTATCTCTTCCCCGCCCTCGATACCGCCGGCAAGGCCATCGGCGACTTCTGGTCCCTGATGAAGACCGGCGACTTCACCGGCCAGTTCGGACTGGAGGAGGACAGCCCGATCATCGGCGGGCTGTTGACGTTTCGGGATCTGGTCAAGGATATCGGCGGTCAGTTCATCGGAACCATCGGCGGAGCATTTCAGGACTTCCTGCCGGTCCTCAAGGAGGTCGGCGGCACTCTTGGCACCGGCCTGGTCTCGATGTTCCAGGAGTTGTGGCCGGCCATCAAGGAACTCGTCGGCCCGGTGCAGACTCTCCTATCGGCGTTCAACCCGATGTCGTTGATATTCAAGGTGATTGCGCCTCTACTGCCGCAACTCGCTACCCTGTTCGCCGATATCGGGAACGTCGTGGCGAAAGGTCTGGCGCAAGCCCTGAGGGCCGTCGCTCCGCTGTTCCAGAAGATAGCCGATGTGATCAACCGCCTCTTGCCGTTCCTGACGGACTTGGTGGCCAAGCTCCTGCCCCCGTTGGCTACCCTGCTCGGCAAGATCGCCCCGCTGTTCGATGCCGTCCTCGGTGCGCTGATGCCCGTTGTGGACCAGATTGTTTCGGGTCTCATGCCGGTCCTGGACGCGCTGATGCCCGTCGTGGAACGGGTTTTCACGTTCATCGCGGATACGATCACGAATCTGATGACGGTATTCGGTGGCGTGATCGATCTGATCACCGGAATTCTGACCGGCGATTGGTCGAAAGCCTGGGAAGGCATCAAGTCGATCTTTACCGGAATCTGGGACCAGATCAAGAATATCATCGGAACGGTGATCGATGTCGCCATCCAGGTATTCACGAATCTGGTGCCGACGATCTGGAATACCCTGTCACAATGGATGCAATTCCTGAACGACAAGGGGAACGAATTCCTCGGTTGGCTCTGGCAGGGGATCAAGGATGCGGCCGTGGCCGTGTTCGACTGGTTCTGGCAGCTACCCACTGCGCTCTGGGCTTCGATCTCCGGGGCTTGGCAGATCGCCGTGGCCTGGGGACGCGATCTCGTCACCTGGATCTGGCAGGGGACCGATGGGACCGGCGGAATCAAGGGCATGTGGAATGCCGTCATCCAGTGGTTCCGGGATGCGCCCGGCAACCTCTGGTCGAGCATCTCCGCTATCTGGACCCAGGTCGTTTCCTGGGGCCGAGACCTGATCACCTGGATATGGCAGGGTACCGATGGTACCGGCGGTATCAAGGGAATGTGGGCCAATGCCGTTCAATGGTTCAAGGATCTGCCCGCCAACCTCTGGGCATCGATCTCCTCGTTCTGGAACAAGGCCACCGAGTGGGGCGCGCAACTGATCAACTGGGTCAAGGACGGGATCACCACCACCGCCACCACGATCTGGAATTACTTCACCGGCGACATCACCGATAAGAACTCGTTTCTCGGTGGGATCTGGAATGCCATCCTCGGTATCAAGGACAAGATCATCCAGATCGGTAAGGACTTTGTCGGCTGGATTATCGAGGGCGTCAAGCAGGTCGCCGAGAACATCTGGAAGGCCATCACCGACGCATTCACCGGCCAGGCCAACACCTTTGCCGAGAACCCGACGCAATACATGGGCATGGTGGCCAAGGGCGGCCTGGTCGGCGACAACATCGTGATGCTGGCCGGCGGTGGCCGATGGCTGGATCACCCCAAGGGGCGGATCCACGGATCGGGATCGGACATCTCAGATACCGTTCCGGCCTTGGTATCTCCGAATGAGTTCGTGGTCCGCGCGGCCATGGCGCGGCGGTATTACACCGACCTCCTCGCCATGAACGCCGGCAAGTATGCGGAGGGTGGTACCGTCCAGTTCATCCCCGGACTGATGGACTCGTTCAAGGCAACGCTCACTGCGGCAATGGACTTCGGCTCCAAGGTCACCCAGAAGCTCGCCGACGAGGCGCAGAAGGGC
>Ga0207669_10000107_pt1 | contig 41570 bp, 65 predicted proteins | sample KBSM33metaG_FD_184329 | JGI IMG/M metagenome (GOLD analysis project Ga0207669, IMG submission 184329) | Miscanthus rhizosphere microbial communities from Kellogg Biological Station, Michigan, USA - KBS M3-3 metaG (SPAdes) (version 2) | ecosystem: Host-associated > Plants > Roots > Rhizosphere >...
CGCAGGCCGCCCTTGCCGCATAGCGTCACATCGGTCGAACCGTATCCGTCAGATGTGACGTGAACCGGCGCGGCGAGAAGGTCAGCTGTTTTCGGTACCGCTGGCAATCCATCCAGGGGCGGATGGACGAAACTGTCTACGACCTGCCGATGTGCGGTTACGCGATCGCCGAACGCGGCGTCGAGCTTGCCGTCGGTGTCCTTGCCAGCCTCGACCGCGAGACGCACCCGCGTCGCGGCGTCGGGCGTGATCGGACCGTCCGGCCAGGCGCCGCGAACCTTGTCGATGTCCGACTGTCCGCGCTCGCTCGGCACGCCGGACGCCGGCTCGCGCTGCGCGGGGTCGTCGAGGTCGATCGGCGGGCGCATCGGCGGGACGTCCTGTTTGATGTGTTCGGTCAGTTCGGCCGTCCAGCGTTCCAGGATGCGCGCCGCCACGGTGTGTGCGTCGCTGCTCGACTTCCAGCCGCTCCTGCGCTGTCCGCTGATGTGGGTCGCCTCAGACAGCAGCTGTTTGGACAGTTCGATCATCACCAGTGCCGGACTGATGCCGGCCGCGTCGTCGCCGGCATTGAGCAGCGCGTCGCACCTCGCCGCGATTCGTTCCGTCGACAGGCGTTTCGCCTCCAATTCACTCGCCCTGCTCACTGTCGACCTCTCCGTAACGTTCGATGATCGTATTGCGGATTCTGCTGGTTGTCGGACCGTACTCTTCGCGGTATCGCTGGCCGTCTTCGAACGCGGCGATAATTAGATCGTCCAGAAGCTTCCTGAGTTCACTCGCCCTGCTCACTGTCGACCTTTCCGCTCGTGAGGTACTGCTCGAATGCGGCGGCGTCGGCCGTAATGATGTGTCCGGCAGTGCCTGGCCGGGCAAGCCGGATTGCCATGTCCAGCGCCTGCATCCGGATGTCCGGCGTCCGGTCGTAGGTCGGCATCGGCAGTAGCGGGAGGGGTGCGGTCTCCTCTGGGCCGGCGGCCATGAGAAGCTGGCGCGCCATCCGGCGCACCTCATCCGGCAGTAATGAGCGACCTTCGTATGCCTGCTGCGTGCCACACCAAACAATGATCTTTCCGTCAGGCTGCGTGGTGATCCCCCACGGATCGTCCGGTCCGCTCAGTTCAGTGCTCATATCTCCTCCAGAATTTCCACTGTGAACTGTCCGCTGAGGATGCGTACCGCGTCGTCCGTCTCCGGTACCAGCACCGTCACCGTGTCGCTCTGCTCGCCACCGAAGATCCGATAAGCCTTCCTGTCATCGGCACGCAGCATCCGTTGCGGGCCGGGTGGCGACGCGACAAGCCACGGGAGTCCGTCGACAACGACGGTCGACCCTTGCTCGACCACGAACCATGGCACCTGAACAACCTTCATGGGTGACACCGCCTCATGTGTCGACGCAGGATCGTTTCATAGTCGGTCCGCCTGTCGGACTGATAGATCACCTGGAATCCGCCGGCCCTGAGTCGTTGAACGCGGTGCTTGTGACCGTAGGTCAGGCCACGTCGCGAAGCCTCGCGCACCGCGTCCAGCCAGTCATCGAATCGCGTCACGTTCCGTCCTTTCCGTGCCCCGCCGGTTGACCGTAGCTGGTGCTTCAACTTGAAGCAAGTTAGAGTGCCTCACATGACTGAGCCGATCAAGAAATCTAAGCAAGGTGTGACGTATCAGGAAGACTCGGACGTGCTGGCGTGGATCGAGGGGGTGCGCCGCGATCTCAGCGCGCGCCGTGGGCGCAACGTCGGGCGCGGCGAGGTGATCCGCTGGCTGACCAGACGGGCGCGGCGCGAACTGGCGGGTACCGCCGTAGCGACCGCATCCGTCGAGGTTTAGAGCCGACGCGACCCCGCCTACCGACAGGCCGGAGCGCGGGGCTGTACGTATCCGTCACGGGGGCAGCGGGCGTACGGTCGGCGGTCCGGGGTGCGGCTGCGGGGCCAGGTCAGGGATCAACGGGTTAGGAGATCCAGGGTGGATGATACCGAAAAACTTCAATTTGTCAAGAAATACCTCGCTTTGGGTTGGGCGCTCGTGCCGTTGCACCACATGCTGGCCGACGGGCACTGTTCGTGCGGTCGCGGCGTACCCGGTCACGTCGACCACAACGGCCAGTCGGACTACGACCCTGACCACGACTACAAACAGGGCGGCAAACATCCGATCGCAGGCAAATGGCAACTCGACGTACGCCGTGACGCCGCGATATGGCTGGAATTCCAGCAGCGTCCGAACGTCGGTATCGCGACCGGCGCGCCGTCCGGGCATTGGGTACTGGACTACGACCCCGCGAACGCCATCGAACCGACCGCCGCATTGGTGGTGCGACTGATGCGTGACGGATTGATGCCGCACGTGGAAACCGGCGGGGGTGGGGAACACTGGCGGTTTGCGATGCCGCCCGATTTCGAGCCGACCAATCGCCGCGGGTCACTGCCGCCCGGACTCGATGTGCGGGGGACCGGCGGCCAGGTGGTCGCGCCACCGAGCGTCAGCGGCAAGGGTGCGTACGTCGAACTGACCGACGCCGCGCCGTACGTGGCGCCGGACTGGCTGCTCGACATGATCCGGCCGGCGGTACCCCTACCAAGAACACCGCCGGCCGGCTGGTCACCCCCGCCCCCGGGGCCAATCATGAACAGCGACGACCGGGGGCAACGATACGCGGCCGGCGCGGTGCGCGAACTGCTGGCCGAACTTGCTTGCGCGGTCGAGGGCACCCGCAACGACACGGCGTTTCGGGTGGCCTGCCGGATGTTCGAACTGATCAACGCGGGATGGGTGCCGCCCGCGGCCGTGCACGACTACTGCGCGGCGGCTGACCAGGCCAACACCGACGGCACGTTCAATGAAGCTGAACAGATAGCCGTCTGGCGCAGCGCACAGCGCCACGTCGGTGACCGACCGGCCGAACTGCCACCGGAATGGACCGACCCGCTACGGGCGGAGGTGTGGCCGGACCCGTCGGCAGGGGTGCTCCCTTTCTCGCCGAGCTCGAGCGGCGCGGCGTCGATGTCAGCCTCGCCCGTCGTGTCGTTCAGCGAGCCCGGGACGATCTCTGGTGGCTCTGGAATCCAGCCCAACGGTACGTCGCGGCTCAGTACCGATACGCCAATGTCGCCGGATATTTCCGCAACATCAACCCTCACTGACCCAGCGGTCGCGGCATGGGAAGCGGCCGTCCAGCGTGAGGTCAACCGGGAACTTGTCCGCGACGCCGCGCGGGAGCGCGTGCGGACGCTGCGGGCGGGCGACGTCGGGACCTCGGCGGACGCGCTGGACGGCGAATGGCTCGACATCGATGGCGTGCTGGCCCTGCCAGCGCTGGAACCACTCGTCGACGGCATGCTGTTCCTGGACAGCCTCGCGCGGATCAACGGGCCGTCCGGGCACGGCAAGAGCTTCGTGGCGATCGACCTGGCGCTACGGGCGGCCCGGGGGATGCCGTGGGCCGGCAGGGCGGTGCGGCAGGTGCGGGTCGGCTACGTGGTGGCCGAGGGTGCCCGTGGCATCGGCACCCGGATACGTGCCTGGGAAGCGCGGCACGGGCCGGTGGACCGGTCGACGATCCGGCTGCTCGCCCGGCCGGTGCAGATGCTCGGCGTCGAGTGGACGGCGTTCGTGGAATCCTGCCGCCGGGCGGCGTTGGAGTTGATTATCATCGACACGCAGGCGCGCGCCACCGAGGGCATCGACGAGGTGGACCGCGCGGAGATGTCGCGCCTGGTCGCGGCTGCCGAGCTCCTGCGCAGGGCGACCGGCGCGTGCGTGCTGCTCGTCCACCACACGCCACAGAAGGGCGACGACGGGCGCGGGCATACCGAGGTCAAAGGCGCCCTCCAGAGTGAGTTGCTGGCGCGCAAGGCCGGCCGGACGATCACCCTCACGTCGCGCAAGCAAAAGGATCATGAAGACTTCGAGGACATTCTGTTTGATCTTGTCGATGTGCCCGCACCGCCGGCCGCCATGGTGCCGGGGTTCAGTGAGCCGGACGATCCGATGGTCGTCGGCGTGGTACCGGTGTGGCGCGGCGACGCGACGGCGCCGGCCGCCGACGGGCCGCGGGAACCGCTCGGCAAGGCGCGGGCGCGGGCGCTGTGGACGGCCGTCCACTCGCGCTACAACCCCGGCATGGGCGGTACGTACGCCGAGATCCGGGCCGCCTGGACGGACGACATCTGGACAGGACCGACCGGCACGGGTCCGGACGGGGCCGCCTGGCGGCGTGCGTGGGCGCGTGCGTGGGCTGACCTGATTCAGCGGGGGCTGCTCGCCAAGGCGCACGGCGCGAGTCGGTTCAAGGTGGTCGAGTTGGCCGACCAGTCCGCCGACGGGGTGCTCACCCCGAACCGCGACGAGGATGACCAGTTGATATCCGAGGGTCCGACCGGGTTTGAAGTGATTTTGACGGATATCACCGAGGTTGAGAAGCGAATGTGACTCTCCGTTTCGTGACCAAGATCGGAACCAACTGCCCAGTTTCGTGACCACTACTTTCTGTGCATACTCGTGACCAAGATCGGAACCACTCGTGACCAAGATCAACGGATTTGCGTTTATGCAGGTCAAGCCTCGTGACAAAGATCGGAACCGTCGTGACCAAGATTATTTGAACCCTCAGAACCACTCGTGACCAGATCTCGTGACAGGGGGGTCTCTCTCCCCCGTAAGGGAACGGGGGAGAGACCCCATCGGCACGAGAGACGGTGGGTGACGACGACGGGAGGTGAGAAAGAGTAGAAACCCAAGAAAGTTCTAGGTAGAGTCTGAGGCTATGACTAGAGACTCGGCAAAAGTGATGGCGAAACGTAGGCAATTCATGACAACATCACTGGACGAAGACAAAGCGCCCAGAATGGCGCCGGCGCTGTGCGCCATCCGGGATCTGCTCTGCGACATGGAGTGGCATCCGCACGACGAACTGATCGAGGTGGCGGACGACGCTTCCGATCTGGCGCTGGACACCGTCCGGGCCAGGATCTGCGAAGCGGTCGCTGTGGGGTTCGTCGAGAAGCGCGGAACCTACTTGCCGCAACGCCGGCTGTCCGATGGCCGCGTTCAGCGCGCCCGGGACAGCCGGGAGTATCGATTGATCGACTGGCCGCTACCGTGGTGAGCCACCGTACGGGAGTCTGGCTGATCGCCGGTACGGCACTCGGGCAGCCGTACCCCTGTCGGTGCCGGGAGCGGGGCGGCCGGGACTGCGGTAGCCACTGGTGCCCCTGTTTCGGCCGGACGGATCTGCGTGGACTGACGCCGGCATGTTGCGGCGTACGCGCCTACCTCGCTACGATCCAACGATGAACGGAAACAAGGCGGTCAACGTGGCGTTGCCGGTCGCGGTTGCCGAACGGCTACGACGCGAGGCTTTCGAGGCCCGGGTGAGCCAGGGGTCGATCGTGGCTGACGCGCTGGCGGCGCTGTGGGAGCGCGCTGCGGTCGAGACGGTGATCCGGATCGAGCGTGCGATCACCGATCCGTCGACGCGGGTGCGGCGCGAACGTCCGAAGCGCAGGGACGGGTGAGCCGCCACACGCTGCGCCCGTACCAGCGTGAAGCCGTTGATGCGGTACGGGCGGCATGGTCCGGTGGCATGCGGCGGCCGGCGCTGGTGCTGCCGACCGGTGAGGGCAAGACGACGGTGTTCACCTCGGTTATCGAGGAGTGGCTGGCCGACAACCCACGCCGACGCGCGCTGATCGTGGCGCACCGACGCGAGTTGATCGAGCAGGCGGCCAACCGCGTGCGCCGCAACATGCCGGGGGTACCGGTCGGCGTGGTCATGGCCGGTCGTAACGACACGCTGCCCCGGGCGCTGGTCGGCAGTGTGCAGACGCTGGCCAGCGCCCGACGGCGCGACATGCTGCGCAACGTGGGGTTGATCGTCGTCGACGAGGCACACCGTGCCGCCGCACGGTCGTATGTGTCGGTGTTGGAGCACTGGCCCGACGCGGTGGCGCTCGGTGTGACCGCCACCATGAGCCGCTCCGACGATCTGGCGCTCGGCGATATCTGGCAGGACGTCGTCTACCGCCGCACCATCGGTCAGGCGATCCGCGGTGAGGGCAACCACGGCCGACCGACACTGGTCCGGCCGGTCGGCATCAAGGTCACCGTCGATGATCTCGACCTGCGCCGGGTCAAAGTCCAGTCGGGCGACTACCAGGACGGCGCACTCGGCCGGGCGTTGTCCGATTCGATGGCGCCGCAGATGATCGCCAAGGCGTATCGCGAACAATGCCCGGATCGTCAGGGAATCATCTTTGCGCCGACCGTCGACAGCGCCCGCGTGATCATGGAAGCGATGGACGCTCAGGGGTTCTCTGCGGCTCTGGTGCATGGCGGGACACCGGAGAGGGAGCGTTCGGCCGTCCTGGACGACTACAGGGCCGGCAGGACGCAGGTCCTGTGCAACTGCGCGATATTCACGGAGGGTACCGACCTCCCGATGACCGGCGTCATCGTCATAGCGCGACCGACCAAGCACTCAGGGTTGTACATCCAGATGGTCGGGCGCGGCGCGCGGCTCTGGTGCCCGGTCCATCAGGACAACCCGGGCTCGCCCGGGTTCGCGTGCTGCGATCAGATGAAAACGGACTTTCTGGTACTCGACGTGGCCGGCGCGGCGGCGCGGCACTCACTGGACGCACGGATCGAACTGTTCGGGGTCGAAGCCGCGGAAGCGCTCGAAGCCGAGGACGTCGATCCGGCCGACGTCGAGCCGGAGGACCTCGGGATCGAGCCCGGCGGGCCGCTGGATTTCGACCGCGACGGCGTTGCCGAGGTCAACGGCAAGCTGGTTTTCACCGTGGTCGATCTGTTCGCGGCGTCGGAGACGGCGTGGTCGCGGACGCCGCGGGGGGTGTGGTTTTTCCCGGGCCGCGAACGGTTCGTCTGTATCCTGCCGGCCGACCCCGCGCGGGGTGGCGGTCATGACGTCGTGAGCGTCAACCGCTGGGGTGCCGGTTGCGATCCGGTCGCACTGAACGTTGCCGGCATCGCCGAGGCCATGCGGGTCGGCGAGAGCGTGATCGACCATGCGGACCGGACGATGGCGCGCAGGTCGCCTCGTGGCTGGCGCGCCGGCCGTCCGAGTCGGAAGATGCTGGGCTACGCGGAGCGTCTCGGACTGATGGTGCCGCTCGGCTGCGGTGCCGGTGAGGTGTCGGAAATGATCACCAGCGAGGAAGCGACCCGACGTATCGACGCCCGGTTGCTACCGTCGCTCCCGTGGGTGCGGTACGGTTGACAATCCTACAGCACGTGCTGTAGGATGATGATTTCATGCGGGACCGAAACGAACGGAGAACAGGCGTGGACAGGGTTCTGATCCGGATGGAACATGATGGCAAGTTCATCGAGCTTGACGAATCGGTGCTGGCCGATGTCCAGTTGCGCGCAACTGGCGATGGCGGCGCGGACGGCCAGTTGCTGCGTATCGAACTCGTGGCAACCATAACGCGTGAGGCTTTCCGGTGGTGTTACATCGGGTCGGATCTCGGCGTGCCGGATCTCGACGTGCCGGACTGGAACCATCACCCCTATGGCGATCAGCAGGCGCGCACGACAATCACGACGCTGATCGGTGTCGTCAATGCGCTGACCGACCGGCTGCGCGCGAAGGGCGTCGTGTGATGGCGAAAGCGCCGGTTCCCGACACGTCATGGGGCAAGCCGTCCTGCGACTTCGGGCTGTCCACCGTGGTCATGGTGGCGTGGGTCATGCTCACCCACGTCGGTGCGATGTGGCGTTGGGTGACGCGGAGTGAGTTGCCGTGACCGTCATCTGGCGGCATCGGCCGTTGATTCCGTTGTACGGCGCGCTGATCGGGTGCGCGAAGTGCTGGCGCGTGGTGGGTTTCCGGTGCGGCGATGTCACGTTCGCCGGCCGCAGTCCATGCCGACCCAACGCCGAGATCACAGCGCTCGCCGAATACTACTGGCGCAAGTTGCGCACGCCGGGAACCGGGGCGGCCGACGTCGAGCGCATCGTGTCGGAGTTCCGCGAGGCACTGAAAGGTCAGGGTCGACACATGGCGGCACCGATCGGATCGGACGGGGGGCGCCATGCGTCGGGTGATTGATGTGTTCGTGCCCGGCATTCCGGTCACGAAGGGCTCGGTCAACGTCGGTCGTCAGGGTCAGGTGCGACAGGCGGCGCGCGGGTATGCGGCGTGGTCGGACGCGGTTCGTCGCGCATGTGACCTCGTCGAGAACCGGAAGATGGCCGTACAGCGCGACGAGGGTGCGATGATCCGGTGCCGGTTCTGGGTACCGGTCGACAGCAACGCCGATGTCTATGGCGGGATCTGGGCGCCCGGGGCGCGCGACGGTGACAAGCTGGACCGTGCGGTCTGGGATGCCGTCACCAGGGCCGGACTGTGGCAGGACGACGCGCAGGTTGTCGAGTGGGCGGGGTCGCGACGCTGGGCCGACACCGAACGCGTGCCGGGTGTCCACATCGGAGTGTGGGCATTGTCGCCGGACGACATGGCTTGGGACGGGGCGCCGGTAGTGGATTCCCGAAAGGCTTACCGACGGGCGATGTACGGTGCCGAGGCAACGGGTTGACGACGGCGTACGGGGCGCGTCGTGGCCGAGCGACGCCACGGCGCGCCAGCGCTGGTACGACCGGGAGTTGCCTCGCCACACACCGACCAAACCGCATGTCGGTCTGGTCGAGGAGTGGCGGTTGGACGACCCGCGGCTGACGGTCGGGATGCGCAAGGTCCGCGACGCCATCGTGACGTCAGGCCGACCGTGCGGCGTGCTGCACACGGTGGCGCTAGGGCCGGACGGCAGGGCGATCGAGACGGTCAGTGTCCAGGCGCCCGGCCTGGTCGCATTCTTCGACCGGCACGAGCGTGTGCACCGGCCGTCGTTGCGCCGGACCAGGGATGGCCGACCGACGCCCTTCCGGCCGGGTTCGACGGTGACGTGGACGGGGGTCGGGATCATCCGAGCGGGACGCAAACTGACAGTGACCGCATTATGCGAATTGTTGAGACAACATCCGATTACGGAGGACAGGTCATGAGTGCGCAGATTCAGCTTGGCGGGGCGATCGTCAGGGATCCCGAGGGCAATCATCACGTTCAGTTCGATGTCGCGCTCGGGCCATTGTGCCAGCGGCTGGTGATGCGGCCGGATTTCGCCCGCCAGTACCTCACATGGCTGAACGAATCCCTGCCGGCGCTGATCGAGGAAGCGGAACGCAACGACAACATGAAGGGGTTCCAGGTCGTCACCGACCTGCCGACCCTACCGCCGATCACAGGCATGAACGGTCATGGTCGCAACTAGGGCCGGCACGGCGTTGCTGGCGCTCGTGCTGCTGGCCGGATGCGATCCGGACGACATCGGCCCGGGGCAGAAACCGCTCCCGCCCCGGGCGCCGGTCAGTGGCACGCCGAGGGTCGGCTACCCGGTCCGGCCGGGTGACAGTTGCGCGCCGGCCGGCGCGACCGCGCATACCTCGACCGGCGCCACGGTGACCTGCGGGCGTCACGGTGGTCTCGATCACGACACGTGGGGATGACGATGCCTGAGATCGACGTCGAGGGTCGTTGGTACGGGGAGCGGGAGACCCAGGCTTACTTCGAGCCAACCACGCTGGGAGAGTCGATCAAGCTGCTGCGCGGTCGGTCGTGGCTGTGCGCGTGCATCGGTCCGCCGGCCTGCTGCGTGGATGCGTACGTGCACGCCCGGGTCATGCGGCGCGCGGCGCACATCCTAGTGAAGATGGTTGCCGAGGTTGCCGCCCGCTAAGATCGGCGCGACGGGGGAGCGGAGGCCGGCATGGGTGACACTAGGCGCATTCCTGACGCGGTGCGTCAAGCCATCATCGCCGATGCTCGCCGCACACAGGGGACGTCCAAAGGGTCGGTGCGCCAGGTTGCCGCACGTCACGGCGTTTCGCAGGCCAGCGTGCGGCGCATCGTGGCCAACGAAAGCAACCTTCCGGGGTTTGGCGCACCCGAGACACGGGCCAAGATGCAAAACGGTATTGAGGCGACGAAACAAAGCGCGGCGGATAAGCGCGCGAGGCTTGCGGAGATGTTCGCCGATGCCGCTATCCGGGCACTTGAGGATGAGCGCGCGGACACCTGTGAGGTGTTCAACTTCGGCGGTAAAGACAATACGTTCGAAATACGTCGGGTCAATTTCGTGCCGGTCAAGGAGCGCCAGATCCTGATGACCGCGGCGGCTATCGCGGCGGACAAACACAAGATGCTCGACCAGTACGACAGCGACGCCGCCCGTGGCAATGACATGGATTTGTTCCTGCGGCACATGATGGGCCTTGATGGCGCGGTTTGAGCCGCTGACCGGCAAGCTCCGCGAGGCGGCTCAACTCGCGACGGCGCCCGGCAACCTCCTGGAGGGCGCGGTCAGGTCCGGCAAGACGGTCGCCTCGCTCGTGATCTGGTTGTGGTGGATGCGCACCTTGCCGCCGGGCGAGGTGGCCATGGTCGGCAAGACGCAGCACACCCTCAAGCGGAACATCCTTGACCTGCTGGTGGCCATGATCGGTCCGAACCGGTGCAAGGTCAACATGGGAACCGGGACGGCCACCATCCTGGGGCGTACCGTCCACCTGCTCAGCGCCAACGACGAATCGGCCGTCGCCAAGATTCAGGGCATGACCCTGGTCGCCTGGTATGGCGATGAATTGCCGACCTGGCCGGAATCGGTGTTCAACATGCTGCGCACGCGTTGCTCCGTGCCGGGCGCGCGCTGGCTGGCCACCGGCAACCCGGCTAGCAGCACGCATTACCTCAAGACAGAATGGATTGACAAGGCCCAATTCCACTTGACCCGGGACGGTGAGGCCGTCCACCGTTATGGCGACGACGCCAAAGAATGCAATGTGTTCTCATTCAAGATTCGCGACAATCCGTGGCTGGCCGAGGATTTCATCCGGCGCCTGGAACGCGAATACGTCGGCATGTTCTATCGCCGGATGATTCTCGGCGAATGGTGCATGGCCGAGGGTGCGATATTCAGCGAATGGGACGAGGATCGTAACGTCATGCCGCGCGCCAAGATGCCAGCGATGACGGAGTGGTTGGCCAACGGGGTCGACTACGGCACGAGCAACCCGTTCCACACCGCGATGCTGGCGCTCGGTCCGGACCTGCGCGCGCCCGGCGAGCACGCACTGTACGTAACCGACGAGTGGCGTTGGGACAGCCGCGCGCAGCGCCGGCAGTTGTCCGACGTCGAATACAGCGAGCGTCATCGCAGGTGGCTACGCGACATCAGCCTGCCGGGCACGCATGGCGACGTGCGCGGGATCATGCCGGAGATGGTCGCGGTGGACCCGTCGGCGGCGTCGTACCGCGTCCAGCTGTACCGCGACGGATTGCCGACGGTCGCGGCTGACAATGAGGTGCTCGACTCGCTCCGGGTCGCCGGCTCACTGATTGCCGCTGGAAAGATCATCGTCGCTGAGGAGTGTCCCGCGCTGTTGGGCGAGATTCCCGGGTACGTGTGGGACGACAAGGCAGCCAAGCTGGGTAGGGAAGAGCCGGTCAAGGCGGCCGACCACGGCATTGACGCCGCGCTGCGATATGCGCCCTACTCCTCGCGCCATCTCTGGCACGATGCCATCTGGGAACCGGCCGGCGCCGCGTAGCCTGTCAGCATGCCGATCACGTACGGGGACAACGCAGCCTGGCCACCGCTGGCCGGCGCGGTCAGTGACATGTTCGCCGAGTACGGCACCTGGTACCGCGGCGACGTGGCCGAGCTCGCCAAGCTGTATCAGGCCGACGCGCAGGGCCGGTTGCACGTGCGCCCGTCACAGCGCGCCAGCGGTCTGTACGGGTGGCTGTCCCGGATGTTCTGGGGACAGCCGACGGTCGGCGGCGTCGACGACATGGAGCGGTTCCACATCCCGGCCGCGGCCAACATCAGCGCGCTGTCGGCCGACCTGCTGTACAGCGAGCGTCCGGCGGTTCGCGTCGACGACGCGAGTGAGGCGACCGACCGGCTACAGGAGATCCTGGAGGACGGCGGCGGGTACGCGGCGTGGGCGCAGTGCGCCGAGCTCGCCAGCGCCTACGGGTCCGCCTACCTGCGTCACTCGGTAGACGTCGCCATCAGCGACTATCCGATCATCGAGGCACTGACGCCGCACTGCGCGCTGCCGGTCTGGCGGTCCGGCCGGCTCGCCGAGGTCACGTTCTGGCGCGTCCTTTCGCACGGCGGTAACGGCGTGCTGCGCTATCTGGAACATCACGAACCCGGCGCGGTCCAGCATCAGCTACGGCTGGGCACGGATGCCGCGCTCGGCAAGCTGGTGCCACTGGTCGCCCACCCCGAGACGGAGCGACTCGCCGCGCTGGCGGGCGACGACGGCGTCATCGCGACCGGCATCCCGCTGCTCGACGTCGTCCACCACCCCAACATCCTGCCGAATCGTGAGTTGCCGGATTCGGCGTACGGGCGCAGCGACTACCAGGGCGCGATCGGTGCGATGCAGGCGCTGGACGAGACGTGGTCGCTCTGGATGGACGCGCTACGGCTCGCCCGGCCGCGCCTGGTCGTGCCGGACAGCTACACCCGGGGGCTCGGGCCGGGCCGGGGCGCGACGTTCGACGCGAGTCAGCGGATCTTCCTGGCGGTCAAGTCGCTCGACCCCAAGCAACCCATGCAGATCGAGCAGGTTGAATTTGAGATCAATGTCGACAAGTACGAGCGGACGTCGGCCGGCAACTGGCGCACGATCGTGCGCAACGCCGGGTTGAGTGCCGACGCGTTCGGCGAGGAAGCGTCGGGCGCGCAGGCGACCGCCACCGAGGTCGGCCAGCGCGGCGCCCGCACGATCGCGACCCGGGCGCGCAAGGCCGACGAGGCGACCCGGGCCGACCAGCGCTCGGCCACGGTGGCGGCCATGCTGGATGCGACGTACTACCGGAGCAAGGGGTCGACCATCGGTGCGCGGGTGCGGATCAAATTCGCCGACGGTGTCACGCCCGACCCCAAGAAAGACGCGGAAATCGTCCAGTTGCTGGACGCCGCCGCGGCCATCTCGCTCCGCACCAAGATCGCGATGGCCCATCCCGACTGGGAGGACGACCAGATTCAGGCGGAAGCGCTCGCCATCGAGGACGAGAAAACGGCCGCCGCGCCGCCGGTTCCGACCGATCCGGGCGCATTCGACGGCGATCCGGTCGAGGTGCCGCCGGCCGACCCCGCCGAGAACGGCAGGGTACCGGCCGGGTTGATCGGCGCATCATGAGCCACGTCGAGCGGTTTCCGCCCGGTCGGCACCCGCTGTGTACCTGTTCCGACTGGATTCCCGACTTCCAGGGCGCACCACCACCCGATCGGTCACAGTGCCAAGGTGGCACCATCGCTCACCCTGAGCCGCTCGATAGTGCGCAACTGCGCGCCATCGTCACCGACCGGCGGGTCTGATCTGTGGCCGACCGCGGCCGGGCGAGCGAGGTGGCGCAGCGTCTCGCCGCGCTGTACGCCCATGCCGAAGCGCTCATCACCGGCTCGATCGCGGCGCGGCTGGTGCGCGGCATCGCGTCGGGCGATTGGGCCGCGCGCCGGATGGTCGAGGTCGGCGCGGTGCGGCGGGAGGCCGAAACGGTGCTGGCCCGCCAGCGCCCGGCCGTCGATGTCGAGGTCCGCCGGATGATCGGCACCGTCTACCGGGGCGACGTCTCGCGCTACGCCGCGCCGTTGTCCGAGCGTCTGCGCGGGGTCGAGCGGCGGGCGGCGCAGGCCGCAGCCGAGGCCTACCGTGGCGCCGTGCTGGCCGGCGGATTGCAACTGACGGGCACCGGACAGACCGAGCTCGGTCGGCGTCGCGGCGTCCAGCGCGCCTTGAATCAGGCCATGGAACAGGGGATCACGGGGTTCATCGACCGTCGCGGCCGGCGCTGGTCGCTGGCCGGCTACGTCGAGATGGCCGCCGCGACAGCCGCTCACGAGGCGCAGATCGCGGGCGAGGTGGCAGCGGTGCGGGCGGCCGGCGGCGTGCTGGTCATCGTCTCGGCCGGTCCGCAGGAGTGCGAGCGTTGCCGGCGCTGGATGGGAAAGGTCCTGACGGTCGACGCGACAGGGCAGGGCGGCGCCGTGCTGGTGATGCCGGCCGAGGGCACGCCCGGCCGTATGGTGACGGTGCGGGTGGCGGGGTCGCTGGCCGAGGCACGCGCCGCCGGCTTGTTTCATCCGCGTTGCCGCTGTCGGATCGGACGGTACCGACCGGGGCTGACCGGGCGGCCGGTGACGCGACCCGACCCCGAAGGACAGAAGGCGCGCGACCGGTTGCGGGCGTTGGAACGTCGCGTACGGGAACTGCGCCAGCGCGAGGCGGCCGCGCTGGACGGCCCGGCGCTGGCGGCCGCACGCGAGGCGCGCAAGACGGCGCAGGCGCGGGTACGCGAACATGTGGCGTCGTCGCAGGCACTCGGCATCCGGCGCGACACACGCCGGGAAAGTCTCAACCTCGGCTTGAGGGTTTCGGGGGTATGATCGCGTCACTGTTACCGGGTGGTGGCAGTTGAGCGAGCCAGGGAGCGCGCGCGTGTTTGTACGACGGGGGAGAACGGTCTACCTGAGGACGGCGCCGGCAGGGCCGGAACCGGTCACGGGTGAGCCGACGGGCGGCGCTCCTGCGCCGACACCGGTAGTACCGGCCGCACCGACGGCCGCGAAGTTCGATCCGAACGACCCGGCGGTCAAGGCGCACATCGACAAGGTGCTGGCGGACGAGCGGAAGCGGATCGCGACCGAGGAAGGCGGCAAGGCTCGGGACAACGCGCGGGCGAGTGCCCGCGACGAGGCTCTGACCAAGATTGCGGAAGCACTCGGTATCAAGCCGGCCGAGGTCGACCCCGCGAAGGTCGCGGCCGACCTGACCTCGGCGCAGGCCGAGGTGCGCGCACTGCGGATCGATCGGGCGATCGATGTCGCGGCACGAGCAGCCAAGGCCGACGAACAGTTGGTCGGCGCGGTACTGCTCAGGGCCGGCAAACTGGCGACGCTCGACCCGACGGCGGCCGACTTCGCGGCCAAGGTTGAGGCGCTCGTGAAAGAGGCGGTCGCGGCCAATCCGCGATTGCTGCTGGAGACCACGCCGCCGGCCGGCGCGCAGGGTCCGGTCAATGGCGGTTTCAACGCGCCGCCAGCGGCCGGTCAGCGACTCGGACTGATCGGCGCGGTAGCGAAACAGCTGGGCAGCCAGCGACCACCCACGTAACAGAGAGAGACGTCTATGCCAATCACCTTGGCGCAGGCGGGCGTAAACACCATCAATGACATCGATTTCGCTGTCATCGACGACTTCCGTCGTAACTCGTGGCTGATGAACAACATCACCTTCGACGACACGGTGGTCCCGGGTACCGGTGGGGCGACCCTCGGATACACCTACGTCCGCAAGCTGACCGGCGCCAGCGCGGCGCCGCGTGCTATCAACACCGAGTACACCCCCGGTCAGGCGACGCGCGCCACCTACAGCGTCACACTCAAGCCCATCGGCGCCAGCTTCGAACTGGACCGAGTGATCGCGCGGCTGGGCGCGGCGGGCACCAACGAAGTCACGTTCCAAATGATGGAAGCGATGGTCGCTGTCCGTGAGCGGTTCGTACGGGAGTTCCTGTACGGAGACACGGCCACCAACGCGAACACCTTCGATGGCCTGTCCAAGGCGCTGACCGGCGCGTCCACCGAGCTCACGACATCGACCAACTGGGTGACGATCGCGACGCAGGCCAACGCGCTACTGGAACTCGACAAGATCGACATCTGGCTGTCCTCGATCGTCCCCACCAAGGTCGGGTCGATGACGCCGGATCAGCCGGGCGGCGTGCCGGCCGGGACCCGGGCGATCCTCGGCAACACCAAGGCGATCACGCAACTCAAGCGGCTCGCCAAGTGGGCGAACATGCTCACGATGACCCGCAATGAGTTCGACCAGGATGTCGAGTCGTACCGCGGCTGGGCGCTGATCGACGTGGGCGACCGGGCGGACGGCAGTTCGCCGATCATCCCGATCACGTCGAACGTGAGCGAGGTCTTCGCGGTCAGCCTCGGACTCGACGCCGCGCATGCGGCCAGCCCCGGCGGACAGCAGTTGGTCAACACGTATTTCCCGGACTGGTCCACGTCCGGCGCGGTCAAGCTCGGTGAAATTGAATTGGGACCGGCGGCGTTCGTGCTCAAGTCGTCCAAGGCGTGCGGCGTGTACCGCAACATCACGGTTCAGTAGGGAGGGGTTGAGATGTCCAAATTCAAGATCATGACCCCGGTTCCCGGCTGGACCGGCAGTGTCGGCGCGGCCGGCACGGAGACGCATTTCATCGACGGTCGCGCCGAGCTTGACGTGACCGACGAGACCACCGCGGGCAGGCTGGCCTACTTCCGGTCGGGCGGCTACGGGATCGAGCCGCTCGACAAGGTCGGCGTTGACGAGGCGATCCGACGGGTCACCATGACGACGGTCCAGGAGTACGCCGAACTCAAGCGCGAGTCGGCCGAGCTCGACCGGGCGGCCGAACTGGACAGCCTGCGCGACGAGGTTGCCCGCAAGCGCGAACGTCAGGTCAAGACAGACGCCGAGGCCGAGCAGGCGCCGGAGGCGACCGGGCGGCCGGCACTGCCGGACCCGCCGGACAGTGACAAGGTGGCCGACTGGCGCGCCTACGCGGTCAAGAACCTCGACGTCACGGACGCGCAGGCCCGGGCCATGAACACGCAGGAACTGCGGGCGCGCTACGACGCCGCCGTGACCGCCCATGAGGGCACAGAGGGTGGTGTGCGATGACCGCCGCGCGTGGTGGCTACAACCGTCGTCTCGGTGACGCATTCGAGTTCCAGAACGTCATGGACCCGTCGTCGGCCGATACGTTCTATCGGAGCAACCTGTCCCGCTTCGGGCTGGCCTCGGTCGCCATTGCCGCTACCGGCATCATGACCAACGCCCGGATCTGGCTCCGTGCCGGCGACGTGATCACCAACATCGGGTTCAGTTCGGGCGGCACGGCCGGCGGCACGCTCACCGCGTGGTGGGTGGCCCTCTACGACGACAGCGCGACCCCCGCGCTGCTGCGTCAGTCGGCTGACCAGGGCTCGGCGGCGCTGGCGGCCAATACCAATTTCACGCTGGCGCTGGCCAGCACGTACACCGTGCCGCGGACCGGCGTGTACCGGGCGGCCATCATGGTCGCCGCGACCACGGTGCCGACCCTGCTCGGTGTGACGTGCGCCAAGGCCGGTCTGGTGACCGGCGAGTCGGCCGTGTCGCAGTCGTCGGGTTCGGGCCTGTCGACCACGGCGCCGGCCACCGTGGCGACGCCGACCGAACTGGTCACGGTCCCCCGGTTCGTTCTGACCTAGGCCCTGCTCGCGGCGTGGTGAGGTCGGCTGTCCACAGGGTTCCTGCCGGGCCTGCGGACAGCCGACCGCCGGAAGGATGGATCGATCGATGACCGTCAACACCAACGGCGGCGGCGTGCCGCTGCTCAGTGCTGAGCGCTGGTGGGTGTGCCCTAACTGCCCGCAGACCGCGGTGACGCGCGAGGCTGCGCCGCACACCCGCTACCACACCTGCTCACGCGGGCCGGCGGCCGGCATGACGATGCCGATGGTGCCGGCTGGTACGCGGTGCAAGATCGAGGCCGCCGAGCGTCAGGACTACGTCGGTCGCGAACTGGTACAGGTCAACGCCGAGGGTCGGCCGGTCATGAGCGTGACGATCACCAGGGACGACGGTCAGGACTGTGCGGTGTACGCGCCGTGCGCGACCGCACGAGCGGAGGACTCATGAGTACTGCCGGCGGCGCGGGTGCCGCATCCGATCCGAGCGTCGAAATCCGGGAGCGACTGACCGCGGTGCCGTCCGATCCCCACGCCGCCGACCGAGCGGCGCTCCAGCTGGAGTTGTACCAAATCCAGCACCGCGTACCGGGCACACCTGAGCATGCCGCGCACCGCGCGCAGTTGCTGCGCCAGGCTCGTGATGCTGATCGAGCATTCGACGCCGCGGTGACCGCGGAAGAGCGCGCGGCGCAGGCACTGGAGGGCGCGCGCGAGGCGCGCAGGGTCGCACGCGATGAAGTCGCGCATGCGATCGAGGCTGTCGACGCGTTCGACCGCGACTACGGCACGCCGGATGATGGGAGCGCCGAGTAATGGCCTGGTCAAACTCCAAGATCTTCCGGCCTATGCTGGCCGACGTGATGGGCAACGTCTGCGCGATGGATCACGACGCGGACAGTTTCAAGGTCGCGCTGTACGACAACGACATCACGCCCGATCAGAACGTCACGGCAGCCAACAGCGCGTACAACGCCGGACAGTGGGTCATCACCGGCAACGAGGTGTCGCAGGCCGTCCAGTGGCCTGCCGGCGGCGTCGCGCTCACCTCCCAGGTGCTCAACAGCGCCACGTCGGCCGTCGTATTCTTCGACGCCGCCGACACGGCGTCGGGCTCGGCGGCGACGCTGGCCAACGTTTATGGCTGCCTGGTGTACGACGACACGCTGACAACACCGGTAGCCGACCAGGGCACTAGCTTCAACTACTTCGGCGGCGCGCAGTCCGTCACCAGCGGTCAGCTCACGGTGGTGTGGCACGCCAATGGGATCTGGCGGTTCACGATATGAGCAGGACGCCGCCGATGCAGATCAACCGGCCGGGCACGGGATGGGGTGAGCCGCCCTACATGGTCGGCCCGTTCGCGGACTATGCGAATCGCGTCATTTCGATGGTGATCGACTTCAATCAGACCACTGGCGAACTGTCCGGTGCGACGACCCACCGCGACGACGGGTGCCTGTACTCCCGCCTGTTGTTCGGGGTCGGCGCCGACGGGTCGCCGGAGGGCGCGCCGCACCAGATGACCTGTCCGGTCGGTGACCGCAACGTCCCCAAGGGTCAGCTGCATGCGGTGGGGCTCGACAACATGACCGACGTGCTGGCCGGACAGATCACCGCCGGCACCTAGACCGGAGGGATGACGCGTGGCCCTGGCGATCGACGCGTCATCACCGGCCGTCGCGACGCAGACCAACGGCGCGACCGCGACCGTCACCAGCGCGTCGTTCACGCCGCCGTCGGGCTCGCTCCTGCTGATCCAGTGGTGCGGCAACAGCACGTCACTGCCGGGCACGCCGACGATCACCGACAACCTCGGCGCGCACCTGACCTACACCCTCCAGGATTGGCAGAGCCGCAACGACTCGCCCACCAAAGACGGTCAGGCGGCGCAGTGGACGGCACCGGTCGCCACGGGCGCGGCGATGACGGTCACGGTGACCAACGCGGCGAGCAGTGGTTTCCGCGAAGCCGCGCTACGCATCACCGTGCTCACCGGCCAGGACGCGTCGCCGGTCGGCACACACGGTAAGGGCGGTTCGGCGAGCAGCGGCGCGCTGGCGCAGAGCGTGACGGGCACGGCCAACGGATCGCAGGCGTTCGGCGCGGCAACCGATTGGGACGCGCTCGGCAGCATGACGGCCGGCACGGGCTGTGCGCTCAACCCGGCCGGCGCGACCGGCACGCCCGGCGGGGCGGTCAGCTACGGGTTCGTCAAGCGCTCGACAGCCGACGGGACCAACGGCGGCTCGACAACACTGAACCTGACCTACGCCGGCACATCGACCAACATCGCATTCGTCTATATCGAGATCAAACCAGCGGCGACCGGCACCAGTGCCAATGCCGAGAATGCCGCCGGGACGGGCGCGGCGGACAACGCGGCGGTCGGCCTCGGCGTCCCGTCGGAGGGTTCAGCAGGGACCGGGGCGGCCGACAATCCGGCGGCATCACTGCGTGCCGGCGCCGAGAACGCCACGGGTACGGGCTCCGCCGACGACGCCGCCGTCACGGCGAGCGGTACGGCCGGCGCCGAGAGCGCCACCGGCACAGGCTCGGCCGACAATGCCGCCGCGCCCGTCTCGGCGTTCGACGGTGGCGCGGTCGGCACGGGCTCGGCCGGCGATGCGACGTCGGCTGTCCAGTGCTTCGCGGAGTGCGCGACAGCGACGGGGGCGGCCGACAATCCCAGCGTCGACGCCGGTTCGAACAACGCGGTACCTGCCGAGGTCGCGACCGGTACGGGTGCGAGTGACAACGCGACGACAACTGTCACATTCAGCGCGGGCAGTGCGGCCGGGACGGGGGCCGCCCCCGATCCGACGGGTGCAGTGGCTTGCGGGACCGACGTAGCGACCGGATCGGGGGCGGCGTCTGATTCTACCGTTGCCACGACGACGCAGGCGAGCGCGGGCAACGCCACGGGCGCGGGCTCGGCCGACAACGCGGGCGCCAGCGTGGGTGCGCCTGCGGGCGACGGTGCCGGCACGGGCTCGGCCGATGACGCCACGGTATCGGCGAGCAGTACCGCGACGGCGCCGGCCGAATGCGCGGAGGGCGTGGGCGCCGCGTACGGGCCGGCCGGCGCCGCCGAGCGCCCGGGGGTGTACGTGCTGAACGCGCGCGCGAGCGCGTACGTACCGGGCGCTCGGTCGGCCGCCTACGCTGGGAGCGCGCGCGCGGCCAGCTACAGCACGGGAGGATCACCATGACGGACGCTCGGCAGGTGGGGGACTGGCGCACTCCCACAATCGATATCAGCGGGGACACAGGGTTGCCCGCGTCCGGCGTCGTCACGCTGGCTGTAACCCGCGGGGACGACACGGTGATCGCTTCGGTGGTGATGACGGCCGGCGCGCCCACGGCTACGGCTACGCCCTGGTCCGGGGAAGCTTACGAACTCACGGTGCCCGGCGAGTGGGTCGAGCGCTTCACGATCACTGGCGACGGCAAGGGCAAGGCGGAGCAACGATTCTGGGTCGAGTCGATCATTGGCGCCACGCCAACCGGCATGCGAGTGTACGCGACCACGACCGACTACGCGGACAGTCCCCTGACGTCGGTGCCGGACGCCAGTCTCGACGTGCGTAAAGCACTACTGATCGCCAGCGCGCGGGTGGATGAAATGCTGAACGGCGCGCGGTACGAGACCAACAGCACGACGCTGCTACCGACCGACGCCGCCGTGACCGTGGCCCTGCGGGATGCGACCGTCGCGCAGGCCGCGTACGCCGTCGAGATCGGTGACCCGTACGGGGTGGGGGCCAGCCAGTATCAGAGTGTCGCCATCGGTGGCGTGTCGCTCGGTGCGTCGTACACCGCGGCCGGCGGCAGTACGCCGGGCCGGTACTCCCCGGCGGCGTTCGACATCCTGCGCGCCGCCGGCCTGACCGGCATGGCGCCGTTGCCCTACGCCTGGTCGGGCGGTATCTGGTAATGGCCGGCATACCCGCGTGGGTGTACGCGAAGCTGGGGCAGGACGTCGCGATCGAGCCGTATACCGGCGTTGCGGGCGACGGGACCGAGCAGTTCGGCGCCGCAGTCACGGTGCGCGCCGTCGTCGAGGAGACCGACGCGACCGACCGGGCGCAGACACCGACCGACGACGCCAAGACGATGGCGGTGCTGCGCTGCGCACTGGCGACCGTCTGCCCAGCGGGGTCGAGGGTGACGCTGACGTCCGGCCGGGTCGGCATCGTGACGCAGGTCAAACGTTGGGACGGCGGTACCACTCCCGCGCCGAGTCATCTTGAGGTCACGATCAGCGGCAACTACGTGCCAAGTTGATCTACGGGTACGCGGTGCGGGATTCGAACCCGCAAGCCGCAGGGAGTTCACGGCAAGCCGCTTTGCGGAGAAATCACGAATTCAATCGTGCGTCGCAACTTATGCCCGAGTCATGCCAATTGCACCAACCGCGCGACCCGTAGGGCTCAAACCTACAGGCTGCGTCAACTCTCTACCTCTACTTGAGGTCGAGGGATGTACGCTGATCACACGCGATCCGCCGGGGTGTCACGCCAAAGCGCTCCCGGCGGGCGCCACAACTCAAGATCCGCAATCCCCACGGGCCGGCAACGGCCCGACGCCAAGAAAGCAAGGGACAGGGTGCGCACTCCGACAACCCTGCCCGCGCGGGCGGGGGCACGATGGCACGGCTGATCAGCCAGCAGGTCGACGGTCCGGTGTTCCGACCGTCCGAACAGCGCGCCTGGGCCACGCGGGTGACCAAAGAGGCCGAGGTTGCCGTTGCGGAGTACGCACTCTGGCGGGTCAAGGGGTACAACGCCGCCGATTTCAAAAACCCGACCGGGCACTACCGGTCGCAGTTGCGCGTGGTGCGGCGCGGCAGGGTCGAGGTCAACGACAGCGGATCAGTCAAAGGTCCGTGGCTTGAGGGCACCGGTTCGCGCAACAAAAAGACGCGGTTCAAAGGCTACTGGCATTGGCGCCGCGCCACGCAGGATGTCAACCGGCAGTCCGTCCGCATCGTCAATGGCGTGGTCGCGCGACGCGTCCGGGAGTTGAACGGATGACGATCAACACTGCCGCCCTGCTCGCCTGGTGCCGGACGCATGCCGGGACGGTGGTCGGTACGCCGGCCGTCCTCGGGCATGAGCCCAAGAGCAGGCTCGACTACGACGCGCTAGGTAGTGCGACGGTGGTCGCGTGCTGGCTCGGCAGTGTCGAGGCACTCCAGGGGCACGGCGGGCTGGCCACCACGGCCGCCCGGGTTGAGCTCACCGTCCGGCTGCATCGCAACGGATTAGGCGATGCGACCGTGATGGATGCCACGGAAGCGGCACTGCTCACCGCGACCGACGCCCTGGTGAACACGTTCTTTTCAGACATCGACGTGGCCGGTAACGGTTGGTTCGACCCCAAGGGCCAGACCGGCGGGCCCTGGAAGGCCGAGACCGGCTATCTCTCGCTGGACAATCAGCTGAACCGGGTGTCGACCATGAGCGTCGGCATCGTGGTCGACGACGCGTGGGGTGAGGTGCTGTAGGTGGGCAAGGGGTCCGGGCTCGGGATGGGTTTCGATGTCGACGGCATCGCGCTGGCCGGCGATATCAACAGCCTCGGCAAGATCGGTGGCGGGCCGGGCGCCACACAGGATCTCACCGGCATCGACAGGAGCGCATACGAACGCGCCGGCCTGTTGCGCTCGGGCGCGCTGGAGTGGGTCAGCTATTTCCACCCGTCGGCCGGCCAGGCTCACCCCAAGTTCAGCGCCCTGCCCACGTCAAATGTCACAGCGACGGTGCGTTTTCCGGGCTCGGCGCTCGGCGATGCGGGTGCCGGCATCGTCGCCAAACAGATCGGCTACGACCCCAAGCGCGGCAAGGACGGCTCGTTGCTGGTCGACATCAAGACCATGTCGGACGGCTTCGGGATCGAATTCGGCCAGCAACTGACGGCCGGCATCCGCACCGACAGCACGGCGACGGCCGGCACCGCCTACGACTACGGCGCGGCCGTCGGGACGACCAACTTCGGTCTCCAGATGTACGTACAGTTGTACGCGTTCACCGGCACCAGCGTGACCATCAAGATTCAGTCGAGCACCGACAACGGTGCCGACGCGTATGCCGATGTGACCGGCGCCACCACCGCGGCGTTGTCGGCCGTCGGCGCGGTGCGCATCCAGACCGGCCCGACGGTCGCGGTCGAGCGCTTCCTGAAAGTTGTCACGACGGGCACTTTCAGCAACGCGCAGTTTCACGTGCTGGCCGTCCGCAATCTCACCGCGACCGCGTTCTGATCGGGAGGGGATCGAACATGCTCAACCGCATCACGCCGGCCGCGCCACATCAGGCTTTCCAGACCTTCCGCGTGTCGGCGCCGCTGGCCACCCACCATCGGCGCGCCACCTGCGCCGAGGTCGACTGCGAGAAGCTGGAACGCGGATTCAGGATCATCAGCGACCCGACCACCGACAAGGGCCGGCGCCAGCGGCATCTGATCATGAACGTCTACCGGCGTCCGTGCACCGCGGTCCGCCGGCCGGACGGTCTGGTCGAGTACGTGTTCGCGCCCGGCACGTCATGTTTCGACAACCACTACCGGCCGCTGTTCCGTGAGCCAATCGCGCTGCTCAGGCTCGGAGACTGGCGCACACCGCGATCGATGCGGCGCACGCGGGCGATGCCGGTGCCGGAATGGCTGGACCGGTTCGGCACCCATCAGCAGCGACTCGCGGAGAGGGCCAACCGTGGGTGACATTCCGTACCACCACTGGCGGGCGCGCTGGCGCGCGTGGCGCAAGGCGACCAAACCTGGACCGCGGGCGCGGTTCGATCTGGCCGACCGCATCCGCATGGCCGACAACGAACTGCTGGCCGAATGGTCAGCCGACCTGGCGCCGGCCGATCGGCGCTGGCTGAACAGACGGGGGAAACGGGCATGGCAAAGCTGCTAGGGAAGTACGCCGCGCAACCGGTATGCGAGGCGCTCGGACTCGATCCGAACATGGTCCGCCGGATCGTCATCGACTACCCGCCGGGCAACGTGGTGATCGCGCACGTCGAGATGTACGCGGATGAACGAATCCTCGCCGTGACGCAGACGTTCGACGGCGTGAAGATCGAAAGAGAATCGAGGGTAGCCGATGGCTAAGCAAACCGGCCTGGCGTGGACGACATGCAGCGTCGACAGTTCGGACGGCACTGTCAGGGCGATCATCAATGACGTGACCGACCTGAGCATCAGCACGCCGCGCGGTGTGCAGGACGTCACCGGCCTGGACAAGAGCGCGTACGAGCGACTCCTGTTGCTGGCCGACATGAGCGTGACGCTGAACGGGGTGGCCAACCTCGGCGCGGTGCCGTCCGCGACCGCGCACGGTGTGTTCGCGACAGTGCCGAGCACGAGCGTCAACCGGACCAGCACGTTCACCATCGGTGGCAAGACGCTCGCCGCGGAGATGCTCTATACCGACTACAGCCTGAGCCGTGCGGCGTCGGGCGAACTGACATGGACCGCGCCCGGCGTGCTGGCCGACGGTACCGTCCCGACGTGGGCTTAGGAGCTTCGATCATGGGGGAAACCACCTACGACGTCGAAGAGATCTACGTCCTGACCTGGGAGGAGAGACCGGGTGCCGAGGTCCGTGCCCGGTCGCTGTCGACCGGCGAACTGCTGGAGTGGTCAGCCAGAGAGGTCGCCCGGCGCGAGGCCGCGACCGACCCGCAGGAGCGGCGCAACGTCGTCTTCCATCACGCCGCGGAGTTCCTGTCAGAGGTGGTCGAAAGCTGGACGCTGACCAGGCGTGGCGAACCGATCCCGGTCACGCCGGAAGGGTGCCTGCTGATCGGGTCACAGTTCCTCATGAAGATCTATCGGGACTACTTCGGCGCGTCGGTCGAGGTGGACGGGGCGAGTGACCTGGGAAAAGACTCGCACTCTGGCGAGCCATACCCGGAGGACTTGCAGACGACGGAAGCGTTGTAACCAAGCCTGCCGAACTGCGGCACGCTGAAACGGTGATCAAACTGTGCGAGCGGTTCAGCTGCCTGCCGAGCCAACTGGACCGGGAACCGGCAACGCTGTCCGGCGGCCGTCCGGGGTTGCTCAAACTGCTGTCGATCATCAAGGCCGGCACGACGGATGACGACGAGGCGAACGACGGGCACGACGAGGGGTGGTGAACGCGGGTGGCCAACGAGGTTCGGATCGTCATTCGGGCTGACAACCGCGGCGACGCGGCCTTTCGTGATGCCACCCGCGATGCCGACCGGCTGGAACACGCGCTCAATGACACGGCCGACGCGGCCGCCCGGGTGGGCGAGGAAGCCACCGAGGCCGGCAATGAGGTCGAAGCTATGGGCGACCAGGCCGGCGGGGCGCTCGACAACGTAGGCGACAGCGCGCAGGGTGCCGGCGGGCTGCTCGGCAGGCTGGGGCCGATCGGCGCGGCGGCCGGCGCCGCCGTCGGCGTGGCCATGGCCGGCGCCGCGATGGCGCTCGGCGCACTCAAGAAAGCTATCGATGCCAGCCTGGAACGCGCGAACGCGCTCGGGCGGATGAAAGCACAACTCCTGCTCGACCCTCGCGAGGCTGCCCGCTACGGCCGGATCGCGGGCCAGGTCTACATGGACAACTGGGGCGAATCGATGGAGGACGCGTCTTCCATCGTCCGCGACGCCGCGCTGTACATCATGCCGACGGCGGCCGTCATGGACGCGGCCATCCAGCCGAGTCTCAAAGTCGTCTCGGAGCGGGTCGCCGCGCTGGCCGCCACCATGGAGGAAGACGGCAAAAAGGTCGCGGTGGCCATTCAGCACATGCTCACCACCGGCATGGCGGACAGCGTCGACGAGGCATTCAATCTGTTGCACGCCGGTATCGCCAAGGGCGTCAACAGTGCTGACGACCTGCTGGACACATTCATCGAATACAGTACGCAGTTTCGCGAATTGGGTATCAACGGCAAAGAGGCTATGGGCCTGATGTCGCAGGGCCTGCAAGCGGGCGCGCGTGATGCCGACACAATGGCCGACGCACTCAAAGAATTGGCCATCAAGACGCAGGAATTCGACAATAAAGCGGCGCAGGACGCTTTCAAAAAGTTGGGAATCAACACCAAGACCGCCAGCCAGGAATTCGCGGCCGGCGGGGCGCGGGCGAAAGCCGCGCTGGATGACATGCTCCAAAAGCTCAATGCCATTAAAGACCCGCTGGAACAACGGGCGCTGGCGATTGCGCTGTTCGGCACCAAGGCCGAGGACCTCGGAAACGCGCTGTTCAACATGGATTTGGCGCAGGCCGCGAAAGACTTCGAGGACATCGGTAGTGCGGCGGACATTGCGGCCGGCCACATGTCCGGGAACGCGTACAGCGCGATCGAGGGGTACCGGCGTCAGTGGGAGATGTTCCAGGCCGACATGGGAGACAAGTTCCTGCCGGTATTCGAGCGTGCGATGGGCTGGATTCAGCGGTTCGCCGATCGCGTGGCGCCGACCGTCGAATACTGGCTGGGGTTGATCAGTAAGAAATGGTCGGAGAACAGCGAGAGTGTCGAGGAGTTCGGCCAGCTGGCGAGCATCGCACTCGGCGTGATGGGTGAGGGTGCGATCGGCGCCGTGCTCAGTGGGTTGAGCATGCTCGTGGACACGATCATCGCCATCGGTGACGCGTGGCGCGCCGGCAAGCGCTGGACGGTGTTCTTTCTGGAGGCGGCACTGAGCGCGTTCGACATGATCCTGAAAGCGGCCAGCCTGGCGTTCGGCTGGATTCCCGGGCTCGGGCCGAAGTTGATCGCGGCCAGCATCCAGTTCGGTCGCTTCCGGGACGAGGCGAACGCCGCGCTGGACGGCATCCTCGACGAGGATGTGCACGTGCGGGTCAAGGTCAGCCAGTCCGGTGACCGGGCGTTCGACCTGCCGGGCGGAAGCGTCACCAACCGTCGGATCATGGGGTCCGGCGGTACCGGCTCAGGATTCGTCATCGCGGGCGACCGCGGTCCCGAGTTGATCGACCTCGGCGCCAGCGGCAAGGTGTACAACAATGAGCAGACGAAGGGCATCCTCGGCGCGCTGAGCACGGGTGCCGGCGGCGCGGGGGTGGCCGCCCTGCGCATCATGTCGGACGGCTCGACACTGGCCGACCTGCTCTTGCAGGAGCTGCGTGGCGGTCGCATCGTGTTCATCGATTCGGTCCGGGGACGGGTTCAGGTCGCATGAGCCTACAGCTACCGGTTCCGGTCAAGATCTATTTCGTGATCGGCGGCGCCGACGTCGATGTGACGTCGTATGTCCAGGGGCTCGGCGGGCGCAACGCCGTCGACATCTTCTGGGGTTTCCGCGACGCCAGCAACTCATTGTCACCGAGCGAGGTGGCATTCCAGATCTTCGATCCCAACGGTGACCTCGATTGGGAGAATCCGTACTCCGCGTATTTCGGGCGGTACGGACTCGGCGCGCAGGTCCGCGTCGAGATCGACGACGGGCACGCGGACACGCTGGTCAGGATGATCGGCCAGCTGACCAGGTTCAACGCGGCCTGGCGCGCGACAGCCGGCGCCGACACCATGGTCGATGTGCTGGTGTCCGGCCTGCGCAGGCAGGACAGCCAGTACACGCAGCCCATCCGGTCGCCGGCCTATCGCGCGCTGGCGCAGGCGGCCGCGCGCGCGTCCATGCTGGTGTACCTGCCGCTGGAGGAAGAGTCGTCGTCGAGTACCGTCGCCTCACCGATCGACGCGCACCCTACGGTGTCGTGGGCCGGCGGCGTCCAGTTCGGGGGGTACGCCGACCACCCCGCCACACCACGGATGGTGACCCTGACGGAGGGCGGCATCATCTTCGTGGTGGCGCCGGCCCATACGGCCAGCACCGAGTACCGGATTGCGGCGACGTGGCACATCCCAGCCGAAGGTCCGGGCGGCGACAACCATGCCTACCGGATGTATTTCTTCGGCGGAACGCTCGACTTCGCGGACGTGGTCATCAGCGACGCGGGCGTGTTGCAGATCTTCGGCTACCGGTCCGGTTCGCAGGTGCACGCGACCACGACCGTGGATTTCTCCGTTGAGTTGCTCGGCACCGACGTCGCAGTGTCGGTCGACTTCGTCCAGAACGGCGCCGACATCGACCTGACCCTGTCGGTCTACCTCGATGCCTCGGCCAGCCAGATAGGCGTCGGGCTGTCGGACACGTGGGCCGCCCGCACCTTCGGCGCCTACCATTCGATCGCCATACAGCAACAGTTCGCAGGGGAATTTTCCGTCGGACACCTGGTGGTGACGACCGATACCGCGTCGCTGGCATCGTTTCTGGAACCGATCGGGTCGGGCGCCTGCGCGTGGCGCGGCTTCGAGGGTGAGGCCGCGGGGTCGCGTATCGCACGGCTACTTGAGGATGCCGGGCTCGGCGTGGAGTATCGCAACGGCAACGGCGGAGTATTCAGTGCGATCAACTCCCCTTTGATGGGACCCCAAGGGGTCGACACCCTGTCGAACCTGCTCGACGAGGCGATCGATGTCGACGGCGGGCTACTGCCCGAACTGCGCGACAGTGCGACGCCCGGCCGGCTGTACTGCGGATGGCAGGGTCTGGTCAATCAGCCGCCCAAGTTCACCCTGATGTACGGGGTGGCCGACGGCGCGCAGGTCGGCACCGAGGGCAGCCTCATGCAACAGGCCGACGACGATTTCGCCCTGGCGTCCGGCATCGTGGTCAACCGGCGCGGCGGCGCGACCTTCGAACTGACACAGGAAGCGGACGGCTACCACTACCACGGCGCCGATCCGAGTGTGGCGGCCGACGGTATCGGCGACCGGATCGCGGGACCCTTCGAGCTCAACCTGTTCAGCGACAACCAACTGCCGCCGGCCGCGGGCTGGCGGCTGCATCTCGCGTCATGGAAGGGTCGCCGGTACCCACAGGTGGTCGTCGACCTGACCCGGTCGGCGCTGTCCGGTAGCGACACGCTGATCGCCGCGGTGCGCAGCGCGTACGTGGGCGACGTGATCCGTATCCGGATGCCCACGACGGGCACGCCGCGCTACCTCGATCAGTACGACCTACGACTAATGATCATGGGATGCACCGAGACGTCCGGCCGGCAGGGTCATGTCTTCCGGTTCGTGTGCCGCAGCGCCGACCCCTGGGAGATCGAAACGGTGGACACGTCAGGCTCGACCCTGTTCCACGGTCGCAACACCACGGACACCTCTTTCCGGCTGTCCACCCACCTCGGCCCGCAATGGTCGGAGGTGACGTCCTACTATCTCCAGGTCTCCGGCGAGGTGGTGAGGCTGGACAGCCTATCCACCGGAACCATCGCGTTCATCGCGGCCGGCACGGCGAGCAGCGCGAACAACGCCAGCACGACGCCCGGCCTACCGGCGGGACTCAACGCCAGCGCTGGTGAGACGCTGGTCCTGGTGAGCGCGATCCGCAACAGCGGCACCGGCACCCCGGACGTGCCGTCCGGCTGGACGCTGCTGGCCGACGCCGGGAACGTCAAGGTCATGGCCCGGCCGTACGAGAGCGGCGTCGTCGCGCCGACATGTACGTATACGGGCGGGGCGGCCAACGCGGACACCTGGTCACGGATCTTCGCGTTTGACGAACTCAGCATGGCCGCGGCCGGCGGCACCAAGAAAGTGCCGGCGCACGCGACACAACTGAACGGGTCGGCACAGAACATCGCCTATCCGGCGCTGAATGTCGAGCGCGACGGCGCGCTGATCCTGTACATCGGCTGGAAACAAGATGACTGGACTTCGGTGGCCACGCTGGCCGGCGCCACCGAGGCCACCGACAGCCCGGTCACCGCAGGCGACGACATGGGAGTCGTGGTCGACTACGCCATCCAGACCACCGCGACCGACATTCCGGCCGGTTCGTTCACCGTGACCGGCGGGATCAGCGCCATCTCCCGCGGCCTGGTGCTGGCGCTGCGCCCGACGCAGGTCGGTACCGTCGTGCGCGGGCTGAACAACGTGAGCGTGTCCCCCGCGGCCGGCGCGGCCGTGCGGATGTGGCGACCAGGAGTGGATGGGCTATGAGCTGGCCGGATCGACCGCTGTCCCGCGGTGGGCTACTGCGCACCGCCCTGGACTATGAGCTACTGCTCGATCAGATCGAGGCGCTCAGTGCCGACCCGGTCGACTGGACACCGACGCTGACCAACCTGACCCTCGGCAGCGGTACGGTAACGGCCAAATACACCAATGCCGGCGGATATGCGCAGTTTTTCTTCAAATTCACCTATGGCGCCGGTTCGGCGGTCGGCACGCAGCCGACCATCAGTCTGCCTTTCAGTATGCCGTCCTACTATGCCAACGCGTACGTTGGAGATGTGAGACTGTTGCATGACGGTGTGTCCGCTTTCCGCGGCGCCGCGCGCTACCTGACCTCGACCACCATCGACGTGATCTACCATCCGTCCGGCGGCACCGAGGCCAACGTCACCAGCACCGCCCCGTTCACCTGGGATGCCAACGACGCCATCATCGTCACGTCCTACCGGATCGGGGTGGCCTGATGGGCGCCAGTCCCGAGTACCCGGACCTGCAATACGTGGTGCCGCGCGCGTACGGCACCGGTCGCGACGGGCGCGGTGTGCAGTACATCGTGATCCACTACACAGCCGGCAGCGAGCGCGCGACGTCGGCCGAGGACGGCGCCGCGTACGACGCGCGCCGGTCGGACGGTACGTCCTGTCATTACTTCCACGACCGGAACAGCACCGTCCAATGTGTACTGACGTACAACCGGGCGAACTCGGCGTTTGCCAAAGGCAACAGACTCGGCATCCAGCACGAACTCTGCGGCACAGCACAGACGCGCGAGGGATGGCTCGATCCGGCCAGCGACGGCACGCTGTGGCGCTGCGCCAAGCAGGCTGCGCGGGACTGCCGGAAGTACGGTATCCCGCCGCGCAGGCTCAGTGTCGCGGAGACGCGGGCGGCCTGGTACGGCGCGGTCAAGCCGAAAGGGTTCGTCGGGCACTGCGACATCACGCTGGCCTACCCGGAGGACGGCGGGGACCACATGGACCCGGGCGCCGCGTTCCCGTGGGACGTGCTGCTGGCGCGGGTGGCCGGCTACCTCAAATACGGGGACAACTGGGATGGAGCGGAAGACATGACGCCGGAACAAGATCTCACCATGCGCGCTGCGGCATGGCGTGAGCACACGATCATCAACGACCTGCCGACCGTCCCCGACGGTGCGCCGGCCGAGATCCGCGGCCAGGAGAACAAGATGCACACCAGGCTCAACCGGATCGAGCAGAAGCTCGATGCGCTGGCGTCGGCCGGCACCGTCGGACTGACCGAACAGCAGGTCGAAGACGCCGCGTTCCGTGCCGCACAGCGCGCAGAAGACAGCTGATCACGCGCTGTAGTCTGTGAGCGTGGGCGCCATCCTGGGTGAGTGGGGAAGCCTGGCCATCCAGGGTGGCGCCGTTGGCATGCTCGGCGCCGTCGTGTTCGCCATTTTCCGTGGTCTACTGGTGCCGCGCGGCACTCTCGATGTGCTACGCGCGGACCTGGAAAAGCGCGTCGCGACCGCGGAGCGGACGGCCGAGCAATGGCGCCAGGCCTACTTCGCGGCCAGCGCGCAGGCGGACGCCCTGATGGTGGTGGCGCGGGTGACGGAGCAGACCATGCGGGCACTGCCGACCGTCATCGTCGACAGCGAACCGGCGCCATGAGTGCCGATCCGCGCAAGCATGACAACGGCGAGCGCGCTGCCACCGACGCCGCCGAGAGTCAGCGCCGGAAGTGGCCCGAAGTCAGCCGACTCGCCGATGTTCTGTCCCGGATACTGGAAGAGAATCACCTCTCACCCAAGATCGCGCAACTGTACCGGGGCGAGTGATGATCATCGGCGAGATTACCAGCACATTGATATTTGTCTTTTTCATCGGCGCCGCGGCGCTGGTGGTCCGCACGCTGCGGCTACGGTGGTGGCGTACCGGCGTCGGCCGGCATGCGGCGTTCACAGCGACGGCCTACCTGCTCGTGGGTGGCCTGGCCGCCGCGACGCAGTTCTGGCCGGACTATCCGGGGCGGCCATGGGTGCGGTTGGGGTGCTGGCTGATCATCGCGATCATCCCCTGGGGCCAGTTCGGGTTGCTCGTCCGGGAGCAACGGCGCTACGCCCGCACGCCGAGAGGGGTGCCGACATGCCCACGTTGCGGACACACCTCCGCGAGTTAGCGGCCGAGCGGGACCGGCGCTATGCCGAGGTCGCGATCGAGCGCGAGAAGGCGCTCATGATCAAAGAACGGGCGGACCGCGCGGCACTGGAACTGGCCCGGGAAATCCAGACGTACAAGGACGAAAAGGCCAACGAACTGCGCAGTCAGATCGAGCGGGAGCGCGGCACGTACGTGACGCAAAGCGATCTCGCCGGGGCGATCGCCCGGCTGGAGGCGCTGATCCAGCCGGCGGCTGACTACGCGAAGTCGCAGGCTGGCCGCGGTCAGGGGATCCACGCCGCCTGGACCATACTGGTGGCAGTCGCCCTGGTCGCGATCGCCGCGCTCGGGCTCGTCCTGACCCGATAGGAGTGGATCATGCGCGTTGCGATCGCCCTGCTCTACCTGGCCGGCGTGCTGTTGCTCGTGCTGGCCGCCTGCGGCGTGCCCTCCCGGGTCAGCCTCGCGCTGCTCGGCGCCGCCTGCGGCATGCTGGCGTTCGCCCTGCCTGCGATCCGCGACGGCTTCGCGTGAACCCCTGGGTCGTCTGGTGGTGCGCGTGGGGGCTGGCCTTCCTGGCCGCCGAGGGCGCGGCACTGTTGAACGAGCGAGACGATGACACGCTGTCCGAACAGTTCTGGCGGGCTTTCAAGGTCTACGATCAGCGGCCGACAAAGCTGGTGATCGCCGGGCGCGTCATACTGGGACTGTTCGGGGTGTGGCTCACCATCCACATGACTTTTGGGACGATGACGCTGAGCCATCCCCTTCCATGGTAGATACCGATCCGTGGCGAGACATCGACAGAGCAGGGGTGCGGCTATGAGCGAGCAGGTCAAGGTGTCGACGGAGGTGGGCGCGGCCGACGTCGTCACGGGGGCGGAGTCCGAACCCCTGCGCGGGCGCGCGCTGTACACGTCGATCGCGGGCGCGCTGGTGGGCGCGGCGGTGTCATTCGGCCTGCCACTCACCGACGCACAGCAGGCGACCGTCACCGTGTTGATCGCGCTTGCCGCGCCGCAGGTGGTCGCGTGGTGGGCGCGCCGGCATGTGAACTCCCCGGCGACGATGCGGAAGATTCTCACCCGCGGCCGATAGCGGTACACTGAGGGTGCCGTGTTCCGTCCAGTTCCACAGCGAAAGTCCCCCTGGGTCGACGACTGGGGGGCTTTCGTGTGTCCGGCATTACGTCAGCTTGGCGTACTTGGCGTAGGTCTTGATGTCCATCCGGTAATCCATCCGTTCCCGGCCGGTTCGCGGGTTGATCCGCCCGGTCGGCACGCTCAGGTGCCGAATCTTCGCGATTCCGATCTCGTGCCAGTGGTTGATCAAGTCATCGGCGATCCCGATGCCGTATCGAGCTTCCAACGCGGCCAGGCCGCCTCCGTGCAGCACGCGATAGGCGTCGGCTTCTGTTGGCCGGCGGAACGGGTTGGTCATGGCGCTCAGTCCTCCAGCGGAACGTAATTGGCAGGGTTGGCGCGCTTCTGCGAGTAGGGGTGCCGGATGATCCGGTCCCATGAGTTCAGCGCGTACCCGGTCCGGAAACCGCCGATCGCGTTGACCAGGTTGACCCGCGTCGCGTGCCCGATCTTGGTCTCTTCGATCGAGGTGACCTTCCACCACTGCTCGCACATCGACGGGTTGGCGTTGGCGATCCGAATGTAGTCACCTACATTGATCGCGCCGCGCAGGACGCGGTACCCGCGGAGGTCTTGTTCGGCCTGTGTGTTCTGCTCGCTGGTCATGGGACAAGCCTACATGCCTTCATGTAGGCTTGTCAACTACGGGACCGCCGGCCAGAGCATCCGGATCGCGGCGGCAGCCTGCGCCGGCACGACGCCGTTGCCGGCGAGTCTGATCGCGGCGTTCCGGTCGGCGTGATCGGTCAGGTAGCCGGCCGGCAGGCCGTGCATCCACTCGGGCAGCAGTGGTGACAGGCGATGTCCGCCACCGCGGCCGGTCGGTTCGGTCGGTTCGGGCGCCGGGCGCGTCATCTCCGACCAGCGCTCGACGGCCGGCGCGTACTCTCCCCAGCGCTCCCCGATGACGGCGCTGGACAGCGCGACGTCGCCGGACGCGATGCCCTGATTCGGACCGCCGTTGGCGGCGTCGCTGGCGCGCGGCGGGGGCAGCAGGCGTAGTGCGTCCCCGAGCGTGCGCCCCCCGATGCCGCCGCGATCGCCCGCCGTGGCGTTGCGCGACCCTCTGACGTCGGCCACGACCGGTGTCGGTAGCAGGCGCACGGCCGCGCCGAGCGGCAGACCCTGGTGGGCGCGACGTAGCGCCTTGCGCTCCCAGTAGGCGGCATCACCCTCGCCGCGCCCGTCGCCGTCGCGGGCGACGGGGGTCGGGAGCAACGGGCCACGCTTGCCGCAGAGGTGACGTTCGGGACTGAGCCGTACGGCTGGTCCGGGCGCGGCACGCAGCCGTCCGATCGCGAACATCCGGTGCCGGCAGTGCGGCGCGCCAACGGCGCACGCGCCGATGATGACCCATGCGACCGCGTAGCCGGCGCCGCGCATCTCGTCCAGGATGCCTTGCCAGGTGGCGCCCTTGAGATGCGTGACCAGTCCTACCGGGTTCTCGGCAACGAACGCGGCCGGCCGCAGTCCGCGCAGCGCGGTCAGGAAGTGCGGCCAGCGCCAGCGCGGGTCAGCCTCGGCACCCCGTCTGCCGGCCTGCGAGATGGCCTGACACGGCGGACCGCCGGCCAGCAGGTCCGGCCGCTCGACAGTCGACCAGTCCTGTGTGTCGTCGCTTCCGATGTTCGGCACGTCCGGATGATGGATCTTGAGTACGTGGCTCGCGTCCGGGTCGACCTCGCAGTGCCAGAGCGTGCGGACGGGAAGGGCCGAAGCCGCTGCGGCGGCCAGCTCTAGCCCTCCGTACCCGCTGTACATCGAACCGATCGTGATGCTCACAGGACATCAAAGGCGAGGTCGCCGGGGTTCCGCTTGGTGCCCCACGCGCGGTGGACGATCGCGGCACCGTGGCCGTCGACGTTCAGGACGACCGAGTTGCCGAGCACGTTGACCACGGCGGCCGTGCGGCCGAGAAACTGGGCGCTGACCGGCGCGACGCTGGTGAGCCGGATCTTCATGCCCCTGGCGATCATCTGACTGTCTCCCTCTGTCTCCGTGTCCCGCTTACAGAACAAGCCTACATGCTTCCATGTAGGCTTGTCAACTACTCCCACCCCATGTCGGCATAGAGCTTGTCGCGCAGGCATGCCGCGTGCAGCTGCCAGCAGCCGCCATCGTGTTTCTTGACCTTGCTGTCCGGTACGGCGTCGAGCACCTTGACGAGGATCTCGGTCTCGTCCGCATCGGCGCACCCGTCGTGCGGGTCGAGGTCCTGGCGCACCATGGCCGCCCGGTCCGGTCGGCCGATCCCGTCATAGATATCCGCGATGACCTGGTCAAGTCCTTCGTTGGCCATCACGCCACGACCAGTAGGACGCTGGGGCAGTGCCACTGAACCTCGCCGCGCGCCGACTCCCACTCGACCCCGATCATGCCGTCCGAGCCAACGTCGTCGACGCGCCCGGTCAGCCCGTCGACCTCGGCGCCGACCGGGTTGAACGTCCGGTATTCGACGGTGGCGCCGGTTGTGATCGGCGTACCGTCGCGATCGCTGATCGCGGTCAATTCGCGAACGTAGGCGGCGATGCTGGCGCAGTCCTCACGGCGGTCGAGGGTGTCCGCGAGGGTCAGCCAGAACCCCGTGCCGCTCCTGTGGTCGGCGCCGCGCCTGGTCACCCGGATCGCGAAAATCCACAGTTCGCCGTTCTCATCGGTCCGGATTTCGACAGCCCGCAACGCGATGCCGTCGTAGCTGAACCGCGCCCGCTGGTCGGCAATGTCAAAGGTGTGGATCGTCGTGAGGCTCATGTCCGTCTCCCTGTCTCCGTGTCCCGCTTGCAAGACAAGCCTACATGCTTCCATGTAGGCTTGTCAAGCGCCCCGGTCAGTGCCTGTCTGCCCCGAGCCTGCATCGTGGACAGAGCGCGATCTCGGCTACCCACGGGCGGCCACAGGGAATGGGCCGTGGCGGCGCCTGTAGCTGGACTTCGACGTCGGAATCATCCGCCCGTAGCCGCTCGGCGCCGGCCAGCGCGCCGAGCGCAGCCCGCGCGGCGCGCGCCAGCGTGGCTGAATGAACGGGACAGTCATCTTCGCTCAGTACGCCGCCGATCGCGTCCTGTATCAACGTGACGTTGCTGTTATCCATCAAGATCAACCCCCAACTCGTTCGCGAGGTCGCGGATGGCGTCGCGGTACCCTGCGCGCCAGATGCTGTCCGCGTGCGCTCCGTACTTGCTGGCGTCGCGCCGCATCCGGCGCAGCGCGCCGACGTAGGCCGGCGCGTCGGCGGTCGCGAGGCAGCCCCGGCCGGGGCAGTGCGCGCCGTGCGTGGTTGCCATGTGCTCGATCCATCGCGCGGCGATCCATGACCAGGATTCCTCTCCCTCCCACGACTCGCCGATCGCGCATTCGAGCGCGGCGTTGATCACGTTGTAGTCCTGCGCGACATCGATCGGATCGGCGTTCCCCCATGGCATGTGCGCGTATTGCATCCCGGGGTGGATCGAACATCCGGTGTCACCGCTGCACTCGCCCGGGTACGTGCTCATCGCGTGTTCCTTTCGAGTAGCTTCACTCCGATGAGCACCAGCGCCGACGTCCGGGTGGTGACCACTCCGTCCGATTCGTCGACGCGACGCCACGGACCGTTGGGACCGGGCGGGTCGGTCTTCCGCCACCCGGACCATATAGTCCTGGCCGCAGGCCAGGATTCGGAGTCCGACGGGATGACCACGGCTCCCACGGGCAGGGCGTTGAGTTCGTCGCCGGTCATCGCGCACCGGCCTTGCCGCCAGGGCACCATGCGTCGATGAACGGCTGTCCCGGCCAGATCTCGGCGTGCTGAGCTTGAGTCCACTTGTGCGCGTGCTCCGGTGTTACCACGCGCTGACACCAGGCGCATTCGCGCTTGGTCGTGGCGTTCATCGCGCACCGACCTTGGAAGCCTCATAGCGCGCCAGCGCGCGGCGACCGCTGTCGTTGATCATGCCGTACGTGGGGCGGGTCGGGTCGTTCAGTGTGATCCACCCGCGTCGACGCAGCGCTCGGAGCATCGTGATACTTGCCTGCCACTCATGGCCGCCGCGCGACAGCAAGCCTGGACGCGTCAGGTTGTCTCGCGCAACGATCAGTTTGCGAGCCTGCGCATCGCTCGGCATGGTCAGGCTGGCGCCGCGGGCCAGGCCGGACGAGCAGCGCTCGGCGGCCGGCAGGGGGCTCGACATCAGTGCGACCGTGGGCGCCTGCGCGGCCCACTCGCGCGCCGTGCGCAGGGCCAGGCTGACCACGTCGGTCGTCAGGTACCGGCCGCTGGCGGTATGCGTGACGGTGTAGACCGGGTGGCCGGCCGGCGCGGTCTCGCGCGTGCCCTCGACCCCATTGGCTCTGAACCACATGGCGTTCATCTCGACTCCCTTGCCCCGTGTCCCGCTTACAGAGCAAGCCTACATGTTTCCATGTAGGCTTGTCAAGTGCCCTAGTCGGAGTCGACCGGAAATTCGGTCTCCCAATTGTCGAACGCTTCCGCCTCCAAACCCGCGATGCGGTTCGCGGCGATCGCCGCATCGCGGTGCACCTGGTGAAAGCGAATCCGGCCAGCCAGGTCGCCATCGCTGGCACTGGGGTACAACTCGGGATCGGCACCCAGGTCGCGCATGTCACGCTCGTGGTATAGCTCGTCAAGGATCTCCTGGGGGTCGCGCTGTTCGATCCGCCGGCCGGTGCGCTTGTCGAATGCCATGACGTCCATCTCCCTGTCTCCGTGTCCCGCTTGCAAGACAAGCCTACATGCTTCTATGTAAGCTTGTCAAGCGCCAGAGGTCGATGCCGTTGACTGCCTCGGCGAGCGCCGACCATGCCCCATCGGGCGCCGGACACGGACCGACAAAGTCATCACCGCGCAACGCGACGGGACGGGGCAGGGCGGCGTCGATCGCGGCGCGGTATTCGTCGACGACGGCCGGCACGTCGTAGCCGCTCGTGTCGTAGCCGAGCGCGGCGAACACGCTCTCGCGGACGCCGGGACTGCCGGTGATGTCCTGCCACGTCGCGTAGTGCGTCGTCAACGCGCGCCCGCACCCGCGCGCCGGGCGCGCAACTGGGCGCACCGACAGACGCCTTTGCGGTGCCTGGTCACCGTCGCCGCGCTGATGCCGAGCCTGCGTGCCAGGGCGACGTTGCTGGCCGGCCGGTAACCATCATCGAGGTCGACCTTGTCCGCGGCTTCGATCCGGTCGTGGGTGGCCAGTGTCGCGTCGGCGTGTTCGGCGCCGGGGCGGTTGGCCCTCCACCGCTCGTAGGTCGACCGAAGCCAGTACGGGGCGCCAGTGTCGCGCAGTCGGCCGTCCGGCTTCGGCGCGTGACCGCGGGCGACATAGGCACTCCAGGTGCCCTGCCTGATTCCGGCGGCGTGCGCGCACTGCGCCGTGGACATCCGCTCGGCCGACATCAGCCGAGCCTCACGACGAGGTACAGCGCGTAGGCCAGCACGACGGTCAGCGCCGACAGTCGGATCATGGCCTGCTCGCTGGGCGGCACGATGACCGCGGCCAGCGCGCGAGGATGCCACCATGCCACGCGATGGCGACCGCTGTAGTCTTTTGATCTCTTCACGTCCCGAGGCCGGGAGTCGAACCCGGACCTATCGTCCCTTGCTGCCGCGCGCCATCGGGGACGGGTGCTCTGCCGTTGAGCTACCTCGGGTTTGCCGCACGCCGGTCAGGGAACATCTGCCGTGATGTGTCGGGGCAGGTCCGGGCTGGCCGGCGTGCGGGACTCATGGGCGCCTACTGCTGGGGCAGGAAGCGCGCCTTGTCGGCGTCGGGCAGGCCGGCCCATACGTTCGGGTCCCACCCCGGCGGCGCCGCCGGGGTGGCGGGCGCCTGCTGCTGCGCGTTGTACGCCGCGACGGCCGGGTGACTCGGGCTGGCCGGCGGGTAGACAACCTGACCCGTCGGCGGCGGGGGCGGGTAGGCCGCCTGCGGCGGGTACTGGACGGCCTGCTGCTGCGGCGCGGCGCTGTTGTTCGTCGCCTTCCGCCGCGGACCCCCGTTGATCTCCCGCGGCTCAGGGTTGACGAACTGACCCATCGTGATCGCCGTGTAGACCGCGGCCAGTTGCGCGCGGGCCTGGTCGGCCAACTGCGGCTGCGGGTCGCTGACGCCGCCGAGAGCGGCCAGCAGAAACGGGTTGTTGCCCATCATGCCGCGCACGATCCGGCACGGGATCACATTGCCGGGGGTCTGTTCCAGTACCCGCCTGCACTCCTTGACGACTTCCTGATTGTTGCTGATAACGCCGGTCACCAGCGCCGGGAGCGTGTCGAGCTGGTAACAGGCCGGACCGCCGGTACCGTCGGTCGCCTGCGACTCGCCGAACTGGAGCGGTACGGGACCGTCCAGGATCAGGATGTCCATGACGATCGAGTCGGTCTGCGGCTTCCCGCCGAACATCTGGCCGAGGGCCGGCCGGAACTTGACCGGCTTGATTCCGCAGGCACGACCGAGGATCTCGCGGAGCTTGAGCGGCATGCCGCCGCCGCTACCGCCGGTCGGGTCGGAGAACTGCGGCGGACCGGCAACCGCGGCCGGTGCCGCGTACTGCTGCTGAGGCTGCGGGACGTACTGCTGCGGCGCGTAGCCGGGCGGCTGGCCGTAGTACGGCTGTTGCGGTTGCATCGTGTGCCTTTCCTGTCGGGCGTGGTCTCAGAAGCTTACAGCGACGATTGCAGGAATGTCAAGCTAGCGCGGCCCGACCGGGCAGAGCGACTTGACGCCGCACGAGCCGCAGCCGAACCGGTCGGACTTGCTCTTGTTCGGCAGGTACAGGCCTTGACGCTCGGCGATGTCCATTGTGGAGATCAGATACTCGATCTCGTCCCACGGGTGCAACTCGCGCAGGTCCGGGAACTGCGCGTCGGACGCGATCAGTTCGGACGCACCCGCATAGCTGAGCGTGTCGGTCCGGGCGAGCCACCAGGCACCGACGATGCGCGAACCCTGATGGAACCCCCGACCGACGGCCCATGCGTACTGGCCCAGTTGATATGTCGAGGTCGGCGCACTGGCGCCCGATTTGGTGTCGATGATCATGAACGTGTCGTCACGGACCATGACCAGGTCGATGATGTTCTCCACCTTGATGCCGTTCGGATCGTCGACGCCGGTCAGAATCGTCATCGGCAGGCTGACTTCGATTGCGGCTTGGGCGTCCGCCCGTTCGCCAATCGTCGCGATCGTCCAGCCGTCGTCGTGCAGCGCGCGCAGTCGGGCGACCCACCGGCCGACCATGAGCGCACCCTCGACGCGCCACCAGTCGTAGCCCTCGGCACCGGACTTCGCCGCGCGCCAGTCGGACATGCCGACGCCGGGGTGGGCGGCCAGCGTTTCCGAGGTCGACCGTGCGAAGCTCTCGGACCACAGCGCGTCGATGATGGCCTGGTGTCCGATCGCATCGAAGTCGATCGTCCCCGTGTACCACATGCGGTTAACGCGTTCGCAGGCGTAATGGACGGCCGTGCCCCCCACGTTCCACCAGGTAGGCACGTTGTCGAGGTCCGACAGTGCGTACTGGATGCCGCACTGTCGGAACGCGTCCACCTGCGAGTAGGAGCGGTGATCCGCCCCGCGGGCGCGCGCCCGGCCGTGCTCACGGACCTCGGCGAACGTCATGCGTTTCGGTGGCTCGCTCGGGTCGGTGAACCGCACGGACGCCACGGTGCCGAATCGCTCGGGTCCAAACTCCTGCGGCGGTGCAATGATGCGCTCCATGGATACCTTGTCCTGCGTGGTCTCTGCGGCCGGCCGCCGGCCGGAACGATCGTCGAACAGCGCGATGCATTCCGGGCAGGTCGCGGCGCCGCGGTACCCGCGCAGGCCGCCCTTGCCGCATAGCGTCACATCGGTCGAACCGTATCCGTCAGATGTGACGTGAACCGGCGCGGCGAGAAGGTCAGCTGTTTTCGGTACCGCTGGCAATCCATCCAGGGGCGGATGGA
>Ga0207669_10000109_pt1 | contig 41222 bp, 53 predicted proteins | sample KBSM33metaG_FD_184329 | JGI IMG/M metagenome (GOLD analysis project Ga0207669, IMG submission 184329) | Miscanthus rhizosphere microbial communities from Kellogg Biological Station, Michigan, USA - KBS M3-3 metaG (SPAdes) (version 2) | ecosystem: Host-associated > Plants > Roots > Rhizosphere >...
CAGCACCGTCGACCGCCATCGTGGCCGCAACCCAGCCGATCGCCGTGCCATGACTGGTCGAAGTCGCTGCCTTGTAGGTGACGGGATTGCCAGAACTACCACCCGCGGCCATCGATCCGTTTGGATAAGTGCCACCCGCCATCCATAGGGTCTGCCCGGCAGTAAGGCCGCTGGCTTGGCTAAGGTTGTTCCATGCGGTCGACCAGGACAGGCCATCCCCACCACCTGAAGCGCCGGCCCGCAAGTAGCGATAAGTAGGACTGTCGGTGCCACCGCCCCCGCCACCACCGCCGCCCGTCCCTGCCCTTTCCCACTGCTTGCCATTCCACTCCCAGGTGGAGATACCGTTATTCACGGTTGCGCCGATGGAAGGGGAGTCGGGGAAGTCCATGGTTCAGCCGTTGACGATGTAGCGTTGCACAGAGTCGCCCGTAGGCGCACCGCCGCCCGACACACTAAAAATCTTTGTCTCTCCAACCGCCCATGCACTTGCTGTATAGGTGTTGGTAACGATCCAGGCTGAACCGTCCCAATACTCGACGGTAAACGTTTTTGGCGCACCGTTGGCATTATCGCTACGCGCGGTCATTACAAGTTCAACGATGTTTTTTGCACTACTGAAACCGTAGCCAATCACACCAGAAGTATTGCCTTCGCTTGGGGCATTACGCCAATAAGTAGTGCTGTTACCGTCATAGGCCTTGTCTGCCTGAAGAGCATAGGTATGAAAACTCGATTGAAATGGAAATCCACCGCTTGCTTGATCTGCACCCCCTACGCTTGTGCGCCACTGCAATGAAGCCACCTCCATGACGGTGGAAAAGGCATGCGTATTCGTCACTTTGATGCGCCACGCCTGCTTCGAAACAGAAGGCAATCCGGTCCCATTGGTGAAGGCCCTTCGCTCGGCTATTCCCCATCCCGTTGCGCCACTGACGCTCCATGCAGTCGTCCAAGTCGAGCCGTTGTCTGAATACTGCACATTGAACGAAGACGCCATCCACGAAGTGTCTGAACCGGAAACGGTAAGAGCGACCGAAACGATGTCATAGCTCTTGCTTATCCCGAAGTCATATCCAATCCAATGTGGCGGCGCAGTATTGAGGCTCGCCCATGAACCGCCCGCCCTGTTGAAGGCTTGGTCATCAATCCATGAAGCATTAAACTCTGATGATGAAATAGCAACACCAGTAGGCGCGAGTAGTGCTCCATTCACAATCCCAAGAAATTCAACTTCATCAATTGCAGCCAGCCCGCCGCCAACGGTTGCCGTGATGTACAAGCGCCAATAGCGGTGCGCTGCCATGGTTCACCTCGTCCCAGCCAAGGTGAAGCCGATATTTGCCAAACTAGCGTCCGGCGTTCCGGGCGCTGTCACCGTCAAAACGTCGCCCACGGCAAACGATGTCGCCGAAGCTGCAATGAACGTCGCCACGGTGCCCGCCGCAGCGAATCGCATCGAGCCGAAGGAGACACCGTTCTTGAGGAGGTTGAAATCCGTCTGGGCCGTCGCTGCCGTCGCCGCCACGCCCTTGCTATTGGTGAGCCCGGCCGGGAATGACGCAGCACGCGGGAACGGGTAGCGCATCAGCACCAGCGATGCGGTCGGTGCGCCAGTACAACCACCACCCAGGTCATAGGACTGGAGAGCAGCACCAGGCAGTTCCGCCCATTGGCTCGAGGTGCCATCGTTGACGTACGTGTAAAGCCGCGCCGTGGAAGGCACGTACCAGCGATCCCCCAGCACCTTTGTCGCCGGCTCCGTTTCGGAATTGGTGTAGGCAGTGCCCCCCGCCGGACCCTGTGGACCCTGTGGACCCTGCGGCCCGGTGGCACCCGGCGGACCTGCTGGACCTGGCACCGTAGAAGCCGCGCCAGCCGGCCCAGGAGGGCCTTGGGGCCCCGGAACCGTCGAAGCTGGACCAGCAGGGCCTGGTGCTCCATCGTCGCCTTGTGGACCCGCTGGACCAGGCGGCCCCATTGGTCCCGTAGTGCCCACCACCACGTCGACAGACTCCACTTCGTCCGGCGTCAGGACTTCGATGACGATGGTGTCAATAACGGTTGTCATGATTGCCTCACCATGGCCCGCGGAACCGGGATCGATGCCGTGACGTCCGATGTCACCGTGACCAGGCCGGCCAGGATCGTCTGGATGTCGCCATTGGCCCGCGTCAGCTGCAAGTCCCAGACGCCCGACATCGGCAGATGCGCGGTTTCCGCCGGCGACAGGACCGCCGAGATCATGTTCGGCAACGTGATCGTCAACGTGATAGGCGTGATTTTCAGGCCGGCGGACTTGTCGCGGATCTCAGCGGCGGCCGTGACTCCCGTCAGATCAGCCGGCTCGGTCTTGGCCGCATCTACCCAAAGCAGGAAGTCGACGCGCCAGGTGTCGCCGCGGTAGAGCAACAGGGAATACTTGCCCGGAATCATCACGTTCCCCTTTCAGGCCACCAAGATTCCGGCGGCGAGTTGCGCAGCTGCCAGGCAGGCGAGCCCGATGGCCACCTGTTGCAGGGTCTTGTTCGGCGGAAAGCCGGCGGCGGCCAGGATGAAGAAGACCAGCGCGGCAAGCGTCAGCCCGGCGGAAATGAACAGCATGATGTTTCCCTTCAAATTTCCGGCGGTTTGCCGTTGCCATGGGGTTTACTGGCCGCCAGCATTCCGGCCGGCATCACCTGGCTTTCGGAAACGCCCTTCTCGGCTTCTTCGTCCTGCTCCTTGACCATTCGTTCAATGGCCAGGTAAAACTCGTTCGATTCTTCACGCGGGCGCTTGTTCAACAGCGCCAGGATGTAGCCCACGGCGCTTGCGCTGAATTTGAACTCATACTGTTTTTCCATTTCAATCTCCTTTTGTCATGCTGCCTCGAGTGCGCTGATGCGGCGCTTCAAGTCCTGAATCTGCAAAATCATCTGGCCAAGTAATAGGCTCGGCTCAGGATCACCAGGAATAAGCCCGGCCAGTTTTCCCTCCGGGATCAACTCGGACGATGAAAGGGTAACCTGGGGTTGCAAGGCGTCGAACCACTTCGGCTCGAGTTTCTGCGGTTCCGCCTTGGCGATTTCTTCGTCCGCGAACAGCGCTGCCACCGTCACCTTCAGCTTCAGGTTGTCGATGACGATCCAGACATTGCCGTCATACCAGATATTGAACGTGTAGCCTGAAGTTGCACCCGATGTGCCGTTACGGCAGCCATAGCCATAGCTGCTGGACAAACGTCCGCTATCTTCCATTTTCAGAACTTCGGTGGATGCACCGTTAAGAATACCTAATGCGCCAGTCGCTGGATTGATACGCAGAGTTGTGGTCGTGACACCTGTACAAAACAGTTGGATTGCAGGGCCCACTCCACCAGTTGCAACCACCTTCAATGTTTGCCCTGTATTGCCGCCTTGAATCGTCACATCGCTTGTACTCCTATTTATGATAAACGGCATTCCTTTGTAAGTCCCGGCGTCGTCATAATTCTGGATAGTGAATTCACCCCCCGCCCCAGCAATGCCCATCCCTATCAACCACCGCTGCAAACCCAATCGAGACGACACGATATAACAAGCATCCGTGCTACTAGCTGAATTGAGCGTCAGCAGGCATTGCCCCGATGATCCTGGCGTATTCAGGCTCAGAAAGCCCGTACTGAAATTCATTGCGCCGGTAGCGCGCGCGATAGACACTACCGGTGGGCTTACGATGATCCCTGCATCGTTATACCGCCATATTACAAAATCACTCCCAGCGTTGCTGCCTGATTCCGCACCTGTGTCCTTGGAAAGAGCCCAACGGCTAAGATTATTAGCCTGAAACAAGATCAGTGCATCTTTGCCCGAGCTTGGCGCGTTCACGGCCAGTCTGGCATCCTGCCCAGCACCAGGCGAAATATTTAGCTGTCCTGTCAACGTTCCGCCCGTCAGCGGCAAATACGCCCCTACCGGATTGGTCGTCACGAATGGCAAGCCACTTGCAATATCGTAAGCCTTGCCATCGGCGCCTATTCTCATTCCGGCGGTCCATGTGCTTCCTGCATCATTCAATTGCCCAAAATAACTCTGCCCGTCGCTTTGCCCGGCCATCATGGTTTTCTTCTTGTTGGCTGGAGCATCCGTAATGTGGACTTGATAGCCGCCAAAGCTCGTTGTCTGCATTCCAAGCGAACCCGTGATATCGGTTGCGCCCGTCTTCGGCACATAACCAAGAGCCTTGCTCACCCATGCCGTCCCGTTCCATTCCTCGAGCAGTCCGCTATTGATCCGCTTGAACCCGGTTTGCTTGCCGGCCGGATCCATGCCTTCGAGCCACTTGGCATTGGCCGTCATGTTGTCGCGGATGTATTCCAAAACGTCCGGTTGGGTGGCCGAGTCGTAAAGGTCGGCCGGCAAGGGATGGGCATAGTCAATCGTCATTTCAAACCCCTTTGACAATCCACGAGAACTTGCCGCCCGCGGGTAAGCCTGTTGCGCCAAACGTGTAGACCGTCATGCTCTGCTGATCGAAGGCAATGATGGCCCGGCCATAGGTGATATTCGCGTCCATGCTGGTAATCGAAACTCCGCGGATATCTAAAAAGTCCACGTTGAAAACAACCACGCATTGCCCGCTTGCGTCAGTCGTGGCAATCCCGGAATCGTCCTTGTACTTGACATCAATGCGATAGGAGACGGCCGTCAGCAGCACCATGCCCTTCTTGTCCGCACTGGTGGCGACCTCAGTATCAACCTTGACGTACCGGGTGTTTGCCGGCAACAAGCTCGCGGCGGAATCGAGCGCTTCCTGCATGAGGATCCAGGTCGACCCGCCCGAGAGCTTGGCCCACAGGCGCATCGTCACGGTGGGCGCCGGTGCCAGCACGTCATAAGTCGCATCGGCCGACACCATCAGCGGCGGCAATGGGTTGATGTAGTCGTACTCCCAGGAAACTAGGGCCGGCGTCGTATTGGCCGGCTGGGCGTAGATCGGGAACCCGGCAGCGATCTGATCGTTGATCGTCTGCCATCCCGGCCCGGTGAAATGCTGCGTCCATGTTTCAGTCGTGTTGACCGGCGCCACCCAGTTAAACGGAACTCCGCTATCGGCAACATTGGTTTCGGTCGTCTCTGGCTCGGGAAGCAGATTGTCGATCTGATCCAGCAGGAAGTAGTTATCCGGCGGCGCGAGGGTGAGGATGAGGCAGGCTGGATCGGCACGGTTGCCGGCGTAGTCCACCCCAGCAATGCAATACTGCCATTCGCCAGGCTGTTGCTCATCGAGCACCGCGAACTCGCCGGAATACTTGCCGACATAGACCGGCGCTGCCTTCGATGCCCGGGACTCGATCTTGGCAAACGTCTCCGGCTGGATGATGCCCAGGCTATGAGGAAGACGGTACGGCGCCGGGGATTTCTTGCGCAGGTAGGCTGCCGCCAGCTTGGACTTGACGATTTCGTAATACTCGATCTGGAATGAAGTCTGCGCCGTCCATTCGCCGGATACCGTCCCGGTGAGGGTGCCCCAGCGCAGGAAGGCGGTATTGCCGACCGAGTTTCCGGCCACAGGGACTTGCATCGGGCGGTCGACGTGAAAGGCCCCGGAAACGGAGCTTGAGCGCAGGCCATACACGTCTTCCATGGCGGCAAATACCAACCAGTCGCCGGCTAGGAAGATGGCGCCAAGGTCGATGGTGTTGGCCTTGATCTTGCGCTCCGTCGCCGCGTTGTCGTCCCAGGTGGATCCCGCCGGGCCATAGCGGATCACGTAGAACTCGAGGTACGGATCGGCGGATGCCGGCCAGCTGACGCGCACCGTCCGCGCCAGGACTTCAGCAGAGACGCTCGCCAGCGGATCCGGAATCCCTATCGTGTCGGCCGGCAATTCCACGGAGACACCCGCCGCCGGGCCCTGGTAGCCTGGCCAGACGGGAACGACTTCGTAGGGGATGGATGCGCCGTAGAAGGGCTCCTTCCACGTCTCGACGCCGGCCAGCACCTGGTAGCTCGTGTCGGATGCCCGGCCGATTTCAGTGCGCGTCCCGTCCGGGAAAATTTGATAGATCAGGTAATAGCTCGGCAGGAAGCCGCGAGTGTCCGGCACATCCCATTGAAGGAAGGCGTCCGCCTTCGGAATTCGCTTGTCGATCCAGGCAATGACCCGGGCCGTCAAGTTGCGAACGGGTTGCGGCGTGAAGGATTCGGTGGAGCCCGGCTGGGGAATGTAGGGGGGGATTGATCCACGTTCCGCGTCGTAGATTCCCGGCGCGTATTCGATGAAGTCGATTTGCGCCGTCAAGTCTTTCCCGGGACGAACCGCCTTGACGAAATACTTGCCCTCGACTTTCCCCGTCGTCCCGTAGAGGATCAAGTCTCCCACCTTGGCCGTTGCCGGCACCGATGCGCATCCGAGTGTTTTGTTGTCGACAACAGTTGCCGCGATGACGTTGGAAATCACCGCCTGGTCGGACCGGAAGCGCACGCCGAACGGCAACTCAAACATTTTCATGTCCGAATCGAGGGTGACGTTCAGTCCGTTGATCGCCTCGATCCTGGCCGACCATCCGCCGACCTTCAAAACATCATGGACCACATAAACCAGATCGCCGCGGGTACAGATGATGTTTTCAATGTCCGTTGACAGGCTGAATTGTTCCTGTTGCAGCAAGCCGCGGGCCAGCGTTACCCGGCCTTCGCGGATGGCTTGTTCCCATGTCGTGATGCCGAAGGTCTGGTATTCCTCGAATATGCTCGCGTTGGACAGGTTATAGCCAGGCGAATAAACGATGCCATCCGCCGGCTTGTAGTCCGCGCTCGGGTCTATCCACTTGACGCGCAGTCCGTGCGGGATATCGAGGAAGGCCTTGTTGGATGACAGTCCCCAGCTGTTGCGCGGCGTGAATGTCTGCACCGGCGTCAGGTTTTCCTCGTCAATGATGACGGAATACTTGTTGTCCTTCATCGTGGGCATGGCCCGCCCATTCGAAGCCACGGACGATAGCAATTCCCACAGGGTATAGCTCTTGTCGACAACGAAATCACAGTAGGCATTCGGCTGGCTGAATCCCGTCTCGATTCGTTCGTTGCGTTCCTTCCATCGCTTGATCGTGGCGAAGTCGATACGTGAGTCCGGGATCGGGCGCTTGTTCGCCGGCCCGCGCAACAGATCCAGGAAGATTTCCGCCGGGTTGCGCGTTGCCTTGTACTCGAACGTCTCGCCATTCCAGCCTGGCAGGATTGACGTTGCCACAGCGTTGAGGTTATCCAGCGTTCCGCTCAACTGATCCGTCGCCTTGATCCTGATTTCCAACAGGGTAACGGGAACGTCCGGCGCCACGGGTGCGACACCGCTGGCGAACGATTTGGCGGCAACGATGGCCCTTTGTCCTGCATAGCGGGTATCGGTCGGAACATCATCAATCTGCTCGATCTTGATATCCCATCGGGCCTTGTACGGAAAGCCGATATGGATTGCCACCACGAACGGACTCGCCGTCGCCCGCCATACATACCACGTATCCCGTTCCGGATCTCCTGCCGCCGTCTCCACCCAGCCACCGCTGTACGGCTTGCTAAAGGGGATCGTGTAGGGCAGGCCGTACGTCAGGTTCAGGGTATTGGAATTGGCGCTTTCCACCGTGGCATAGAAGCCGCTCACGTTGATCCATGACCCCGGGTTCGGGAAGACACCGTTATCCCACCTTGCCGCAAACGCTTTCTGTCCAGCCGGGAAGGCCCAGCCGATGTCCGTTATATATGTCGTCTGCAATTCGCCGGTATAACTGTCGTTCAATCCGCCTTCGCTTACCGACACCCATGATGAATGTCCTAGCGGAAGCCACGAGTCCAGGGAGGCGTCCTTGTAATAGATTTGATATGCTGACATGCGGCCCTCAATGCCGCCCCTGTCGTTGAAGTAACCCAAGCCTTTGAGGTAGGCAATGTCGATCTGCGCCGAATCCGTCTCGGGCCGGGTCGTTATGACGGTAGGCACCCATTGCACCAGCGTCAGGCTATAGCCATCCTGCCAAACGTCCGTCTTGTAGAAATCCAGCGGCTGACCCGCCAGGTACGAATCGTGAATCTTGATCTGCACATCCTTGTAGTTCCAGACTGAAGTCGTGCCGATCCGGATATCTTCGATTAGCAGGGGTGAATATCCGAATGAATAGATGCCGGTGAAATAGTTATTGTCACCTTCCACTGTGGTATAGGGTGCGGCGCAAATGTCTGGATAGACCCGGTGCCGGCCGTAGACTTTTAACAGCCCGCCGTAGGGACGCGCAGGATTGGACTGACCACCGATGGAATAGGCGTTCGATACTTCGAAGTTTTCCGCGGCGGCGGTACGGACGGGTGGTGGTTTGAAGATGGCATTGACCGCCAGGCTTCCGAGGACGGCGATGCCCGCCGTAATAGCCTTGTAGCCAGCCCCAGCTGTCGTCCATCCAATCTGGCCAACGGCTAGCTCGGCCAGGTAGGGTGCGGCAATGGCCACCGCAATCGATGCGACGAGGGCCAGTATCCCTTTGCTTTTCTTGCCACCCTCGAGGCGCACCGTCACCAGCACCAGGGTGCCTTGCTTGGGGCGAATCCGGCCCCACCAGGCCCGCGGCATCATCTCGCCATTGACCAGCACCACCACCTGATTAATGACGCCATGCGGCCATGGAAAGGCGGCGACCATCTGGGCAAGGCTGGTCCCGGCCGGAACCTCCAGGTGCTCCGCGTCCCTGTCGCTCAGCAGATGTGGACGGATTACAAAATCCATCGATACAGTCCTTCGATCCTGTGGCGCCAGGCGTTCAACAAGTAGGATTCCCGCACCGTCCCACGGCCTTCCATGCAATGCAGCATGAACCCTGATTCCAGAATCAGCCCCGCGTGGATCGGATTGCCGGCCAGCCTCAGCACCACCACGTCGCCGGGTTCTTCTTGGCCGAGTTCAAGTTTCTGCCAATTCCACACATTTATCACGATGGCGCGAGTCACGCTGTCCTGGGCTCGCGCTGATTCGTAGCAGTCAAGATAAGACGGAACCTTGTTGCCAAAGTAATTTCGCGACAGGTAATAGATCAATCCCCAGCAGTCCCAGCCCGCCGGCCCGCGGCCCCTGTCCACATAGGGGACATCAACGTATTTAGAACAGACCCGGGAAAGTTCTGGGCTCATAGATATCCCCGGGGATTTTCTGGTTTAATGGATCGTCGCTTATCAATGTTCCTTGAATAACGGACTGGTCCCACGTCAACTCGCGCAGGATCAAATCTGTGATCTGCATTTCCACGACATCGGGTTGCGCGGCAACCACCATTTCCACCGTGACTTGCAGCGGCTTCGTGATCGCGCGGATGAGATCAACCAGACCCAAGTCGACGTTATCGATGGACAGGCTGCATCCGGCCGGCGCTTCGTCGGTGTCCTCGGGCCAGGCGAACTCGAAATAGCATGCGGTATAGACATTGCCGCGGCTGGTCACGTCCACGGTATTGAGCACCGCCCGATATGTCGAACTCGAAGCCGGATCCACCAAGGTCAGCAGCAATAAGAATGCGTCCGGCGTCTCGAGCGCCAGGATGGATCGGACCGCGGTGGCGCTGAATGTTCTCAAGGCATCAGTTCCCAGACCATCACGACGCTGACCGCCATCGGGCCCATGCTTTCATAGTCCGGGCTTTCGACCATGCGCCAGACGCTCGGCGCGGCCGTCCACGGATGCTTGAAATTGAACCGTCCGACCCCGCCATTCAATTCGATGTAGAAGAAGTCGTCCAATATGTCGTACTGGTCGATTCGCATCTGCATCCCAACCTGGGCCCGGATAACCCGCTGCGTGAACCGTTTCCTTACCTTCGCCGGGCCTTCCTCAACGTTGGTTCGGACTGTCACGGGTTCGGCCTTTTCGCTGTAGGTGCCCGCGCAGTCCGGCAACAAAGCAGGCCAATCAAGAGGCGTAGCCATTACTTGCCCCTCCGAGTAACCCCGTAGGATGTGGAAAGTATCCTGTCGAATCGTCCGCGGCCCAGGCTCTGCTCCACGGCGTTATCGACCATGATCTGCAACTGCTTGCCGCCCTGGGTCGATTCCGATTCCTCGACCTTGATCTTGGAGCCGTTGTTATTGATGACGTTGACGGTGAACGGTGCCGACGAAACGCCCAGCTTGCCGCTCTTGCTGCGCATCAGCGGGGCCACGGCTTCCGCGCCGGCCTCGCCCGCGACTCCCATCTTTCCGCCTGGCATGCCGAAAAAGGTAGCGCCGCCCAGCACTCCGCCTTGAGCAAAGGGGACGATTCCGCTCGGCCCGAATGCATTGCCCTGCGCTGACGGCTTGAATATGCTTCCGATAAAGTCGCCGGATGCATCACCCACCGCCTTGAAGAATGGATCGATTGCGCGTTTCAGAGCCAGTTTGGCCAGATCCATCAACATGGACTGGATCATTTCCGAGAAACTAAGTTTTGCTCCGAAACAGAATTCGGCAATCGCATCGGCAGAGTTTTTGGCAAAGCCTTCGATCTCCCTTTGCAGCAACTCACCCATTTCCTGAATTTCGCTCTTGGTTCCGTCCGCATTTTTCCTTAGTTTCGCCAAGTAGCCTTTTTCCAATTTATCAATTGCTGAAAGTAGTTGTTTTCGCTGTTCGTCCGTGACCCGCGGATCGGCAGATAGCTTGTTTATCTCCTCCAGCGAGCGGATGTAGTCCTCGTGCGGATCGCCCATGTCGATATATTTTTCCCGCAGCTTCTCGAATTCCTTTTGTTCATCTGTCATGACCTTTATATGCTTTAGGCCGGCTTCGACTTCTGCTTCCTCGGCGCGCACATTCCTGTCCCGCAAGTCGGCCATTTCTGCACGGGCCTTGGCTTCGGCGTAATGCCCCGCTATCCTCTTGTCGGTGACATCGATTCCCTTTTCCAGAATCAGATATTCAAGCTGTTGGACTTGGGATAGATTCTTTAACTGGATGTTGGCCTTCGTAATCGAATCCGTGTAAGCATCCACTGTCTCGATAGCCTTTTCCGTGGGCGACTTGCCTGCGGTTTTGACTTCCCCGCCGCCGCCACCTCGCAATTTTGGTTCTGGCGGCAGAAGATTTAACGACTTCGCCCAAGATTGGTTTCCTCGCAGGTTCTTGGCTTGATCGTATTTCCTGTTCAGGCTGTCGATGGTCTCCTTCGCTTTCTTGTCGTATTCCTCTACGGCCTGGATTGCATCCTTAATTAACTGTGTCCTGTCGCCTTTGAACATTGGCGAGAGAACATCATTGGCCGTTGCAAATATCGTTACCCATCCCCGCGCGTTTGCCGTTGCTTGAATCAGCCAACTGGACACGTTAATAAGCATGTCCCCAATGGCTTCACCTGTCGTCTTGAATTCCCCGGCCTGAGTATTGGCGCTAAGGAATTCATCGGTAAGCGCCGACAGTGCGGGAACCATGCCGGACACCAACTGCAACCCCGCCGCCTTGATCGATTTGGACATATCATCGATCTTGTCCTTCATATTGTTAACGGCCAGGATAGTTTCATTGTTGATGACTAACCCCATTTCGCGGGCTTTGTTCAGGAATTCTTCAATCCCGTCCTTGCCCATATTCAAGAGCGGGATAAGTTCCGGCCCGGCAGACTTTCCAAATATCTTCATTGCTTCGGCGGTCTTCTGTGAACCGTCTTGCATCTTGGAAAACCCTTCGGCAATTTTTAGCAAGGCATCTTCCGTAGACGTTTTAGCGTCAATACCGAATTTCTTTAATGCCTTGGTACTATCCGCCGTCGCATCGTTGATGCTTCCCAACCCCGTGGAAAGTTTCTTAATCCCCCCCTCCAGGGTTTCGGCATTCGTGCCCGACATTTCCGCAGCGTAGGCCCAGGCTTGCAATCCTTCCGCCGATATGCCGAGTTTTTGCGACTTGTCGGCCAGGTCGTCCATGCCATTGATAAGGGAACTAAAGATATCCTTGACCGTGCTCAACGAAACGTAGGTTGTCAGCGCCGCGAAGAATTTCTTGACGGTGCCGATGGATCCGTCGATTTTCTTTTCCAGCCGCTCGAAGGCTTCCGATTGCGCCTTGATGGCGGCAATGGCTTCCCTCGAGCCCTTGATGTCGTACTGAATGACGCGGGTGGTAGTTTCGGCGGCCATTATCTGCCCTGCCCTTTCATCCCGATGGTGATCGCGGGCCAGCGTTCGCCGTGCGGGCCCTGGCCATGCTTCAGTTCCACCCACCTGTCGGTGATCCAGAGTGCCGGGTAACGCTTGCGCCGGCCCAGGCCCCGCAATACCGCCTTGTGCAGCGGCTCGGTATACGTCCCGTAGACTTTCACAACCTCGGTTTTGGAAACCCGGTAGGTGCCCTGTTTCTTCTTGATCTTCCGTTGCTTGCCGAGTGGCCGCCAGAACAGTTTGCGCCCGTAGGCCACGCCCGGCCCGACCACGGAGAATGAATCGGAGGTTTTCGAAGTCCGCACCGCCTCGGCAATCGCTTCCCGGCCGCCGATGGGCTCGCCATTCTTGTACAGCGCATAACTGCCACGGGCCTTGCCGCTCTTGATCCGCGTCAGCTTGACCAGCAATTCGAACGTTTCATCGAGGGCCTGGATCAGTTGCGTCTGATCGCCGTAGAACAGCTGTACCCGGAACTTCGTCTGGTCCAGCCCACCGCGCCGGCCATCGATCAGTTGCAGACTGACATTGCGCCCGCGCGCCTTTTCTTCCTCAATGATGGTTTCCGCCGTCCACTTGATAACTGCCGTCAAATCCTCGGGCATCACCTCGGCCATGAACAGGGCGGCGTTCTTTGTTTCCTTTACTTTCTTGAGTTGGAGCGTAGCCATTTTCTAACCTGAGTATCGGCATTCCTAACCACGGGCCAAAAGTCTGAAACATCAAACTCATAAGCGTCGCACCAATTCGAAACAGCTTGGAAAGTAATCTGGCCGTTAAACGAACGGTCGGCGCTCACGTCCATGTAGCATGTCAGGTAAACCGCCAAGTCAGGGCGGTAGCGGGGCGCGTTTTCAAGAGCCTTGACCGGGATTCCCTCGGCCTGCATTTCCTCGAGGGCTTCGAGTGAATCGCCCCATTCAATCCACCACGTCACCCGGTCGGCTATGCTTTTCCCGATTCTTCCGTTTCTTCAGCCTTGTAATTGGCAAATTTCTCCGATTCTTCCTGCACGATCCGCCAGAACTCTGGGAACTCCTTGAACAATTTCAATGTCTGTTCGGGCGAATACTCGAGGGCCTGGCCGTCCAGTTCGAAATCGCGCCAGCCTAAGACTATTGTTTCAGCGTAGACCTTTTGCAGGATATCGCTCACCGTCTTGTTATCCATGCTGCCGGTATTGAGCGCACGGCGGTACGGCTTGAAATGCTGTTTCATCGCATTCTCATACCGGGCATTGCCGCCACCGGCGCGCGCCAGGCGGATGTAGGCGCCATTCTGGAAGTGGACCTCGATGCCTTCCTGCTCCAGGTGCGCGTTGGTGGCAAACGTCTTTCGCATGTCCATGGAAGCCCCCTAGATCGTCCTATGCGGCGACTTTTTCACGCGGCAAGGTGGCAGGGTACGTCTCGCTGCCGGCCGCCTGTGTCCCCAGTACAGCCGCGCCAGGTGCGCGCGTGATCGTCAATGGAGTGTTGGCCGTCTTGTCCAGCAGGGCCGTCGCCACGCATTCCGCCAGCACGTCCGTCCCGGTTCCGCCGGCCACGACGTTGCATTGCGTCAGCTTGACCCGGTGCAAGGCGTAGGCGTAGGTATTGGCCGGACTGTCGCTGTCGGTGAGGGTGAAGGAGATATCCAATTCGGTTTGCGCCGTCAGGTAATCCAGCAAAGTCGCATCGGCGTAATACAGGGAGAATGCAAAGGTGATTTCAGCCCGCCCCATCGACATCTCGCGGGCGCCCAGGGTTCCGATACATTCCAGCGCCCGGTAATTGTTGTTCAGGGTAAGCACCATGCTGGTGAAGCACTTGCCAACTGCCGGAACGCCCTCGATGACAATATCCGTGACCAGCGGCGCCGTGAATACCGGATTCAACGCCGGCGCTACATACGTCGAACCCGCAACAGCCGCCGATTCCGTATCGTAGGACTTGCCCAGGATATCGAACGTGCCGGTGACGATGGCATTCGGCGCAATGCTCAAGGTGAAGCCGTTGATGATGCTGCCCGGGATCCGGTGGTAATCGGTGACACCGGCGCCCACTGGCAGGGTCTTTTCCACGGTGAACGACTTCAGCACAGTCCCAACTTTCAGTGCGTTAGTCGTCCAGTCATTGCACATCGCACCCGCGAGGAAATCCTCGTACCAGGCTTCCTTGGACAACTCGTAATTGATGGTCCCCGTGACAGAGCCACCCGTCAGTATCGAATCCTCGACGGAACGTTGCGGATTCATCCCCGCACTCAGGACCGTGGTCGGCGCAAACGACAGGGACTCGCCGGTATACCGAACCTGCTTGAAGGCCGGGGTGGCGGGCACCTCGCCGTAAATGGCTTCCGGTACTTCGGCCAGGCGTACAAGGTCTGCTGACACAGGCATGATTGATCCCCTAAGAAGTTACACCCGCCACCACGTAGTCCCACTCGTAGTTAATAACGGTCGTCACATCGAGCCATTCACCGTTATCTGTCGGGAAGAGTGCAGGCGGGTAAGTGCCCTTGAGTCGCACGTCGACCAGAAATGGGCCGTCGAAGTGGGGCCTGATCTGCTCGGCGTAGTTGAATACGGCCTGATCCCCTTGGCCACTTCGCCCGAGAACATGAAGAATGACGGCGCCGGATTCTCGGTAGCAGGCCGGAAAGCCCAGGCTCACCCGCTCCGCGATTGTCGGCGGGAACTCGAGCGTCACCCAGTAGTCGGCGACCTTGTTCAAGTCGAGCACCTGGCCAATCGTCTCGTAGTAGGGCAGAGGCGCCGCCGCTGTCACGACCGCGGATTTAAAAACCTGCCGGGTATGGCCGCTCACGAGGCACCTCCACCCATCACGAAGGCCTTGAAGAAGACCGGCTCACTGGTGTCGAAACTCACGCGCGCATCCTGCACCGTGTACGACTCGCCGATGTCGGACACCAAGCGGTCGAACTTCAGCAGGTATTGGATGCCGGCCGCGCGGATCAGCGTTGGATCGATCACCGCGAAGGCGTTGGCCTGCGTCTCGCTGTTCACCAACTCGCCGGCGCGGATGCCGCGGAAGAAGACCAGCACGCCGGGGATTTCCGTCAAGTTGCGCCGGAAGGTGAACGGGCGAGCCAAGACCCGGTGGAGGGCGAGCGGCGAGGGTCCAAGCATTTCAGACCGTCTCCACGGTTTCGCCCAGGTACTCGGAAGTGGGCGGGCCGTTGCAGCAATGGTGGGTAAATCCCATCACCGGCTCCACCCAGCCCTCGAGGGCACCGTCGATGATGGATCCGATGGCCTGTGCGGGACTGTCCGCGACGTTGCCGAACTCGACGGAGCCCACATCGGTGACGGACACTTTCTTGGCCATGAAGCCGAATTGGTTGCCAGCGCCTTGAGTGGCCATGGCCGCGCGGATGGCGTCGGATACCGCCAGGGTGAGCCAGTTCGGCGGCAGGACGTGGTTGGCCTGGTACTTCACTTGCAGCGGGCTCAGGCAGCATGCGTCGCCGACCCAGAACCTGTCCGAGCATTGGCAACCGAAGCGGAAGGCAATCGCGCCGTTCGTGTAGTCCACCCGGTATTCCGTGTCGGCAATCACTCCACCTTGAGGAAACCCGACTTCGATGACCTCGATGACCGGCCTTTCATTCAGGTAGACCTTGTGCAGCGGGCCGGGGAACGTGTCCAGATAAATGCCGGCCTTGAACTGGCGCCCAGTGCGGGCCTGGATCGCCGACAGGGCGATTTCCGCCATGAACAGGATGAAGACATCCTGCGAAGTGTCATCCTCCGGGATGCCCAGCAGCTGCTTCAGCAGGACTAGCCATTCGTCAAGCATTCGGGACATCCTCGCCGGCGGCTTTGCCGGGATCGTCGCCAGGTGGGGGCGCATCAGCGGGAGGATCGGGCTCCGGTGCAGGCGCCGGCGCAGGAGGTGCGACAGGCTCGAGGGCCTGGCTCAAGGGCACGTACTGCATTTGCACGCGAGGCTCGGCGCCACCCTTCACCGGCGGATAGTTTTCCTTCGCGCGAATCTCGTTGACGGAATTGATGCCGGCATTGATGGCGATCTGATAAGCGGCGAAGCGGGTATCGATTTCCGTGCGGAACAGCGTATCCAGGTCGAACTCCATGTACATGCTCGGGCCAAAGTCGAAGAACTTGTCGAAGGCGATTTCGATGGCTTCGTAATGCCATTGCAAGGTGGACTGGTAGTAGGTGCGCGCCAGTTGCTCCGAATTTTTGTAGCTGACCTTTGACAAGTCGCCCAGCATGAACAGCGGCACCCGGAACACCCGGGCCACGTCCTCGATGGTCCAGCGCAGGATTTCGATCAACTGCGCGTCGGCCGCCGTCATCGCCATGGGTTCCCACTTCAGGCCGTCCCCCAGCACCGCGACCTGGCCGATGTTGCCGCTCGTGAAATTGGCCTTCCACTTGTCCGCCATCCGCTCGGCGGTTTCCTTGGAAATCTTGCCGGGTGCCGTCAGGACACCGCTGGCCCGGCTCATGTTCTGGAAAAACGACTTCGAATTCTGGATGATCGAGTAGCCCGCCGATGCACTGGCGCCGGCCGCGAACAAGGGCGACACCCCGATCAGCGGATGAAACACCGTCGCCATCCTGTCGTGCAGCACATCGGTGGCGGCCAGCAGCGGCAAGTCGGGATCCAGTTGCGCCAGCGCATTGGTGTTGGCACCGGCGGAATTCACCTGGTAGTAGACCTCGCCTTCCCACGTCACGAACGGGCTCACGGTGCGCGGATCGAGGATGAACATCGACACCGGGCGATTGCTCAAGTCCCGCAAAAAGACGACATAGACGTTGCCGGCCAGCAGTTTGACGATCACGTATTGCTGGACGAATTGAAGGCGGGTCTGGAAAGGATTGGGGCGCTTGAACAGCCGGCTTGCCCAATGATCCGGGCGCCAGGCAGCAATGCCGTTGCCATCGACCTCGCGCGCCATGATCGGCACCTTGGACACGTCATCGGCGATCGTCATCACGCAGGAATAGACGCCCGAGAAGGCAAGCGCCGTTTGCGTGGTGCATTCCTTGTTTATCTGCCAGGCGCCGGTGAACGGCTCGCGCACCGTGGCCAGGAATCCCGACCCCAGGCCAGCCGGTGAGGCGCCCGATCCTGCCGGACGCGCCAAGCCCTGCGGCGCCACCGCGGCACGTGCTCGAGGCTTTAAAGGCCGCGTGTGGCCGTTTGTCAGGGTGTCTGCTGTCATGGCCTGCCCCGCACGTCGCGGCGGTCATAGCGGCCCGATTTGGGGCCTTCCTCGGGCCTTGCAGGTTGCTCCACCGCCGCCACATCGCGCCGCGAGGCGAATCCCACCGCAATCAGGTCGCGCGCTTCCTGTTCGTCGTCAACCTCGAAGCTGTCGCCAGGCTTGAGGGTGACTCCGCTGTGGATGTAACGGACGTTCGCGCGCAGGGGGATCATCGTCTCGGTGTCTCAGGTGCGGGGGCGGTGGGAAGCCGGGGGGTCTGCGGCTGGCCGGCTTGGGGAGAGGCTTCCTCGACGGCCTCAACCCATCCGTTCGTCACGTACAGATCGGCCTTTTCCGGATCGGCTTCGAACGTCCCGCCAATCGGGATCCACCGTTCATTGCGCAAGTCGGTCTTCGGATCGGCCTGTGACAAGTCCACGGCCATCAGGGAAGTCAGGGCCCGGTATTTCGCGGGCGAAGGAGCGGGCGAGGGAGGAGGCATGGTTCATCCTTTCGGCTTCGGGATATCGCCGCGGCCCAGTGGGGTTTGCGGTTGGCCTTGGCCTTGACTTTGCGATTGGCCTTGACTCTGCCCCGGCTGCTCGGCGGCGTCGACAATCCAACCGTTTTGCACGTATTGCTCGGCCTGCTTTTCGTCCATCTCGACTTCGGCGCCGGGTTGGTACATCTGCTCCAGCCTTTTGCCCGGCTCGGTCGCGGTATTCAGGACGACAGGCGACAGGACGCGATATTTCTTGCCCATGATTCGTTTCCTTCGGGAAAAAACCCCGGGGCGCTACGGACCCCGGGTCAAACGCTCCAGGCACGCTCAATAGGTGACGCCCGTCAACACTTGCACCGCGGCTTGGTGACGCAGCATCCAGTAAATGCCACGTTCGGCACGAATACCCAGCAGGTTTTGTTGCCACAGGGAAACAAGTGGCGCGGTCGGCGGAGAGGTCGGCGCCGAATCCATCTGCAAACTCGCTTCCGTCGACGTGTCCAGCGAAACCGCTCCATCGTCGGCCAGCAGGATATCATTTGGCGCCAGCAGCACCATAATGGTTTTTTGCGTTCCGTCGATAGGCACGGCATTACTCTGAATCACCGGATAGCCGCGGAACATGTTTTGCGCCAATTCCGGGAAGGCAAATATATCCTGCGCCGTCCGCAGCATCGACAAATTGATGAACGTGCGCGGATTCATCACCCAATATCTCGCACTGGTGATTTGCTGCGAAGCCATATTGGTCATCATGACGCCCACATCGGTCATCACCGCCGCGACAGTAGCGCCCGTACTCGGGGTTTGCTGGCCGGCATTGGTAATCGAGGCAGGCGACAGACTGGCTGTCCCGGCATTCGCGGGATTGATGAACTCCGAATTGATGAAACTGTTGATGGCCGCAACCATGTCGTTTCGGCAGAGAGCCTCGGCGCTCGGGCGGGAATCACGGGCCAGTTCCTCGGTAATCACCACGATCACGGCGACCTTGGCGCTCGGCATCGTGATCGCATCAAAGCCTGGCTTGGAAACGGGCTTGGACTTGCCCTCGCCGACCCAGTTGGCCGTCGCGCCGGCAATCTGGCGCGGAATGCGAATGTTGAACGGCACTTGCCGGAAACCCTGAATCTGCCCGATGATCGATTCCGGCCGCATCAGTTCGATGAACTCATCGGCCATCGTCTGATATTCGACCAGCGGCTTGGCAAAGGTCGGATCGGTGGTCGTGCCAACGGACACTGCCGCCCGCTGCACCAGGGCCCCCGGGCCGCCCAGCATCTGCGCCGTCTTGATCGCGCGCAGGACTTCCGGCGAGGAGTCGCCCCAGCGGCCTTTGACGAAGTGCTCGGCATCCCCCAGGCGGCCCTTGTTAATCATCAGGGCCAGGGCGAAGCGGGTAAAGGCGATGCCCTTCGGCAGGTTGCGAACGACTTCGATGCGCGGATTTTCATGCCGGGTATCGTAAGAGCCGCCATCGTTGACCGGCTCGGCCACGGTTTTCTGGATTTCCTGCGCGGCATTGAATCGGGACAGCTGATCGTCCAGTCCCTTGATCTTGGCCTGGCAATCGTCGAAACGCACGCTTTCATCTTCATTGAATGTGCGGTTTTCGTTTTCCGACACATCAAGAATTGATTGCATCGACTCAACGAAATCATTCCGTTGCTTCTTCGTGTCGGCAATACGTTCGGCGATGGTACGCATGGTGATTAGCTCCTGGCTCGCAAAATTTGCAATTGAGCACGTTTCCGAGATAGAAACGGCAAGGGATCGACCCCGGTAAAAAGCCGGCTCGAGAAATCTTCGGAAATGTCTAGGGAGCGTGATAATGCCAAGGTATTCGGATTCGCGGGAACCGATACCAGGGATAGTTCTATCAGCCTGTTTTCCTTGAAGTGGAATCCGGATAGGTGTCCGCTGTCGCGCAGTTCTCCGATATGGCCTGAATAGAAGCCGACTGAAGCTGCACGAATGATTTTCGCTGCGACCAGGCGCCGCAGGTTGTCGATATCCTGGGTTGTCCCCTCGGGCCCCAATGCGATTTCCGCAATCAGGCGTTTGCCCGTCTTGCCCTTTTCAACTGCAATCCGCGGAACGGTGCCGACCGGACGGGTCGAATCATGCGCAAACAGGACAATCGGATTTTCGTTGAACTGCTGCAGATCCCAGTCCTGCTCGACGATGTCGCCGTATCGATCCTTGTCGGCGGTGCTCGCCACGATCTCGAATCGATCCGAGAAGGCATCCCCGATGTCGATGCTTTTGAAGATGGCTCGAACTTGCGGCTCGGACACTGTTCCCATGGCGACCCCGAAAAGGCTTCGAAGCCGGGAACCGGATTGACTAGCCTGCTGGCTCACCGTTGCCCGATGTGCCGGTAAGCATCGTCCTACGGGTTTGGGCCCTCAATCAGTTTTTTCACTGCGCCATGCTGGCATATCCAACTATTGCGAGTAGTGTTATTGCCATGTCATCACGGGAAGGGTACCTGCCGGGCGCCGGCCTGCCACGGAGGGCGGGATGCCCCGATGCGCCGCCGCCGGCTCACGTCCGACACATCCGCCTGCAGGCCCGGATGACCCAACGCCAGGCCGCCCGGCTGATCCACCTGTCCCTGCATACCTGGCAGAGGATCGAGCGCGGCACCAGCAGGATCCACCCCGGCTTATGGGAATTGTTTTGCCGCAAGTTGGCGGAGCTTTAAATGGGACTTTTGTCCTACTTGTGAAGTCCGCTTTAGGGATTTATATTCCTTATTCCTAAAACACTTTCGGAGTTCGTCTATGGCACTGAACTATGCGGAATTGCTCGCGCAGCGTGAACAACTCAACCGTGACATTGAACAAGCACGCCAGTCGCAGCTGCAAACGGCGTACACCCAGATCCGCGAGATCATGGAATCCGTGAACATCTCGGAAGCCGATCTGCTGGCTCGCTTCCAGCACAAGACATCAAAGGTGTCAGCCACCAGCGGAACCAAGGTAGCGCCCAAGTACATCAACCACGAGACCGGCGACACCTGGACCGGCCGCGGCAGGAAACCGGCATGGGTGGAAACCGCCTTGAGGAATGGCCGGCAACTGGAAGACTTGCTCATTCCGGCGTGATCCACTATCACGGATTGCCGATGTGGCCCGAGCTAGCAATGGTTCGGGCCATGACAGGCAAGCACGCCATGGTGAGTTACGCCCATCCGGAACAACTCCAGGCCGCCGCCGAAATCTGCCATAGCCTGGCCCTCGACAATGGCGCCTTTTCGGCCTGGATGCAGAAGCGGCCGTATGATTTCGCCGGCTTCAAGGAATGGGCCGCACACTGGATCAAACACCCTGCCGTCGATTGGTGCATCGTGCCGGACGTGATCGACGGGGACGAATCGGCCAATGATCGGTTGCTTGACGATTGGGCTTTGAAGGATGCCGTTTCCGTTCCGGTTTGGCATTTGCACGAATCGCTAGGCAGACTGGATCGGCTGATAACCCGTTATCCTCGTGTCGCCTTTGGCAGTAGTGGGCAATATGCCGAGCCTGGTAATACGGCATGGTGGCATCGCATGGCGGAAGCGATGGAGGTGGCCTGTGATTCCGATGGATTGCCACGCTGCAAACTGCACGGCTTGCGAATGCTTGATCCCGTGATCTTTTCTCACTTGCCGTTTTCCAGTGCGGACTCCTGCAACGTGGCCAGAAACATCGGCATCGACAGTGCCTGGAATGGCACCTACAAGCCAGCCTCGAAAACCATGCGAGCCTTGATTCTCATGGATCGAATCGAATCGCACGCCAGCGCCGCCCGATGGTGCGATCAATCTGCCGGCGTTCAACAAAACCTAGATTTGCTCGGGTGAACTGCCATGGCTCGGCTGAAGTTCTGGAAAGGCGTTTTCATCAACAAGATGACGCGCGAGGATTTGATAGACGCACTGGAGGAATGCGTTGATGAAATAACCCGCCTCACCGGCCAGCAGGGCAACGATGTCCCGCAACAAGAGCGCCGCGTCATCCCGATTTATTCCGGAGAATCGGACGGTACACCCGGTTCTGGCATGGGGGGCGCTTGACGCTCCCTTTTTCCTGGCCGGCTCCGCGATTCAATAGAAGTTGATGTCATATTCGGTGCTTTCTTCGGCATACGTGGCATAAGCCGCCATCAGCGCCGCCACCAGTGCATCGATACGTGAACTAGACTTAGACTTTTCCAGCTTACGATTTCCCGCCGGATCCTTGATAATGGCTGATCCCATCGCCGCGGCCGTCAATACCGGGTTGCCGCCGTGCATCAGCTTCGAATTGAGCGCCAACTCCTCGAAATACTCCACCCGCGGCGACATATCCTTATAGCCTTGCCCGACTTCGCGCCAGGTTGCCCCATCGGCAAAATCAAGCCGCTCGGCGTCCCGTTTCAGACTCGCAATGCGCCAGCGGTCATAACAGACTGATTCCAGCTTCATGCCCTCGGTGGCGCTCTTTAAATACTCGACCACGTATTCATAATCGACCACCCGGCCGGGACAGGCGACAAGGTGGCCCTGATCGACCCACAGGGTATAGGGGGCACGATCTCTCTTTGCGCGCTCCTCGAGCCCTTCCATCGGCGTGAAAGCCCAGACTTTCAGCCCGACCTGGCCGGTGTCGGGGTTCACCACTGCCGCCACCGCCGCGGTCAGGTCGGTACGCATCGACAGGTCCAGCCCGAGGTGCATCGGGTACTCGTAGAACCATTCGTCCGGCGCCTTGCGCGCATTGGCCTGCCAGACATCGGGCGTCAGGAAGGACGACAGCAGGGACACCCGCTGGTTTAAATAAAGATTTCGGAATGCGCTTTCGAAGGAGGGCATGCGCCGGGCCTTCTGCGCCGCCAGTTCGAATTCCTCGAGGGTGCGGAACTGCCCGAGTGCAAAGTTGGCCTTGCGCCAGGTGGCCGGGTCGAAGATGTCGTCGGCCTTGTCCGCGGCGTACAGATGCACCAGCACGGACGGGTCATCGTTGGCCAGGGCGTCATCGATCAGCGTCGAGAGCAGATCCGCATTCGTCGGCGCCTGCGTCGAGATGATGATGGTCAAAGGCTCTTGCTGGGCCCCTGCGGCCGTCTCCAGGGCGTCGAAGAAGTTGTCGACAGGCCCCACTACCTGACCGAGTTCGTCGTGGATCGTGAGGGCTGGATTCTTGCCCTGCGCGGTACTCGCCTCGGCCGCCAGCGCCTTGTAGGTCGCGCCGGTGAGCAGGCCGGTGATGGTCTTGTTCGAGTCCGAGAGTTTCACCAGGCCTTCGAGCTTGGGGTTCAGCCGGATGGAGTGCGAGGCGTAGCGGTACACCAGGCCGGCCTGCTCGCGCGAACGGGCGCCGGAGAAAATCGTGCTGTTCGGCTTGGCCTCGGGCCCGAAGACATGGGCCTGGAGGATGCCGGATATCAGCGCCGTCTTGCCGTTCTTCTTGCCACAGCTGAGGATCGCCGTGCGGGTTCTGAGGCGGCCATCGGGCTTCAAATAACCGTATAAATCATTGATGAAGGCCGCCTGCTCGGGCAACAATTTCATCCGCTTCTGGGTCTCTGAAATGTAGACGTGCGTTTCCAGAAAATCACGAACCATGCCTGCTCGGACAATGCCTGCCGGTTCCGTAATCTGGCGCTTGAGGCCAATCACATCAGTTCACTTGAAAGCCCCGGGGGCGCGCCAGCAAACTTATTCGGGTCGATGCCCTGCAGCAATTTGTCCTGCGCGTTCTCAACCGCGGTATCAACAATCTCGTTGAACTTGCCGCCCTTCGCGCTGGCCTGCTTGGATTTCACGCTCATGCCCATGCGCCAGGCGATATTGAGCCCCAGCATGTCGGAATACTGACGGAAGGTTCGTTGCGCACGCCGGTATATGCCTTCGGTTTCGAGCGTCCAGCCTGCGGCGACCGCCTTGTTGCGGAACAGATAGAGATCGCTGGCGGAGATGACGTACTGCTCAAGCACGACGATATCGCTGCCGGTGAACCATTCCGACCCACGCGTGATAACCGCCTGGCGCCACATCTCGCGCTGTTTCTCGGTCAGATACTGCGGCGGCTCCAGCCACTCGGGAATTTCCGGTTCCTGTTTCTTGAGCCGGTTCTCCGCGAGTTTCTGGAAAACTTCCACGCCCAGGCTGGCATTGGAGTGCCCCATGTGGTTCAGATCGTGGCGCATTCCGTGGTCCCCTCCGCAGGTCAGTGCGTCGTGCCGGCGAGATATGTCATGGTCGCGTTCCGTTCTGCTGGGCGTACCCGTAGGTCAATAAGAGCGGGGATGGGGTTGTTTGAGGTGATCGAAGGGCGACTTGGGGCGGCGGTCTGCGTTGGTCCTCGGTATAAATTTTCCCACCCCCCCGTCAATTTGTAACAGCCCCGTCAAATGGGAATCGTTCGCATTGAATCGTACATATGGCACAAAATACACGATAACCCTGATGTTGACAACCTGTGGATAACTATTGCATGGGATCAGCCATGCCTTCCTCGGCTGCGGGCTCTGCGAACAGATCAGCGTTCGGCTTCTGTGCAATGGCAGCTGCAAGATTGCGCGAGGCCTGCCCAAAGTAGGACTCCTTGAGCTCGACGCCAACGAACTTGCGGCCGAGTTGCAGGGACACATAGCCCTCGCTGCCGATCCCCATGAATGGGCTCAACACGATGTCGCCGGGGTTCGTCCAAAGCTGGACCCCTCGACGGATCACTTCAAGCTGAAGCGGCGCAATGTGGCGCTCGTCGTCATGGTCGCGTGCGGATCGATATTGCAATGTGTCGGATGGGTTGATGTCCATCCAGACTGGGCTAGCGATCTTCTGCCACAGATCCACCGGGTACTCCTCGCCATGCGTGACGCGCTCGCATTCGCCAGGCTTGCGCATGGTCACGAGGTAGTCGGGGATGCCCTGTCTGGCCATGGCTGAGTTGCCTCGCACGGTCTTGTGCAGTAGGCCGAGTGCTTTGGTGCGCTGCATCGATGTGACTGGATCCTTCCAGATGCAGACCTCGGAGTGATAGATGAACCCCTCAGCCTGGAACGCACGAATCAGATCGCCACGGAAGTCGCGCAGGCCGATGTAGCCATCACGTTCCTTGCTGCTGGGCATCAGCATGCAATGGAATGAGACATCGCGGCCCGGCTTGAGGACACGCAGCAACTCCTTCACGAGGTACTGGAAGTGCTCGAAGAACTCCGCGTCGTTCTTGCAGTTGCCCATGTCGCGTGGGCTGTTGGAGTAGGTGTACAGGGATGCGAATGGCGGGCTGAAGATGCTGTAGCCGATGCACTCATCCGGCAGATCGCGCAGCGCCTCGATGCAGTCGCCATGAATGGCAGTGTAGGTATCGGTCACGACTTGATTGATGCATGGCATGCAGGCTCCAGGAATGAAGGGGTGGCGACGCGCTTGAATGCGTCATAGGTATTGGTTTGTCGCGTGGCCTCACCGATAACTTCAGCGAACACGGCACCATGCGTCTCGGCGCTGAGGATCTCTGCCATCTGGTGGGCGGCAGCTTCTTTGCGCTTCAGATTGGCGGCAATGGCACCCTCCTGCGAACTGCTGAAAAGGTGGACATCGACTGGGCGCTTCTGCCCGAAACGCCAGCATCGACGCACGGCCTGGTAGTAGCTCTCGAATGAATCGGTGACGCCGACGAACGCAATCCTGGCCGCTCGTTGCATGTTCAAACCGAACCCCAGGATCGATGCCTTGCTGATGATGACGGGGCGTTCTCCAGCGAGCCATCGCATCAACCTGTCTTCCTTTTCCTCGGTGCTGTCAGCGCCTCGAATGGAGAATGCGCAGCTACCGAATACACGCTCCAGTGCGTCATGCTCTGAATTGAGTTCGCACCAGATGACCCACGGCTCAAGATGTCCGCCATTAACCGCAGCAGGGCCGGCTTGCCACTCCTTGAAAATCAAATTGGAGCACGCCTCCACACGTTCATCCAATGACTCCCGTCGCGCGGCCCGTCGCTCCATCAGGGTTTGTGCTTCTGTATCAAACAACGCGCCGTTCAAGGGACGATCTATCTCGACAATGTGATCGTGCAAATTGAGCGGCGGGAGGTTATATGCACCGTCATCGAACCCAAGATCGGATGGCTTGCGAATGAGCGCTCCCCAACTGGCAACCCACTTCCAGAATGGTGCGCGGGCGTGGCCCTTTAATCGCCAGACGCTCGTATCGCCACCATCGTGCGTGAAGAATTCCGCCAGCATCTCGACTCGAGAACAGATGCCAAGAAACTCCGCATGCGTGCCGAGTTCCGCCCAATCATTAGGCGCAGGCGTCGCTGTGGCAGGCAGCTTGAATGGCGTATCTCGATAGGCGTCAATCAACAGTCGGAATGTCTTCGCGTCGTGATGCTTGATGCATCCACTCTCATCGAGGACAACCCCTCCGAAAATGGAAGTATCGAACTTGTGAAGCCGCTCGTAGTTGACGATGTTGATGCCAGGCTGAATGTCTTTCGCCTCGCGTACAACCGTCGCCACTATGCCGAACCGGGCGCCTTCGGCCGCAATTTGTGCCGCGACAGCTAGCGGGGTATGGATCATCACTGGCTGTCGAGTGTGCTTGTGGACGACATCCGCCCAGACCAGTTCAATAAATGTCTTGCCGAGCCCGGTGTCGGCAAAGATGGCGGCCCTGCCACGTTTCAGAGCCCATGATGCGAGGGCGGCCTGGTGGCCGAACATCGAAGCCGGCTGCGTGAATCCGTTGGTGATGCCGGTCGGCTTGTGCGCGATGAATTTGCGACGCACGAAGGCCGCATAATTGTCGTCAACCATAGAAGCAACTCCTTTGCTTTGATTGGCCAGAGGCCCGTCGATGTTGGCTGCATCGTTCGGGCCTTGCTCATTATGCATGTCGTTATCTGATGGAGGATTCACCATTGGCTGATTGTTTTGATGTTTCTGCAATCCCTCAGACAAGTGCCACATATCAGCCCTCCGATACACGGCACCCTCCTGATACAGCTGCTCGAGATAAGCACGCACCAGCCGAACCGATTGGCCAGTGACAACAGCTATATCCCAGGCCGTGAGAGAACCGCCACAGGCATCGAGCGCCGAGAGGCAGGAACGCACCACAAAGCCCCATTGACGTTCTCTATAACCAATGCGGTTAGTCATAGCTTCTGTTAGTTTTTGACTACTTCAGTCAAATTTGAGTACATAGGTGACATAGGTGCTATCGGTGGTTTTCTATTACGTCCGCGGGAATAACATTGTAACTGTAGGGACTCTCTACAGAGGTAATAGGAAACCACCGATACCACCTAGACCACCGATTTCAAACCGCCTAGTTGTCTAAGTAATTTCCCTTAGCTTGCGGGTAAACACCTAGACTTTGCAAGGGCGAGTTGGTTGACTACTGGTATTTCTTGTCTGCAGTAAATAACCACGCGCCTACCATTGACAACCCACAATCCATCTTTGGTGTCAGGGTTTCTGACGGAGATATAACCAACCCTTAACATTATGTGCGGTATTTTTGCTCTATTCTTCCTTTCTCTTAACTCATTAGCCAAATCATCAAGATATAACCTGTCAGCCATTTTGATAAAGTCTTCAAGGGTAAACGCCATCAGATTTCCGAACGACTCGACCACGTCTCGCATTTCCCCGGCATCGCTCGATTCACCCGCGTTGACAATATTCCAGAAGGCCGGCGTCTTGGGTGGCTGGGCCTTCGGATCGAAGTCGCGCAGGTCGTAGGTGCGCAGGTAGGCCACGACGTCCGCGTAGCCTGTCTGCTCGTACCAGGTCCAGATGGTGTGCCAGTAGGCATCCGTGAAGTCGCCCGCCGAGGCTTCCGACCATGCAACGTAGTGGCGCCGGTCGTCCGCCGGCAGGTAGAGTCCGTCCAGGCGGTTGTTGGAAGTGATGAGCAGTCCGAGCACGTTGAAAACAGAATATTCGCGCGTATGTTTCTCATCGATCCGCAGAACATCCGGCGGCGCCGCGATATAGGTTTTCGACGTGTCGTACAAGGCGAACTTGTTGAATTCGCCTAAATCGTGCGCTTCGTTCATCCGCACCACCACGGACTTTACCCAGCTGTTGAATCGTCCCAGCATATGCCGCGGGCTGATCTCACTCCAGTTCCATGCGCCGACACCATATTTCACCGGGTCCAGCAGAGTATCCTTGCCGATGCCCTGATTGCCACCCAGCACAAGCGCATGGTTCAGTTTCTCATGCGGCTTCTGGATGCGGTGGGCGAGCCACTTGGTGATGTGGTCGGCGTCGTCCGGATAGATGCGCAACAGGTGCTCGATCCATGGCGCGGCGTTGGTGGCGTCGCCCGGTTCGTCGTCCGGCGGATGGTAGAGGTTGAATACCTGTGCGCCGCAGTGATAGTGCCAGCCGCCGTCCTGCACCAGATGATCGTGAATGATTTCCGGATAGCCTGGCGCCCACGTCATCTGCTGGACTGCCTGGCATTCGTCCAGATAGTCGCTGGCCTTGACGCGCCGGTTCGTGTCGGGAATCTGAATCCTGTGCGGCATCACGGAATTGACGGATTCCTTCGGCCAGAGCGCGCCGGTGGGTCTGTAGATATAGCGATGCTCGGGCAGGTAGGCCACGAAATCGCTGATGGTGCAAGCCTTGAGTTTCAGTTCGGATGATTCATAGTTGCTGCCGTTAGTTGAGTCTTCTTCGTAAGTCATTACCGCCTCGTTTGCCCTCGTTTGTTGACTCCCTGTTGTTTGGGCTCGCTGCGGCGCCTATTCGTGTTCGACGTCTTGCTTCGGCTGGCGCAGGAAGACCAGCACGTGATAGTCCGGGAACAGTCCCTGGATCCTTTCCCTCACCTTCGAAGCCGGATAGGCGGAACGTTCGCCGGGAAACACCAGAATCACCGTTTCTGCGGGGGCCATTGCAAAGACACCCATATCAGGCATGTCCTGCTCGAATTCGAGTTCACTCATCTTTGTCCCCTTCGGGAGGCAACAGGCCGGCCGGCACGGAGTACCCATCGTGGCCGATGACGGTGAATGGCCTGTTTGATTGATAGGCGCCGCGCTCGGGCGAGCGGGCGGTTTTCTGCGAATGGTGCGAGCGGCAAAGCGATTGCAGATTCAACGGTGCAAAGGCGGCGCCGCCCAGTCTCGCGGATTCGATGTGATCCACCTCGATGGCGCGCGTGCGGATGCCCAGCTGTCGGCACACCACGCACCACGGCTGGCGTTTCAGTTGCCGGGCCCGGATCGTCTGCCAGGCGGGCGATGCGTAGAGATCACGATCCTTGGCCATGCTCGATCCCTAGTCTTTCGGCGAGCAGGGTGAATGCTGCTGCTGCCACTCGCGGATCCTGGCCGTTGCCAATGCATCTAATGCGCTCCACCCTATCGGCCATCCCGTCAGCCACTCGGTCCAGTCCGGATTGATCCGGCCATAGAAACCGGCTGGCGTTGGAGGTGTGTTCAGCGCCACGATCACCGGCAAGTCGGGCGCTATCTTTAGGCGCCGCTGGAAATAAGCGAGGTTGCGGCTGTACTGCTCCCCATCCGATGCCTTGAGCGTGGGCCAGGATCCAAACTCGTTCGCGCGGCTGCGCACCCCCAATGTTGGCCGTACCCAGCACTGTCCATTGCGCATCAAACCCGAGCTTGGCCAGGCCTCCGAGAACGACGCCCATTCCTCGATGAAGCAACGCTGCGACGTTCTCCACGAAGACGTAGCGGGGTCGAACCTCGCCAATGATTCGCACCATGTCTCGCCACAGGCCGGACCGTTCGCCGTCGATCCCTTGCTTGAATCCGGACTCGCTGATGTCCTGGCATGGAAACCCGCCAGCCACGATGTCAACAGCGCCGCGCCACGGTCGTCCGTCAAAGGTGCGCACGTCATCCCAGATCGGGAAAGGCGGCAAGGATCCATCGTTTTGTCGTACCACAAGCACGGACTGAGCGTAGGGCTCGCACTCGACGGCGCAGATGCACCGGTGCCCGAGCAGTTGCCCGGCGAGGATGCCTCCACCAGCGCCCGCGAATAGATGTAGCTCATTCATAGGCTCCTGTTGCCTCGCCGCGGCCAGTTCTGGCATTCGTCAAGGCAAAAAAAAGGCGCCTAGCTGAGGCACCAGGCGCACCAGGGCGAGCACCAAGCCTAGTGCAGCCATGGCCGACAGCAAGCCCGCCAGGAGGGCCCACAGGCGGTTTCTGCGGGTATCCGCAGGGGTAGTGCCCAGCCATCCCGGCAGACGCCTCCTCGAGGGCTTGAGCGGAGTTCCGGCCGATCCCAGCAAGGCCGACTGCACCTCGAAGGCGTCATGGTCGGCGGCCGGGTGCGGACTCTCATTGGAGCGGTTCATGCCGGCGCCCTTGCCTCACGGGCTCTGACTCGATCTCGATGCGCTGCCCCGTCGAGGCCGCATTCACCTGCTCTTGCAGTTCACGTAGCAGGTAATAGAAGGCGTCGACGGGCGTCTTGCGGTCGCAGCTGCAAATGCAGACCGCGGATTTCATGATGGCACTCACCAGATCCTCGGCGCTGCCCACTGCCCCGGCGGCAATCAACACCTCTGCGAATTGCAGATAGGCATCGTCGAGTGATTCGATATCCATCGTAACTTGCATGTTCAATCTTTCAATAGCGTTTCGCGGCTTGGTCCATTGAGTACAACAATTTCATGAGTGCCTTGTTTTCCTGATACATCATGTAGACCACCACGATATGTGCCACGGCCACCGCTCCCAATAAGACGCCGACAATGGCCAGGGCCAACGGCGCATCGGGGTCGGTGATATAGATGGCAATCAGGGCGATGGCGGATATCAGGATAACGATGACAATCACTACGTCCATATTCTTCGTCTGCGCCTTGTACCTGGCGTAGCATTCAACCTCGGTTTCTATCTGCTCTCGGAATCTTTCGGGTCCTTGGCTTTCGGATTCCATGAGGGAAGTCATGTTGCATCCTTTCCGCGAATTCGACCACCGATTCGATATCGTTGAACACCCGAGTCATCTGCCAGGCCGGCACCCGCACGATATAGCCAACGGGTTTCCATTCCGAGATGATCATGCCCAGTTCATCCAGGGCGATCTTGCATTCATCGAAGTTTTTCATGGCTGACACGCCCCACATCTTGCTAGTCAACTCGATTACTTTGTGCGCGTTTATCACGATGCCTGTTGTTCGGGCTTGCATTTTTCTTATCGATGTAGCGTTATCAAAAAGCCGCCCCGGCGGGCGATGATCACACCCAGGGATTCAAGAGCGAAGGAGGAGAAACGCCCCTGGAGCCCGCCGGTTTGGCACCAAACTGGAATCAAGCGGGCGGCGTCTGTCCCGGCACGGGCGGCTTGGTCGTCGCTACAGGCGGCAGATAGACCACGCTGGCCACGGTGCCCGGCCCCATCCAAATCACGTAGGGCTTGTGGTCCTCGGGTGTGCCTTCCGGCGGAGGCGGAACCGGGCGCTGCGGATCCTCGGGAATCGGGATCACCACCCCACCACCAGCTGGCAAGTTCGGCGGCGATGGCGGCGGCACTTGCGCCCAGGGCGGGGAATAGCCCGGATCCACAGGGCCGCCACCTTGCCCGCCACCTGGCACCTGGGCCCACGGCGGCGAATAGCCGGGATCGACCGGCCCACCCCCACCGCCCGGAACTTGCGCCCAGGGTGGCGAGTAGCCAGGGTCGACCGGCGGCGTCGGTGGCACGCCAGGATGTGGCGGCTTCGGGAAGTTCGGGAAGCCCGGAATCCCTGGCCAGCCGGCGACAGGTGGACCTTCCCACGGCGGGCGCGGCCAGATCGGATGCGACGGATAGGGCGGAAAGTAGATCGGATGGCTCGGCTGGCCGGGAGGACGGCCACCACCACCACCACCGCCAGGCACTTGGGCCCATGGAGGCGAGTAGCCCGGGTCAACCGGGCCGCCACCTTGCCCACCTGGGGGAACCTGCGCCCATGGCGGCGAGTAGCCGGGATCCACGGGCCCTTGCCCGCCACCACCACCACCCCAGCCCGGCATGCCCGGCAACATGATCGGATGGCTTGGATGCGGAAGCCCGCCCCAGTCCCCGCCACCCAGAGGAATAATCAAAGCAAGCATTCAAAACTCCTTTTTGAGAGACTCCCTGAGTTCTAGTCACACAAACTGGAATGCGCCGATGTCATTGCCGACCGGATTGCCAACGATGTCCTTGGTGTAGCCCAGGTCGGTCGCCGTGGCCTTGCCGCGCAGGATCGAGGATGACGTCAGGGCGAAGTCATAACCGGCCTCGTTCTTGAATCCGAGGTTGCCAGTCACCTTGCCCGGCTCCTCCGGCACACCCTTGCACGAATCATCCCAGCCGTTGTAGCTATGCGTCGTGTCTGCCACCACGTAGCAATCGCACGCAACGAAGGCGTTGTTTTTCAGTAGCAGATTGACCATCTGCGCATTGGGATAGATCGGATACCACAGGTTGACGCTGAAACTGATGGTGTTGTTGAAGACCCGCCAATTACGGACGTCGATGTTCCATTCGGTTGGACCGCCGGCGTTGATGGCCCACCCAGCACTTCCGCCCGACCCAGAATCTTTATTGTCGAATTGATTGAAGGCGACAACAAAATTCGTCGCGCCCGGCGCACCTGTGTCTCCGGTATAGATGTGCTGGCCGTTGTGGCGGAACAGGTTGTAGCGGAAGGTGCATCCGTCACCGAAGAACCATTGCACGCCGTCGCCATGAGCGTCGCCCCGGTTGTCGCAATCGTGGATGAAGCAATACTCCGCGAGTAGCCGGTGGCCCTTGCCCTGGATGCCGTCGATGCAGTAATCCTCCTGAGTTTCGTCGCCAAGCTCGCAATAGCGAATCGTCAAATCATCGACTTGCCCGCCAGCGAAAACTGCCGCACGGTCGCCCGCGTAGCCTTTCACGCAATGAAAGCCGTAGCCGGATGACAACGACGCGCGAATCTGCCCATCCAGGGTGATGAAGGATCGTCGCTGCCCCCATTCGACGTTGAAGCCACCACGTAGCACGGCTTGCCCTGCACTGCCATCCACGGCGTACGAGTCTTGCCAGCCGGTCGCGCTGCCGTGGCTGGCCTTCGTCGCGGCTTTGTACGTAACCGGTTGTCCTGAGGATCCATTCACAGCTTGCGCGGCGCTGGAGTCGTAGTTGCCACCAGCAATGAAAACGGTCATTCCCGCCGATAAACCGCTGATCTGACTCCACTGATTCCATGCCGTGCTCCAACTCTTGCCATCCCCGCCACCACCACCCGCGCGCAAATAGCGGTAGTTAGGACTGTCCGTACCACCAGAAGGAGGCGGGGATGGCGAAGGCGACGGCGGGGTCGGTGAAGGCGTCGGCGACGGAGGAATGGGAGCCGGCGAAGGGCCCGGCGCAGGCGCACCAGGTGGCCCGGCAACACCTTGCGGCCCCGGGGGTCCAGGCGGGCCCGGAGGACCAGCAGGGCCTGTCGCGCCCTTGGCTCCAGCGGGGCCAGGCGGTCCAACAGGGCCAGCGGGACCAGTACCCGATCCAGCAGGACCAGGCGGGCCAGCGACACCCTGTGGCCCGGGCGGTCCAGGTGGCCCCGGAGGACCGGGAGGACCAGCAGGGCCTTGGCCTTGTCCACCTTTTTGCTCTGTGGCCTCGGCGCTTGCCGTGTCGGCCTCCGGCGGCTTGTCGCTACTTTTACGGAAAACTCCCATATCAACCTCCAAGGTTAGGAGTCAATCGTCATGTCGTCGCCGAACGGATCGTCCATGCCGCGGCCGGATTCCGGTGCCGGGTCGGTGGGGATCACCACCCCGTCGACCACATCCGCGCGCCGGTTCTGCGCCGCCAGGTTGTCCAGCGCCAGGGCATTCTGCAATTCGATGCTCGAGGGCAACCACTTGGCCATCCTGCGAAACACCGTCTTGCGCGCCATTTCGGTATAGGCGGTTTGCCAGGGCGAGTCATCCCCGCCGGCCTTGCTGTACTGCGCCCGGAAGGCGTCGATCTCGGACTTGAGCATGTACTCGAAGTGGTAGCCGCCGGCAACGTACTCCGCCACCCCATAGAACACCCAGATCGGGCCCCGCGGCGGCTCGAGGTTCGGGATGTGCACAAAGCCCCGCGGCATGCCGTTGCTCACCTCGAAGCGATCACCTCGGTAGACCACTTCGGTGCGGATATCGCCAATCTCACCGGTGCGCCGGGCCAGCAGGATCAGGCCGCGGTAGCCCGGGATCCACTTGCAGAGGAATTCGCCGCCCTTGGTGCGGTAGGGCACCAGGTAGCTCTGACCGCCCACCCCGATTTCCAGGCCGGTTGCGGCCGACTGCAAGAGTGCGCCGTAGATGGACAGCGGTGTGCACCGGCGCAGCTTGTCGTTCATCGCAAATTCATTCACCGCGATCCGGATCAGCCGTTTCGAGTCCATGTGCTTCGGCAACAGCTGCGCCAGGTTTTGTTGCCGGGCCTCGAGGAAAGAACCAAACCCGCGCACGAGCTCGCCAGCCGATTTCCTCGGCTCGGGCTTGCCCACTGCCCGCTCGGATGGCGGCGGCGGCGCTGGCGGCTCGCTAGGGGGCTCGCTGGGCGGCTCTGAAGGCGGCGGCTCAGGTGGCGGATCGCCCGGTGGATCCTGCTGGCCGCGGGGTTGCATGTTGCGCATCGTTTCTCGTAGCTGTTCGTTGCCTGGCATGTTCTACTCCTTGCCCAAGTACATAAACTCTTTTGGTAGGCTTTTCTGTTTTGCATGCTCCCATGGGAATTCCTTGATACGTAGATCCTCGGACATTCCTGCATTGGCTTTGTAATAAATCTTCAGGCCTGCCTCGCGCGCCGCAGTGTGCAATTTTGCAATCCAATCAAACGGCGGAATCCATGCGGGTGTTTCACTGCTGCGCGAGGCACCGCCTATAACGATCCAATTGAATAATTCCAATCGGCTGAACTCCAACGGTTGCAACATCGGCTCCACAGACAGCCACTTGACAGCGCAATCAACCTTTGCAAAAGCCGCTTCTGCGGCTTTGACCCTGGCCTGCAAATCTACGGTTGTTCCCATCCATGCGTTATGCGGGATATCAAACTCGGCCATCCGCTTTGGAAACTTTGTCAGAAAGAGGAAGTTCCATTGCGGCGCGGCACGTACTTGGGCCAGCACTGCCTCGATCCATTGCTCCGGCACCCAACGGCCGAACAGGTCGGCCATGCTGCAGGTGAAGACGTTGCGATAGCTGATATCGTGCTCGGCGCGCGCAGGTACTTCCATGTGCCCAGGCGTTGCCATCCGGGCCGGATAGATGGATGGCTCGAAGCCCTGCGGATAGAAGCGCCCGGCAATGTCGCGCGCGTAGCAGTAAGGGCAGTCATGGCGGCATCCCGTGATCGGATTCCATGACCAGCGGGCCCATTCGATGCTGTCGGTGTCCTGCTTGTTGAAAACCTTGTCTCCGCTAACTTGGAGTGCCGCGCGCCGCTCGTCGTCGCCGAGTTCCTCCCACTCCGGCAAAGTTATCCAGTCCTTGGCCTTCGCGGCGATGAGCAACTCGACCTCGGCCTCGACATCCTTGGCGGTGATGTCCCTGCCATGCTTGCCAACCACTGCCTGCCAGGCCGCGGCGCGTTCAGAGTCGCTAGTGAGCTTGAGCAGTGGGCGGACGTGCGATTCGCGGGCCGGCAAAAAAGATGAACAATTGTTCAGGTTTTGGGCGGCTCCAGCGGCGTCGATCAATTGGACAACACGTCTGTATTCCATATCCCAACGCGCCTCGACGTATTCCTCAAAGGTGTCAAAGCTGTAGCGGCCTGCAACCGGCCTTGTACGGGTGATCTTGTAAAGGTATCCCTCCCGAATCGCCCTTAGCTCCAAGCCGATTTCATAATAGGCATTCCTTTGGGCACGTTCGATCCTGCCCTCTCTCTCTGCCAACTGCCCAGCAGATTCCTGGCTGTAGTTTTCAGCCGGCAATATCTCTAACTTTGCATTCATAAAGGAATCCTAAAATAAGGCATGTTGCCTTGCCATGTTCATGGCTTGAAATTCCGCCGCCGTTAAATGACATCGTGCCAGTATTTCTTGGCCGGATTCACTATCCAGATCATAGAAACCAAGCGCACGGTGTTCTCCCACTGCGAAGTTTCGGCCAAGTAGCATGGTCCACTGCCATGGTCCGATTGGAGTCCTAATCAGCCAATGCCGTTTCGGTATTTGATGCACAATATCTCGAATGCTCGGAACCTGATAGGCGGCCGCCCGTTTCAGAGCCGTTGCCGCAATCCCGATAAATACGTCTAGGCGAGGGCATTGGTGGGCGACCTTCGCTACTGCATCAAGCGGTATCGATGTGCCGTTCGGATCTACGAGAATAGATCCAAGCGCATATTTTTCGCGCTCCCCCGCTTCACGGATCAGCCTTGGAATATGTTCACAAAATTGTGCGTTGTCGCCATGGATGACGTGCATGCGACCGCCATCGGCCGGTGCAAGACAGGTTTTCAGTCCATTTACAGCGTCGAGTGAATGATCGCAGAAGTATGCGTCATATCTATGCAAGCCGCAACGGGCTGACTCATACTGGAATACTAATGGTGATCCAATAACGCCAACTTGGTCATTTATTCCACAGCCTGCGTTCAAGTCAAAGTGTTGATATGAGGCATGCGGCACATTTGTTATGGACTGGAAAACACGGAAATTCACCGCCAGGGCTGCGGAAAATCCGCGCTCCTTTGCTTCTGTCGCCAATTCACTTTGCCCTTGTTCGGTTTTTCGAATTGTCATTTTTACTTGATCCTGAACACCCGGCTCGGCACACTCACCGTCAATTGCGCCGCAATGTCCGGAAACTCTGCCCGTAGCCGCTCGATATCAATCCGCTTTGAAGTCTGCGCTTTCCACGTAATCACCGGCCGGCCTTCCCACTCGAGGATCGACGCATCGGCCATCAGAGCCTTCAGCCGGAATTCGATCGCCTCGTTTTCTTCCTCGATCAGCCGGATCATTTGCCGGCCGCGGCGCAGGGTATCGAAGGCCTCGGCGCAGTCGCGCGGCAGCTGGACCACCTTGCCGCTGTCCCTTGGGAATTGCTTCAGGATGTCGCCGGCAGTGCGCGGCGGCGGCGGGATGCCCGGCAGCACGTACTCTTGCCAGAAGGCGACTTCCAGTTTGCGCAATTCTTCAATGATTTCGTCGTCGCGGAGCACTTCGTAAACCTTGAAGTCATCGCCGCCAAAGAGCACCGGCACGATGGTCAGCGTCCGATCCGTCACCATCATTTGATGCTGCACCTGGCAGAGGTAATGAACCGGCAGCGCATCGGTGCCGACTTCGCCCCAATCCTGCATCCTGAATATCGAGGCAGTCTTGACTTCGATGTTTCGCTCGTCTTCCGTCTCCGCGTCGATCTCGGCGGCCAGGAAGGGATGCCTCTTGTCGACATAACGGACGTTCCGCCGCACGGCTTCGATGCCGGTTTCATCGGCCAGCATTTGCAGCACCACCGGCTCGAGGCGCCGGCCGCGGTTCAGGAGTTTGGTTCGCTGGGGATCGAAGTGCTCCCGTTCCGCCTGGCTGCGTTTTTCCATGAAGACATCGACCGCGGTCTTCCAAGGCGACAGACCCAGGATCGGCGCCGCGTCGGTGGATCCGATGAATCCGGTGCGATCAGCCATGCATTCCCCTTTCCGCCGCGATGATGCGGAAGCCGTACCAGGCCAGCAAAAATGCTTCGGCCTTGTTGTGATCCTTGACCAGGTTGAAGCAGCAGGCCAGATGAGGCATGAGATCGCTCGCGAATGCCCGGCTACCGTCCTTGCCTTCGGGCACTTTGAGCGCCTTGCGCCAGACTTGCGGTCGCACGCGCTCCAGCCGGAATCCCGCGGCGAGGCAGGCACATTCGCAGATGCCGATTGCCCTCCCGAAACGGAAGGCCGAGACGACGCCTTCGCCGGGACGCACGCTCACCTGTTCGAGAAAGACGGCCGCCGGCCGGACCTGGCTGAAGATGTCGGCCATCAGCGGCGCGCTGCATTCGTGCCGATTCTTGCCGTTCACCTTGAGCAGATCAGACGTCTCGCGCTCGGTCCAGAAATCGAGCGCCGGAGGACGGCCCAGCTCGAAGAAAGCCCGGCAGACGGTCGGCGCCGCCCCGGGATCGATACCGATGATCTCGAGGGCTTCCACGCTCACGGCTTCCGGATGAGATCGTAGATGTCGACCTTGACGCCGCGCATCCTGAGGGCCAGCAGGAGGATGGCGACCCATTGTCCGGAGCAGGATCCACGCTTGAGCCAGGCATTCAAGGCCGAATGGCTCGGGCTGGGCAAGTCCATGCCCTCGAGCAATGCCGGTATGTTTTCGCGTTTGACGCCCAGCAGACGAATCAGGCGGCCTACGTCGAAACCGTATTCGATCAGATCAACGTTCGGCGCTTCGGTGGAGTCGTAGTTCATTTCCGTCACGCTTTCTGGTTGCCCGTAGGGGGACCAGTCTAGGCAACGGGGACGGCTGGCGCAAGTCAGTCACATGCTGGTGGAAACACCTAGGGCGAACAGAGCAACAGAGACACGCTAGACAATGTGGGCTTCTGCCTCTATCCTTCGCCGGATGTTCCACGTTCCCCACCAGTACCGGGTGCGCAATGGCCGCATGGCGTCGAGCGATGCCGCGGGGAACAACGGCGTCTTCGTCATCCCCTATCCCGGCAGAAGCATGCGATTGCGCACCGTTGCATCTGACGGTGATGGCTGGGAACACGTTTCGGTTTCGATGTCCGGGCTGGCCTGTCCCACCTGGCCAATGATGGCGCACATCAAGCGGATGTTTTGGGATGCCGAGGATGTGGTGATCCAGTACCACCCGGCGGAATCACAGTACGTGAATTGCCACCCGTTCACGCTGCACCTGTGGCGGCCTGTCGGCCAGTCTTTTCCCACCCCGCCGGCCTGGATGGTCGGGCCAACATCAATCAAGGAATGACCGTGCCTCTATCTGAAGCAGAAACCCGCCAGGCGATGGCCGATCTTGCCCGTGCCGCTTCTGACCTCATCGTGAACGGCCTGGAAGTGCTTGGCGTCGATGCCTGTTTCATGATCATCCTGGCAGAGCAGAAAACCGGCCGGATCCACGTCTCGACCGATGTCGATCACTCCAAGGCGGCCGACTTCGCTACTTGGGCTACAGAGAACATCGAGCCCGCCTCGGGCGTCTCCAGCCATAGCCCGGGACATTGAGAACAATTTCACGATCCCCGCGTTTGAGTGGCTTTACCCTGTTGCGTTACGTCGAACGTTCCCGTACTATTCATTCATCGACAACGCAACAGAGCCCAGCAAATGAACCTATTCAAGATCATCACCAACGTTCGTACCGCCCTCATTTGGGTTAATGGTCATGAGCGTTCGGCCGGTGTTGCCTATCATCGCCAAGTCGGCGAAATCATCTACCTTATTGAGAGGGCGTAAGCCCTTTTTCATTGACAAACGCTACGGAACAACGAATGGACCGCCGACAACAGCAGCAAGTCATCGACTCACTCCAGGCAACTGTGGCCTTCCTTTCCAAGGAATATGTGATATGTGAAAAAGCCGGCTTGGGGCCCATGGTGCTCGAGGAAATCGCAAGCGCCATAGAAGCGATTTACCGCAGCATTGCCGTCATGCAGGATCGAATGTGACGATTCCCAAGACTTCCACGGAGCGCCAGAAGGCCTTCCGCCTCTCCAGGCTGGCCGCGGGCCTCAAGGAAATCCGCAACCTATGGTCCCACCCTGAAGACGAACCGCGGATCCGCGATTATGCGGCCCAGCTGTACCAGAAACGACAACATCAGAAAACTAGATAACTCGCATCATGAAACTAAAACTTATTCTCTGCTCGGTGGCTTTTGCTCTTTCGGCTTGTGGCGGTGGCGGCGGACTGGCCGACAATTGCGATGACAAGATGGACGATACGATAAAGGATGCCGGCCGTAACCCGGAAGAAATCGATAAATTCGATTCAGATGACTATCACAACTGGACGTTCTGGTATTGGAAAAACGGTTTCTCACGTTCGTTTGAATGGGGCAAGAACGTGGACGGATGCAAGACCAGCGATTATCGGTTCACGCCCATCAACTGACGCAGGGCCCTTCGGGGCCTTTTCTAATTCCGATCCCGCGGCCTGATCCCCGGCGAATCCGGACAGTCAACACCTTGCATGCCGGGTACGCCCTGGACCCCTTGAACCCCTTGCACGCCCTGCACGCCCTGATTTCCTTGATTTCCTCGGACGCCTTGCACCCCTTGTGGGCTAGCGGAAACTCGCAAGTCGAACAGACGCACGGGCCAAACCAATCGTACCCGGCCACCATCAGTGCACTCATATGACACCGGCGTCACGCTGCACGGCCCGCGTATCACCATGCACGCATTCACGAGCGACGATGCGATGATGATGGTGGCCACGGGTTTCAAAACTGAAAGGCCCCGATATCCGGGACGGCCGGCACTGTGTTGCCGAGGATGTCCATCGCCAGTCCGAGACTGTTGCCGACTCCGCGCAATGGCGAGCCGCTGGTGAGCCGGTAGTCGCCAGTCGGCGCATTCACGAAACCCAGGTCGGCCAGGACACGTCCCGTCTCGGTCGGGATGTTGGTGCAGGCACCGCTCGAGCCGTTGTGATAGCCGTTGAAGCTGTGAACAGTCGCGGCGAACTCATTGCACTGAGTGTTGTAGAAGGCATTGTTGCGTACATTGATGTTCCCGCGCTGGCTATTTGGGTAGAGCGCGAACAGGTTCGCTGCAGTGATATGCCCGATGGTGTTATTCCAGAACTTGAAATTGCTGATGAAGGCCTGCCCCGGATCACTGCCGCCCGCATTCAGCGCCCAGCCTGCGGAGCGTCCTGAGCCGGCGTCGAGATCGTCGAAGACGTTGTAGTAGATCGACACGTTCGAAACGGTCGTCGGGTCTTCGGTGGTCCAGCCAAATGTGATGTGCTGGCCGCAATGGCGGAAGAAGGAATAACGGACGGTGATGTTGTCGCCGCTGAACCACTGGATCCCGTCGCCATGGGTGCCGACCGCATCGTCGTTATCGTTGTTCTGGAAGAAGCAATACTCAACCAGCAGGTTGTTGCCGTTGCCCTGGAGCCCGTCGACGTCTTTGGCGTTGGGGCTCGTGACCTCGCTGCAGCGGACATAGCGAATCGTCAGGTTGTTTTTGAGCGTCCCATATGCCCTGATCTTGGGATTGTCGCCACCGTCATCACCGGCCATCGCACGAATGCCGTGACCAGCAGTGAGTGACGTACGAGTCTGCCCGTCGATGGTGATGAAACTGGTTCCCACCTGGATGCCGTTGGTGAACGTCACCGGCCCAGCAGCACCGTCGACCGCCATCGTGGCCGCAACCCAGCCGATCGCCGTGCCATGACTGGTCGAAGTCGCTGCCTTGTAGGTGACGGGATTGCCAGAACTAC